>ENA-OFCE01001659-OFCE01001659.1-metagenomes-genome-assembly--contig:-NODE-1659-length-10870-cov-3.671567_pt1 | contig 10870 bp, 10 predicted proteins | sample MGYA00153388_OFCE01 | MGnify analysis MGYA00153388
GGCATACGAGATATTGGCGTGACTGGAGTTCAGACGTGTGCTCTTCCGATCTGCGCAGGCCGCTATTTCGTCGGGCTCGGGGTTGCGATTGTCCGGCGGACGGCATTTGATGACGTTTGCGATGAACACGCCCTGCGTACGCTTTTTGCCGACCGCCGCGAGCATCGCATCGAGCAACTGTCCCGCTTTGCCAACGAATGGTTCGCCCTGTTTGTCCTCGTTCTCACCGGGCGCCTCGCCGATCACCATCCAGGCGGGCGACCGATCACCAACACCGGGGACGGTTTTATTCCGCGTCGTGGACAATTTGCAGGCGGTGCAGTGAGCGATGCTGGAGACAAGTTCTTCCCATGACATCGCGGCTATCGTGGCATCACGAAGGGCGTCGGGAAGGTCTGCCCGCTGTATGTGTGTTGCCGGTTCGGTGACCGTCACCGCAGCGACTTCACCCGCTTCAGTCACTACGTCGGGTGACGGAGGCGGGGCACCTCGCAGAGTCCAAATCGGCGTCAATCCCATCTCGCGCAGAATGGTGCTGCGATCAGTCATAGTGGCACCTGCAACAAGATCGCGTCTTCGCGGTCGCCATCGTGAACGCCATTGGGGTAATAGTTTTTTCGGACGCCGATTTGGCGGAGGCCTCGTGAGGCATAGAAGCTGCGAGCGGGCGCGTTCGACGCGCGTACTTCAAGGAAGATTTTTGTCGAACCGGCAATGCGCAATCGTTGCGCCAACTCGATCCACAGCAGTGCCGCCACACCTTGCCGACGCTCGCTCGGCATCACGGCAATTAACAGCAATTCCGCTTCGTCGACCAGCGTTCTTGCGATGGCGAAGGCACAAACTTGTCCGTGCTCGTGCGCGACGAGAATCAAATAGCCAGCCGTCATCGCATCCATAAAATTGCGCGCGCTCCATGGGTGTGAATTTGACAAGCGCTCGATTTCGATGACCGCCGGGAGATCCTCTGGCTGCATCAACGCAATCGTTGCGGTAGCGAAGCTGAGCGCGCTCATGCGCGACCTTCACTATGCGCGCTCATGCGCGACCACGACTGAACGAGCTCATGCGCGGGTACCTAAGAGCGCGGGGGCCGCACGTTGTGCCTCGGTCTGAGCGACGTTGTTGCGCACGTAAAGGGGCTCGGCATATTGCGGATCAGTGAGTTCACCGCGCGCAAATTTGGCTATCGCAACGCGAGCCACGCCGTAGGCCCAACGGTCCTCAGCTGCGATGCTTGATGTCGCACTTGCAGAGGCAACGAGGTGCGCGCCTGAGCCGATCAACGCAGCGCCCTCACGCGCTACAAATGCGCCAGCACCCGCGAGCACCGTGTCGGAAATTCGAATCAATTCGCCACCAGCGGAGCGCGTAAAAGAAGCCGCATAAAGTTCATTCATTCGCGCATCCAGCACCACGTCAACTGCCGCGAGACCTGACGCTGCCGCTAACGCCTCCAGACAGTCCACCGCGACCAACGACGCGTGCCATGAATACGCCAGCGCCTGCGCTGTTGCACACGCGGTGCGCACACCCGTAAATGAACCCGGCCCTGCGCCAAACGCCACCATCTTGACGTCCGTTTTGCGCACACCAGCCCTCACCAACACTCGCTCAATGGCGGGCAACAGCCATGTCGACGCCTTCACATCCTCGCGCGACAGTTCGCCCACCCAAACGTCGGGACGATCAATGTCGTGGATGTACGCCACGGCGTTGATGTTGCTTGAGCATTCGATGGCAAGGAGGGTTTGCATTGCCACTGATTTTATGCGGGCGAACGAGGCGTTCTCGGTGCCGCCTAAAATCACCGATCCGTGGGCGACACCGCCGCAACGATCATGCTCCAACGAATTGCCCTTATGCCCCTGACCCTCGCCATAGAATCAATCGACCATGAAGGCCAGGGCATTGCCCGCAACGAGGGCAAAGCGGTGTTTGTAGATGGCGCACTGACCGGTGAGATTGTGGAGGCGCGCATCACGCGATCTAAGCCCAGTTTTGATAAGGCGGTGGTCGAGCGGGTGGTGAAAGCCAGCCCGTCGCGTGTTGATCCGCTGTGTCCTCATTTCGGCGTGTGCGGCGGGTGCAGCATGCAGCATCTCGAACCACGCGCGCAGCTCGCGGCCAAGCAGCGGGTGCTTGAGGACAACCTGCGGCACATCGGTAAGGTACGCCCCGAGCTGGTGTTTCCGGCCATTGAGGGGCCGCATTGGGGCTATCGTCAGCGGGCACGAATTTCGGTGCGCTACGTCACCAAAAAAGACACCGTGCTGGTGGGTTTTCATGAGAAAAAGTCGAGCTTTGTGGCCGACATGCGCGAATGCCATGTGCTGCCGCCACATGTTTCGGCGCTGCTCCTGCCGTTGCGGACGCTCATTGGCGGCATGACGTTACGAGATCGTTTGCCGCAGATTGAATATGCCGAGGGCGACGGTTTGCCGATGCTGGTGTTGCGGCATATGGAGCCGATGCCGGAGGCGGACATCGACGCGTTGCGGGCGTTTGCCATCGATCACAAGGTGCAGTGGTATTTGCAGCCGAAAGGCCCGGAGACGGCGCATCCATTGCCGGGAGAGGCGCACACGCTGGGCTACGCGCTCAGCGAATTTGGCCTGCGCTATCGCTTTCAGCCGACCGAATTCACCCAAGTCAATCCGCACATTAACGCCATGCTGGTGCGCCGAGCGGTGCAATTGCTTGACTTGCAACCCGCTGATCGCGTGGGCGATTTGTTCTGCGGATTGGGTAATTTCACCCTGCCGATTGCGCAGCGCGCGGCGGCTACGTTCGGCGTTGAAGGTTCGGCCTCATTGATCGCGCGTGCGCGCAGCAATGCGGCGGATAACGGGCTCTCGGAGAAGACTGAATTCGCCGTGGCAAACCTGTTTGAGATCAAGGACGACTGGTTTGACGGACTGCCGAACCTGAATAAGCTGCTGATTGACCCGCCGCGCGATGGCGCTGTGGCAGTTGTGAGCGCACTTCCTGAGGCATCGAGCGGGCGTTTGCAGCGCATCGTTTATGTGAGTTGCAGCCCGTCCACTTTGGCCCGCGATGCGGCCATTTTGGTCAACGATAAAGGCTATCGTTTACGCGGCGCAGGCGTGGCCAACATGTTTCCGCACACGGCGCACGTGGAGTCGATTGCGCTGTTCTCGGCGTGAGCTGACGCGACTTGACGGCCAGATTTCGGCCTCATAAACGGCTTTTAAAAGCCGCGCTAATCACTTGATTATTAGCTGGTTTTTTTCACCGCAAATGCGGGCTGAAATGTTGATGCAGCAACGCGGGCAAAAAAAAGCCGGGGTTTTACCCCGGCCTCAAATTGCTGTTGATTCTAACTAAGCCACCCTAGCGACTATACCGAACGAGGGTCTCTCGTTCGTCATAAGCACTAGATTGACTGTTTTATTATAGCCACAGGAAATTGCTCTAAAAAAGTCCTATGAATAGCAAATCCACAGGCTTCCCCCTCTGTTGTAGCGGTGTCACAACGTCGTCGCCTATTTGCGACACGTGGTGTTTTGAAATAACAGCTTTTTTGCGTAGAGTCCAAAAAATAGGGGCTAAGGAGTTTATTGGCGTATAGTCGACTATGCGTAAATAAGCAGACGAGCCCGCATTCAATGGGGATTTCGTAAAAAGGCTGTATCTGCGTAACTGCTTACCATAACGCTTAGATGCTGATTGCACGTTTATTGCTGTCACGCAGCAATCTGCGCTGCGTGTCGCCACATGGTGCCGCCGGGGCTCGAAAATGGGTCGTCAATTTGCGAGTCCTGCTCCTGCACCATACTCAACATGACCTGCCCACTGTCGAATCGGTGCTGGCAGCGCAGGGGTACGTGGTGCGCAGCATGGCCATTAATGCCCTGACACTGCAAGCTGAGGTTTCGCGCTGGAACCCGGAGCTCATTCTGATCGCCGCTGACGACGCGGCGCGCGATGTGATCGAGCAGATTTGCGTCAATTCACAGTTTCGCGAACGCCCCATTGTGGTGTTTACCGAGGATGACGACCCCGTGGCGATGCGTGCGGCGATGCAGGCGCGGGTGTCGGCCTACGTTGTGGCCGGTATGCAGCCTAAACGGTTGCGCTCGGTGATCGACGTGGCGCTGGAGCGTTTCAAGCAGGATCAATTGCAGATCGCCCAGATCGATGCCACGCGTCGCGCCGCTCAAACTGAGCAAGTGGAGGACGCGAGAGAACGAACCGTTGCCAAAGCCAAAGCGCTGCTGCGTCGGCGCGGCATGAGCGAGCCTGACGCGTATGCCGCGCTGCGCTCGCAGGCCATGCGTGATCGTTGTTCGCTGGCGGAAGTCGCCGAACGTGTGCTCGCTGGTGCATAGCTGCGAACATCCTGCGGCTCGTGTGCCTTGATTTGGTGCGCGATGACCGGGAATCGATGATCACAGGTCGCTGGCACGACTCTCGCTAGAGCGCGTTGGTGGGGATCAATGGCGATCATCACAGTCTCTCTAGTCCGAACAATTCGCTTTTCTTTGAGCACAGGGGCTCGCAACCGATAGGTCGTGCGCCCCTTTTTCTTTTACGGAGTCCGCCTTGAGCCATGCAAACGCAACCCAAATTTCCGAAACTGTTATGGACGTTACTGAGGCCGCGCCACAGGCGGCCAGTCGTCGAAAAATTGTCCAGGCTGCCGTGGCGGCAAGTCTTTTGTCGCTGGTGCATCCTTTAGTACGGCAAGGTGCATGGGCTCAAGGCTCCGATGCGCCTGAGAAAAAAGAAATCAAGATTGGCTTTATCCCGCTCACCGATTGCGCTAGCGTGGTGATGGCGTCAGTGCTGAAGCTTGACGAGAAATACGGCGTCAAATTTATCGTCAGCAAGGAGTCAAGCTGGGCGTCGGTACGCGACAAATTGGTGAATGGCGAGCTCGATGCTGCCCACGTTCTGTATGGATTGGTGTACGGCGTGCATCTGGGCATCGGGGGGCCCAAAAAAGACATGGCCGTACTGATGAATCTAAACAATAACGGCCAGGCCATCACGCTCAGCAACCAGCTGAAAGACAAGGGCGCGGTCGACGGGCCGTCGCTCGCTGCACTGATGAAAAAGGAGAAGCGCGAATACACATTCGCGCAAACTTTTCCGACCGGCACCCACGCCATGTGGCTCTACTACTGGTTGGCAGCGCACGGGATCAACCCGATGCAAGACGCCAAAGTCATCACCGTGCCGCCGCCACAAATGGTGGCCAACATGCGGGTGGGCAACATGGACGGTTACTGCGTCGGCGAGCCGTGGAATGCACGCGCCATTTTTGACAAGATCGGCTACACCGCGGCAACCACGCAAGACATTTGGCTCGATCACCCGGAAAAGGTGCTCGGCACCACCGACGAATTCACCAAAAAGAATCCGAATGCCGCACGCGCCATGATCGCAGCGATTTTGGAGGCGTCACGTTTCATCGATTCAGAGGTCGACAAGAAAAAAACGGCAACGATTCTTGCTGACAAGTCCTACGTAAACACTGCAATGGAAATTATAGAAGACCGCTGGGAAGGCAAGTACGACAACGGTCTCGGCAAAAAATGGACGGACGCCAACGCCATGAAGTTCCACAAAGACGGCGCGGTGAACTATCCCTATCTGTCCGATGGCATGTGGTTTTTGACGCAGCACAAACGCTGGGGTTTGCTCAAAGAGCATCCTGATTACTTGGCGGTGGCGAAATCGATCAACAAGATTGATCTCTACAAAACCGCAGCCTCTGCCGCAAAAGTTGCACTACCCAAAAGCGACATGCGCACCTCAAAATTGATAGACGGCGTGGTGTGGGATGGCAGCAATCCCAAAGCCTACGCCGATAGCTTCAAGATCAAAGCTTGAACAATTTATGAGTGCAACGTTGACTGTGGACACCCCGATGTCCACCTCCGGCGACCCGAAAATCGCCGCCACGCCCGCACCCGAATTGGCTGCCGAGGCGGCCACGTTGAGCGACGCGCAGCTAAAAGCCGCATCAGATCGCGAAGCGCAAACGCAAGCGAACGTCCGCCGTCGCCGCGAGCAGCTGAGCGGCTTTGTGCAACGCGTGGTGCCCGGCATTGTGGGTATCTTGCTGTTCTTGTTGCTGTGGCAGGGTGTGTCGCACATCGTTGCCAACTTTCCAGGCCCTGTTAAGGTGTGGGACAGCGCGGTCAAGCTGTACAGCGACCCGTTCTACCGCAAAGGCCCGAACGATCAAGGCATCGGCTGGAACATTCTTGCTTCGCTGCAAAGGGTCGGTCTGGGATTCGGTTTAGCCGCGCTGGTCGGCATTCCTGCGGGCTTCATGATCGGGCGGTTTGTCACGCTGGATCGGATGACCTCCCCCATCATCAGCATTCTGCGTCCGGTGTCGCCACTGGCGTGGTTGCCGATTGGTTTGATGGTATTCAAGGCCGCAAACCCCGCCGCGATCTGGGTGATTTTTATCTGCTCCATTTGGCCGATGATCATCAACACCGCGACCGGCGTGCAGCGTATTCCACAAGACTATTTAAACGTCGCGCGCGTGCTCAATTTGTCCGAATGGAAAGTGTTCACCAAGATTCTTTTCCCCGCTGTGTTGCCGTACATGTTGACCGGTGTGAAGCTGTCCATAGGTGTGGCGTGGCTCGTGATCGTTGCTGCGGAAATGCTCACCGGTGGCGTAGGTATTGGCTTCTGGCTGTGGGACGAATGGAACAACCTCGTAATGGAACACATCATCATCGCGATTTTCACGATTGGTATTGTTGGTTTGTTGCTTGAGCAAGCGCTGATTTGGATCGCTAAACGTTTTCAGTTTGATTGATCGGAAACACGTACATGGCAAATCCATTCCACTTAGTCGTTGACAACGTCGACAAACGATTCAATACCAAACAGGGCGAATTCATCGCCATTCGAGACATCAATTTGCGCGTGCAGCGTGGTGAATTCATTTCGTTAATCGGCCATTCCGGTTGCGGCAAATCCACATTGCTCAATTTGATAGCGGGGCTAGACGTGGCCTCCAGTGGCGTGCTCGTATGCGCAGGTCGTGAAATATCAGGCCCCGGCCCGGATCGTGGCGTGGTGTTTCAAAACCACTCACTGCTGCCGTGGCTTACCTGTTTCCACAACGTGTATCTCGCCGTCGAGCGCGTATTTGGTGCGACCGAAAAGAAGCCACAACTGAATGCGCGAACCGAAGCTGCACTAAAAATGGTCGGCCTTACGCACGCCATGCACAAGCATCCCAACGAAATTTCAGGCGGCATGAAACAGCGCGTAGGCATCGCGCGTGCGTTGTCCATTGAACCTGCTGTTTTGTTGTTAGACGAGCCGTTCGGCGCGCTCGATGCCCTGACCCGCGCGCACTTGCAAGACGAATTGATGCGCATCGTCGCCGACACCCAATCAACCGTGGTGATGGTCACTCACGATGTCGACGAAGCGGTATTGCTGTCCGACAAAATCGTGATGATGACCAACGGCCCGGCCGCTACTATCGGCGAAATTCTCGACGTGAAATTAGCTAGGCCGCGCGACCGTTTGGCGCTCGCAGAAGACACCGACTATCACCACTTTCGCAAGGCAGTGGTGGAGTTTTTGTACTCGAAACAGCGTAAGGCAGCGTAGTTGTAATCGGCGGGAGCGGTTTCACCGCGATAGGCTGATTGCGACGCCATCGCGATGGAATCGCTCCCACAACGGCCGACCGCTACCGATTCAGAAAGTACATCCACACGAAGTTCAGGATCTTGTCGCGCAGCACGGTGAGGTAGGCCGTGAGCGGCTTGGGTGCTGGGCAGTCGGGCGCATCCTTCGCCACGATCACATAAAAAATCAGCACAGCGGTGAGCGGAATCAACGCAATCCCGAACACATGGCCCCAAACCAATGCCGCCGCCAGTGATGGTGCGATCAACGCCGCAGAGGCGGTTCCTGAATTGCCCGCACCCGCAATGCCCAGCAGCGCGCCAAGAAAAAGCACTTCGTTTTGGCTATGAATGCTTGCGATCCATGACCAGGCCAGCGCCGCAATCACCCGCACTGGCGCGATCACGCCAGTCAACTTTGGTTAGAGATGATCGACGAGTACGCCCGTGACGATGCACAGAATCGCACCCGAAAGCACCGGAACGGCCACCATCAAGCCCTTTTGACCCGCATCAAGCTTCAAATCGGTCGCAATTTGTACGCCGAATGGCCCCAGAATGCCCCACACCATGAACGCGAGGTCGAAGTAGAGAAACGATGCGAGCAGCGTAGGCCGATGCCCCGCTTGCCAAAACCCGGTAGCGGTCATAGCAATCCGTAAATTGTTGGTGTTTAGTGCGTGTACAACGCGAGCGCTGTGCCACCGAAATTGCCCCCGATTTCAGCGACAAGTGCGAAATCTGCACCTGCACAGGGCGTTTGGTCGGAGATGCGCACTGCAAACGATCAAAGACGGAGTCAACGTCAGCAGTGTTGCCTGTTCAAATTTGTTGTGGCTCGAGTAGCCCGACCATGGTTGGTGCGGCGCACGCGGTCACGCGCGATCGCGGTGCGCTAACTGGCGCGATGCTTGCTAGTTACGTGGCAAGCACACAGTTCTTAGGGTAGCGTGATGTCCACAACAGCGACGCAAGTGAAGCAAAAACTAGCCGTGATCGGCAACGGTATGGCCGGTATCCGCACGGTGGAAGAGTTGCTGAAAATCGCGCCCGATAAGTACGAAATCACGGTGTTCGGCACCGAACCGCACCCCAATTACAACCGCATTTTGTTGTCACCCGTGCTCGCGGGCGAGCAGACAATTAGCGACATCGTTTTGAACGATTGGGACTGGTACAAAGACAACGGCATCAATCTCATCACCGGTAAAACCATCACCGAAATTCATCGCACGCGGCGCGAAGTGACCACCGATACGGGCGAGAAATTTAATTACGACCGCTTGCTGGTGGCGACGGGGTCAAACCCATTCATTCTGCCGATTGAAGGCAACAAGCTTCCGGGCGTAATTTCGTATCGCGATATCGCGGACACGGAAACCATGATTGACGCTGCGAAGCTTTTTAAAAAAGCTGTGGTGATTGGCGGTGGTTTGCTCGGGCTTGAGGCGGCGAACGGCCTGAAACTGCGCGGCATGGATGTGACCGTGGTGCACGTGATGCCGTGGCTTATGGAGCGTCAGCTTGATGAGAAGGCCGGCAAACTATTGCAAGGCTCACTGGAGGCCAAGGGCATTGAATTTCGGATGCAGGCGCAGACTGAAGCGTTGGTTGCCGGCGAATCGGGTCGTGTTGCAGCGCTGCGTTTTAAGGGCGGCGAACAGATTTCCGCTGATCTCGTGGTGATGGCCGTCGGCATTCGCCCGAACACCGCACTCGCCGAAAAATCGGGCCTGCAAGTCAGCGCTCGTCCGGGCGGCATCATCGTGAACGACACGATGCAAACGCTGACTGATCCGCGCATTTATTCGGTCGGCGAATGCGTCAATCACCGTGGCACGGCGTATGGTTTGGTTGCACCGCTGTTTGAGATGGCGAAGGTGTGCGCGAATCATCTCGCCGAATTTGGCATCGGTCGTTACGTAGGTTCGGTCACCTCTACCAAGCTTAAAGTGACTGGCGTCGATCTATTCAGCGCTGGTAATTTTCAAGGCGGCGAAGGTACCGAGGACATCACGTTGTCTGACCCGATGGGTGGCGTTTACAAACGACTGGTGATTAAGGACGACAAGTTGGTCGGTGCCTGTTTGTACGGCGATACCGTTGACGGTTCTTGGTATTTCAAGTTGCTGCGCGAAGGCAAAAACGTTAACGAGATTCGCGATCATTTGATGTTCGGCGAATCGAACATTGGCGACGTGGGGCACGAAGGCAACACCCGCGCCGTATCGATGAAAGATACGGACGAGGTGTGCGGTTGCAACGGCGTGTGCAAAGGCACCATTACCAAGGCGATTAAAGACAAAGGTTTGTTCACGTTGGACGAAGTGAGGAAGCACACCAAGGCCTCATCTAGTTGCGGCTCATGCAGCGGCCTCGTCGAACAAATTCTCATGTTCACGGCGGGCGGTGATTACAGCGCCACGCCAAAGATGAAAGCGATGTGCGCCTGCACTGACTGCACCCATCAGCACGCACGCGACGCGATCCGCGAGCAGAAGTTGCTCTCAGTGCCGGAGGTCATGAAAACGCTCGGCTGGCGCACGCCGAACGGCTGTTCATCCTGCCGTCCGGCGCTCAACTATTACCTTCTCTCGACGTGGCCGAAAGAGTATGTTGATGACCCGCAATCACGCTACATCAACGAGCGCGCCCATGCCAATATTCAGAAAGACGGCACCTTCAGCGTGATCCCGCGCATGTGGGGCGGCGAGACCACTGCTGACGAGCTGCGCCGCATCGCCAATGCGGTTGACAAATACAAAATCCCCACCGTGAAAGTCACCGGTGGCCAGCGCATTGATTTGCTCGGCGTGAAGAAAGAAGATTTGCCTGCGGTGTGGAAGGACATCGGCATGCCGTCCGGTCATGCGTACGCCAAAGCATTGCGCACGGTGAAGACGTGTGTGGGTTCCGAATGGTGTCGTTTTGGCACGCAAGACAGCACCCAAATGGGCAAAGATTTGGAGCGGGCGATGTGGCGGATGTATGCGCCGCATAAGGTGAAATACGCCGTGAGCGGTTGCCCACGAAACTGCGCGGAAGCGGGTATCAAAGACGTCGGCATCATCGGCGTTGATTCGGGTTGGGAGATGTACGTTGCAGGCAACGGTGGGATCAAAACCGAGGTGGCGCAGTTCTTCGTTAAAGTGAAGACCTCAGACGAAGTGCTGGAGTACACCGGTGCCTTTATTCAACTTTATCGCGAAGAGGGCTGGTATCTGGAGCGCACC
>ENA-OFCE01001660-OFCE01001660.1-metagenomes-genome-assembly--contig:-NODE-1660-length-10856-cov-2.200907_pt1 | contig 10856 bp, 8 predicted proteins | sample MGYA00153388_OFCE01 | MGnify analysis MGYA00153388
AGCGTCTTGTCCTCGTCCTGGCCCTGATAACCTCGACCGCCCCGGCCCTGGCCCAGACCCCGCCCGCCCCGGCTGCGACCCCGGCCCCGGCCCCGGCGGTCCCGGCGCCAGCCTATGGCGCGCCGATCGGGCTAGCGGCGGCGCAGGCGCTGATCGCCCGGGCCGTCGAGGCCGCCGGCGCACGCGGCTTCCGCATGGCCATCGCCGTGGTCGAGCCCTCGGGCGAGCTGGTCGCCTTCGGCCGGATGGACGACGTCCAGTACGGCTCCATCGCCGTGTCCCAGCGCAAGGCCACGACGGCGGCGCGGTTCCGCACGGCGACGGCGGCGCTGGAGGAGCGGGTCGCCAACGGGCGGACGGTCATCCTGGCCATGCACGAGATGCTGCCGGTCGCGGGCGGCGTGCCTATCGTGGTCGACGGCCGCATCGTCGGGGCCATCGGCGTGTCGGGGGCGTCCTCGGCCCAGGACGACGAGATCGCCCGGGCGGCGCTGGCGTCGATGCGGGTGATGCGGCAATGTGCCACCTGCGAACGCCAGAACACCACATGCAGCAGGCGCGGCAGTTCGATGTCGTCGAGCGTGTAGAGAGAAAGTCCACCGGCAAGATTGGCCAACACGTCAAATTCGTTGAACGCGTTTGCTTTCATGTAGTAGACACCGGCAACGCCTTGCCACTTTGAGCCGGTATACGTGAACTGGAACTCCTGACTAAACTGCTTATTTTTGTAGATCGCTGGCGCTTCAAACAAGGGGGTATTGAGCGAATCGAAATCGATCGGTGCGAAGGATTTATCGCCGCGAGATGCGGTTATAGATTTGAACGACAGGTCTGGATTAATCGTCCAATCCACCAGTAGCGATTCGCCACGTATTTGCCTTCGAGCGGCGGTAAATTACCTGGTGCCGGGCTCGGTGTCACGCGATAGCCTTGCTTGGGCGACGAGTCATCAACCGTGCGATCTGCAGAAAAACGGATGAAGAGCGAACTGTTCGGCGTGAATTCGGCGCTAAAACGGCCTGCCAGAACTTCCTTATTGTAGTTGTCCTTACCATTGACAACGTTTTTGCCAAAACCATCACGATTGAACGAGGCGATGGTCCCGCCAATTTTCAGGGTGTCTGAAACCGGCACGCTACCTTTGACAACCAGGTCTTTTTGGCTATAGCTGCCGAATGTCGCTTTAATGCTCAATTCAGGTTTGTCGGAGAGCTTCCGCGTGACGTATTTAATGGCGCCGCCGATCGTGTTGCGACCATAAAGCGTCCCTTGTGGGCCTCGCAGAACTTCGATGCGTGCCAGATCATAAATATCGGAGAGGGCACCCTGAGGGCGCGCCAGATAAACATCGTCCAGATAAATACCCACGCCCTGCTCGTATCCGGCCACAGGATCTTGTTGGCCGATACCGCGAATGAACGCGGTGAGTGTGGTATTCGTTGCGCGTGAGGTCTTTAGCGTTGTATTCGGAATTAAATCAGCCAGACCAGTAATGTCGGGAATTCCCGCTTTTTCCAGTGCAACGCCCGAAAACGCCGTCACTGCCCCGGGAACGTCTTGTATCAGTTCTTCGCGTCGCCGCGCCGTCACGGTGACGACTTCGACTTTTTCTCCGTCGTCTGCCTTTGCGGTGGCCGGGCTGGATGGTGCGACCTGCTGGGCCGACACCGATCCAGTGCCAACAAACAGGGCGGCAATGGCAACGCTCATGTATTTCAGTTTCATGCTTCTCTCCTCAACAGTGGTTTTTAGTAGTACCGTTTGTAGAATTTATCGCGCCGGCTTGTCGTTTTAGGCAAAGTCACGGTAAAATTCATTAGTTGTTGAATTAATCGTAACAAAGAATTTTGCGAAGTGCAAGACGGTGATGTTAAATCCGCCGGCACAAGTTGCATTGCCGCAACACCATCGATCGCAACACGGAGGAGACAATATGAAGACCCGCTGCTGGTTTGCCATTACCGTTGCATGCAACGCGATGCTCGTTGCCACCATGGCGTGCGGCCAAGGCAAGGACATCCGGGTAGCTTTTATTTATGACAAGACCGGCCCGCTTGAAGCATACGTAAAGCAGACTCAGACTGGCCTCATGGTTGGCCTCGAGTACGCGACCAACGGCACCATGACGGTGGCGGGCAGGAAGCTGGTGCTGATTGAGCGTGACAGCCAGGGCAAACCGGACGTTGCCAAATTGCAGCTTGCCGCCGCTTACGCAGACGACAAGGCCGACATCGCTATTGCGGCTACTGCGTCCGGCGGGTCACTGGCAATGCTCCCCGTTGCTGAAGAATACAAAAAGATTCTGTTGATTGAGCCCGCTGTGGCGGACTCCATCACCGGTGACAAGTGGAACAAATACATTTTCCGCACCGCACGAAATAGCTCGCAGGACGCCATTTCAAACGCCGTCGCGCAGGATAAGCCCGGCGTAAGCATCGCTACATTGGGGCAGGACAACGCATTCGGTCGTGATGGGGTAAAGGCTTTTAAGGACGCGCTCAAGCAGGCAAAAATTGTTCACGAAGAATATTTACCCGCCGCCACCACCGATTTCACCGCAGGCGCGCAACGCCTGATCGACAAGCTCAAGGACAAGCCAGGTCGGAAGCTTATCTGGATCATTTGGGCCGGTGCCGGCAGCCCCTTCAAAATTGCAGATCTCGATTTGAAGCGTTACGGAATAGAAATAGTAAGTGGCGGCAATATTCTGCCCGCGATGTCGGCATACAAAAATTTTCCTGGTATGGAGGGTGCGACCTATTACTACTACGATATTCCGAAGAATCCGCTCAATGCCGTTCTCGTTAGTCGCCACATGGCGAAATTCAAAACGCCCCCGGACTTCTTCACTGCAGGCGGATTTTCTGTGGCAATGGCGTTGGTGACGGCGCTCAAAAAAACCAACGGCGATACCAATACTGACGCGCTGATTGTGGCGATGGAAGGTATGTCATTCGATACACCAAAGGGAAAAATGACGTTCCGCAAAGAGGATCACCAAGCCATGCAAAGCATGTTTCATTTCAAAATAAAGGTTGATCCTGCTTTGGCATGGGCAGTGCCGGAGCTCGTGCGCGAAATCAAGCCAGAAGAAATGAATGTGCCGATTCGTAACAAGCGATAGAGAATTCGGTAATTGCACCGCGTCACATTAACGAGGAGAAATCGATGAGAATTATGTTCGCCTGCATTTTAGCGACTGCGCTCGGCATGTCGATAGGCGTGTCCCATGCCGCGCCGTTGCCGCAACTCAATATCGATAAAACCCAGACCACTGTATCTGGGGCGTCGTCGGGTGGATACATGGCGGTGCAACTTCACGTTGCCTATTCGGCCATATTCAGCAAAGGAGCAGGTGTCATCTCAGGTGGCCCTTTTAACTGTGCTGACGCATCGGTCCTGAACGCAATCGGGCGCTGCCTGGGCCGTGGTGCCATCCCGGTGGATGCACTTGTCTCAACAACAAAAGAGTGGGCCAAAACTGGCGCGATTGATCCCACCTCCCACCTTGCCAATTCAAAGGTCTACCTATTCTCTGGTGCAAAAGACAGCGTGGTTCCACAATCTACCTCCGTCGATCTACAATCGTATTATCAAAACTTCCTGCCGGCGACGAATATCGTTTTCAAAAGGGATATCGATGCTGAGCATGCGATCGTCACTGACGATTTTGGTGCCTCGTGTTTAACCAAGGCCACGCCCTTTATCAATAACTGCAACTTCGATATGGCCGGTGCCATGCTGCAACAGCTATACGGCGCGCTGAATCCCCGTAGCAAGATTATTACGGACGCCAGCCTCGTGGAATTCGACCAGACACCGTTTGTATCCGGACAGGGCATGGCTACGTCCGGGTGGGTGTATATCCCTCAATCCTGCACGGCAGGCGCAGCGTGTCGTGTGCATGTTGCACTTCACGGTTGCAAGCAAAACGCCGCCGATGTCGGGCAGGCGTTTATTCGCAATGCCGGTTATAACCGCTGGGCCGAGGCTAACAATATTGTGATCCTGTATCCGCAAACCAGCCAAAAAGCGACCAACAGTTGCTGGGACTGGTGGGGCTACAACGACGCCAATCACGCGAAGAAATCTGCACCGCAAATGACCGCGATTGTGGCTATGCTGACACAGCTGTCCCGCGGTACGACGTCGACTAAGCCTGCGCCAACGCCAACTCCATCGGCAAGCCGTTGAACCTGGACGTATCGTCGCCATGGCATTGCTAGTAACAAATAATTTGACGATTCGATTTGGCGGCCACGTCGCGGTTAATGCCGTAAGTTGTGCTTTTCAACCGGGCACTCTGACGGCAATCGTTGGCCCCAATGGCGCCGGCAAGACGACGTACTTCAATTTGATTTCCGGCCAGCTCGAAGCGAGCAGTGGTACGGTCACGTTGAACGGCAAGGACCTTACCGGCTTGTCGCCTTCAGCTCGCACGCGCGCTGGGTTGGGACGCGCATTTCAACTGACCAATCTTTTCCCGCATTTGAGTGTGCGCGAAAATGTTCGTGTTGCCGTGCAGGCCACACGCAATGGCGCCCACCACCGCGGGCTGAATATGTGGAGTATCTGGAGCGACCATAAGGCGCTCACTGAGCGCGCAGATGAAATTCTCGAATCAGTCACACTGCTCAGCAAGGCAGAGAGCGCCGTCGCCAGCCTGCCCCACGGCGACCAGCGCAAGCTCGAAGTTGCGATGCTGATGGCGCTGGATTCAAAGGTATTTATGTTCGATGAACCGACCGCTGGCATGAGTGCTGACGAAACGCCTGCCGTGCTCAACCTCATTCGGCAACTGCGGCAGGACAAAAACAAGACCATCCTGCTGGTCGAGCACAAGATGGATGTCGTGCGCGAACTCGCCGATCGCATCATCGTGCTGCATAACGGAACACTGGTGGCAGATGGCGAACCGGCAGAAGTTATCGCCTCGGCGATTGTTCAGGAAGCCTATCTCGGCGTTGCGAAGCCGGAAGTGGAAGTCACGTCATGAGCGATGCTTTGCTCAAACTTGAAGGCGTTCACACCAACATCGGCGCTTACCATATCCTCCACGGCGTGGATTTGGTGGTGCCGCGCGGACAACTAACCATGCTGCTGGGTCGCAATGGTGCAGGCAAGACTACAACACTCCGGACCATCATGGGGCTGTGGCGCGCTTCGGCGGGGCGCATCAATTTTGCAGGGAGTGACATCACTGCGATGGATACGCCGCAGATTGCCGCTTTGGAGATTGCGTATGTGCCCGAATCCATGGGCATTTTTTCAGACCTGACGGTAAAGGAAAATATGTTGCTCGCTGCACGTAGCGCAAAACGTGCAAGCGATATGGATGACACGCGGTTGAAGTGGATTTTTTCCCTTTTTCCTGCAGTCGAGAAATTCTGGTCCCACACTGCGGGAAAGCTCTCGGGTGGACAAAAACAAATGCTCGCGGTGGCGCGCGCCATCATCGAGCCGCGCGAATTGTTGATCGTCGACGAGCCGAGCAAGGGGCTGGCGCCAGCAATTATCAATAATATGATCGATGCCTTCGCTGAATTGAAACGCGGCGGGGTGACGATTTTGCTGGTGGAACAGAACATTAATTTCGCCAAGCGGCTAGGCGACACGGTGGCGGTGATGGACAACGGCCGTATCGTTCACAGCGGCTCGATGCAGGCGCTTGCCGAGGACGCGCAATTGCAACGTACTTTGCTGGGATTGTCTTTATGAAGCAAATCGATTTTGACTGGAAGCCGCTGGCGTTGGTGCCGGTGCTGGCGTTGCTCGCGCTGCCGCTGGTCGGTTCCGGTTCCACCTGGCTCACGCTTACCGTGGCTGGTCTAGCCATGGGTATGATCATTTTCATCATCGCTTCGGGTCTCACGCTCGTGTTTGGCCTGATGGATGTGCTCAATTTCGGTCATGGCGTTTTTATTGCGTTGGGGGCATTTGTCGCGACCAGCGTACTCGGCGCGATGGGTGACTGGACCGGATCGCAGGAACTTTGGCGCAATCTGGTCGCGGTGATTCCTGCGATGCTGGTGGCGATGCTGGTCGCGGGCGCGGTAGGCCTCGCTTTCGAGCGCTTTATTGTTCGGCCGGTGTATGGACAGCATCTGAAGCAGATCCTCATCACCATGGGCGGGATGATTATCGGCGAGGAACTCATCAAGGTGATCTGGGGCCCCCAGCAAATCCCGTTACCGTTGCCCGAAGGCATGCGCGGCTCGCTATTGGTGGGCGACGCCGCCATTGAAAAGTTTCGGCTGGTTGCCGTCGTCGTTGGGTTGGCAGTGTTTGCCAGCCTTGCGTGGGTATTGGGTCGTACCAAAATTGGCCTGCTGATTCGCGCTGGCGTGCAGGATCGAGAAATGGTGGAGTCGCTCGGTTACCGTATCCGTCGACTGTTCATCGGTGTATTTGTCGTTGGCAGTGCGCTGGCAGGGCTGGGCGGCGTGATGTGGGGCATGTACCAGCAAAACGTTACGCCGCAGATGGGCGCGCAGGTCAATGTACTCATCTTTATTGTCATCATTATTGGCGGATTGGGGTCGACGGGTGGTGCGCTGATCGGCGCGTTGCTGGTGGGTCTCATGGCCAATTACACCGGTTTTCTGGCACCCAAGGTCGCACTGTTTTCAAACATCGCCCTGATGGCGGTCGTGCTGTTGTGGCGGCCACAAGGTGTGTATCCGGTTACGAGCAGGTGAGAACGCAATGATCAGTCGGATGCTATCTCACGACCTGCCACGCAGCCGCACATTGGCGATACTGCTCGTACTTTTGCTGCTGGCGCTGGCCTTTGCGCCATTTCTTTTTCCAGGCGTAAAGGCGCTAGGCGTCGCTGCGAAAGTGCTGGTATTTCTGGTGCTGGTGGCGAGCTTCGATCTGTTGCTGGGTTACACCGGTATTGTCAGTTTTGCGCACACCATGTTTTTCGGGATTGGTGCTTATGGCATCGCAATCGCCAGTACGCGCTACGGCCCGACGTGGGAGGCAATCGCCATCGGAATCGCGGGCTCGCTCCTACTGTCGTTCGTGCTGGCGCTGGTGGTGGGGCTATTTTCGCTGCGGGTGCGGGCGATCTTTTTTGCCATGATCACACTCGCGGTCGCGTCTGCATTTCAAACGCTGGCATCGCAACTATCGGAGATCACCGGTGGCGACGATGGCCTGAACTTCAAGCTTCCTGATCTCATTTCCGGCGGCTTTGTGCTGATGGATGAGAAATTCCTCGGCGCAACCATCGATGGCAGGCTGATCTGCTACTACCTGTTGTTTGCCGCAGCACTGGTTCTACTTCTCGTCATGCTGCGCATCGTCAATTCGCCGTTTGGTCGCGTCTTGCAGGCGATCCGTGAAAATGAGTTTCGCGCCGAAGCCATCGGTTATCGGGTCGTGGTCTATCGTACCGCCGCCAGTGTGCTGTCCGCGTTGTTCGCGACCCTCGCCGGGGTGATGCTGGCGCTATGGCTTCGTTACAGCGGCCCGGATACATCGCTTTCGTTTGAAATCATGATCGACGTACTGCTTATCGTCGTCATTGGCGGTATGGGAACGATCTATGGCGCCGCGATTGGTGCCGCTCTATTCGTGGTGTCACAAAGTTACCTTCAGGATCTGCTCCGACTGGGCAGTGACGCGACCAGCAGCCTGCCGTGGCTGTCAGCTGTGCTGTCGCCAGATCGCTGGCTTCTTTGGCTGGGTGTATTGTTTGTGCTGTCGGTCTATTATTTTCCGACGGGGATTGTGGGCAAGCTTCGGGCGCGTTTGTAACGAGTGGATTTAGAAAAAACGCGCGCGGCGAGCGCATTCTATTCCTCCACCATCGGAGTTGACTGCATGAAATCCTATGTGGAACGCTGGGCGCATTCACTACCTGGCAGCTTTGGAAAACTGTAACGTGCGCTTTCGGGATCGTGCGCGATGAATATTGCGCAGCTTTTGGCACGCAGTGCGACCGTGTTTCCAACGCGGCCAGCGGTCTACCTTGGCGATTACATGTTGTTGGATTACCGCACGCTGGCCAACCGTGCGGCCTGCATTGCGGGTTATCTGCGCGACGTGCTGGGCCTGGTGCCGGGCGAGCGGGTGGCGGCGTTCATGACCAATTGCCCCGAATATCTGGAAGTGCTTTATGGCATCTGGTGGGCAGGGCTTGTCGCGGTGCCGGTCAATGCCAAACTGCACCCGCGCGAGATGGCCTACATCCTCGAAAATGCCGCAGCATCCTGCCTCATTGTCAGCGCCGACCTGGCACCGGCAGCGCTCCCGCTCATCGATGGTATTGCCAACGTTAAGCGCACACTCACGCCCGGCACGTCTGACTACATCGCAATGCTGCGTGCATCACCCATCGCCATCCAGCGTCGTGCGCCGGATGATCTGGCCTGGCTGTTCTATACGTCCGGTACCACTGGCCATCCCAAGGGAGTGATGCAGACACATCGCAACCTGCTGGCGATGACGACCTGTTACTTCAGCGATGTTGACGCTGTTGATCCCGCGGATGCCATCGTATACGCCGCGCCGATCTCGCATGGTGCCGGCTTATACAACTTTGCGCACGTCTTGAGAGCAGCGCGTCACGTGGTGCCTGAATCCGGTGGATTCGATGCAACTGAACTGGCCATGCTTGCCCAACGCGTCGGCAGGCTTTCCATGTTTGCCGCACCGACCATCGTAAAACGCCTGGTCGATCATATAGCCGCCAGCGGCGCGGATCCCGGCGGATTCAAGACCATCGTTTACGGCGGCGGCCCGATGTACGTCGAAGATATTCTCAAGGCGCTGGATGTGATGGGCAATCGGTTTGTACAAATTTTCGGTCAGGGCGAATGTCCAATGTGCATCACTGCGCTGGCGCGCGAGCACTTGGCCGATCGCGCGCATCCGCGTTGGCTGGAGCGGATCGCTTCGGTAGGTGTCGCGCAGTCGCTCGTGGAGGTACGGGTAACTGATGCTGCCGGCCATTCCCTGCCGCACGGAGAAACTGGCGAAATCCTTACCCGCGGGGACCCGGTCATGGCCGGTTATTGGCGCAACGCTGAAGCCAGTGCGAAGACGCTCAAAGACGGCTGGTTGTGGACCGGCGACTTGGGCAGTTTCGATGCAGATGGTTTTTTGACGTTGAAGGACCGTTCCAAGGACGTAATCATTTCCGGTGGTTCGAACATATACCCGCGCGAAGTTGAGGAAGTGTTGCTCAAACACCCGGGTGTGCGCGAAGTGTCTGTCGTTGGCAGAGTCGACCCAGAGTGGGGCGAAGTGGTGGTCGCGTTCGTGGTCGGAACCGGTACCGATGCCGCGCAACTCGATGCTTTGTGTCTCGGGCATATCGCCCGGTTCAAACGCCCCAAGGAATACCATTTCATCGACAGTATTCCAAAAAATAATTACGGCAAGGTGCTCAAGACCGAATTGCGCAAGTACCTGCAATCGCTTGAAAACAGCGGCGCCTGAAGATTCAAGCGAGCGGTATTTTCGTACCGAGCACGTTTCCGGACATTTGCCCGGTGCGTAGCCTCTTGTGAATTGCAGGAGAGCTAACACGAGAATCCACGGACTTCCCAGAGCATTTTGCCTTGGGGAAGCCCGCCAGTATTAGAGTTTGCCATTCGCGTATGTGCGCCATACACTTCGCACGCCGCTTTGCGCCGACTATCCGTCTAACGCAACTCAGCTACGCCGCCCATCCGCTATTTGCCGAAGGAATCTTTGTGCTCAAACCTGTGTCATCCCCTACCGCGAAATTTTTTGTTTTACTGAGCGTGATCGCAGCGCTTTTTGTTCAACGCGGATATGCAGAAACCGTCTCGGCCAAGCCCGTCCAGGTTGCCCCGCCCGCACAAGAAGCGTTGTTGCCGTTTCGCGCCAGCGAAAAAACGTTGCCCAATGGCCTGAAAATTATCGTTGTTCCGACAGGTTTCCCGAATCTCGTTTCATTGCAGATTCCGGTCCAGACTGGTTCACGCAATGAGGTCGAGCCTGGCAAGTCCGGATTCGCCCATTTCTTCGAGCACATGATGTTTCGCGGGACCAAAGCATATCCGCCGGAAAAGTATGTCGCGATCCTCACCAGGATGGGCGCGCGCCAGAACGCCTACACCACAGACGACTACACGAATTACCACACGACGTTTGCAAAAGAAGACCTCGAGACCATGCTCAAGATCGAAGCTGATCGTTTCCAGAATCTGTCGTATGACGAGGAGCCATTCAAGACAGAGTCGCGCGCGGTACTCGGTGAGTACAACAAAAACAGCGCCAACCCGATCTCGAAATTAGTCGAAGTGATGCGCGACAGCGCCTACCAGATACACACCTATAAGCACACCACGATGGGATTCTTGAAGGACATCGAGGACATGCCCAACCAGTATCAATATTCGAAAGTATTCTTCGACCGCTGGTATCGTCCCGAGAAAACGGCATTGATCATCGCAGGCGATGTGAATGCAGCGGACGTTTTCAGAATGGTCGAGAAATACTGGGGCAAGTGGAAACGTGGCTCTTTTCAAGTCGCCATCCCGCCTGAGCCAGCCCCGCGAGGCCCGGTTTATGCGCACGTGCCATGGACGAGTGAAACGCTGCCATGGGTGGCAGTCGCTTTTCATGGTCCCGCATTTTCAGAGAAGGAGAAAGATTTCGCAGCACTTTCCACGTTGATCGAACTCTCGTTTGGACCCACCTCAGAGCTCTACAAGCGGTTGGTACAGGATGAACAAAAAGTCGATCAACTCCTTCAGTATTTCCCGGGGTCTGTTGACCCCGGCCTGGTACTGGTGGGCGCAAGGACCAAAAAGCTCGCCGACACGATTGAGGTTCGTGATCAAATTCTAAAAACCGTCGCGCAGATTCGCACCATA
>ENA-OFCE01001661-OFCE01001661.1-metagenomes-genome-assembly--contig:-NODE-1661-length-10853-cov-4.679385_pt1 | contig 10853 bp, 9 predicted proteins | sample MGYA00153388_OFCE01 | MGnify analysis MGYA00153388
TGCCGCCTGCGCCTATGGTGATGGGCGCGACCAGCACGCAGTTGCTGCCGATGTGAACGTCCGCCTCAATCACTGTGCGGTGCTTGTTGGCGCCGTCGTAGTTGGCGGTAATGCTGCCTGCGCCGTAGTTGACGCGCTCGCCAACCGTTGCGTCTCCCAGGTACGCCAAATGATTGGCTTTGGCACCTTTGCCCAGCGTTGAATTTTTGACTTCGACAAAGTTACCGATGTGCACGTCAGCGCTTAAGTGCGCGCCAGGGCGCAAGCGGGCGAACGGACCGACCACTGCACCTTCACCTACGGTGATACCCAGCTTTTCGCCGTCGATGTGGGTGAACGGGTGAATCACCGCGCTATCAGCTATTGCGCAATTTGCAATAACGCAGTTAGCGCCTATCCGCACGTTGTTGCCCAACGTCACTACGCCTTCAAACACGCAGTTCACGTCAATTTCAACGTCCTGGCCGCAGGCCAGATTGCCACGCACGTCAAAGCGGGCCGGGTCGGCCAGGCGCACGCCTTGCTCCATCAAGGCAGTCGCGCGGCGCAGCTGGTAGGTGCGCTCCAGCTCGGCCAGTTGCACCGGGCTGTTGATGCCCGCCACCTGCGCAGCGTCAAAAATTTGATGCGCAACCACCGCCACGCCGTCGGCCACGGCAAACTTGACGATGTCGGTGAGGTAATACTCGTTTTGGGCATTTTTGTTGTCGAGCCGGGCCAGCCACGAGCGCAGCAGTCGCGTGGGAACCGCCATGATGCCGCTGTAGATTTCATTGATTTTTCTTTGCACATCGCTTGCATCTTTGTGCTCAACGATGGCGCGGACCTGGGCGCTGGGCTCAAGGCCACTGCGGACAATTCTTCCGTAGCCCGCCGGCTCGGGCATCGACAAAGTAAGCAGCGCCAGCCGCTGGCCATCGCACTGGTCAAGCAAGGCCTGCAGCGTGCCGACTTGCGTCAACGGCACATCACCCGAAAGTACCAGCGTCACGCCGTCATCAAGCAGCAAGGGAATCGCCTGCTGCACCGCGTGTCCAGTCCCCAATTGCGGGTTCTGGCGTGCAAAATCTATACTAAAAGTGTCCCCAGCGCTCTGGAATTGGGCGCAAGCTGCTTCTACTTCAATAGCACCATGGCCTGTGATGATGACTGCGCGACGCGCTGATAACTGTGCTGCGCAGTCAACCACATGTTGCAAAAGCGAACGTCCCCCCAAGCGGTGCAATACTTTGGGGATTGAACTTTTCATGCGCGTGCCTTTGCCGGCTGCCATGATGACGACATCTATTGGGTTTGTAAAAGACTTGGAAATGAAGGCAACCATGGCACGTCCGGTAAATTTTTTCAGCTTGGTGCGGATTATCAGCTTGCTACTGCTGGTTGCGCTGCTGCAAGCGTGCAGCGCAGTAAAAATCGCTTACAGCCAGGCGCCGGTTTTAGCCTACCTGTACCTTGACGGCTATGTGGACTTCAACGAGGTGCAAGCGTTAAAAATCAAAGACGATCTGGCCAAATTCCAGGCCTGGCACCGGCAAACCCAACTTCCCGCGTACATTGAATTGCTGCAAAAAACGCAGCCGAAAATGTTGCAGGACATTACTGAAAAACAAGCCTGCGAGATTTTTACCGATGTGCGCCAAAAGGCATTGAACCTGACGGAATATGCAGAACCCGCCACGTGGGCGATGGCCGCTTCTTTCACGCCGAGGCAGCTTACCGCCATTGAGCGCAAGTTTGTTAAAAGCAACTCCACCTGGCGTGAGGCGTTTTTAGACGGCAGCCCCAAAGAGCTCTTTGACAAGCGGCAAAAAAGCGCAGTCAAACGCGGCGAAATGCTCTACGGCACCTTGAACGACAAGCAGCTGAGCCTGATTGCGCTGCAAATCGAAAAATCCCGATTCAGACCCGCGCAAAGCTACGCCGAGCGCCAGCGCCGCCAGAAAGACACACTGCAAACGCTGAACCAGGTCGTTGCCAACCCGCAAGACCCCGAAGCGGTGCGCCGTGACATGCGCGGCTTGCTGGCGCGCTCTATCGTCTCGCCTGACACGGCGTACCGCAAATACCAGGAGCTGGCCATAGACGACGCGTGTGCAAGTTTTGCGGAGCTGCACAACACCACCACCGCCGAGCAGCGCAAAAAAGCGGTAGAAGTGCTGGCCGGGTATGCGCAAGACTTCAAGATACTGGCAGCGCAAAAATAAACACGCAACAAGAAGCAAGCAACACGCTCAACCCTGGCACGTGCGCCGCTTGTCAAAAACTAAAGCAGCGGCACTCTTCCAGGCGGCCTGTCGTAGTAATCGGCAATGCGCTCAAGCGCTTTGGTATTGAGCAGGCGCAGCCTCCCATCCGTGATGTCGTGCAGGCCCAGCTTGTGCAGGCGGCGCATGGTTTTATTGGTGTGCACCAGCGACAGCCCCAGGTTGTCCGCGATGTGTTGCTGATTGATCGGAAACTCAATCGTGCCGCCAGCGCCGTCTGCATCTTTGCGCTCCAGGCCAATTCGCTCCAGCCGCCGGTACAAGTGCATGAGCAGCATGGCGATCCGCTCTGTTGCATTACGCCGGCCTGTTGTCAACAGGTTGTCGTCGACAAAAGCTTCCTCACGGGCTGACATCCAGGTCACGTCGTAACCCAGGCTCGGATTGCTCCGAAACAGGTCCCACAAACCCTTGCGTTTAAAAACGCACAGCGACACGTCTGTGACCGCTTCAATGCCGTGCATGGCGCCATCTGCAAACTCTTGCTGCAAGCCAATAAGGTCGCCGGGCAACAAAAAATTCAGAATCTGCCTGCGGCCATCGCTAAGTGTTTTGTATCGAAATGCCCAGCCCGAATACAGCGTGAACAACTTGCCGTTAAGCCGTTGCTCATGAATCAGCGTGCTGCCAGCAGAAAATGACGTTCTGCCAGTACGAAAAGCCTCAATAAACGCCAGCTCGTCTGGCTTGACAGGCGTGAAACTGCCTGTCTGCCGCAGCTGACAGTCTTTGCATGACGAAGGAATTAATGCTGTGTCTTTTAACATTGCGAAGATTCAAAACCGTGTTTATATTCAACGTCACTTATGACAACTACCACCGAAATTTACGAAATGCTCTACGTTAGCACCATAGCGCCTGCTGCATGTGTTAGCGTGGTTTCCACGATTGCCATGAAGTCTCGCGTCTCCAATGCGGTGCGCTGCATCACTGGCATGCTGATTTTTGATGGGATTCGCTTTTGCCAGTACCTTGAAGGAAGCAAAGATGAATTGATAGCACTGTTTGACCGAATCAGTAATGATTCTCGACATGCGGCTGTCACGCTGATTCATCATGGACCGTTACAGGAGCGCCGTTTTAAAAAGTTTTCGCTGGCTTTCGCTAGCGGGGACGATTTTGAGGCGTTGAGCCGGCTGGAAACACTCAAAGGCCAGAGCGGCATCACCGCTTTTTCTGAATTACTCCCGACACTTGACAAGGAAGCTCACTGTTGCTGAAAAGCAGGTGTCGTCAGGTTTAAAACGAAGATTCCAGGCGCGCTGCACGCCGAAAGCGAAACCCGTAAACGCGCTTCACGCCTGAAGCGAAACCGGTAAACGTGCTTCAAGCCTGAAGCGCGTTCCACATTTCTTTGTCGCGCTCAGCCGTCCAGATGCGGGGGTTCTTAATGCCGCTGGCTTCGTCAAATGCGCGGCTGACATCAAACGGCAGGCAGTGCTCATAAATAAACACGTGGCCAAAAATTGGGTCCATGGTTTTGCGGGTGTGCGCCATGGCGGCTTTTAAATCCATGCCCTCAGCTGCGGCTTCCTTGCCTGCCTGGTAGAGGGTTTGCACCCAGCGCTGGGTGTAGTCGATGGCTTTGTTGACGTTTACCGCGCCCTTCATTGCCTCGCCCCGGCCGGGCACAATAGCATCGGCTTTTAATGCACGCAATGCTTCAAGCGTTGCGGGCCATTCTTCAAGTTGTGCATCACCTGTGTAAACGCCGGCTTCATATTCAACCAGGTCGCCTGAAAACAATACCTTTTCTGCTTCAACCCAGGCAATCGTGTCGCCGCGCGTATGGCCTGGGCCAGGATGCCAGATTTGTACTTTAACGCCGCCCAAATCAATCGTTAACTTGCCGGGCACTTCATTTTTAGTGGGGTTGCCGCCGCCGATCACCATCGTCGGCCAGGTCAGGCCGGGCACGCTTTCAGAGTTGCGGAACAGGCGCGGAAAGCGCTCCATCTCGCTTTGCATGTCCTGTGCGCCGCGCTCCACAATCAATTCATACGTGCCTTGGCTGGCTATTACTTCCGTAGCGCCTTCGGCAAGGTAAGCGCTGGCTCCCAGCACGCGTACAGCATGGTAGTGGGTCAGCAGCACGTATTTGATCGGCTTGCTGGAAACTTGCCGGATGCGCGCAATCAGGTCTTGCGCCATGGCCGGTGTGGCTGTGGCATCGCTGACCATGATGAATTTGTCGCCAATAATCACGCCCGAATTCGGGTCGCCTTCAGCTGTGTAGGCCCAGCAATGGGCGCTGAGCTGCTCGAAGGTGATTTTTTTATCTTCCAGATCGGCCTGGGAGGCAAAAGCTTTGGACATGCTTGGTTCCTTGTGTTGACTTGACCTGAAGTGTAGAACCGCTTGATTAATCAGTAACCGAGATGAGACCGCCCGCCTTGAGCCGCGTCCTTGAACGCCCGCATGATGAGGCTGGTAGTGACCGTGGCAAAGTAGCGCGCTCCCCAAGTTGCATAACGCTGCTCTTCTTCAAGCGTCAAGGCCAGTACACCCGCACATTTGCCTGTTGCTGCAATCGCAGCAATCGCACTTTTCATGGCCGCCTGCACGGGCGCATCACTCCAGCGGTTCTCGTGACCCATGGTGTGTGCCAAATCATTCGGGCCAATGAATACGGCATCAACCCCTTCAACGGCTGCAATTGCAGCTGCATTGGCAACGCCTTCGGGGGTTTCAATCATCACAATCAAAGCCACGCCTTCATTGCTGTTGTTGACATGCTCTGGCCCACCAAAAGCACCATAGCCCGCAGCACGACTGCTGAAGGCTGCACCGCGTTGACCGCTGATACCAGCTGCGCCTGCTGGCAAGGGGTACTTGACCTGCTGCACCAGCTGTGCGGCGTGGGCGGCGGTGCTGACCATTGGGATTTGCAATGCGCCTGCACCCAGGTCCAGCGTGCGGGCAATATCGGTCTCCAGGCAGCGCACCGCTGCGGGCATGCCAGATGCCAAAGCGGCGCGCAACATGTTCTCGGTGGTTTCAAAACCAGACGGGCCATGCTCGTTGTCAATGATGACAAAGTCAAAACCGGCATAGGCGCACATTTCAATAATGGCGGGGGACGGTATGCCGTTGAACACGGCATGCAAAACTTGCTGGCTGCGCAGCAAACCTGACAGGCGGGTATCCAGCGGGCGCTGGCGAAAGGGTGTTTGCGATGTCATTGTTTCCAACTTTCAAAACTGCTTATGTGCAAGCGCGTCGCGGGCGATCCAACCAGCCACCGTGTTTGAATCGTTCACGTCGATTGACTGACAAGCCATTTTTGGCCTACTTTCATTGTCATTTATGCCTGAAACTCCCTAAAAACGGGCGTAAGTAGCTATTAAATCAGGAGTACTTCTAGCCACCAGTGTGACGTCAGCACCGGCTTGCTGCAACGCAACAGCTGCTGCCAGGTCAGTGCCTGAGCTGGCGCCTGTAACCAGCGCGCGACGGCTATCGAGACGAAAGCTGGGTGTCCGCAGACTGACCATCGATGCGCTATTCAATGGTGATGTTGTTGGTTTTGATCAACTCTGCGAACTTGACAGTTTCATCACGAATGAATTTTTTGAAGCCCTCTGGCGACATTGGCTTGGGTGTAAAGCCCTGGGCAGACAACCTGGCTTTGACAGCCGCTGTGTCAAGCACGGCCAGTACTTCCTTGTTCAGGTAAGCAATCACCGAAGGCGGGGTCGCCGCTGGCGCAAGCAGGCCTAACCAGGTCACTGCCTCAAAACCCGGCACGCCTGATTCAGCCAGCGTGGGCAAGTCGGGCTGCAACTCCGAACGAGTAAGACTGGTGACTGCCAAAGCTTTGGCTTGAGCGTTTTTGGCAAACGCCAAAGCCGTGGTCATGTTGTCAAACTGCATGTCAATCTGATTGCCTGCCAGGTCAGCCAACGACTGGCTGCTGCCTTTGTACGGGATGTGAACCGCTTTCGCATTGATGCGGTTGAGCAGCAGGAGCGTTGTTAAATGTTGCGACGTGCCGTTGCCGCTGGTGCCATAAGAAAGCGCATCCGGCTTGGCTTTGAGCAGCGTCACCAGCTCTTGTACATTGCGTGCGCCAGACTTGTTACCTGCCAGCAGCACCAGAGGCGTGCTGGCCAGCTGGGTAATGGGCGCAAAGTCCTTGTCGACGTCATAGCTGATTTTTTTTAACAGGCTGGGGTTGACCGCCAACGCGGTTTGCGTGCCCAGCAGCAGGGTGAGGCCGTCACCTTTGGCGCGCGCCACAAACTCGGTGCCAATACCACCGCCCGCGCCAGCTTTGTTGTCAACCACGACGGCTGTACCCCAGCGTTTGCCCAGCTCATCAGCCAGCAGCCTGGCAATGATGTCGGTTGCGCCGCCGGGGGCAAAGGGCACAACAATCGTCACGCGGCCACCCGCCGGGAAAGCCGGGGCCGCAGGCGCAGGGGTTGTTTGTGCATGCGCTGCAGGCACTGCAAACAATGCAGCCACCAACGTTGATTTAAGGAGCGTCAAAAGTTTGAACATAGTCTGCCTTAAGAGTTTTTATTCAGCCTGAATGCCAGCGTCTTTGATAACCTTGGCCCACTTGACCATCTCGGCTTGCTGAAACTCTGCAAACGGCGTTGCCAAGCGTCCATCCGGCTCAACCCCCAGATTGCGCAGCTTGTCTTGCACATCAGGCATGGCGATGATGGCAGCAATGTCTTTGCTGAGGCGATCAACAATCGCTTTGGGCGTGCCGTGTGGCGCAAAAACGCCCTGCCAGGACTGCATCGCAAAACCCGGCAGGCCGGCATCAGCCAGTGGCAGCACGCCCGGCAGATTGGCCAACGCTTTGCTTGACGTCACGCCCAGCACCTTGACGCGCTTGCCGTCCATCATCGGCCGCGCCGCAGCCACGGTTTCAAAAACCATGTCGATCTGGCCACCGACCAAATCGACCATTGCCTGCGAGCCGCCCTTGTACACAATTTGACGCAGCTTGGTGCCAGAAATGCTCTGGAACAATTGCCCCGACAAATGTTGCGATGTGCCCGCGCCCGCTGTGCCATAGGTCAGGCTGTCAGGCTTGGCTTTGAGTTCGTCGATGATGTTTTGCACTGAATTAAACCGGCTGTTGGTGGGTACAACCAGCACGTTGCTGACCATACCGACCAAACTGACCGGCGCAAAATCTTTGACCGGGTCATAACCCAGGTTTTTGGTAAAAAACGGGTTGACCGCATGCGTGGTGATCGTGCCACCCATGAGCGTGTAGCCATCAGCAGCCGATTTGGCCACCAGCTGCGTGCCCAAAATACCCGATACGCCAGGCTTGTTTTCAACAATGACCGGCTGGCCCAGTTTGTCGGTCAAATGCAGCGCTACCAAGCGTGCCACCGCATCAGACACGCCACCAGGTGCAAACGGCACGATGTATTTAATGGGCTTGTTGGGCCATGGTGTTGACTGCGCTTGCGCAAGGCTTGTGCCCGTGCATGCAACAACGGCCATGACCAGGCAAAAGCGACGGGACTGATTGATTTTTGACATCGTTAATCCAATGCGTTAACAGGTTGATACCAGAGCACGCCAGCGCGTGTGCCGTAACGGCGCACGCAAATGTTGGCTTGCCCGGCGTAGCCACGCGCACTTAGCTGCTCGAAGGTAATTTTTTTATCTTCCAGGTCGGCTTGGGAGGCGAAGGCTTTGGGGGCAGTGGACATCGTGGGTTGCTGAGTGGCTGGCGGCGGGTTAGATTTGATCTTGACCAAGTTTACCTAATCAAAATCGATTACGGAATGTGAAATCTAACCACCGTATCGCACCCAGCCTCAAAACGGCTTATTCGGCCTGAATTCAGAAAAAATAAGTTCATTTAATCAATAAGTACGGGCGCAAGTAGCTCCTTTTTTTATAGCAACTTGACGACATCATGTACATGTTTTAAGCCGTTGCGCCGGCTTGGGCGATACCAGCACTGCACCCATCAATCGGCGCAGCGCTCGCCCCACCTCGCCCAACGCATCGCCAAGCTGACCAGCGGCCAGTACAACCTCTGAGCGGCTTGTCTGTCTCACTCTGGCAGCCTTCAGCACACAATTCCAGTCAAACGCTACCGGCAAATCCTTCGCATGTCCCATGCTTTCCATCACGACTCTGGTCCGTGGGGGGACAACCAGCGTGTCACCCGCGTTCAAGAAATAATCTTTCAGCATGGCGCAAGGCTCTAGCGCCGTGTTGCGCCAGGGGTATGGGTTGCCATGGGCAGACCCGAGCGTTGCCCAAACCTGGCCACGCGCGATGTGCAATTTCCCGCCGCTGTTTGCCACAACAGTGATGGCGCGGTTGGTTTGCAACAGCCAGTGGCCACTCGGATTGGTAGGCTGATTTGCAGGCGACTGGACTGGAAAATAGAGGTTCATGGTGCGCTCCAAAAAAAACACTAAAGCTGATTAAATGCCAAATCGATGCCGAATAATCGCCTCATGCAGCTTGGCAGTCCAATGAAAACGAGCTACGCTATTGATTCTTAAAACGCATCAATCCAATTTAATGCTGTCATGCTCAATCCAACAATTCATGTCCGCTCAAGACCCATTGCTGCAGGCCAGTTGCGCGCCTTCGAGGCTGTGGCCCGACACCTGAACTTCCGTGCCGCGTCTGAAGAATTGGCGCTCACGCAGTCGGCCATCAGCCGACAAATCCAGGCGCTTGAAGAAGATGTAGGTGTGGCTTTGTTTTTACGCCACACCCGCGCTGTTGAGGTTACCAGCGCAGGCGCACAGCTTTTGCGTGCCGTGCTGCCATCGCTGGAGCGCATCGACGGCGCGGTGCGCATCATCCGCCAGAGCGCAGGGCGTAAGAGTGTGGCGATCAGTACCTGGGCATCTTTTGCATCAATGTGGCTGATTCCACGGCTGGAAATGTTTCAGCGTGCGCACCCTGATATTGACATCCGCATTGATGCCACCGATCAGGCTGTTGACATGGACACCACAGACGTTGACCTGGCCCTGCGCTACAGCGCGCCCGGCCATGTCCCCAGTCATGCCGTGCGGCTGTTTGGCGAGCAGCTCACACCAGTGGCCAGCCCGTGGCTGATCAAAAGTGGCATGCGAATTAAAAAACCACTCGACCTGGCACAGCACGCGCTGGTAGAAGCCAGCGACGCCCACCGCACCCAGCACATGGAATGGCTGACCTGGCAGCGCTGGTTTGAAGCACAGGGCTTAAAAAAGTTTGCCCCCAAACGCTGGCTGTACTTTAACTATGCGCATCAAATTGCTCAGGCCGCATTGACAGGCCAAGGCATTGCGCTGGCCCGCATGCCGCTGGTGGCAGACAGCCTGGCTTCAGGCGATCTGGTTGAACCCCTGCCCAATATGCGGATTGATTCGCCGCTGGCCTACTGGTTGATAGTTGGCCCACGCAACGAAGCACGACCCGAAGTGGCAGCGTTTTGCGAATGGCTGAAAGCGCAGGCGCTGCTGACGCGCGAAGCGATTGGCGATGTGCCAGATGCGGATACCGTGGATCGCCTTGATTAAGGCTTATTGATCCGGCCCGAAGATGTCTCAATTTCCGTTTGGGTTGAGCTTGGTCCTTACCCAACGACCAGACTCAGGGCTAACGGTGCATCGTTCATAAGGCGTGATCGATAAATACCAGTGGCTCACGCTTTCTTGCGTTGTTCTGCCCGCTTGCGCAAACTTTAAAAATACGCAGTATCAGCTGGCCCTGCAACCGGGGGCTTCAGGCCTGTGAGCATCAATGCGCACATTTGACTGTGGTCTTTGTTCCGCCGACTGAATTCACGCACGTACTCGATTGACGTGCCATCACTCTTCTGACTGACGCGTTGGTCAACGTACGCTCTCATGCTGTCGGCTAAAAAGATCTTTTTAGTGGTCATGACATTGAATTACCAGTTTTGCCAAATTCTGGCAAACGGTGAACTGGACTACACCACTTGGTAGATTTGCAGCACAAGCATTTAAGGCAGCAAATTTACTTGGGCGATAGTGATTTTATCAAACGCTTGCAGCAACAAGCCGGGCTTGAAACTCAAAGTTAAAACGAGCCAGGCGAACCGCACAAAGCCAACGCCCGTGTTTTAAACGAGTATGAAAACGACCGATTAGTGTGTGATTTACAACCCACATCAGTTTAGGAAAAGGGCGACATGATTTTATTTTTTGCACATCTTTTTAACAATCTGATGTTGCTGCGCGCGAGCGCTCGAAAACGCTATTGCGCTGTTGACAGCGCCCGGAACATTTGGCGTGACCGGGCACTGGTGCACTGCCCGTTTGCCTTTCGCCAGTGCAGACCCGCGTGATTGCGTTACCCGCACCGCTCGCAACTGGCTGAAGCAAAATGACCAGCGGCACGCAGACACTGCTGTACAAACTTGCCCCAGCATTAATTTTTGTTGCCGCCTTTGATGAATTACCGATAGCGGATTTGGAGTAGCCGGCGATTTGGTGAAAAAGCAGACGGTTTTCGCCAAATCCAAAAAACCAGCAAAAGAGAAAAAATCAATTAACCGTGAACAAACCAGAGTATGAGTGGTGGCTTAGCGGTACAAACAAGCCATTGCCGGTATAAACCAGTTCCAGCGCGTCGTAT
>ENA-OFCE01001662-OFCE01001662.1-metagenomes-genome-assembly--contig:-NODE-1662-length-10846-cov-2.936336_pt1 | contig 10846 bp, 8 predicted proteins | sample MGYA00153388_OFCE01 | MGnify analysis MGYA00153388
GGAAGATCATGAGTATCAAAGTTCTTACTCCGGGTCTTCTGACCAGCATACAGGATTTAGGAAGATATGGATACCAGAAATATGGGGTTATTGTCAGTGGCGGTATGGATGCCTACTCTTTGCGTCTTGCCAATCTTCTAGTCGGGAATGAGGAAGGGGAAGCAGTAATCGAAATGACCCTCATGGGACCTTCGCTGCTATTGGAAGAGGATCTTCTTTTGGCGATTACAGGGGGAGATTTATCACCAACCATTAATGGGCAGCCCGTACCTCAAGGCAGACCTGTCTTGGTTCGAAAGGGAAGTGTTCTAAAATTTGGTGCCTTAAAATCTGGATGCCGTTCTTATTTAGCCGTTCGAGGCGGTTACGATATTCCCGAGGTGATGGGCAGTAAAAGTACCTATTTGCGGGCGGGAATCGGCGGTTATCAAGGCAGAGCCTTAGTGCAGGGGGATATTCTTCCCTTAGGATTGGCTTGTCCATCGCCATTTGTAGAGTCCTTAGAAAAGACAATGGGTTCTAGTTCTTTTGCCTTTCCATCCTGGTATGTGGGGAGGTCCTATGTTTTGCAGAAGTCTCAGGAATATAGAGTTCGAGTTATACCAAACAGTCAGTTTCCCTTATTTAGCCCAGACAGCAGGAAACAGTTTCTTCAGCAGCCTTTTCAGGTTACCACGCAATCGGACAGAATGGGATATCGTTTATCAGGAGCTTCTTTGCAGCTGACGGAACCTTTAGAGATGGTTTCTGAAGCAGTGGCTCTTGGAACCATTCAGGTACCGCCAGATGGCAATCCCATCATATTGCTGGCAGATCGGCAAACGGTAGGGGGATATCCGAAGATTGCCCAGGTAGCGGGCGTAGATATTTCTACCTTGGCTCAGATTAAGCCGGGGGGCAAAATCCGATTTGAGGAAATCTCCCTGGCAGAGGCAGAAGGATTATATGCAGCCAGAGAAGCGGATATACAGCGCATTAACATCACTATTCAATTGCAGTTAGCGGGAAATATAACGTGAATTTGAGCATGAGTAAAAAGAACAAGGAGTGAAAGTGATGCTTACATTTGATGAGATAAAAGAAGTGATACGTATGGTAGAGCAGTCATCGATACAGCATTTTGAATTAGAACAGCAAAACAATAAAATTGTAATTTCAAAAGCTGGGGTTCATAGGGTACAGACTGATTCCCATGTGGCCTTGGAGGCGCCAAAAGCGGTGTGTGCAGCTGCTGAAGGCGAGCAGCGTCTGGCAGAGGAGATTCGCGATGTTCAGGCAGAGCCGCTGCACACCATTGTATCTCCCACGGTCGGGACCTTTTATATGGCTTCTGAGCCAGAGGCAGATCCATTCGTTAAGGTAGGGGAAGAAGTAGAGAGCACTACTATTGTATGTGTATTAGAAGCCATGAAATTATTCAATGAAGTCGTTGCAGGCGTAAAAGGGACGATTGTAGAGCGACTGGTTAATGATGGAGACTTTATTGAATATGGACAGCCGTTATTTTTAGTGAAACCTGAGTTATAGAAAAATACGTAAAGGGGCGAGGAACATGTTGACACTTCTAGGTATCGCAGTTGTTATTATTGGATTTGTATTACGGTTTAATCCCTTGTTGGTTGTTGTCGTTGCAGGTATTGTAACGGGTGTGGCTGGAAATTTGCCATTTGATAAGATTCTTACTATTTTTGGTGAAGCATTTGTAAAAAATCGCTATCTTTCTTTATTCATTCTTACGCTGCCAGTCATTGGACTGTTGGAAAGGAACGGTCTAAAGGAGCAGGCTCAAGAGCTGATTGGAAAAATAAAGGTGGCTACGACTGGCCGTGTCCTCATATTGTATTTGTTCATCCGTGAATTTGCAGCGGCGATTGGCTTGACAGCCTTAGGCGGCCATGCACAAATGGTACGTCCTTTGATTGCACCAATGGCAGAGGCTGCAGCCGAGAATAAGCATGGAGAATTGCCGGAGGATACCCGGAATAAGATTAAAGCATTTGCTGCATCTGCCGATAATGTAGGGGTATTCTTTGGTGAAGATATATTTATTGCCTTTGGTGCTGTACTGCTTATGAAGGGATTTTTTGAACAAAATGGCATTATGCTGGAGCCTTTGCATATTGCTCTATGGGGTATTCCCACAGCGATTGCTGCTTTTATCATTCATGGTGTGAGATTGTATTTACTGGATCGTAAGATTGCCCAAGAAGTAGAAAACCATGTTTCTAGTCATAGCAAAGTAAAGGGGGATGCAGCATTATGATTATCAGCCTTACTTATATTTATTATATTGCAGGGATATTCGTCGCTCTGATTGCACTACTGGCAATGAAAGATAAAGGGAATTCAAAACGGATTTTAACAGGTGCATTTTGGGGAATCTATGCTGTCTCTTTCTTGTTTGGTACTGTCATTCACCCTATGTATGTAGGTATTATGGTGATTGTAATGGCGATTATTGCCGGATTTGGCGGCGTAGGCATGGGAAAACACGAGGAAGCTACAGGAGAGCAGCGTATCGCTCAATCCAAAAAACTCGGTAATTGGCTGTTCATGCCGGCACTTCTCATTCCGATCATTACTGTATTTGGGACCCTGGGACTCAAAGATGTAAAGCTAGCCGGTTTAGACTTGTTTGATAAAGCCAATCTTACCCTTGTTAGTTTAGGTGTTGCCTGCGTAATTGCCCTGCTGGCAACTATGATGTTGACCAAAGAAAAAGGAATGCAGCCCATTAAAGAATCACGGCGTTTAATCGATGCCATCGGCTGGGCAGCTGTGCTGCCCCAGATGCTGGCAACTTTAGGAGCTTTATTTGCTGCTGCAGGTGTTGGGCAAGTTGTTTCCAACTTGGTAAGCGCAGCAATTCCTGTTGATAATCGGTTCTTGGTTGTTTTTGCCTATACCGTAGGAATGGCATTGTTTACTATGGTCATGGGAAATGCCTTTGCTGCTTTTCCTGTCATGACAGCTGGTGTAGGATTGCCATTAATTGTGAAGCTGCATGGCGGCGATCCTGCGATTTTGTCAGCAATTGGTATGTTCTCAGGATATTGCGGAACTTTAATGACGCCTATGGCTGCCAACTACAATATCGTGCCTGCTGCCTTACTGGATTTGCCGGACAAGAACGGCGTTATTAAAGCTCAGGTGCCCACAGCCCTCATGTTATTGACGGTAAATGTGTTTTTAATGTACTTTCTTGTATTTTAAGAAGAAAGATGATGTTAGAACGATAATCATGCCAAAGGGGAAAAACGTAATGTTTAAGAAAGTCATGATTGCCAATCGGGGAGAAATTGCGGTGCGAATCATCAGGGCCTGCCGCGAAATGGGCATTGCAACTGTTGCTGTGTATTCAACAGCAGATCAGCAAGCATACCATGTAAAACTGGCAGACGAAGCATATTGTATTGGCCCTGCCTCTTCTAAGGATAGTTATTTAAATATAAACAGGCTGCTGAGTATTGCTCAATTTACTAAAGCGGATGCGATTCATCCAGGGTATGGCTTCTTGGCAGAAAATCCGGATTTCGCGCAAGCTTGTGCCAATTATCAGATTGCCTTCATCGGTCCTGATGCGGATGCCATTCGTAAGATGGGAGCGAAAGCCGTTGCCAGAGAAACGATGAAACAAGCGGGCGTCCCTATTGTTCCAGGAACCGATGGAATTATCGGGGATGTAAATACAGCAATTGAAGTGGCCAGAGGGATTGGTTATCCTGTCATTGTCAAGGCAACGGCTGGCGGCGGCGGAAAAGGTATGCGAGTGGCCCAAGATGAGGAAGAATTAATCAAAGGAATTCGCCAAGCCCAGAAGGAAGCGGCGATTACCTTCGGCAATGCAGGTGTGTATCTGGAAAAGTATCTGGAAGAACCCCGGCATGTTGAGATTCAGCTTATGGCTGATCAATATGGAAATGTGGCATATCTTGGCGAGCGGGATTGTTCCATTCAGCGTCGGCATCAAAAGCTGGTAGAAGAAGCGCCTTCCCCTGCTCTTGATCAGGCATTGCGAAAGCAGATGGGAGATGCTGCCGTACTGGCAGCGAAAGCTGTGAAGTATCATGGAGCAGGTACGGTAGAATTTTTGTTAGATAAACATGGTCAGTTTTATTTTATGGAAATGAACACTCGCATTCAGGTTGAGCATGGGGTCACGGAGGCGATTACAGGAATTGATTTGATTCGAGAGCAGATCGCGGTTGCTGCAGGAGAGCCTTTGTCCTTTTGCCAGGAAGATGTAAAAATCAATGGCTGGGCTATTGAGTGCCGAATTAATGCAGAAAATCCAGCAAATCATTTTATGCCATCACCGGGCAGGATTAAAGCGTATCTGCCTCCAGGCGGGTTTGGTGTACGAATTGATAGTGGGGTATACCCAGGATATGAAATTTCACCTTTTTATGATTCCATGGTAGCAAAGGTTATTGTTTGGGGAAAAAATCGGCAAGATGCTATTGATAGGATGAAACGGGTGCTAGGTGAATTTGTTATCGAAGGAATTCATACCACCATCCCTTTTCATCAACAATTGCTGAATCATAGCATGTTTGTTAAGGGAGATTTTAATACTGGCTTTCTGGAAAAGTACAAGAGTGATTTTGCTATAGATTCTAAATAAGACGATCTTGCAATCTTAAAATCTATGGGTGAGGTGAAGAGAATGTCAAATCTTTCGGGACGGGAAATCGTAAGGATGTTTACGGAACTGGCACCTTATATCAATGAAATCTTCGTAGAAGATGTAGGCGTTTCAGTTATTCAGGATGGGATGTACACTGCGTATGTGCCAGGTAAGAGTTTTGATTTAGGCGTTAGACCGGGCGAGCCAATGAAAGGACAAGTATGTGAACAATGTATAAATACGGGAAGTCGTGTGATTCGTATGATTTCTCGGGAACAGTCCGCTTTTGATATTCCCTATATTGCTTGCGCAATTCCCATAAAAGAAGGCAATCAGGCAATTGGTTGTCTGATCACAACCCAGGCTGTCATGAACCAGGAAAAGGTTCATACCATAGCCGGAACCCTGGCTAATTCTTCTGATGAATTCACGGCGAGTATGGATGCACTGGCAGCAGGCGCCAAGGAGTTATCGAATATTTGCAGTGACCTGGGTGCATTAAGTAAAGAATTGGCTGATACGATTCATAAGACGGACGAGATTGTGGATTTTATTAAAAACGTATCCAATCAGACGAATCTGCTGGGACTTAACGCCGCAATTGAAGCGGCCCGTGTAGGGGAAGCTGGCAGAGGGTTTAGCGTAGTTGCTGAAGAAATTCGCAAATTGGCTTCTGTAAGTGCTCAGTCCGTACAGAATATTAATTCTTCCTTAAAGAAAACTCAGGATTCTATAGAGATCATGAATCGAAAAGTTGTGAATATTGATCATACGGTTCAAAGCCAGGCAAGCTCCATTCAGGAGATGGCTAAAGCCAGTCAAGGATTGGCATCTATGGCCGGAGAATTATCCAGTGTTTCTGAGAATATGATACAAGGTATGAAATAAAAGAAGCCCAAAAGATCGTTGTCAGCCGGATGCTGTCAGGATCTTTTGGGCTTCTTGTTAGTATAGTATTAGTTCTCATAAGGGAAAGAGGAGGGAATTTTATGAACCACAAAGGTCACAATGCCGCTGATGCGGCACACAAAGGAGTGCACAAAAAAATATTATAAAAACCCTTTGTGTCCTTTGCGCTTTTGTGGTTCAATTCTTTCAGCGCTTTAACTTTTAATAAGTAAATCACTTTCTGGTTCTGCTTTTATTTTGCGGTTGCTCCAGTAGCCTGCGAGGATACTGCCGCTGAAGTTGTGCCAGACACTGAAAATGGCACCAGGGATAGCGGCAATAGGATCAAGGTGGGCCATAGCTAAGGCAACGGCTAGACCGGAGTTTTCCATGCCGATTTCGAAGGAAATCGCTCGCGCTTTACCTTCACCCATCCCCACGCCTTTGGAAGTGGTATAGCCGAGGAAGAGACCAATGGTATTGTGCAAAATAACAGCAAGAAATGCCATTCCTGCTACAGTTACTAGTTTAGTTGCATTTAACGCTACGACTGCTGTAATAATCATAATGATAGCGACAACGGAGAAAGCTGGGATGGCTTTACTAAAAGAATTAACAAAAGAAGAAGCCATCATACGTAAGGTGATGCCTACAAAGATAGGCAGCAGAACGATTTTTAAAATATCAACCAGTAAAGCACCAGCTTGAATGGGAATCATGGTCCCAGCAAGGTATAGGAAGATAAAGGGGGTGAGAATGGGGGCTAATATAGTATTGAAGCTGGAGACCGTAACGGATAAAGCGGTATCTCCTCTAGCAATAAAAGTCATTACGTTGGAGGCCGTACCGCTAGGACAGGCGCCTACCAGGATCAACCCAGCCGCCAAGGCTGGCGGCAGGTTGAGTAGCTTTGCGACACCGAAGGCGATAGTAGGCATAATCAGATATCGCAAGACAATGCCAAAGAAAACGTCTTTGGGACGGGTAAGTACCAATTTAAAGTCATTTAATGACATGGTAAGTCCCATACCCAGCATAATGAGTCCCAGTAAATAGGGGATATAGGTTCCAAGAGGTTTGAAGGGGGCTGGCTGAAAGAATGCAGCTGCGGCGAATACAATAACCCATAATGGGAAATATTGCGTTATGAATTTGGCTAATTTTTCGATAAATGCCATGGATTTGGCCTCCTTATTCTAATACGGCACCCTTATTGGCTGATGTGACAAGACGGGCGTAACGAGAGAGGTAACCTGTTTTGATTTTGGGCTCAGGTTGTACCCAATTTTGACGACGTTTTGCCATTTCTTCATCGCTAATGTTTACGATGAGGGAGCGCTGAGGAATATTGATGGAAATCACATCGCCATTTTCTAGTAAGGCGATGGGGCCTCCCTCCATGGCTTCTGGCGACACATGACCAATGCAGGCTCCTTGAGTAGCACCGCTGAAACGTCCATCAGTAAGCAGAGCAACCTTTAATCCCATGCCAGTAATAATAGCTGTTGGATTTAGCATTTCTTTCATGCCGGGACCGCCTTTGGGTCCTTCGTAGCGGATAATCACCACTTCGCCATCTTTTACTTGTTTTGCTAATAGAGCTTCAATGACTTCTTCTTCTGAATTAAAAACATGGGCAGGGCCTTCAAAGACCAGCATGTCTTCCTTTACAGCACTTTCTTTGACAATGGCATTGTCGGGAGCCAGATTGCCGGCAAGAACAGCGATACCGCCAGTTTTCCGATAGGGATTGTCAATCGTGTGGATGACATCTGCGCGTGTAATTTCAGCTTGCTCTAGGCGTTCAGACAATACTCCCGTTACTGTCAACGCATCCGTATGAATGACACCAGCTTTAGCAAGTTCTTTCATGACAGCATTGATACCGCCTGCTTCGTTTAAGTCCTGCATGTGGTGGGTGCCGCTAGGACTTAACTTGGTGATGTAAGGAGTTTTGGCACTGATTTCTTCAAATAGGGAAAGGGGCAAAGCAATTTCGGCTTCATGAGCAATGGCTGTTAGGTGTAAAACCGTGTTAGAAGAACCACCGATTCCCATATCTACGGCAATGGCATTTTCAAAAGCTTTACTTGTCATGATATCCCGAGGGCGAATATTATTTTTGATTAAGTTAATAATGGCAGCGCCGGCTTTCTTGGCAAGGGTTTTTCGTGCTCCTGTATAAGCAGCAGGAATGGTACCGTTGCCAGGAAGTCCCATGCCCAGAACTTCGGTTAAACAGTTCATGGTATTAGCAGTAAAGAGACCAGCGCAGGAGCCGCAGCCAGGGCAAGCGGATTGTTCCATAGTGTCCAGTTCTTCAGCACTGATTTTCCCCGCTTCAAATTTTCCTGCTGCTTCAAACATCGTACTCACACTAATATCTTTTCCTTGGTAGCGTCCTGCGAGCATTGGACCACCGCTTACCACGACACAGGGAATATTGATTCTCGCAGCTGCCATGAGCATAGCAGGCACGATTTTGTCACAGTTGGGGATTAGGATCAAACCGTCAAAGGCATGACCTCCAGCCACGGCTTCAATAGAGTCGGCGATAAGCTCACGGCTGGGCAGAGGATATTTCATCCCTTTATGTCCCATGGCAATCCCATCACAGATACCAATCGCCGGAAATTCCATGGGGGTTCCGCCAGCGGCAGCAACGCCTAATTTGGCAGCCTGTACAATGTCTTTTAAGTGTCCATGCCCAGGAATAATTTCGTTGAAGGAATTGACAATACCAATGAGGGGTTTATTCAAGTCGTCCTTGTCATACCCCATGGCATAAAATAAGGAACGGTGGGCTGCTCTGGTTGAACCTTTTTTTACAATGTTACTATGCATAATAATAGCCTCCTTTTAATTATAGATAAAAAAAATAAACCCACGCCTCCTAAAAAAGGGGCAAGAGGTTTCTCTCGCGGTACCACCCTTGTTGTATTCAAAAAGTTTGAATACATCTCTCTCATCAGGTCTATTGCTAAAACCCTAGCAAGTTAACGGCTGCGTTCCATTACGAACTGATTCCGGCGCGGCCTACTCAATGTTTTCAGCCTTGCAGTTCAGGAGTGACTCAAGAATATACATATGTTACCGGCTCCCACCTTACCCGGCTCTCTGAAACATAGGGGTATTTCTCTTTCTCCATCATCACTTTTAATGTGTAAAGTTGTAAACTTATTGTTAGACTTATTATAATAGAATTTTAAAATATGTCAACAGTAAAAATACAAAATTACATATTGAGAATACTTCCCATAACAATGGATGAAAAAAAGATAGAAAAAAGGCGCATTGTGTTACTTGTAGTTTTTGGTTGTTTATTATATAGAATTTGTCATTCTTGACTTATTTCGACAAAAAAATCACAAAAAGCTGTATATAATAAAGTGAATTATGTAAAAATTCACGCAGTTTTCCGGTAGTGGTACTGCGATAAAGGAAGAGGGAGTGGGAAAGTGGATAGGCGATGTTTTTGGGGAATGAGAAATCGGTTAATTGCAGCTTTTGTAGGGGTTATACTAGTTCCTTTAGTACTGATTAGTTTTTTTCTTGGAATGACGATACGATCGCAGAATCAAGAAGACGCTAGCAGCGTAATGATAGCAGTAGCATTGCTATCCATACTGTTGGCACTTGCTGTGGCGTTTTTTGTATCAAGGCATTTCTTACGGCCTCTTATTGCCGCCATTACTCATATTGGTGAATTTGGAGCTGGTAACTTTAAGACGAACTTGGTGCAGCAGTTTAGCACTCGTACTGATGAGCTAGGGCAATTGTCTAATGCAATATTGAAGATGCAAAAGGATATGATCATCTTACTGAGCCAAGTACAGCAAATCAGTCAAGGTGTTGAAATCAATTCGGATAAAATGAAAACCGTTGCAGAAAAAAACAGTCATTCCATTAAAGAGGTGGGCCTGTCCGTCGGGCAGATTGCGAGTGTATCAGTGAATCAATCTCAGGAGATGGAGTCTGGTGTGGGGCGTATGCATGAGCTTGCAGATCATGTTAAGGCTGTGCAGGTTTATACTGATGAGATGGGGCAAAGCTACGGGGAGATGTGCAGTTTAAATGACAAAGTGGCAGGGATTATATGTTCTTTAACAGAAAAGATGACAGAAGGCAGGCAGGCTTCTCAGGATGTGGACAGTGTAGTACGAAAAGTAAATGAAATGATTGGACAAATTGGTTCAATCACAACGGTGATCGAGCAAATTGCTGCCCAAACCAATTTGCTGGCGTTAAATGCCTCTATTGAAGCTGCGCGAGCAGGAGAACAGGGACGGGGATTTGCTGTAGTGGCGGAAGAGGTTAGGAAGCTGGCGGAGCAATCCGGCAGTGCAGTTAACGATATTAAGGTATTGATTCAAGATGTTCAGCAGCAGTCTAAGGTTGCTGTGTCTTCTATCGAAAAGGCTCAGCAGGTTGTGAGCGATCAGGAGGAAACCGTGAATGCGACATGGACTATTTTTGAAGAAATTGCTGTAGCTGTTGAGGCTCTTACGGATAAAATGTCTGAAATGCAGAGTCGATTTACAGTTATGAGTGGCAAAAGCGATGAAATTGTAACTGTATTTAGCAATATATCAGCAGGATCAGAGGAAACCTCTGCTATCACCCAGGAGGTTCACACGGTCACAGAAAAGCAGATCCTTGATATGGATGAGACCATCGCTTGTGCTGCCCAGCTGCATGACATGGTAGGACAATTGCAGGAGAAAATATCTAAATTTGCTCTATAGTGATATCGGAGCTTAGGGAAAAAAACGATGAATCACGAAGGACACAAAGAAGTGCGAAGAACACGAAGGGATTTGCGATTTATTCCTTCGTGTTCTTTGCATCTTCTCGTTTAAAAACGCTTTATTTTTTTGACTCGCAGCATTTTTTGCGAAGAAAATAAATATTTTTTAAAAACTTGATATAGATCACAGATAAGATGAAAATTATGGGGTATGATAAAGATAATATTTGAGGAGGTGGCACAATGTTACCTAAAGCTGCTAATTTACAAAAAATCCATAATGGTAATCGTACGTATGCAATTACACCCCATTTGCCTGGAGGTTTTATAAAACCAGATGTTATGAGAAAGTATGCTGATATAGCGGAAAAATATCATGGAGTAATGAAGCTGACATCCGCCCAGCGGGTGATGATTACTGGGCTTAAAGCTGAGGATATTGATAAAATCTGGGAAGAGCTTGGTATGCAGCCGGCTATGGGTTTTGCCAATTGTGTACGTAGTATCAAAATATGCCCTGGTAATGTTTTTTGCAAAAGAGGCAAGCAGGATAGTATTAAACTGGGTATGGAACTTGACAAGCT
>ENA-OFCE01001663-OFCE01001663.1-metagenomes-genome-assembly--contig:-NODE-1663-length-10846-cov-2.059401_pt1 | contig 10846 bp, 6 predicted proteins | sample MGYA00153388_OFCE01 | MGnify analysis MGYA00153388
TACGGGAACGTCTTGTTTGATATCCCGGACGGAAATTGCGGGACGCCATCAATCACGTGCGCACGGGAAACGACCGGCTCGAGCACGGGCAACGAGCCCAGCACCACGCGCGCCGCACCTGCGCCGAAGCGCTGGCGCACGTCCATTTCACTGCGCACACCGCCACCTGTTTGAATTTTCAGGCAGGTTGCGCACGCAATTCTTTCGATCAGGATAAGGTTTTCAATAGAACCCGCCACTTCGCCTTTTGCGCCATCTAAATCGACGACGTGCAGCCAACTCGCGCCCTCGGCCTCATAATGTTTGGCAAGTTCAACCGCATCAGCGGCGTAGCGTGTTTCTTGATCGAATTTGCCCTGCAACAGCCGCACCACGCGCTTCACATAAAAATCTCGCGTGGTCGGATCGAATGTGTCTGCAAAGCTGACTACCAAGGAGCCATCAAAGAAGGCAAGACAGGTGCGATCGCCGGCTCGGTCTTCCATATATTGAATCAGTCGCTCCACTTCCATTTCAAAGCGGCGCATATTCACCTGCTGATTCACCAGATCGCCGCTGCTGTTTGCTTTTAGATCGGCGGGTGTCATTACATCCACGGCAATGTTTTTTTCATAGCGGCTGTCGGCAGAATGAAAGTTTTCAAACCAGCCAATTTGAATCAGCGCGATCGGAATCGAGATATCCTTACCGGGATAAATTTGGGAGCCATCTACGGCAAAGGTAGAAATATCGGTCAGGCGATCGCGCACCCAGGCGTGGCTGTCTTCGCGGCTTTGCCAGGTTAGCCCGGAGGTTTTTACCCAATTGCCATCGTTGACGAGTGCTTCCAAGGGTTCCGCACCGCGATCGCTAGGGGCATGGTCGCTTAAGCCATCTAAAATCGCTGCTTCTGCCTGCTGCGAAGCCTTTGCCAGAGCCTTTCGATATTGCTGAAAAGCCTGCTGTGCGGTGTGGTCAAACCGTTCAAAATCGGCTCGTTTTTCTTTGAGCAGCGCTAAGATTTGGGAGGATTGGAGAGGCATAGTGGAAAGTGTGCGGCTGTGAAAGTTTAAGCTTTGGGTTTCCTTTTACTCTAATACACCTGATCTTTTCTATTGCATCTTGCTCGTATTTTTTGGGTAATTTGCTGAGCGATCGCGTTGATCTACCGAATGAATGATCTAGGTGAGGGACGTAGTGATGATGCGATATTCCTATTTATTTTTGGTTTGCTTGCTGATGAAGCTGTCGAGTTTCATCCAAAATTAACGTCACATCTTCTTCAGACAAATTTTGAACGTAGTTGATTTTAATTTCTTCAAGTAGATCGGTAATCAGAGATTGCACCTCTTGCAGGTTGCTTTGCTGGGCGTGTTGAATAAACGAACCCGTTAGATTTTGCATGAAGCGAGCCGCTAATTCTGCGGTTTTAGGGTCATCCAATCCGGTCTTCAAACTGCTGTGGATCAGTTGAGTGACATCATGAACCAATCGTTCGGTGATTTGAGCGGGTACAGCGCCAATTCCGGGTAGGGTTTGCAATCCTCGATAGGCGGGTGATTGGTTCATCACAGTCTCAATGCTGTGGCGCACTAATGCTTCTAGATCGGGCTGAATTTTCGGAAAAATTTTGTGTACCATCATCTGCGTCATGTGTGCCGCGATCGCCTCCATCTCGTTGGTATTATTCACATCGACGTAGTTGCGGGAGGTGGCACGCTGGAGAAAATTCGTCAGTTCTCCGCGCCGAATGGAACCCTGGACTTGATTGATCACCTGAACGACGATCACTTCGACCATTTCACCCGAGATCGCTGCCACAAACCCTTGCCTTGCCCGTGATTGAATGGTTTCCAGGTCAATCATCTCTGCCTGATGCAGGCGTAAGGTGGTTGGCACCGTCCGTAACAGTGCCCAAGTGGGCGCAAATAGGCTAAACGGCACAAATAACGGAATGTCATACCAGCGCCAAACCATGGCATCTAGCCAAGTCAAGCTGGAATAGCGACGGCTGATGTTGTAAGTACGCGCCAGAAACTCCAACAAAAACAAGATGACAAATGGGGCATCCAGCAGCCAAAAGTTGTTGGTAGGATTGCCGTTTTCATCCACGCTGCGATAGTAATTCGTCTGAATCAAGGGGCGAGTGGTTTGATTAAACCAATCGATCTCGGCGTTCCAGGTGGTGGGTGAAAGGTAGTTGGGATATCTGGGATCGTTGGTACTCCAAAAAATATCAAAGGCTTCCCTAGCGGATACCCTAGTGGCTGTTCGAGTTGCTACTCGGCTTCGGATTCTATTTTTGATTCTTTCGAGGGCACCACTTTTGCCGGATGCCCCAAAAGGGTTGGTTTCAATCATGTCGGTACTGAGTTTTCGCAGTCTAGCCAAGGTGTCTTGAACGGCGACATCTTGCAATCCGGCGGCGGCTCCTTTTTGGGCAATCTGGCTTTCAAGCTGGGCAACGGTGTCTAAATAAGCTTGAGTGTCTCGGTGCGGCTCAATTCCTTTAACGGGGTCATACAGGCAGGTCATTATCGGCTGCTGGATGGTGCGCGCGGGTTGTCCCGTTTCGACTGAGCGATCGCGGCACTCCATTGCAGGCACGGGAAGATGCAGCTTGAAATTGGTTAAGGGAATGCCCACAGCCCCTTGCAGCCAAAAGTTTCGCCATGACACATAGGTGATATCAAAGGTGACAAAAGTCAAATTGGTGACTGCCGCGATCGCCATGAATCGCTCAAACCAAAGATTTTTGCGGCGTTTTGACAGTCTGGGCGAAGAATATTTTTGGAGAGACATAGGGGATGGCGAGGGGGCGAGGGGCGAGGGGAATATCGATGGATTCATCATAATCTGCTGAGACTCCGCACACTGCACACCGCACTTTGGACTTCGCACTTTGGACTTCGCACTTTGGACTTCGCATTTTGGACTTCGCACTCTGCACTCTGCACTCTGCACACCGCACTCCACACTCTTGATTTGTCCGGGTTTGTTGCAATTTTCGTGAGGACTTGAAAAGGAGAGTAAAATTCTCTCGGAGTAAACTAGCGCAGCATGGCTGTTTCTAATGCAATATTCTGGATGTGGATTGTGGCGGCGATTTTCTAGGGCAAATAACCTGCGTTGGGCTTGGGCGATCGCGGTGGGCTGTCTGGCTCAAGCTGTTTCGGTTGGGATGCTGCCAAAAATAGCTTTGGCAGAACCAGGGATTGATTCTAATAGTCTGGCTGAGCCGCCGCTGCTCGTGGCTCAATTGCCTGACCCCAGCCGCACAACTCCCGATCCAAATCGCGATCGCTTGCTTCAGCCGTTACCCGCGCCAACTCCGCTGCCTGCACCCCAAACTCAGCCGACCATTCCCACTCCGGCTGCTCCTGCCGTGCCGCCTGACCCCGCTCAGCCGACAGTGCAAATTACAGTTAAAACGATTGAAGTCGTTGGCAGCACCGTTTTAGAGCCTAAAGATTGGAACCCCATTATTCAACCGTTGCAGGGGCGATCGGTGAGCTTGAGTGAGTTGCAACAAGCGGCAGACAGCATCACGCAGCTTTACCTCAATCGCGGCTACATCACTTCTAGAGCGGTGCTGGTTGAGCAAGCGGTGACCGATGGCAGAGTGCAAATTCGCGTGATTGAAGGATCAGTGGAAGCAATCAAGGTGGAAGGCAATCGGCGGGTCAAGTCTGCCTATATCCGCAGCCGCATTGGCTTAGGCGCACAAACTCCTTTGAACCGCGATCGCCTGGAAGATCAATTGCGGTTGCTAAAAGCCGATCCATTATTCACCAATGTGGAAGCCAGTCTGCGACCGGGTGCAAACCTGGGGCAGAGCGTGTTGGTGGTGCGCGTGACTGAGGCAAAATCGCTCAGCGGTGTGATTGGCGTGGATAACTACTCGCCGCCTAGCGTGGGTTCTGTGCGGTTGGGCGGTGCCCTTAGCTATCGCAATATTATGGGCTATGGCGATGATATTGGGCTGACGTACTATCGCACTACGGCGGGGGGTGCCGACACGCTCGATCTGGTTTATCGTCTTCCCGTCACGCCCCAAAACAGTACGGTGCAGTTTCGGTTTGCGCCCAATTGGAACCGCGTGATTGATCCGGCGTTCAAGGCATTGGATATTCAAGGCAGTTCTCAGCTATACGAAGTCAGCTTTCGGCATCCGATTATCCGCAATCCGCGTCAGGAGTTGGGCTTATCGATCGGGTTTACGTCTCAAAATGGGCAAACCTTCCTGTTCAATGACATTCCTTTCCCCTTTGGCATTGGTCCCGATCAGGAGGGCAATAGCCGCACGCGAGTGCTGAAGCTGGGGCAAGATTATGTGAAGCGCGATCCATTGGGGGCATGGGCGTTGCGATCGCAGTTCAGCCTTGGTTTGGATATTTTTAACGCCACGATCAATCAGTCGCCTATCCCCGATGGACGGTTTTTTAGCTGGTTGGGACAGGTGCAGCGAGTCCAGCGGTTGGGCAGCAGCCAACTGGTAATTTTTCAAGCCGATTTGCAGCTTACGCCCGATTCGCTGTTGCCTTCCCAACAGTTTGTGATTGGCGGCGGACAATCGGTGCGCGGCTTTCGGCAAAATGCTCGGTCGGGAGACAACGGTTTTCGGCTTTCGGTTGAAGATCGAATTACCTTTTTGCGTGATGAAGCGGGCAGCCCGATCGCCCAATTTGCGCCCTTCATTGACATGGGCAAAGTCTGGAACAATAGCTCTAATCCAAACAATCAAGCCGATCAACGATTTTTGGCGGGGGCTGGGCTGGGCTTTCTGTGGCAACCCTACCCTGGTTTGAATATCCGCTTAGATTATGCGGCATCGTTTTTGCGTCTGCGAGATCGCGGCAACGATGCCCAAGATTCTGGCTTTTATTTCAGCGTCAACTACCAGTTTTAAACATCTTAGAAAAAGGATAGAAGACAGACATCAACAGAGGGTTTCTTAAAAGTTTTAAGCGGTTTGCCAGATATAGTTGGTTGAAATTGGTCAATATAGAGTATCACTAGGTTGTCAATTTCTCTTAGCTGAGAAAGAGACAGGTTTTAATTAGTGGCAATGTTTGAGGATGAAGGGGTATGGTTCAGTCTGCAACGTTGGGATACTCGCCGAATGTGTTGGAACTCGCTCAGCGCGGAAATTTACAGGCGATCGCGCAGTGGCTCAATCAATCGCTGCGCCCTTATGGGCTAAAAGCGCGAGTGGGTTCTGGCAATCCCACTAATCTACGGCTGCTGATTGAACTGCCTTTTATTCCAGACCAAGAGACTGCTGAAGGAAGCTGGCAAGAGCAATTGATGCGCTTTATTTGTCATCACTTATGGCAGTTGAATTCTCCCGTGATTCACGGTGCCAACATTGCGGTGGGTCTACTAGACCAACCCAAGCAGATTCTTTGGAAGCAATCGGTGCGGATTGTCACGCCGGCAAATCGGCATCGATCGCATCCTAATCAGCAGATGCGATCGCGGATTCATAAAACCGCTCGACGCAAAACCCGGCTTCGTTTCGCGCGCACCTTGCTCGTCGGTGGACCTGCCGCTGCCGCCATTATGGTGGGTGGATTTCTGGGCTACAGCCGAGCGCCCGTCGCCCAAACAGATGCCTCCGCCTCTTCTGAATCAGGCAACAAAAATCTGCCCACCCGCTCCGATACCGTTCGCACTGCCCTAGAAACGGTGCCAGTATTCAAGCATAATCAGGTCGCCAATCCCCAAGACCCAACGGTGACGCTGATGTTTGCAGGCGATGTCACCTTATCGGATCACTTTGAAGAAGTGGTTGGCACCGATTACACCCGCCCGTTTGCGGCAATGAAAGAGTATCAGCAGGCAGATTTGGCAATGGTGAATTTGGAAAACCCTTTAACCAAAGCAACTCTCGCCATGCCGGATAAGCAGTTTAACTTCAAAGCCAATCCCGATGCGGTCAAGGTTCTAACGTCAGGCGGCGTGGATCTGGTGAACCTGGCAAACAACCACACGATGGATTTTGAAGCCGATGGACTGAAGGAAACGCTAGCGACGTTGGATGCAGCCGGAATTCAGTACATGGGAGCCGGGAAAGATTTGACGGAAGCCCGTCGCCCCAAAATCGTTGATGTGAAAGGTCAGCGGATTGCCTACCTCTCCTATTGGGGCGAAGAATATGGCGCAGAAGCAAACAAAGCAGGCGTGAATTCGATTAAAGAAGAGCGGATTGCAGAGGATATCAAAGCGATTCGAGATCAGGTGGATTGGGTCGTGGTGAATTTTCACTGGGGGCAAGAACTGGCAGAAGTGCCTGCCGATTGGCAAGTGAAGCTGGGGCATTTCACGGTCGATCAAGGTGCCGATGTGATTGTGGGGCACCATCCCCATGTGCTGCAAGGCGCAGAGATTTACAAAGGTCGCCCGATCGCCTACTCCTTGGGCAACTTCATCTTTGGTGGCAATTCCCGCACCGATTATGATACGGCAGTGATGCAAGTCTCCCTTAAAGACAAGCAGATGAAAGTAGAGTTTTTGCCCGTGGAAGTGACGGGTTACCAGCCAAAAGTCGCCCAAGGCGATCGCGCAGCGGCAATTCTCGGCAACCTGACTCAGCTATCTGCAAAATTTCAGCAGCCCATGCAGTCGCCTGTGGTACTCGATGCCCGTGCGCCGCAAACATCCGCGCCCACTGCTAGCCCAGAAGCCTTGGCTCCTGCCCCGATGCCAGCGTCTCCCTCTCTGCCGACAATTAATCGGGCACCTGCGCCTTTATCACCCGATGAGCTAATGCCGCCACCTGCCGAGGCTCCAGCAGTGGATTCCGGCACCGGAATTCCCCAAGCTCCTACTCCAGAAGCGCTCAATAGTCCTCAGGTAGAGCCTAACCCGGATGCAGGCAGGACCCCTACGCCCATCGATCCAGCCAATACTGACATTCTGCCGGGTTATGGAGAACTCGCCCCTCCAACGCCCACACCTACGGGCAACCCAGCCGATGCCACCCAGCCACCAGCCGCCCAAACTGAGGCTCCGGTAGTGTCTCCCAATACGCCCCAACTTCCCCCCTTTGCTAACCCCAGCAACTCCTTCACCAATTCGCCTAGCCAAACACCGTTCAAAACCAATCAGCAGCTTCCCCAAGGGAGCCAGCCTAATCCAGTAGAGTCTGTGGATTCTACGGCGTTACCATCCACTCAGCCCAACACCGTTAGTTTTCAGATTCATCCTAAATCGGCGGTAAAAACAGTGCAGGTGGCTGAAACAGCGCCGCTGGATAAATCTGAACCCGATTTTGCAACACAGGATGTCGCCTTAAAAGCGCCGATGATGTGGTAAATCGTTAATGGATCATTAATCCAAACAGGTTAAAGTGAGGTGAATTTTGCAGTAAGGAGCCAAACATGAGCGCGATCGCAACAGAGCAACGCCAATGCTTCGTAGAACCCTTGGCTGTGTGCGTTTGGTCTATAACCGGGCGCTGGCATTCAGGACTGAAGCTTGGTATCAAAAACAAGAACGGGTTGGCTACGGTCAATCCTCTTCCATGCTGACTGAGTGGAAAAAAGAGGAAGAACTCTCTTTCCTGAATGAAGTAAGCTGTGTCCCTCTCCAGCAAGGATTGAGGCATTTGCAGACCGCATTCAGCAATTTCTTTGCAGGTCGGGCGAAATATCCCAACTTCAAAAAGAAGCGCAATGGCGGTAGTGCGGAATTTACCAAGTCTGCGTTCAAGTTCAGGGATGGACAAGTGTATCTGGCTAAATCTACGGTCGCCTTGCCGATTCGCTGGAGTCGTCAATTGCCTCAAGGATCTGAGCCTTCTACGATTACCGTCAAGCTGGAACCCTCTGGACGGTGGACTGTTTCGCTGTTGGTGGATGACCTGACCATTCAACCTCTGCCAAGTATTGACAAAGCAGTTGGGTTGGATGCTGGCATCACCAGTTTGATTACCACTAGCGACGGTGAAAAGGTTGCGAACCCTAAGCATTTTGCTAAAGGGTTCAAACGCTTGAGAAAGGCGCAAAAAGCGTTGAGTCGCAAGCAAAAGGGGTCTTTGAATCGAGAGAAGGCAAGACGTAAAGTTGCTAAAGTCCATGCTCAGATCAAAGATGCCCGACAAGATTTCCTGCACAAAATGACAACGCGATTGGTGAGAGAAAACCAAACCATCGTCGCTGAGTCGTTGGCAGTAAAAAACATGGTCAAGAATCGGAAGTTGGCTAAGTCTATCTCCAATGCTGGATGGGGAGAAATTGTCAGGCAACTTGCCTACAAGTCTCTCTGGTACGGCAGGACTTTTGTTCAACTTGACCGTTGGTTCCCTGGTTCTAAGACCTGTTCGAGTTGTGGGCATCAAGTAGACTCCTTGCCGTTAAATGTGCGGGAATGGGATTGTCCGAAGTGCAGTGCCCACCATGACCGGGACGTGAATGCAGCGATAAACCATTTAGCCGAAGGACGTTCGGTGTTAGCCTGTGGAGCGACTGTAAGACCTGATAGGCATTAGTCTTGAGGGCAGGTGCGATGAAGCAGGAACTCTCAGAAGTGATTCTGGGAATCCCCGTCTCTTTAGAGCGGGGAGGAGTCAACGAACTCCTTTCAGACTCTACCGCTGCGGTCGATCGGGGTGAAAAAAAATCCATTTATCAAGATACTTGGCGCGTCCCGGACTATTTCTGGTTTCATCCTGAAACTCTTGAGTTTCAAGGCTTTCACCTGGTAGAAGGCGAGTATCAACCGTTAGAACCAACTGCTCAAGGCTGGCTCTGGAGTGCCCAGCTAAACCTGTATTTGGGCATGGATAATCAGATATTACGATTCTTCACGCCGGAAGGTCGGCTGGTGCCCTTGCCCGAAATCGAGGCACAGCAACGAGCAGAACAGGCACAGCAGCAAGTAGAACAGGCATAGCAGCAGCTTGAGTCAGAACGCCAGAAGCGGCTGGAACTAGAAGAGAAATTGCGATCGCTTACCCCGGAACAGTTAAACGCGATCGGCATCTCACTGGGGTAGTGCTACACAATTTCAGAACGGCATCCTTACTTTTACAGTGAAGCGCGATCGCCTCGTGCTGAAAGCTTACGGCTTCAACCCAAACGATAACCTGCTCAAAGATTTACTCGAAGATTTCCTTGCCTTTAACTTAGAATTGGCAGAGAAAGAGAAGCGGGGAAACGCGATCGCCTAGTGATAAATCCCTGGGCACCCATCAAAACGTGACCCCTCGATTTTTTAGGAATTCCAGATTTATTGTCACATTCCTCACAATTGAGATCGCGATCGTAGTGGCAAACTGGGCAGGCTAGAATTGATCAGCAAGTCTGATTGATTGTGTGAGCGAGATTGCCATTTTTATCAGTGATTAGGAGTCTGTTCTGCTGTGGTTATGCAAGCCTCTACTAGCGCTTACGAAACTAGCGCCTACGAAACGAAAACCCAAGATATTGCCCGTCAGCTTATCTCTGCCACGCGGGAAAACCGCTCCTTATTTGCCCAAATGCGCGACCAGATGCGGTGGGATGACAAGTTGCTGGGCTGGACGATGAGCAATCCGGGCTTGCGAGTGCAATTGTTTCGCTTCATCGATTGTCTGCCATCGCTTCGCAGCAAAACTGAGATTGCCCGTCACCTGCAAGAATACCTGGGCGACGCATCGGTTGAGCTTCCAGGTACGCTGAAAGGAATGCTCAATTTTGCCAACCCTGACTCCCTGCCGGGACAAGTTGCCGCAACGACGGTTTCCACAGCGGTTGAGACTTTGGCACAAAAATATATTGCAGGCGAAACCATTCAGCAAGTGCTAAAAAGCATTGAACGATTGAGAAAAGAGCGGGCTGCTTTTACTGTAGATTTGCTGGGTGAGGCGGTGATTACGGAAACCGAGGCGCAATCCTATCTCGATCGCTACTTGGAACTGATGAATCAGCTAACCGATGCGGCAAATCGCTGGTCAAAGGTGGAGCAAATCGATCGCGCGGATGGGGCAGAGTTACCCAAGGTGCAGGTTTCGATCAAGCTAACGGCGCTCTATTCGCAGTTTGATCCATTGGATGAAAAGGGCAGTCAAGAAAAGGTGAGCGATCGCGCTCGAACCCTGCTACGTCACGCCAAAGACTTGGGTGCTGCCGTTCACTTTGACATGGAACAATACCAGTACAAATCCAGCACTCTAGCAACGCTGAAGCAACTGCTGTTGGAACCTGAGTTTCGCGATCGCTCGGATATTGGTATCACGTTGCAAGCCTATCTACGCGACAGCGTGGGCGACTTGAAAGACCTGATCGAGTGGGCAAAAGAGCGAGGAACCCCGGTAACGGTGCGCCTGGTTAAAGGTGCCTATTGGGATCAGGAAACGATTAAGGCAGTGCAAAAAGACTGGGCGCAACCCGTTTTTAATGATAAGGAATCGACGGATGCCAACTTTGAGGCAATGACGCGCCTATTGCTGGAAAATCACGAGCATCTCTATGCCGCAATTGGCAGTCACAATGTGAGATCGCAGGCACACGCGATCGCGATCGCCGAAACGCTAAAAATTCCGCCCCGCCGCTTCGAGTTTCAAATGCTCTACGGCATGGCAGATAAACTGGCAAAAGCGATCGCAGACAAAGGCTACCATGTCCGGGTCTATTGTCCCTACGGCGAACTGATTCCCGGTATGTCTTACCTGATTCGCCGCCTGCTCGAAAACACCGCCAACAGTTCCTTCCTGCGCCAAAACCTGGAAGAGCGCCCCGTCGAGGAACTGCTGAAAGCACCAACATTGAACCCAGTGCAAGATTAAATCATGGTTGCTTCCTCGAATGATGTTTCGATCAAACTCAAAAGGGTCGGAGAGACTTGGTTTTGTGAAAATGAAGCGGTCTTGGAAGATCTTTTATGG
>ENA-OFCE01001664-OFCE01001664.1-metagenomes-genome-assembly--contig:-NODE-1664-length-10840-cov-6.592397_pt1 | contig 10840 bp, 8 predicted proteins | sample MGYA00153388_OFCE01 | MGnify analysis MGYA00153388
CTAAAAACAATCCACCTAAAGGTGTCGTGTCGGGTTCCCCGACGCGTGGGGATTTAAACCCCTACTCTTTGTTAAAGCCTATGCTAGTTTGGGCCAGGTAAATGAAAAGGCACTACCCTTACCTAGTTTCGACTCTACCCAGACTGAGCCGCCCTGAGCTTCCACGATTTTTTGGACGATCGCCAAACCAATTCCCGTTCCTTTAGTATTGTCGCCGCTGACTAGTCTTTTAAACATACCGAAGATCTTGTGGTGGTGTTCTGGATCGATACCTGGGCCATCATCAACGATCGTAAATTGCCAGACAGATCCTAGATCCGTTACCAAAACTTCCACCCGACCATTGGGGCGATCGTGATACTTGATGGCATTGCCGATTAAGTTGGTAAAAACTTGTTTTAGTAACAAAGCTTGAGTCTCGATCGTCGGTAGATCCGCAGCAAATAGCACCTGGAAATTGGGGGGAGGTGCGAGGATATCGACCACTTCTGCCAGTAATTGACCGATATTCGTCGGGAGCGAGTCGATCGTCTCTCGCCCAATCCGTGCATACCGAAGCAATCCGTCGATCAGCGCGGTCATCTGCACCACCCGATCCTTGATTAGATCCAACTGCTGCTGATTTTTAGCTGGAAGTTTGCCACCCAAATCTTCACCTAACCACTGTGCAAGATTGGAAATCCCGCGTAGGGGGGCTTGTAAGTCATGGGAGACAATGTGTGAAAAGTCATTTAGTTCTTGATTGCGATCTGCTAATAAATGGCTGGTGGCCGATAGCTGCAAATTGGCTTGTTCGATTTCGAGCACTCGCTCTCGCAATTGATGCTCGATCGCTTGTTGAGTTGCCAGAATGGCTTTGAGGTCTGTTACTAGCTCTGCTTGTTGAATGGCGATCGACATTTGCAGCGACAGTCGATCGAGTAAGTCTAGCTCGTCGGTGTTCCAGTGATGCACCGTTTGGCAATGATGAGCGATGAGTAAACCCCATAATCTCGACTCACTCAATGGTGAAGTTGAAGTATCTCGCACCAAAATCGGCACCGTTAAGACTGCTTTAGCCTGGAATTGTCGGTATCTGTGTAAATCATAGTCTGTCAAATCAGCCGACTCAATATCGGAGATCGCTGTCTTGTGCCCCTGCAAGTAGTGTTCGATCCGGTCGGCTGGATCGACTGGATCGTTACTCTCCAGCCGATCGCACTCTGCCACCGACCACCCAGACAGCACCGACTCAGCCACAATTGTCCCATTCAGACCGGAACCCAAGTGGCAGACTAAAGTCCGATCGCAGCCTAAAAGTTCGCGTGTTCCTTCTACCGCAGCTTGGAGGATGGATGATAGTTCTAGCGACTGACTAATCTTCAGCGCGATCCTGGCGACCACTTCTTGCTGTTGAAGCTGTGCATCGATTCGAGCTTTGAGCTGGCGATCGTTGAGGGTATTGACTACGATATTTACTAGCTGCTCAGGTGTGAGTCGCCCTTTGACAACATAGTCTCTCACGCCATGCTTCATCGCCTCTACAGCAATCGTCTCGCTACCCTTACCCGTCACCATAATCACTGCGGGCATTGTCTCTAGTCGATCGATCGCTTGGCGGAGAAATTGCAGCCCATCTAACTTGGGAAGTATATAGTCTAGCAAAATTAGATCGGGGCAATCTTTAATGCACATCTCCAAGGCTTCCTCCGCCGACTCGCATTCTCGGATCTGACAATCCAAGTTTTGGGCAGATACCAAGCATTCACGATAAATTTCCCGATTGTCTTGTGAATCTTCGACGATTAAAATCTTGCATTCCGTTCGTTCGGTGCACGTAGACATCGGTAACTCCAAGTGTGGGGATGAGAGAGCTGATTTAGTCACTGGTATTCATTTGGTTGGCGTGAGCCTACCGTCGCACCATGTGAGCATTGCCCAATCTCTATGAAATTTATTATTTATTTCCGTCAATATACCATATCCGATCGTCGAGCATTGGCAAGATTTTTAGCCGATAAAATCTCTTGCAACGTGGCTCTGGGGACAGTTAGAGTCCAATTTCAGTCAGCAATTTTTGCACTATTCTAAATAATTTCTTTACAATCTCTCTAGCTTTCAAGGTTTGCCTTTGAATAGAGATATTAACTAAAAATTTCTTTGTTAACCAGTAAATAATTTGGTCATCGGGGATATCGCTCGATCGATAGAGGTAAAACTACCGATCGACACCTATTGTAAGTAGTTAAGAATGTAGTTAAAGTTTAGTACCATTATTTTGGGTGTTAAATCAGTAGGTTAGATTACAGAAAATTCTGCTCTATAATATTAATTCACAAGCCATTCTAGTCTAAGTATTTAGCATGGTTAGCAAAAAATAAATCTGCCAAATTACCAACTGTCAATTCACACTTTGATGCCTTTTTAGACATTATCCTTTACCTAAATTTAAGCGAGGAGTTATGAAAAAGATCCGTTCGTTGTTAGCTTCAATAATTGGATTTGCCCTTTTACTTAGTTCCTGTTCGCCAGGTGGTAAAGGTGGCACGGGTACAAGTGGTACAGGTACCAGTGGCACAGGTACGAGTGGCACAGGCACAGGTACTGGTACGGATGGCACAGGCACAGGAATGAGTCCAGGTATGAGTCCAGGTATGAGTCCAAGAACTAGCCCCGCAACTAGTCCAAGAACTAGTCCCACTAGTCCTTAAATCAACTCGTGTCAAGTGCTACTATGCTTGCGCTGGAGAGCACCACGTCTGACAGTAAAAAATCGATTAGTCTTTATTAAAGCAAAAAAAGCCCTATAGAGGACTAAACAAAAATCGATCGCCAAGTAAATTTCTTCAATGAGATTTATCTCGTTCGATCTAACTAAATCTATTAGCCAAGAGCATCAGATTATGAGCGCGATTCGCACGGGTTAATTAAAAGACCTAAATAAGGGAGGTGTCATCAGACATCTCCCTTTTTTACCTGCATCTGCGGGATTGTTACTTAATTAAATTATCTATATAAATAATTTAATTAAGCTTAATCCTGAGAAGCCCGCGATTCTTTTGGTATCTACCAAAAGATAGAACTTAAATAGTAAGATCTTTCATAGATTGGGGGAGAGCGTAAAGGTAACTTTTTCGAGGATATTGGTAAGCAGCCTATCCATTAAAGTCAGCCGATGATGCGAAATAATTAGAGAGCCTAAAAAAGCACCTCAAAGGACTAATATGAGCAATCAAGATCGGGTAGATGAGCAAAGTAAAGATCGGAGCCTAGAGAACTATCGCGTAGCACCAGGTTCAAAATTAACCACGGATGAGGGTGTGCCACTGAGCAGCACAGATGATTCGCTCAAAGCGGGTGGGCGTGGGCCGACACTACTTGAAGATTTCCATTTCCAACAAAAGTTATCAGCATTCGATCGCGAACGCATTCCCGAACGGGTAGTTCACGCGCGGGGCGCGGGCGCACACGGTTACTTCCAGCCCTACGAATCGATGGCAGAATTGACCAAGGCGAAGTTTTTGGGAGATCCATCTACCAAAACGCCTGTGTTCGTGCGGTTTTCGACTGTCGGTGGTTCGCGCGGTTCTGCTGATGCTGTGCGGGATGTACGCGGCTTTTCAGTGAAGTTTTACACTGAAGATGGTAACTATGATATCGTCGGTAACAATATTCCCGTATTCTTTATTCAGGATGCGATCAAGTTTCCAGACCTAGTTCATTCGATCAAACCAGAGCCAGATAACGAGATGCCCCAGGCTTCTACCGCACATCCGAGTTTCTGGGACTTTATTTCGCTAATACCGGAATCAATGCACATGATTATGTGGTTGCTATCCGATCGGACATTGCCCCGAAATTTTAGCACGATGCAGGGTTTTGGCATTCACACTTTCCGCTGGGTAAATGCTGAAGGTAAGTCGCACTTTGTGAAGTATCACTGGAAACCACTGGCTGGGGTACACTCCAATGTATTTGATGAAGCCCAAAAGATCGCTGGCAAAGATCCTGACTTTCAGCGTCGGACATTGTGGGAATCGATCGACAAAGGCATTTTCCCAGAGTACGAGCTAGGGGTACAAATCATCGCCGAAGAAGACGAACTGAACTTCGACTTCGATATTTTGGACTCTACCAAGCTCATTCCCGAAGAACTAGTACCAGTCCGCCCGATCGGTAAAATGGTGCTTAACCGCAACCCTGACAACTTCTTTGCCGAAACAGAGCAAGTTGCCTATCAACCATCAAATGTGGTACCAGGGATTGACTTTAGCGACGATCCACTATTGCAAGGTCGTCTGATGTCCTACCACGATACCCAACTGCATCGGTTAGGTAGCCCAAACTTCGTTCATCTACCCATCAACCGTCCCGTCTGTCCGTTTAGCAACAACAATCAAGACGGACGGATGCAGATGGACATCAAAACCAGCCGCGTCAACTACTCGCCTAATTCGCTGGGCGACAATCTCCCCGCGCCAGTAGCCCCAGAGGATGGCGGTTTTGTCACCTACCCAGAGCGGGTAGAAGGGCACAAAATTCGCGAACGTAGTCCGAGTTTTGGCGAACACTTCAGCCAAGCAACACTATTCTGGAACAGCCTCTCAACTGGCGAAAAAGATCGCCTTGTCGAAGCCGCCCATTTTGAGTTGGGTAAAGTGCCCCAAGTAGAAATAAAGCAGCGGATGCTCGATCGCTTTAACAAAGTTGATGGTGAATTGGCAAAACGCGTCGCTCTAGGTTTGGGGATGCCAGTACCAACCGAGCCAGCCACCCCAAATCACGGTCAAAAGTCAGCAGCTCTGAGCCAAGAAAACACCGATAAAACTGCCAAAGGTCGCAAGGTGGCAATCTTAGCAGCAGATGGCGTAGACGGTGCTCAGATCTCGATGCTCAAGCATACTCTGAGTGCGATGCACGTCGGATCGGAGATCGTCTCGAAGTTTGGCAACACGATTAAGAGTGCAGATGGTGGCGAAATTGCCGTCGATAAGACCTTCTTAACTACCGCTTCGGTACTATATGATGCGGTCTATGTCCCTGGTGGTGCTGCCAGCATTGAGGCTCTAAAAGCGCATGGAGAAGCCCTAGCCTTTATCCATGAAGCCTACAAGCACTTCAAACCGCTCGCTGCCTCTGGTGAAGGGATGGATCTGTTGATCCAGTCCGATCTCAAAGGTATTGACTTGAGCCAGAAAAATGGCAAAGTCAGCGACGAACTGGGTGTTGTTACCAGTCGGGATGCGTCAGACATGGCGGCATTTTCCACCGCCTTTATCAATGCAATCAAAGAGCACCGTTTCTGGCTCCGACCCGTTCCAGGCACTGCTTCGGTTGAGGCAAAAGCAATGCAACTAAATCCACCACAAAGCGCAGTGTCCGCATAATCTAGCAGTCACTGGTGCACATGAAAACCCGACTCCTTTAAGAAGTCGGGTTTTTTGTCGCAGCACTAGCATGTCAAAATCTCTACCTTTTGTCCGATCGCATATCTAACTTATGAAGGATGCAAGACTGCTGGATTTTGCATAATATTGTTGATAGCGATCGAACGCAAACTTAGTTAACAAAGAGCATGAGTCTAAATCCCCGTCTTAAAAATCCAATTATCAATTGTCAATTATCAATTATCAATTAATTTAAGGAGCGAGGAAGTCATGACAGATGAAACTTTGAGTAAAGACTCAACACTTGAACCACCCGAAAATGCTGAGAAAACTTTAAAAAAACCCGTCCCAGAAGTCGATCCGACCGAGATTGAAGATCCCAGAGCGATATTTGCTGACAAGGATCGTTCATTCCTTGAATATGTGATGGTTGAGGGTGGTTTTGCCGATCCCTACGATGCCAGAGACTTCACTGAAGTTGTGTTTCGGATTATGCGGGACTTGATGACAACCGAAGCTGCTGACAGAGTTGCCTCCGAGCTACATGAGGAAATGATGCCAACCGATGAAAAAGCCCTGCAAATGGAAGTCACGGATCTATGGAAGGATACCAATCCCCTCGTCGGCTTTCTGAGTCGGGTGCGTCCACCTTGGCAAGGACCAGGTATTTTTAAGATTAATTCCGATCGCTTTTTCTTCCGCGCTGCAAATGAAAGTGGACTAGAAAGAAGGCCCGAAGATAAGGATAAAGAGCGCAAGCAAGCAGTCAAAGCTGTATTCACGGCTACAAAAAGGGAACTCTCCCCAGAGCGAATCGCGGAAATTGCCACTTGGTTGCCTGAAGATGGAGTCCGCGAACTCTGGGATCTAGCATAGGTGAACAGTTGATAGTTGATAGTTGAGAGTGAACAGACAAGCAGCAAGTTTTAGAATTTGCTGCTTGTTTTAGATCGGGTAATTAAAAAATTTTAGCTTCGATCGAGTGGGAGAAACTCAGGGGGAGGATGTGCGATTCTCCAGAGGAGAGGCTCTCGGGAACGAATTCTACTGCTAATTCTTAACTACTGAATTGCCATGCTCATCTAGATCTATTTCTTCGCGCCGGATGGTGTCTTGGACGGTCGCAGTTTCCTTGTCTACAACTTTGCTAACTCGAACTTCCTCGCGCACAAATGCCTCTTTGTGAAATTCAGGCACTTCTTCATATACATCTACACGGGAAACTTCGCCTGATTGAAATGTTGCGACACCAGGTGCAACTGCGGCTCCAGAATTTCCAGGAATACGCTCGATCGTCACCCGCTCTTTTTCGATCGGGACAGAGGCTGTGGCGGTTTCTGTCTCAACCCGTTTGCTGATTACTGCTTCGCCAGTCTTTTGACGGGTTTTGCTAGTAATTAACCGCTCTTCATAGAGCTTGAAGTTGGGATGATTTTCCTCATTCATCGCATACAAGTCGGGTTCTTGTTCGTGCTGGTAGGTCTGACGATCGTACTTCGTGACAACAGCCGTTTGAACTTCTCCATACTCATCTTCGAGCGCAAGCATAGGTTCCTCGTCTGTGGTAGTTCGCACCCGATCGGGGCTAGCAGCACGGGCGATCGGTGCTTGCTGCTTCAGATTTGGCTGGGAGGTACGATACACGCCGCGCACTTGCTCTTCATGGTCGTAATCAACCATCATGCCATCAGTAAACTCAGGTAGAGCTTCCGCTTGGCTCTTGGTGAGGTTATCGGCATAGACACGGTAACTGGCATAATCAACGCGGGCGCGACCGATCGGTAGTAATACTTTCTTGGTCAAGAGCCAGCCACCAGTATTAATAATAAAGTAGCGAAACTGTCCTTTATCATCTACTAACAAATCATTAACAGAACCAATTTTTTCCTGACCTGAATATACATCCAATCCTTTCACATCGCGATCGTTGAGATGTTTGACATAATCTGGATCGAAGTCTTTGATTTTATGAAGAGCCATATTGCACTAATCCTAACGTGATAAATTTTCAAGTCTATTGATAAACATGACAAATTCTAGTATTTTTGGTTATCGCTCGATCTATAGATTTAGATGAGCTAAATCAAACCATTAGGTATAGTGCAAGCCATTCACTCACTACCGTAGATCTCTAAGTTGTCACAGATCGGGGAGTAAATTATTGTAGAACTTGTTTTAACGCAGTAATTAATCGATCGACACTATCTTGACGACTGTTATACCCCATCAAACCCACCCGCCAGACTTTCCCAGCAAGTTCGCCCAAACCGCCACCGATTTCGATATTGTGCTCGGTGAGTAGTTGCTTGGCGACAGCTTTACCATCGACACCAGCGGGGATGCAGACAGTAGTGAGAGTTGGTAATCGATACTGTTTTTCGACGTGCATATTCAGCCCGATCGATTCTAAACTAGACCAGAGATACTCGACATTTGCTTGATGTCGCGCCCAACTCTTATCGATACCTTCCTCCGCAACTAACCGCAGTGCTTCGCGCAAACCGTAGTAAAGATTAATCGGTGCGGTATGGTGATAGACACGCTCCGCCCCCCAATATTTTCCCAACAGCAGCATATCCAGATACCAATTAGGCACCTTTGTCTGTCTGGCTAACAATTTTTCCATCGCCCGTGGACTCATCGTAAATGGTGATGCCCCTGGAGCGCAGCCCAAGCCCTTCTGAGAGCAACTATAAGCCAGATCGACTCCCCAATCATCGAGGTGGATTGGCACCCCGCCCAGGCTAGTTACAGTGTCGAGCAGCAGCAAACAGTCATACTCCTGGCATAGTTCGCCCACACCTTCGATCGGTTGGCGACAGCCTGTAGATGTTTCGGCATGAACTAGCCCCAAAATTTTCGGGCGGTGGGTAGCCATCGCCGTGCGGAGTTCATCGAGGGAGAAATTTTGACCCCAGGGTTTAGAGATCGTGCGGACATCTGCACCATAACGTCCCGCCATATCCACCAATCTATTCCCAAAATATCCCGCCACCCCAATCAGCATCACGTCCCCAGGCTCGACACTATTAGCGATCGTTGCTTCCATCGCCGCCGTTCCGGTACCGCTGACGGCGATCGTATGTGGATTGTCAGTTTGCCATGCGTATCGTAGTAGAGACTGAATCTCGTCCATAATCTGCAAAAACGCCGGATCGAGGTGTCCCACTGGGGTCGTACTCATCGCTTGGAGGACGGTAGGATGAGCATTACATGGCCCAGGGCCGAGTAAAAGTCGGTTAGGGACGGTGAGGGGTTTTAGTTGCTGTAGTTGGTTAATTTTGATGGACATGGACGGTTTTTAAAAATAGACTTAGTTTCCATTATCCCTCGATCGATACCTACCAGATCTTCTGCAAGCTCAATCCAAAACCAGGCATTACATCTTCACAATTAACGAATATTGGGTCATCGAATACTTCAACTTCTCGCCCCAATCGATAAACCTCTACTTGTTTGTCTTGGGGATTGACGAGGATGCCCAATCGCACTCCCAGTCGGCGATATTCAATCATTTTAGCTTGGAGAGTGCTCAACCTGTCGGTAGTCGATCGCAGTTCAATCGCCAAATCGGGAGGAATCGGACAAAATTGTTCGAGCGAAATTCCTTCTAAGCGAGAATTGACAATCCAAGATACATCGGGAGACATTTTACCGCCACCAATTGCGGTGAAGTCATAGCCAGTAGAAGAGTCAAATACTTCCCCCAACTCGGTTTGTTCGTTCCAAAGCCAGACGCGCCCAAACAGAGTTCCGTTTTGCTTCCCACTAATCGGAAATGCTGGAGTCATGACAATTAATTCGCGATCTTTAGTTAGTTCCAGCCGCAGATCGGGATTGTTGATACATAATAGATCGAATTGTGCTGGCGTAACTTGAAGCGTGGTGTTGCTGATATTTAGTAGCAGCGGTTGGGTATCTACAGGAGCAGTAGCGATTGTCATAAAACCTCCAAATAGCTACAGTAATCGGTTTGTGACTATTATTCCATCATTATACCGAACCGATCCAAGTTATCTCAGCAAAAATCAGGGGTCTAAATCCCCCGTCTTGAGGCGGACTGTTGCGTGGCAGGCAACTGTCAACTGTCAACTGTCAACTGTCAACTGTTTAGGAGCTAGCTAAGTCTGGAAAAACCGATCGCACGGCTGGATGAACGATCGATCCACCGCGTACATTTACACCTTTGGCAAGATTTGGATCTAGTTCGAGAGCTTCTAAACCGCGATCGGCTAATTTAACCACATAGGGCGCGGTACTATTATTTAAGGCTTGGGTGGCTGTCCACGGTACCGCTCCAGGCATATTTGGCACACCGTAATGTACCACTCCAGATTCAATATAAACGGGGCTAGTGTGAGAGGTGGGGCGGACTGTCTCGATGCACCCCCCTTGATCGACTGCGACATCAATTATCACCGCACCTGGTTTCATCTGCCCGACGAGGGTACTAGAGACGAGCAAGGGCGCACGTTTGCCCAAGATCAGCACTGCACCGATGACTAGATCGGCACTGCGGACGGCAGTTTCGATATTTGAGGTATTGCTGTAGAGATAAGTCACGCGCGAACCAAAGAGCGTTTCCAGATAGCTCAATCGATCGACATTCACATCCAGGATCGTCACCTGTGCGCCCATACCTACCGCGATTCTTGTGGCTTCTGTCCCAACAACCCCCCCACCGAGGATGGTAACTTGTCCTGGTTGGACACCAGGGACACCACCGAGGAGGACACCACTACCCCCTTGTTGTTTCTCCAGAAATCTCGCGCCAAATTGGACTGATAATCTCCCAGCAATGATGCTCATCGGGGCGAGTAGCGGTAGCTTACCATCTGGTAATTCTACTGTCTCATAGGCGATCGCACTGACACCAGTATCGATCAGTTGTTCGGTGAGGGTGCGATTGGCGGCGAGGTGGAGATAGGTGAACAGGATCTGGTTTTTTTGCAGGTATTGATATTCTGCTGATAAGGGTTCTTTAACTTTGACAACCATTTCTCGATCCCAGGCGGCGGCGGTGGGGACGATATTGGCTCCAGCTTGGATATATTGAGTGTCAGTAAAGCTAGAACCTTCTCCTGCATTAGTTTCGATATATACTTGGTGTCCGCGATCGACTAATGTTCGCACGGTACTAGGCGTTAATCCAACTCGAAATTCTTGGTCTTTGGTTTCTTTAGGGATGCCAATATCCATGTTTTATAGCTTGTGGTTGTCGTCGCAATTACTATCATAATAGAGAGCATACGGGTTTGAGAAAGAGTTATAGGATACTAGATGATGGTAAGAGCGATCGGATCTGGGGAACGGGGTAAAGGAATACAACATCACTATCTGTCGTGAGAAACATCGATCTCTTCAGAAAAGCTTGAAATCTAGATGGTGCGTTACGCTTGCGCTAACTCACCCTACTAAACTAAAGCCTAAAGCCTAAAGCCTAAAGCCTAAAGCCTAAAGCCTAAAGCCTAAAG
>ENA-OFCE01001665-OFCE01001665.1-metagenomes-genome-assembly--contig:-NODE-1665-length-10840-cov-3.668985_pt1 | contig 10840 bp, 10 predicted proteins | sample MGYA00153388_OFCE01 | MGnify analysis MGYA00153388
GCCCGGTGCACCTGCCCACACCGCGTGGCGTGCGTCGCATCGACGTGCACAGCGCGCAGCAAATGTGCGACGCGGTGCTGCCCCTGGCGCCGCTGCATGGGGTGTTCGTGGCCACTGCGGCCGTTGCCGACTGGCGCCCCGCAAACGTCGCTGGTCAAAAAATCAAGAAGGACGGCAGCGGCCTGCCGCCGCCACTGGTGCTGATTGAAAACCCCGACATCCTGGCAACCATCGCCCAATCGGCCCGCGCAAAAAGCGGCGCGTTGTATTGCGTGGGCTTCGCTGCCGAAAGCCAGAATCTTCTGGCCAACGCTCAGGCCAAACGCATCCGTAAAGGCGTGCCCCTGCTGGTGGGCAACATCGGCCCTGCCACCTTCGGGCAAGACGACAACGCACTGCTGTTGGTGGATTCTCAGGGGGCCACCGAAATTCCACGCGCGCCCAAGGTCGAACTTGCTAGACTTTTGATAGCTGCTATAGCTGAAAACATAAGGGCAGCAGCCTGAAAGCACGATGAACATCGACATCAAAATCCTCGACAGCCGCCTGACGGACCAGCTTCCCGCCTACGCCACCCCCGGCAGCGCCGGCCTGGACCTGCGCGCCTGCCTTGACGCACCCATCACGCTGGAGGCCAACGCCTGGCGACTGGTGCCCACCGGCATTGCCATGTGGCTCAAGGACCCCGGCTACGCCGCGCTCATCCTGCCGCGCTCGGGCCTGGGCCATAAATACGGCATCGTGCTGGGCAACCTGATCGGTTTGATCGACAGCGACTACCAGGGCCAGCTCATGGTCAGCGCCTGGAACCGCAGCGATGTGGCCTTCACCCTGCAACCCATGGAACGCTTGGCCCAACTGGTCATCGTGCCCGTGGTGCAAGCCACGTTCAACGTGGTGCAGGAGTTCCCTGCGACGGTGCGCGGTGAAGGTGGGTATGGGTCAACGGGGCGATGACCTGCGGATAACTTGATGACCTCGTTGCGCTTTGATGACGGCCCTGCGCACCATGACCCCGGTCATTTGTCATCAAGGCGCAGCGAGATTGTTTAGTCATCAAGCCACCCGAAAAAACCGCGTCCCCGCGCTGCCGATGCCCACTTCTTCTTCAGTGGCTTCGCGCACGCTGCGCACCGTCAAGCTCAGGCGCAAGGCAATTCCGGCAAGCGGGTGATTCGCGTCCAGCACCACATGGTCGGGGTAGATTTCGGTGACGGTGTAGAACAGTTCTCTCGGTGCTTCCGGGTTGCAGCCGTCAGGCAAGCCTTCAAAGCTCATGCCCTCTTCCAACTCGGCAGGAAGCAGCTTGCGGGGTTCGAGAAAAACCAGCTTGTCCTGATAGTCACCAAACGCTTGCTCGGGCTCCAGGTGCAGGTGAACCACGCTGGCGGCGCGGTGACCTTGCAGCGCGTCATCAATGGCGGGCAGTAAATCGCCGCCGACCAGAAACTCCACGGGCTCGTCCAACACATCCAGCACCTCGCCCAGCGTGTCTTTTAAAGTCCAGGTCAGGGCCACGACGCACTGGGGCGTTATTTCCATCAAAACAGGTGAATTCATGGCGACAATTGTCCCATGCAGATTGATCTACCCCTGGCCCTGCTCGGCGGCCTGTCACCCAGCCAGTTCATGCGCCGCCATTGGCAGAAAAAGCCGCTGCTGGTGCGTCAGGCGGTCGCACTGGACACGCCGTCTCTGAAGCCTGTTTCGCGAAAAGACCTGTTTGAACTGGCTGCGCGTGACGACGTGCAATCGCGTCTGATCGTTCAACAAGGCGCTGGCTGGACGTTGACGCAAGGACCCCTTTCACGCAGATCACGCAAAAGCCTGCCAGCGCTGAACACTCCCAACTGGACCTTGCTGGTGCAAGGCGTCGACCTACATCACCCGGCGGCGCACGCATTGCTACAAAACTTCCGATTTGTGCCCGATGCGCGGCTGGATGATTTGATGGTGAGCTACGCTACCGACGGTGGCGGCGTCGGTCCGCACTTTGACAGCTACGACGTTTTTTTGTTGCAAGTGCACGGCCAGCGCCGTTGGCGCATCAGCAAGCAGAAAGACTTGAGTCTGCAAGCAGATGTGCCGCTGAAAATCTTGTCCAACTTTGAGCCTGAACAAGAATTTTTGCTCGAGGCGGGCGACATGTTGTATCTGCCGCCGCGCTACGCGCACGAAGGCGTGGCGGTGGGCGAATGCATGACGTATTCCATCGGCTTTCGCGCCCCGGCGCGCGGTGAGTTGGCGCGCGAGTTGTTGCAGCGGCTGGCTGACGACGCGCCCGATGAAGTGGGTGATGCGCTGTATCGTGATGCGGGCCAAACGGCCACTGCCACACCCGGTGAGTTACCAGGCGCATTGAAAGACTTCGCGCGTGACGCTTTGCAGGCGGCCTTGCATGACCCGCTGGTGTTGGCGCGTGCCTTGGGCGAATACCTCACCGAACCCAAGGCCGACGTCTGGTTTGAAGCCGCACAAGCGCCTGCGCAATGGGGTGGCGTGGTGCTGGCCCGGCAAAGCCGCATGCTGTATGACGCGCAGCATGTTTTCATTAACGGCGAGGGTTTTCTGGCATCGGGCCGCGACGCCAGGCTCATGCACTTGCTGGCTGACCAGCACCAGTTGATCGGGGCACAAGTTCAATCGGCCAGCGCAGGTGCGCAAGAGCTGATGCGCACCTGGGTAGAGGCGGGCTGGCTTGTGCATCAGGAGTAACGGATGGCCCCGTCTGAACCCGACACGAACAACCCTGACTTCAAGCCATTGCTGCAAGGCCGCTTTGCCAGCCGACTGGATTTTCAGCAACTGGTGCGCGATGCACTGGCCTGCGCGGCGCGCGAAGGCTGGCACGAAATCATCTTGAGCGATGCCGATTTCCACGACTGGCCCCTCGGTGAGCGGACGGTTGCCGGGAGCTTGAATGACTGGTCGGCCAGCGGTAGGCGCTGCATCTTGTTGGCGCGTCGCTACGATGAGGTGGTGCGCCGCCACGCCCGGTTTGTGACCTGGCGGCAAACCTGGTCACACATCATCGAGGCCTATGCCTGCCCGTCGGCGGATGAGCTGGAGCTGCCCAGCGGCATCTGGAGCCCCGGCTGGGTCATGCAGCGGCTGGATCCGCCACGCTGCGTGGGCGTGTGCGGCAGCGAGCCTCAGCGCCGCGTGTTGGCACGTGAAGCGCTGAATCACTGGCTGGCCAAAAGCTCGCCCAGTTTTGCGGCGACCACCCTGGGTTTGTAACAACACGATGACTGTGGGCGAAGTCCTACAGCTTTTCGTGATGAATGCTTAACACAACACGGGTAAGCAGGCCTTGCATGTTTGCAACATATAATCTAAGGCTGAGAGGAAGAGCTCGAGTCCCTTTCGCTCGGTCAACGCAACCGCCGTGGTGCGATGACAAATTCCGGAAATTGTCTTTCCCCCTAAATGGAACACTGAAATGAAAAAATCGCTAGCCCTGGCCGCCCTGATCACCGCTGTCGCTTTGGCCGCTTGTGGCGAAAAAGCCGCTCCTCCTGCTCCAGCGCCTGCACCAGCCCCCGCTGCTGCGCCAGCGCCTGCTACAACCCAAGCTGCTGACGCCGCCGCCGCTGCCGCATCAGCTGCCGTGGGTGCCGCTTCTGCTGCCGTGGGCGCTGCTTCCGGTGCCATGGGCGCTGCTGCTGACGCTGCCAAAGGTGCCGCTTCTGCTGCCACTGGTGCGATGGACGCTGCCAAAGGTGCGATTGACGCTGCCAAAGGCGCTGCTGACGCTGCCAAAGGCGCCGCTGACGCCGCCAAGAAGCCTTAAGCCCTCCGCTTTGCTTCAACAAAAAAAGCCACCTTCGGGTGGCTTTTTTGTTGGCGAATGACAGGACGATTTCGCCTGCGTCATTGATGATGAATGACGGTTTCGTCACCGGTCACCGAATGCTGCTTAGCGGTCGGATCATCTGCCACCCAGCGCGGTGACAGAATGCAGGAACAACCACACCCCTCGGAGTCCTGTCATGGCAAAAGCTGGCCCCACCCAACAATCCATCGCGAAGCACGCCTTCGCTTCCACCCGCAAAAGCTTCAAAACCGCTTCGGGCAAAACCGGCCAGTTCTACTCGCTGCCGGCGCTGACCAAACAGTTTCCATAGATTGCACGGTTGCCCGTGTCGATTCGCATCGTGCTCGAATCGGTGCTGCGCCATTGCGATGGCAAGAAGGTCACCGCTGAGCATGTGCAGCAGCTGGCCACCTGGCAACCGAACGCGGTTCGCACCGAAGAAATCCCCTTCACCGTGGCTCGCGTAGTGCTACAAGACTTTACCGGCGTGCCACTACTGGCCGACCTGGCCGCCATGCGCAGCACGGCCGCCCGCCTGGGATACGACCCGAAAAAAATCGAGCCGCTGGTACCTGTGAACTTGGTGGTGGACCATTCGGTGATGGTCGACCATTACGGCAAAAAAGACTCCCTCGACCTGAACATGAAACTTGAATTCCAGCGCAACCGCGAGCGCTACGAGTTCATGAAATGGGGCATGCAGGCCTTTGACACCTTTGGCGTGGTGCCGCCCGGCTTTGGCATCGTGCACCAGGTGAATCTGGAGTTTCTGGCGCGTGGTGTTTACCAAAAAGATGGTGTTTTTTACCCCGACACCCTGGTAGGCACTGACAGCCACACCACCATGATTAACGGCATGGGCGTGGTGGGTTGGGGTGTGGGCGGCATCGAGGCCGAGGCCGCCATGTTGGGCCAGCCGGTGTACCTGCTTACGCCGGATGTGGTGGGCTTTGAATTAACCGGCCAACTGCGCGGCGGCGTCACCGCCACCGACCTGGTGCTGACCGTGACCGAAATCCTGCGTCAACACAAGGTGGTGGGAAAGTTTGTCGAGTTTTTTGGCGAAGGCACCCGCAGCCTGGCCCTGCCCGACCGCGCCACCATTGCCAACATGGCCCCCGAATACGGTGCCACCATGGGCTTTTTCCCGGTGGATGACAAAACGCTGGATTACTTCAAAGGCACGGGCCGCACCAAGGGCGAGATTGAGGCGTTCGAGGCGTATTTCAGAGCGCAGGGGCTGTTCGGCGTATCTGGCAAAGGTGACATTGATTTCTCGCAGGTGGTCACCCTGGATCTGGGTACCGTCACGCCCAGTCTGGCCGGCCCCAAACGCCCGCAAGACCGCATCGAGCTGGGCCACGTGGCGAGCCAGTTTGCGTCGTTGTTTTCCAAACCCAACTCGGAAAATGGCTTCAACCAAAGCGCCGCCTTGTTCCACACCCGTCACCTGGCACGTGCGAGTGGCATTGCTCAAAACGTGAAGGTACCCGTCGCGCCCGACACGGCACCCGGTGCGCCGCGCCAAGTGGTCGAAATGGGGGGTGGCAAACCCACGCTGGCCGCTGGCCACGCGCCCAACACGGCCACGACCCCTGTAGCCGGGGCTGCCTCTGACCTGACCATTGGCAATGGCGATGTGCTGATCGCCGCCATTACCAGCTGCACCAACACCTCCAACCCCAGCGTGTTGCTGGCCGCTGGCCTGCTGGCTAAAAAAGCCGTCGAGGCAGGCTTGAAAGTGCAGCCGCACATCAAGACATCTCTGGCACCCGGTTCACGCATCGTTACTGAATATTTGACTGAGACAGGGCTGCTGCCGTACCTTGAAAAACTCGGCTTTGCGTTGGCTGGTTATGGCTGCACCACTTGCATTGGCAACGCAGGCGATTTAACGCCAGAGATGAATGAAGCCATCACCAAAAGCGATTTGGTATGCGCGGCCGTGCTGTCAGGCAACCGCAATTTCGAAGCGCGAATTCATCCCAACCTGAAAGCTAACTTCTTGGCCAGTCCACCGCTGGTGGTCGCGTATGCGATTGCGGGTACGGTGTTGCGCGACTTGATGACCGAGCCTGTCGGCAAAGGGCACAAAGGTAAAGACGTTTACCTGGGCGACATCTGGCCAACCACAGACGAGATCAACGCACTCATGAAGTACGCGATGAACGGCAAAGCCTTTCGCGACAACTATGCCAAGGTGAAAACCGAGCCCGGCAAGTTGTGGGAAAAAATCAAGGGTGTGACGGGCAATGCGTACACCTGGCCTTTAAGCACTTACATTGCCGAGCCACCTTTCTTTAAAGACTTTGCTATGAATACAGAAGCTGTTAGCGCCCATAAAAAGGGCGCTACAGCCCTAATTGATGCTAAAAGTAGCTCTTTCAATGTCAAAAATGCCTGCATCATGGCTTTGTTCGGCGATTCCATCACGACTGACCACATTTCACCTGCTGGGTCAATCAAGGCTTCATCACCCGCAGGCCAGTGGCTGCAGGCGCACGGTGTGCTAAAAAATGACTTCAACAGCTACGGCGCGCGGCGTGGGAACCACGACGTGATGATGCGCGGCACTTTTGCCAATGTGCGAATTAAAAATTTGATGATTCCGGCAGACGCGGATGGCTCACGCGAGGAGGGCGGGGTCACGCTGTTCCAGCATAAATCGCTGCAAGGCACACTGGCGGCGCCTGCAAAGATGTTCATCTTCGATGCCGCCATGCGCTATATGGCTGAGGGCACACCTACCGTGATTTTTGCGGGCGAAGAATACGGCACCGGCTCGTCCCGCGACTGGGCCGCCAAGGGTACGCAACTGCTCGGCATCAAAGCCGTGGTGGCACGCAGTTTTGAGCGCATCCACCGCAGCAACCTGGTCGGTATGGGTGTGCTGCCGTTGCAGTTCAAGGCGGGGCAGTCGTGGCAAACGCTGGGCCTTACCGGCAATGAAGTGATTGACGTCATTCCGCACCCACAGCTCAAACCGCAAAGCGATGCCACGCTGTGCATCACACGCGCTGATGGCACGGTGCAAGAAGTCATCGTTACGCTGCGGGTTGATACGCCGATTGAAGTGGACTACTACCAAAGCGGCGGGATCTTACCTTACGTGCTGCGCCAGTTGCTGGCTGCATGAACTTAAAAGTTGCGATTGCCGGCGGGGGTATCGGCGGGCTAGCGGCGGCGCTGGCACTGTCTAAGTCAGGGCAACAGGTTGAGCTGTTTGAGAAAGCAGCCGCGTTTAGTGAAGTGGGTGCAGGCATTCAGCTCGGCCCCAACGCAACCCGTCTGCTGCATGCCTGGGGTTTGACAGATTCCTTGCGGGCTTGCAGCTTTAGCCCCCAGCGCTTGCAGGTAAAGAGTGCCGTGTCAAGCCGGGTGCTGGGCGAACTCAAGCTGGGCAGTGCCATGGCAGCGCGTTACGGCGCGCCCTACGTCACGCTGCACCGCGCAGACCTGCACGGCCTGTTGCTGCAAGCTGTGCATGAATCGACGGTTGTGCTGCGAATTGACTGCGCAACGCACAGCTTTAAGCAAACAGCGCAAACCATCTCGGTGCAAACAAGTCATGGCTTGCAAAATATTGACGTGTTGGTAGCCGCTGATGGCTTGTGGAGCAGCACCAGAGGGCTGTTGCTAAACGACGGCTTGCCGCGCCGCACTGGTCACTTGGCTTACCGCGCCCTGATTCAACAGGCTGCACTGCCCGAGCGGCTGCGCAGCCAGAACGTCACCGCTTGGCTCGGCCCCAAGATGCACGCCGTGCAGTATCCGGTACGCGGCGGCGAGTGGTTAAACGTTGTTGCGTTTGTACAGGGTAATGTTCCAGCTGATTTTCAAAACTGGAACCACAGCGCCAACGCGGCAGACCTGCAAGGGGCATTGCAAGGCAGTTGCTCCGCACTGCAAGACCTGGTGCAAGCTGTGCCCGACTGGCGGCTATGGGTTATGCATGACCGCCCACCCATGCAAGGCGCGCAACAGATGGCGCAAGGCCGCGTCGCGTTGCTGGGCGATGCAGCGCATCCGATGCAGCCCTATCTCGCGCAGGGCGCAGGCATGGCGATTGAAGATGCGGCTGAACTCGGCCTGGTCTTAAAAGATGCAACACCGCACAATGCGCCCAAAGCCTTGCAGCACTATGCGGCCAATCGCTGGCAGCGCAGCGCGCGAGTGCAAGCCAGAGCATCACGCAACGGCCAGATCTTTCATGCGACCGGGCCCCTGCGCTGGGCGCGCAACGCGTCGATGCAGCTGATGGGTGAGCAGTTGCTGGACATGCCGTGGTTGTATGGGTATCGGAACTCGTCCTGAAAATGCTATTGATCCAGGAGCCGATTGCGGTTGTGTCCCTGCGTCGAAAGGCTGATTGATGCCTGAATCGAACTTGACTGGAGTCTGACTTTAAGAGCTGCGCAACGCAAAGCCCCGTTGCTGGCTGAAGTTGAGGTGGGTGACCAATGGTCCAAGACGCACCAGCCTGCGCATAAAAAAAAGCGGAGAAACTTGGCTGTTAACGCTTGCCTATATAGATTTAGTTTTCGCGTTCCCAATCGCTCTTGCTTCGCCCTGCTTAAGAAGTGGTCTAGCTGGCTGCTATGTGTTTCATCACACCGCCCTGTTATGGTTTCCACTAGTTAATCTGGGCGCCGCCACTGAAACTACAGCAGAACAATTGCGCAGTATCGCTCTTGCTCATTCTGCACAATCCTAAAGAAATGCTGATGCTTAATATTCATAGCCTCTTCACGTCGCTACGTCGCGTAATTCCTGTTGCTTTAGCAGTTAGTTTTGTCAGCCCTGTATTTGCCGCGTCGACCACACCGTTGAAACAGGACGATTTTGTCGGCATATCCTTCTGGATTATTTCCATGGCGCTGGTGGCTTCTACCGTGTTTTTCTTTCTGGAAAGAGATCGAGTTGCCGCAAAGTGGAAAACCTCACTGACAGTTTCCGGCCTTGTCACGCTGGTTGCTGCGGTGCACTACTTTTACATGCGTGATGTGTGGGTTGCAACGGGCTCGACGCCAACCGTTTTTCGTTACATCGACTGGCTCATCACCGTACCGTTGTTGATGATCGAGTTTTATCTGATTTTGTCGGCCATCACCAAGGTGCCGGGGGGCGTGTTCTGGCGTCTCATGATCGGTACGTTGGTCATGCTCATAGGCGGTTATTTGGGTGAAGCTGGATACATGGCTGTATGGCCCGCTTTTATCATTGGTATGGCAGGCTGGGCATTTATCTTGTACGAGATTTTCTTTGGTCAGGCCGGGAAAATCAATGCGCAGCTTGCTCCACCAGCAGTGCAATCGGCATTCAATTTAATGCGCTGGATTGTGACAATCGGCTGGGCAATTTACCCCGTTGGTTACTTTTTTGGATACTTGACGGGCGCTAGTCCTGAGACCAGTGCCAACGCCCTGAATATTATTTACAACGCTGCAGACGTACTGAATAAAATTGCGTTTGGTTTGATCATCTGGTCTGTGGCAGTCAGCGAGTCAGAAACCATACCATTGAAAAAGGTGATTTGATCTTAGGTGCTTTCGTATTGTGAAAGCCGATTGTTAGCACGCCATGTCTGACAGTTTTGATGTGATCATTTTGGGTGGCGGGTGCGCTGGGTTGAGCCTGGCAACCCGACTGGCCAGTTCAGGCGGCACCTGCCCAAGAGTGGTTGTTTTGGAAGGCCGTGCTGCCTATACCCATGACAGAACCTGGTGTTTTTTTAAAGACTCTCAAGTACCCGCGCAACATTCAGTGCAGCACGCATGGCCCTCGATGCGAATTACAAGTGGCAGTGGCAGCGTCACTGTCGACTGCGGATCGATGCCCTATGAAATGGTGCATGCAGGACAGTTTTATCACAGTGCCCAAAGCATCATCAATCAGTCAGATCATGTTGACTTACGAATGGACGTGGCCATTAAAAAAGCACCCGAAAAGAGAGAGGGTGTTTGGAGGGTTGAGACAGGTGTTGGGGCGTTTCATGCTCCGTATGTCATCGACACTCGGCCAGCAAAGCGTCCGGAGCGCGGTGGCGCCAAGCTGTGGCAATCGTTTTACGGGCAAGAGATTGAATGTAGTGCTGATACGTTCGATGCGAGCTGTGGCGACTTGATGGACTTCTCGGCAGCCAATGCGTGCGGCGCACAGGCCGCATTTCCTGATGCTGTTTCTTTTGTCTATGTGCTGCCAACAACAGCCAGACGAGCATTGCTCGAGTTCACAGTTTTTGGGCCAGATCCGCTGAACCCCGACTTGCTTCATGATTTACTTGCAAAAGCAGTCATGCAGCGCGTGGGGAGCACCGAGTTTTCAGTGCTTCGCAGCGAGCACGGGGTGTTACCCATGGGCACTCTGCCTTCGGTCTCCAGTCATGATGCCTCTTATGTCTTTGCAGGTTTGACTGCTGGCGGCGCTCGGCCCAGTTCGGGCTACGCTTTCGCGCGTATTCAGCGCTGGGCGGCAAGCTGTGCAGATGCGCTTGCCAGGGGGCAGGGTCCAGTGGGTCATGCGCCCGATGGTTTTATCCTTCGTGCCATGGACGCATTGTTCTTAAAACTTGTGCGCGCGCATCCGCAGGCTGCACCTGATTTATTTGCTGCACTCTTTTCCGTTACAAATACTGAAAGCCTGATTCGCTTTTTAAGTGACCGGGCTACGCTAGCGGACAACGTTCGTGTCGTTGCCGCCTTGCTGCCAAGGCCTTTACTGCGTGCTTTGACAGGTCGCACCAGACAAAATCGTAGCGGGCTGCCTCTGCTCAAAGCGCAGTGAACAGTCTGAAAGTACAAGGCGTGGTGTTCAGCGCTTCGGCTTTGTTGGTGGCGGCTGCCTCTTTGCTGTTGCCCCGGCTTGCCCCACAAATAGAGTTGTTTGTTTTTTTAGCACTGGTGGTGGTTTTGGGTGTACCGCATGGTGCGCTGGACCCCATCTTTGCGCGTCGTTTGTACGCTGTGCATTCGTTTGCAGCCTGGCTTGCTTTTGTTGCGCTGTACATTGGGCTGGGCATATTGG
>ENA-OFCE01001667-OFCE01001667.1-metagenomes-genome-assembly--contig:-NODE-1667-length-10828-cov-17.543674_pt1 | contig 10828 bp, 13 predicted proteins | sample MGYA00153388_OFCE01 | MGnify analysis MGYA00153388
CTTCATAACGGACACGCGGTGACTGCTGACCGTTTTAATATTAATCCCTAAAATCATGCTGATCATTTTTGGTGTGCAACCACGTAACAGGTAATAACAAACATGCCTTTCCCTGTTACTTAATGCTGACAGTGCCTCTTTAGGGAAATACTTATCTCGCTCTGCCCATGTACTCTGGGGTGATTCAGCTATCAGGGTTAACAGTTCGGCACGACACTCATTCGTCGCGATAAAAATGACTCTGTCCCGATAATGATGCTCAATACTTAACGATAAAATATTTAATAATGCGGTGCTGGCAATCACCACCATCAGTGTCTGACGTTTCTTTTCACGTATCATTTCAGTGAGCAGTAATTCACTGCACGCAAAGTCATTCGAAAATGTGAATCCGAAATTGATATGGTCATGTTGCCGTTTCAACTTATGTAAGCTACAGTTAATGCCCTGTAAAAAATAACCATTATTACTGGCAATGTGGAACGATACTTCCCTGATGTTATTGCCATGACAATTACGAGACAATTCATTCACACCATTCACATACAACCCATTATCCATAACATCATCAAACTCGTCGTCAAAACCATATGAACTACTTTGCGTTTACTTCTCTGCACTATCTCTGAAAAGTGGAGCCATGTTAACGGCCTGAGTTGCAATCACATAATCAATTTATATCAACCTCTAAGAAATATCCTGTTTAATTAAAAAGGCGATAAAAATCAGATGGTTAATCAAATTAATTTTTGTACTTAAGACGGCTTAAGATTGGTTAAGATTAATCCTAAATTCATATCTTAATCTCTTAATTGATATTAATGGTTTTACTAACAAGAATATTCTTGGTAAATTTCATAATAGTTATCAGCGAGTCAGGTACTTTATGGTGGAGTTTTTCTTAGCATGAGTAAAAATCCTATATAATAGTATGTGCTTAAGTCTGTGTTTTTTGATTTAAAAACAATGAATTGAATTTGTAGGTTAAAAAATGGCCAGTGGCAGTAACAGTTATTATTATCTCATAGGTGATTGTATTGAATTTCGACCTGAAGACAACTTGCTTCATTCTCGTCTCAACGGTGAAAAAATTACGCTTTTTGTCGCGGCTTCGCGATGTCTTCAGTTGTTATTGAACCAGCAAGGAAAGCTGGTTTCTCAGAAAGACCTGATTGAGGCGGGATGGCAAAAAAATGGTATGGGAGTATCCAGTAATACCTTCTACCAAAACATACTCATATTACGGAAAGGATTTAAGCTCGCCGGATACGAACAAACTGTGATAAAAACAGTGCCCCGTCAAGGCCTCACTATCCCCTCAGCAGTGCATGTAGGAAAAATAACACCAGGCAAAGAGAGGGAGCACAGTAAAGTAGAATCGGTTACAGAGGAAAAAAAAACCATCAACGCCTTGCCATGTAACAAAAAAAACCTGTCACAGAGTTTGTGGACATCGGTGCTTGGTTTCTCCTTATGTGCAGGTTTTATTATGCTTGTCGTATGGTTCAGTGCGGGAAAGAGCAACTTCTTTTCCAGATTTAACTATATAGGCAAAATTGAACGGTGCTCAGTCTATCTCAACGGTACCCAAACGACATTACGGTCCTATATGCAATTTATTGCAAAAAACAACTTCGCCTGTAAGGAGCAGGGATTTGTCTATTTCTCTACCTACCCATTAGTGCCGCGCGCTTCGGCAATTAGCTGCGATCGTCCCATTTCTACGGGGATAAAAAATAGCTGCACTTCTGAATATTATCTGGAGTGGCAACTCAATGAATAAGCCTCTACGACTCAGGTTATTTGCACTGCTATCTTTGTTGCTTCTTTTACTCGCCATGTGGGCATATCGCCTCTATGCGCAATATCAGAAAACCCATTTCAATTGCGATGCCATGCTGCGTGTTCACAAAGATAATGCAGAGCTGGCCCTGGTCATTCATTTTACCTTCCAAGGAAATAATGGCATCGCCTTCCTCAAGGGAACCCTTAAGCAAGACGAAAAAATCACCAATATCAGCAGGAAAAACTACTTTAATTTTAATAAGAAGGGCGAGCTCTATCATCTTAAGTCAATCTCAACGGTGACTTCTCCTGCCGACAATAGCAGCGCTGAGGAAGTCGCTCGCTATCTGCCTCGCTTTTACCTGCAGCAAGGGCTGAAGTTCGACTTTTCGCTCTACCCGGCGGGCTGGGCGGGATATATTTTCTCAACCGGTTATGTCCCTTCATTTTACTGCTCACGCAGTTGAACAGACTATGGTATTTGAAGGGCTTTGTTAATGGAATGGTCGCCTCCCATCTCTTGTGCCACAGTGGGACGATCCTCTTCTCATTGATGCGGGAGCGGTGTTTCCGCTTTGTGTGTTTCTCGGAAAAGGTCGCCAAGGGTTAATCTTGGCGGGTTGGTCGGAGGAACTGGCCTGGAGGGATCCGTCTTCCCTATGGTGTGATCACGCTTTCCGTTCTCTGCTAAAGTCGGAAATCAATGTATCAACATTGTTGACATCGAACGGTGGTTTGACTATTGTTTTTACAGTGTCGATACGTTGCAACTGTTAAGGAGGGGAATATGTCTCAAGTTGTGGTTAAAAAATGGGGTAACAGCCCGTCAGTCCGTCTTCCTGTCGCCATCATGAAAGCAGCGTCGCTCAACGTGGATGATACCGTTGAGGTGAGTGTCGAAGAAGGGCGTATCGTTATTGTACCGGTGCGGGCAAAGGTCTATTCGCTTGACGGTTTGCTGGCAGGCGTGACTGACGAGAATATTCATCAGGCTGTATCGTTTGGTGAGCCTGTTGGTAAAGAGGCACTGTGATGATTAAAGGTTACGTTCCTGACGCCGGTGATATTGTCTGGCTGGAGTTTGATCCCCAAGCGGGACATGAACAAGCTGGCCATCGCCCTGCATTAGTGCTAAGTCCTGCCGTATACAACGGGCGGATTGGGTTAATGCTGTGCTGCCCGATGACGACCAAAATTAAAGGGTACCCTTTTGAAGTCATTGTCCCTGGTGTACGTGAGAGCGCTGTGCTGGCTGATCAAATAAAGAGTCTGGATTGGAAAGAACGTAATGCAAAAAAAAAGGGACAGGTACCTGCGTCGGTACTGTCAGATGTACGTGCAAAGGCAAAAGCCTTGATAGGGTAAATATGGGTGAGTTATGAAAAAATTTTTAGAACTGGGCGTGATTGACCTGTTGATTACTATTTGCCTGCTTACTGCGGGTATAAATCTTCTCAGGTACTTGTATAGCTGATATCACGCGCTACCTCCCATCCGAAAATAATCCCTATAGATTAAATTCCCGAGTGGACGCTCTTTTTCCTGATGGTGTTAATCGCCATATTCTCCATGTAATACGGTATAAAGGAAATGATGCTGCGCATGAAAGTAATTTATTAACTCAAGATGAAGCGCGCATGATTTTAAGTTTCACTGAAAGTTTTCTTAAAAGTAGTTCCTTACGCCATGACACTTAATAAAAATGACAAACACCTCATGGTGAACGGGTTCTCGGTGCTGGCAGTAGTTTTGCTGGCACATAAAGTCTGGCTCGACGCGTGAGGGGCACCGGTGTGAGTCGCTTTTCCCGGCAGCGGGATCGGTGTTTCCGATGTCTGTGAATGTCGGAAACAGGCACACTGATCAACGGTTAACACAAAAACTTGCACGAAGAACTAGATGAAATAGATGCTTTGTGTGACATTGAATGTAGGGATGTCACTCTTGAATGTTACGATAAAGGATAGTTTGAACATGGCTCGATATAATTTATTTTCACCTCAGAACAGTATCGTTATTAGTCCACAGATAGAGATGGTGCTTAGCGACTCTGCCAAAAAATTACTCAAACAACTTACTAGATATCATGAAGCTATTGCCATTTTGGAACGGATAAAGGTTGGCTTGGACTATTACATAAAAATGATAGTCGAACCGGATATTCTTAAATTAGAGGCAATGGAGTGTGGGTTGATTACCTTATACTGTAGCTTGTTCACAAAAGGACTTCATTTACCAGATTCTTTAGTTGATGAGAAGTATAAAACATTTCACATTGATATCATGAGGTTGAGAAATAGATATTATTGCCATTCTGATGTGACGGGGAAAACTCCTGTTTTGAACTTACACATGAATAATGATGCTTTTTATACCTCTATTGCTTTCCAATCGTCACTGAGATTTCTTGATAATATAAACCTACAGTGGCTAGAACGCACCATTGATAGTTTGAAATCGGCTATTAGTAATAGAATCATCAAAACGGAAACACGGTTTAATCTGTCGCTCACGCATGAAGAAAATAAAAAATTGAAGGAGCTAACTAAACTTGATGAACAGGAAAGAGTGAAGGAGTATATTGCGGCCCAATCTTTTAAATTAGATAATTACTTATCACCTAAAACCAATGACTAATCCATATATATTCAATGAAAACGAGTAAGCCATGAAGACATTACGGGTCGGTAAAATTAAAATCGAGGTCAAGAAAGCCAAACGTTTCCACCTGATTCCAGGGGGGGGACTATCGTGACAAACACCTCTTGGTGAACTTGCTCTCGTTGCTGGCTGTGATCTCGCAGGCACATAAAGTCTGGCTCGATGCGTGAGGGGCAACGGCGAGATCCACTTTTCGCGGCAGCGGGATCGGCGTTTCCGATGTCTGCTTTTTTCGGAAGCGGATCCTTTAGGGGCATTTTCGGGGCAGTTATCCCGTATGTTGTACCCATCATGCAGAGGTACCACAACATACAGCGAAAACAGATCCTTTTGGGATCCACCGCCGATCCTGTTCAGCCGTCTTTTTGCTTCCTCTTTATGGTATATTGCCAGAAGTCGGAAGTGCGGAGGCAACGATGACCGATCGCGAAAACGAATTATTGCCCGTGCGTCGGCGCGGCGGTTTGGCGATACTGATGAGGCGTTGCCGCGCATTGACGACGAAAACATCCGTTTTTGCCCGATTTTGAAAGAAATTGCGCTACGTGAAATCTGAACGTCGACGTGGGGCGTAGACGCCAATTTTTTACGTAGCGCAACCTCAATCCTTTGACCGTTTGTTACCTAGCCTCTACCGAAGATCCGGCCTCGGCCGATCCGGTGACAGGGGGGACGGTCCTTGGTAGACAGAGCAATAGCAACAGGAGCAGATGATGACCTATGACTCGGCACTGGCCAGGGTGGGCACCCCGGCCGGTGATTCCCCCCCGATGCTGGCACCGCAAGATTATCAACGTGCGCTGTCGTTGCGCCAGATGGCCATGACCTATGACGATCTGCCCCGGTACCTGCTGGCACCGGAAGTCGCCGCCCTCCTGCACTTCTTGCCGGACTGGACACAGCATGCGCTGATCAATCTCCTGTGGAATACCGGCGCCCGGATCAATGAAGCCCTGGCGCTGAGACGGCGGGATTTTCGGCTCAATGTGGCGATGCCGCATGTGGTCTTGCGCACGGCCAAACAACGCCGTACCGGTCGTGGCCGCCCGACGAAAGGAAAATCGGCGAACCGCACGGTGCCGTTGACCGATCCGCACTGTGTGGACGAGCTGCGTCGACTGTTTGCCAGCACCAAGGAGTTGTTTGAAATCGATACCGAGACCGGTGAACGTTCTCCCCTGCCCGTCTGGCAGATCAGCGATCGGGGTGTACGCAATTGGTTGACGAAAGCGGAACACCTGGCGAGGCGTGAGGGGATCCGGTTGAGTGTGCCGGTGACGCCGCATGTGTTTCGGCACAGCTACGCGATGCACATGTTGTACCAGGGAACACCACTAAAAGCGGTACAGGGGTTATTGGGGCATGAAAAAGCGGAAAGTACCGAGGTCTATACGCGGGTGTTTGCACTGGATATCGTGGCCAGCCGCCAGGTGCAGTTTACGCTGCCATCACAGGAGGCGCTCGCCATGTTACGGGGGGCTCCTCATCACTCCGGTGTGGTAGACAAGGGACAATGAGGTGTGAAGGGTTAAGCGTATCCGGAATAGGCGTTCACGCAAAACCAGAAAAAGCATTCATGTTCCTTCGGAATGCGTGTTCATGATCGGCCAGGATCTGCAAGGTGGATACACGGGCGTAGAGCGAGCTACGATAGCTGAAGAACGTCACTTTCTCTCAGCGTCTTAGCTCCCGCCGCAGGCGGGCTACTGCCCGGAAATGCGTTGACGCCAGGGTTACAGCGATGGCGATCGCCGCATTCATCAGCACTGTCGCGTGCCCGTCCCAGTGCTATCCGAAATGCTTCCACGCAGGCCGGATTTCTATCTTCATCCCTTTCCGTTCCCGCCAGCAAACTCTTGTCGGGCCAGGGCCAGCAGTTCGCCCTGCAAGTTACGGTTTTCATCCCTGGCGCCCTTCAGCTCCGCCTTCGTCTCTTTCAACTGCGTCGTCAGGTGTTCGCCGGTGGCGGTCAGGCGGGCCACCTGCTCGCGTAGCGGCAGCGCTTCGGCCCGCAGCTCACGGACCTCTGCCAGCAGACGGTCACGCTCGGTGACCACCTCACGCAGCACGGCCAGTTCGCTCTCCAGTGTTGCCACCTGCGCCAGGGCGGCGTCGCGCTCCTGGTCAGCCTGGGCGATATCCGCATCGGCCTGCTCACGCGCCGCCAGGGTGTCCGCATTCGCCTGTTTGCAGGCCGCCTGCCATAGCAGTCCCAACTGGCCAGTGAGCAACTGCAGCAGTTCTGGCGGCAGCGCCAGGGTCTGTTCGCTGGCCAGCTCCCGCTGCCGGGCGCGGAACGCGCGCATCACCGGGGAGATGTGGGACAAAGAGCCGCCACCGAGGTGCTGGCGTACCTGCTCGTTGGTCGGGTTCGAGGTGCCGGCGGCGATGAGGGCGGTGGCGGCGTCCTCGATGCGGCGTACGGTGTCGTGGGGAAGGCTGCTCACGATGTCATCTCCAGGATGAGGGGGTAATGGCGACAGTATAATCGTTGCGTAGAATCAATACAATACAATGCAATACATAAAATACAGATAATACATACAGTACATATAATACATTTAGTACATACAATACAGTCTATGTATGTACTATGGGTATTACATACAGACTGTACGCCTGTTCTCCGTCAGGTCCGTTTTCGGGTAAAGTAGTAAACACCGGTATATCAATAATGCCAATCTGCCCGGCGCCCAGGTTGGGCATTTTTTTCGATAGGGTCGTTTTGTCCAGGTGCGTGGGGTGGCCACTTGCATAGAACGAGGCAGGGGCGAAGAAAACGGCCTGCCCGACATACTACATGTGGTGCGCCAGTCAGCCGCGATCGATACCTGATGTTGATTTTGACGGATGGCCAAGAGTCGGGCCTGGGCGACTGGACAGAATGACTTGAACGTCCACTGTGCTATGGGGGTTAAGAAAAGGGGATAAAATACAGATTGTGGTGGCGCTGTTCGTCGCGGAACGCTTCATCTTGGCGGGTAATTTAAAGGATGATTGCCTTTAGATGGTCGGAAACCCTCTTCCAGGTATATTCACCCGTTGCAGCGTTGACCGCGATGATTTGCATTTCATCAAACGAAATCCGTGAACTCACGATCTGTACACCATTGCGCTTCAAAAAAACGTGAGCGACAAGCAGCGCCGTTCGTTTGTTCGCGTCGTTGAAGATGTGACCACGTGCGATGGCGACCAGATACACGGCGGCCAGATCGTAAATGTCCGTTACACCGTCGTCATGATTCATGTTTAACACGCGGTGAATGAGGGCATCGGCGCGGCCAGGTTCGGCCATGCCTGGAATGCCACCATCACGCGAGATTAAGCGATCATGAAACTCGATCACTTCCTGTGAACTGACTAATTTCATCGTTTTGAAAGTTCCGTGTACGCCGTGCCGTGAGTCTGCATGATCTCGGCAAATTCAGCATCGAGCGCTGCTTTGCGATAACGCTCAAATTCGGCTTTGCTCACAACCACTGCTGATTCACCATTTCGCCGAGTGACTTCAACGGGCTCGCCAGTCGCCGCCATATCAAGAATTGCAGCCAGATTTTCTCGGGCATTGCTGTATGTATAACTGTTCATAAAACCCCCTTTTACTTGTTCATGTTTGTTGTACAATTAACATGGGAAAATGCAAGGATGTACAGAATGCCCGGATTGGCTAAGTAACTGCTCATGGCAATAATCCATGTATCGCAACAATACTCCTTTATTGGTGCCATTATGGCATTAATCCTGCTTTTCTTTCCCTGAGATCCGAAGACCCCCAAACAACAACGCGGTGGCCCCGGCCGTCCTACCACGGGGAAATCGCCAATCGGCTGGTACCGCTGACCTATCCGCACGTTGTCGACGAGCTGCGTCGGCTGTTCGCCAGTACCAAAGAACAGTTTGAGATTGATGCACAAACGGGTGAACGTACCCCCTTGCCGATTAGGCAAGCGACCGATCGTACGGTGCGCAACTGGCTCACGAAAGCCGAGCGCCAGGCCAACAGCGAAGGGATACATTTTAGCGTGCCGGTGATGCCGCATGTTTTTTGGCACAGTTATGCGATGCATATGCGCTATCAGGGCACGCCGTTGAAGGTGCTGCAGGGGTTGATGGGCCACGAAAAAGGGGAAAGCACGGAAGTATATACCCGGGTATTTGCGCTTGATATCGTGGCCAACCGCCAGGTCCAGTTCACGCTGTCGACGCAGGATGCGCTCACGATGATACGGGAGGCGGAAGCGTCTGTTTTACTTCGTTGACGCCGCAATGGTTCTAAAATCCGGGGGTTGTGGCTCGCATCGGTGTACGTTGATTATCCTTGAGCCTCATTTCAGTATGTTATAGCGATAAAGTCGCGTGCCAAAATCTTGCTTCATGCTGACAAAAAGCAAGATCTCGATAGTCTTGCCGTCAAAATCGTAGAGCACGCGATACTCGCCGTCGACATCAAGTCGTTCACGCAGCATCAACCCCCTGTCTGAAAGGTAGACGTTAAAGCGATATCTTTCAGGATCCTGGATAATGTTAGCAACAGACCCCATCAGCAGGTTATCAACGAAGTCGGCGGCCTGTTGCGCCCCGACCGTTCCGCTTTTGTAGGATTCAATATCTGCCAGGCACTGGTACGCCACCGGCGCAACGGTGATGGAAAACGGGTCAGTTTCTGGCGGCACGCAACCTCCCCAAGACGTCTTCAGGGGTCATGCCTTTGCCCTCTGCGATTTCTTTTTTCGCTTGCATTGCCAGCTTAAAAAGGGCGTTGATATTTCGGTCTTGCTGCATTTCTCTGACTTCGGCTTCACGTTCTGCGGCGGTCTGGATAAACAGTTCTGCCACGCCGTTTTTTGTCACGTAAACCCCCCCTTCAAAGGTTTCTGCATTGCCAAGACTGTCTCTGGCGAGTTTTTGGGACATGGTTTGAGTCATCGTTTTCTCCACGTTAGATGCGATCGCTTGGCGTCTCGCTAAGGGTCAGGATTTGCGGAAACACACTGCGGCGTTCTTGCTTGCCGTATTAAAAGAATAACACGGGCGGGGTTCAATCGTGTACATATTTGTACGCGATTGAACCCTGTCACATGAACCCCGGGGTGTTACTGTGCGCTTATGCTGACGTAACGCCTTATCCAACAACGGCACCAGGCGGATGACCCTGCGATGAAGCGTGGAATGGTCAACGATAATGCCGTGCTCCACCATAATCTTTTCGAGATAGCCCAGGCTCAGGGCATAAGCCAGATACCCGCAAACACATTGCGCGATGATATCGACTGGGTAATGTAACCGTCTTAATGTGACAGAATTCGTACTGTTGCCAAGGGATAGCTTGTGATGAAACTGTATTCAGTCTATATTTAGACTTGTCTGGATGATGCAAAAGAAGGAGATAGCATGAAAACCGAGACAATAAGTTACTTGAAACAGAATGCAGCCAAACTCGATTTGAGCGAGCCTCTGATTGTTACGCAAAACGGCCACCCTGCTTACGTTATCGAATCCTATGACGATCGGGTTCGTCGGGATGAAAGCATTGCGTTACTCAAATTGATGACACTATCTGAAAAAGACATTGAGTTAGGCCATACGTTTACACGTGAGCAACTCTTGGATGCGCTGTAATGGCCGTGAGTGACGTCACTTTTATTTATTCATCCACGGCAAAAATGACGATGCAAACCATCGCACATTTCCTGCGAGCTCGCCAGGTTGATCCCAAACCGGTGATCGCGAATGCGCTGGATGAATTTGAAGAGAAAACGGGGATGTTCCCTGAAGGAAGTCCGGTCTGTCCGGATCTTCTGGCATTGGGTTGCGCCAAATACCGAGAATGCAATACGGCCGACGGTTATCGTGTCCTGTACAGCACACAGATGAATGATAAAGGCGGCGTGATTTATGTGCATGCTGTCTTATCCCAGAAACAGCATGTCGCCAGTCTGTTGTTCAATCGAATTCTGGAATGGCAGTAGAACGTTTGTATTGGTTTCCAGGGTTTAGCGGCAGATGAGTTTGCGGAAAAGGTTTTGCAGCTGTACCTTACAGCGGGTTGAAAGCACGGTGTATTGTGTGGCGATGCATATTCATTCCCTGAGCCTTGGGCTAAGTGGAATGTTGTAGGAGATAATCCGTGCTAACGCCCTACGGTTGTTCAAATATCTCCGCCCTGTCTGGTGAACAGCCAGAACGGAGACATTTCGCTGTGAATTTCCGAGTTGCTTGAGAGCCTGACACGCACACAACACCAGAGCTGTGACGTGAGGGTGTTGGGTGTATAGGAGCTTATGACATGATGAGAGGACGGCAGTTTTCCTGGAAGAATGCCTTTTTCGGTTCTGTCGCATTAAGGCGTTGTCAGGTAACATGCTGTTTTTTGTGATGTTAC
>ENA-OFCE01001668-OFCE01001668.1-metagenomes-genome-assembly--contig:-NODE-1668-length-10823-cov-2.339989_pt1 | contig 10823 bp, 9 predicted proteins | sample MGYA00153388_OFCE01 | MGnify analysis MGYA00153388
CCCTGCGGTATTGTCCCGCCTAACCCCTCCGAACTGATTAGCGGTGACAAGATGCGCTACCTGTTCGAGAACCTGCACGAACATTTTGACATCGTGATAGCCGATACCCCGCCGGTTGGCCTAGTGACCGATGCCAATATTCTGGCCAAATACGCCAGCATGACCCTCTATATCGTGCGCCATTTATACACCAGTAAGGGCTTCCTGAAAAATGTGGATACGCTTTACCGCGAGAAGCGATTCCCGAATATGTGCTTGGTTATCAATGGCATCGATATGCAAAAAGATTACGAATACAATTACGGTTATGGATACGATGCAGGCTATGGCTATATGTACCGGTCAGGCTATCACCACGAGGATGCAAAACCCCCAAAAAAAGTAGTTAAAAAAGGGGTATCATGGAGCTGGTTTATCAAGAAATAGCCAGTTACTATGCAGCGCATTGTTTTCATCAACTCTCACCCAATACAGTATTTCGTGCCTCTCTACCAGCAGATTACCCGATCGAAGGCAGAAAGTATTGAACTTACTGTGCTTTACTTGACCGATGAAACAGTAGCGGGTTATCATGACCAACAATTCGGGTCAAGAGTGCAGTGGGACATACCAATGATGGAAGGCTACCGCTACAAATTCCTCAAAAACTACTCCTGGAAACCATCACTCTATAACGGCTTTTTTGGCCTGATAAACTGGGGCTTAATTGGCGAACTGCGGCGAATGCCGAAGAGTATTATCATTAGTCACGGTTGGTCTTATGCGTCAAATTTAATCGCGGTGATTGCTGGCAAAGTTTTCGGACATACGGTCTGTATCAGAGGAGACAATCCACATAGTCACGAACAATTCAAGAATTCGTTCAAGCGATTCATAAGCAGGTTGTTCCTAAGGCTCATTCTCTTCAAGTTTGTCGATAAACTCCTACCTGTTGGCCGGCAAAACCGGAAGTTATATAGGTCACTAGGTATTTCTGACAGTTCAATGATTTTTGTGCCACATGCCGTTGACAATGCCAGATTTCAAAAGCAGTACCTTGATTCCAGTGGTGAAGACACTGCCATTCGCGAGTCGCTTGGACTTTCCGGAAAACAAATCATACTGTACGTTGGCAAGCTAATAAATAAAAAGCGGCCACTCGACTTACTGAGTGCTTATAAACAGGTGCTGATTACCCACCCGAATTCAGCACTGTTGTTCGTAGGGGACGGAATACTTCGAGCCCAGTTAGAAGAAGAGATTTCTACCAACGAATTCCATGATGTACATATCACGGGCTTTGTCAATCAGAGTCAAATTGCTCAGTACTACACCATTGCCAATGTCTTTGTAATGTGTTCGCAGCAGGAAGAAACCTGGGGCTTATCTGTGAATGAGGCAATGAATTTTGCGTTGCCAATTGTGGCTTCAGACCTGACAGGTTGCGCCGATGACTTGGTGGAATCAGGCGTCAATGGGTACGTGTTTCCTACCGGTGACGTAGCATCCCTGTCTGAGGCCATCACGCATTGTTTGGACGGGCGCGTGAATGGGCAGGCTTCACTTGACCGTATTCACTCCTATTCGTATGAGGCCATGATTCAGGGCTTGAAGGCAATACCATTTATTTCATAATACCTATACCCGCCCTTATTCGACAATGGTGAATTATGTACAAGACTAAAGCAGCGCAGGTATTTGTCAATAAATATAGGTTTGTGAAGATCCTGTACACCTATTTTATCGGACAGGGCCTACTACAGATGATCAATTTGCTTAATGGTTTTTATATTATAAGATGGCTAGACTTTGAAAATCAAGCTAAGTTTACTTTAGCTTTAGGGATGTTTTCAACAATTTCTTTCTTCAGTGATCTTGGATTCGGAGGCACGTTACTTAGTTTAGTAGGTAGTGATATAGATAATAAGGAAGTTGTTGGGAAGTATATTTCAGGTATAAGATATTACAAAAACAAATTAATAGTTTTAAGTATTCTAGTGAGTTCTGTAGTCGCAACAGTATTTTATACTAGGCAGAATTGGGGTTTTGAATTTATTTGTGTGTATATTTTTATACTAATAGGTGCTTTATGTCAAAGTTCAATGGGTTACTACGCGGCAGTAATCCAAGCGAAAGGTGAACTAAGGGCGTACTACAAGCCTCAGATAATAGTAAGTATACTAAGATTTTCTATTAGTTATCTAATGGTGAAAGTATTTACCCTAGATGTAATTGTAGCTGTTGCTTTGATATCTTTGGGGTCGTTATATAGTACCTACAGTTTAAAGCAATATGCGAGGAGGTATTATTCAGAGATAACACCAATAACGGATGTAGTGAAATCTGAAATCATAAAAACCATAGCTCCAATCATTCCAATGTCGATATTATTTATTATACAAGGGCAAGTCGGAATGTTTTTGATCGGGTATTACGCTAATTATAAAACTATTGCTGAAGTTGGAGCCTTGAGTCGTTTAGGCCAATTTTTTTCTTTACTCACTCCATTCACAAGCATAGTATTACTTCCTTATTTTGCCAAAAGTACCGTAAGTACAATCGCTACTCGATCTATCATTACTGTAGTAATCAGCTTATTAATTACCCTCCCATTCATAGTTGTAGCATACACAACTCCTAAATTTTATTTAATTGTTCTAGGAGATAAATTTAAACAATTAGACTACCTAGTCGGAATGTTTTTTGTGTCAGTATCAATAAATTACATATCTGGTATTGTTTGGGCTATAATATTTGCTAGAAAACTAAGCAGATGGCATTTTTCAATTGTAAGTATAATTGCAACCGTATTCGTACAAACAGTATGCATTATTAATATTCCTTTATCAACTACTCAAGGTATAATTTTATTTACTTTATGGACGTATCTCACTTCACTAGTGTTGAACTTAATTATTTGTACAATAGGAATTTTTAAGCTATCTAATCAGCTCAAGATTGTATGATTTCATCACTGGCGACCAATATAACAAACCGAATTCGTAGGACAATATATTTGCTCTACTTCTCGCGTGGGCGTTACTTTATGGGTAGGCATTTTATGGGTAGGCATGTACCTGAGCAAAACGGCATCTTCTATATTAGTGGAGCAAGAGTAACTCTTTCAGGCAACCATTACTTATCAATGCTTGAGGAAATCGTGTTTGCTGATTCTTATCAAATTCGTAATATAAATGATAAAATAGAAACTGTAGTGGATATAGGCGCAAACATTGGCGTATTCACTTTATTTATTGGTCAGAGGTTTAACCAAGCTGTTATATATGCTTATGAACCGAATAAGAGCATCATTAATCATACACTTTCAAACTTGACTACCATAAATAACTTTAAACTGTATTCAACAGCAGTTACAAATATATCTGGACTTGCAACAATATACATCGATAGTAATCATACGGCTTCGTCGTTATTAGAGGGTATTACATCATCTTCGGAAGCAGTTTCTTGCGAGACTATCTCCTTTAGCAGTGTCATGAAAAATTGTGGTGGCAAAATTGATTTACTCAAGTTAGACTGTGAAGGATCTGAGTATCAAATTTTTTCTTGTTCTGAGATAGAGGATGTAAAATACATTGTTGGCGAGTTACATACCACCGATATTTTTTGCCCACAGGATGGCGTAGACATGTTGACGAGTAAAGGTTTCAAAGTCCAGTACTACCCCTTTTGGGACTCAAAAGCAGGAATATTTTTCGCCAAAAAGCAAACGTTGTAATATGAAAATTACATGCGCTATATTATGCTATAATTACGGACGTTATTTGAAACAGGCAATAGAAAGTTGTTTAAACCAAACGTCAGGATCTTACGAAATAGAAGTTATTGTTATTGATGATGGCTCAACAGATAACACTCCAATCATTTGTCAAGAATATATTAATGTCATTAAATCTTATCGTTCAGTTAATGAGGGATTTGAGAGAACATTAACAAAAGCTATAGAGTATGCTACTGGTGATTATATATGCTTGCTGGATGCTGATGATTATTTTGTGAAAGATAAAATTATCCGTATGCTTCCATATATTAATTTACAATATCTATTTATCAAACATGGTCAATACTACATGGATACTGAAGGAAATTTGATTAAAAATGGTACCATTAGGGGAGGCAACACAAGTACGCTGACTATACAAAGAGAAGCAGCACTCACTTTATTGCCGGCTGAAAATGAACTTTTTTTTCATCCACTCTTTGAGAAAAGATCCAGGCGTCTGGTATACTTATTTAGCTCATATGACTGTTAATCTTACAAAAATTTTAAAGAAAAATAAATCAAATTTTTTTTGGACAAATGAACACAAGTTAGATGGTATCATCAATACATATGAATCATTGAGTTATTATAACTTTATGGAAGCTTCAGTGCAACTTGGTAATCGTTATGATGCTCTTAAGAAAGGCCTTTGCATGCTTCATTATGCTTTGTATAGCCAGAGAGGAATTACACTTTGGCATTTAAAGGTCTTCGTCAGGTGCGTACTGCAAATGCGTACAATGAAGGAGTACGCTTCAGTGAATAAATAATGGCTACCTTGAGCCATGCGCATCGCCATCCTTACCAACCGGTTCCCCCCAATGCTCGACGGCGTAGGCGATTATTCGAGCCATTTGGCTAACGAATTGCAACACAACGGGCACAAGGTTTCCGTAATATGCCGACGGGAAGCGCCGATTCAGCAGGCCGTGCGAGACGGGCAATTCAACGTACCTGTAGCGGCAACTATCCCCACATGGAGTTGGCGTGCTATCAATCCATTACGTCAATTTATCAACGAACACCAACCTGATTGGATATTGGTGCAATACGTACCCAATTCGTTTCAGCAATGGGCTATGCCTGTTTGGTTGCCAGTACTCATATGGTTTATAAAACGACAGGGCGTTTGTGTAAGTATCACGTTTCATGAAGTAAGTACACGCTTTAAAACATGGCCGCTTAGATACGGTATAGTTAGTTTGATTCAGCGACTGCTTGCGTGGCTACTGGTTCGACTTGCCAACGCAGTAGTAACCAGCATTGACTACTATGCTAGACAATTACAAGCTTATACAAACAAGCCCATTCACCTGATTCCAATTGGCAGTAATATCATTCCAGTTGCGATTACGAAAAATGAATTGACTATCACACGTCAGCAACTAATGACTAACAGCGGACCTATTATCAGTACGTTCGGTATTCGAAAGTTTTTGAGGAGGTAGTTCAGCAATTGGAACACGTTAATTTAATAATTGTTGGAAATCTAAACCTGTCCGCCTCCACATATAAAATCTACCAACAACTACAGCACCGAATTCACGTGACGGGTTATTTACCAAGAGAAGATGTATTTCGCTGTTTGTCAGCGAGCGATGTTTTTTTTATACCTGATCCAGTAACGTCAAAAGGAGAGGGAGGCAGTAGCAATAAGAGTGGCTCACTAGCAGCCGCATTAGCAGCAGGCTTACCTATTATCGGTACGAAGGGTGACATGAACAATGATTTACTTCGGGAGATGCCGGGTGTCTTTTTAGAAGACACTGACAACTTAGACCTCATAAAATCCTGTCTTTTAACACTCTTGTCAAAGGACAATACAGCTATCCGTCAATCAAATATGCATTTTTTTGATCAAACGTTTAGCTGGCCCGCAATTGTTAGTCGGTACAGTTGTATCCTAAAACCGATTCAAACGAAATAATTATATGGTAGTTAAAGGTCTAAATGTATTTGCAAGCAGAGTGTTGACTCACACACAGTATAAGTTGAGATACTGGTATAATATAAGTGTACCACAGTTTCTCATCGCGCTACTATTACCCAAAATAGTGCAACATGGTCTTTTTAAGGGAATGCGTTATTTATACAAAAGTACCGGTAGTGTTGTGCTACCTAAATTAGTAGGTACGTATGAGGATGAAATAACGGATGCGTTGCTTGACATTCAAAGTAATACTTATGATCTCTTCGTTGACGTTGGTGCTGCCGAAGGTTACTATGTAGTTGGAATACATAAATATATATTTAAGGGACATGTACCCTGTGTTGCTTTTGAATCTACTCTACGAGGACAGAACTTAATCAATAAACTAGCGAAAATTAATAAAGTAACTGAAATTAATATAAAGGGGCATTGCGACAAAAATGAATTAAAGCAAGTTATCTCTGGCAAGAAAACGTTTATACTCATGGACATTGAAGGTGGTGAGAAAGACTTACTTGATCCTCAAGAAATACCAGCTCTAATTAATAACGACATATTGGTTGAATTGCATCCAGAGGCCGTCTCTAGTATAAAAGAATTAATTGTTCAACGATTCCATGAGACACATTCTATCACTGAGTATGAGAGAGATTTAGATAAGCATTTTCCCGACAATATTAAAATACCCAGATACTTAAGTAACTACAAACAGTATATGCTGAATGAATTCAGAGGTAATCAATCTTGGTTGTATTTAAAGGCCAAACTTCGATAATTATGAATATTATTTTCTATTCGCCTAATTTTCATCCTATGGTTGGTGGACTCGAAAACGTGGTTAAGGATTTAGCAGTAGAATTAACTTGTCAAGGTCATTTTGTTCGTATATTAACGCTTGCTCCGTCGAAAGAAATTGACACGTCCTCATTCTCAATAATACGTTTGCCTACTTTTTGGAAAGTAGTTGAACATATAAAATGGGGGGATATATATATTCAAGTCAATATTAGCTTAAAAGGTATCATTCCGTATTTATTTGTACGCAAGCCTTTTGTAGTTTATCATCAAAATCTATACCCGAAATATACCTGGTACGGCCGCTTAAAATGGTTTGTCTCCCGTCAGGCTACAATCAATATAGGCTGTAGTTCATTTATAGCTGATCATTTTTTTGATTGCCATGTCTTAGGTAACCCTTATGATGATTCAACTTTCAAACATGTCGGAGGTAGAGAGAGATCAAAAGATATTGTGTTTCTGGGCCGATTGGTATCTGACAAGGGGTGTGAAGTAATCCTGTACGCGCTGCATATCCTCCGACAGTTGACCGGACTTACTCCAATACTGACAATCGTTGGAGATGGTCCAGAGAAGCAAAGGTTAATTGGTTTGGTGCATGAACTTGCTTTAGTTCAGCAGGTGCGGTTCGCCGGTGTCTATCAGGGACACTCGTTAGCTGCCCTACTGAATGAGCATCAGATAATGGTTGTCCCTTCAGTGTACGAAGAGCCGTTCGGTATTGTGGCTCTGGAGGGAATAGCCTGTGGATGCTTCGTAATAGGGTCAAAGACGGGTGGCCTGACAGAAGCAATTGGACCATGCGGGATCACTTTTCCAATGGGTGATGCCAATGCGCTGGCAACCGTGATAGCCAAGGCACTTGGGGAACCAATCTGGCGGGCAACCCATCTACAATATGTAACACTTCACCTAAGAAAGCACACCCGTAGAGCAGTTGGGCAACAATTTATAAAAACTATAAAAGAAAAGTTGTGAGTGAAGAATTAGTAGTAGCGAGACAGAATTTTAATTTGAAATTACTTACCTACTGGTTTCTTTACACCACCTTCAGTGGGGCTGTGCGCAAGTGGGTCTTTACCGATGCCCTAACCGGGAATATCATGCTGGGCATTCAAATTGGTGTACCTCTACTCTTTGTCTTTCTGGCTAAGACTAAACCCCTTAGTTCGTTTACCGGTACGCTGTTTGCCGCTTATAGCCTGTTACTGTTACTGATGGCGTTTAATCCATTGGCTCAAACGCTGATACACGGTACAATCGGTTATTTTCTGCACACGGGCGTCTTCTTTCCCCTGTTGGTTTATTTAAACGACCGTGAGGCATTCCCCGTCGAACGCCTGAACCGCTTATTCCTTATTGTCATTCTGGTTGAAGTAGTATTGGGAGTGGCTCAGTTTTTAGCTCCGTCAACCAGCATTCTTAATAAATATGTTCGCGATACGACCGAAGTTGGCGGTATTGCCATGCTCAACGCCGTCAACCGCGTCCGAATCACAGGTACGTTTAGTTATATTGGTGGAATGACCTCCCTGTTTACCATGATGGGTTTTGTAATATGGGGGTTTCGCCTCACCCGGCAATCGCCCATCTGGATTGCCGCCTTGTTGATTTGTTGTGGAGTAGTTTCACCCATGACCGGATCCAGAGGGCTAAGTGCTTTGTTAATCCTGCTGGTTGGATGTGCGTTTCTATCCACAGTAAAGGAGATGCGCAATACCGTTAGCTTAGCACTTCTGGCCGGTTTGACACTGATTATACTTCAGTACTCTAATTTTTCACTTATCGGAGAGGCGTACACAGGGCTACACGAACGTATAAACGCTCACGGACAAGATGGCGAAAATCGTAGCCGCGTCGTTGGCCAAATTGAAGAAATAGTGGATTTTCGGGGTAACTACCCGCTCTTAGGCACTGGCTTAGGCGGCACGTACCAAGGCGCCAAAGCCCTTTTTGGTGAGTCTCAAGCGTTGCAGGAGTATGGCTTTTATGAAGAAGAACCTGAGCGGATTATCTTGGAAGGCGGTTTTCTACTCTTCTTTGCCCGCTTACTGATATGGTGGATACTGTTCCGCCGCTCGACCATCCCGTTATTCTTCAGCATAATACTACTTTATATGCATGTATTCTACCAAGTAACCCTATTCAACGTATTCACAAGTTTCTATACAGTCATCGGGATTATGTATTTGGACCGCTGCTACTGGCTGCGTTACCAACAAGAAAAAATTGTATGAATGTCATTGTAGCACATGATGGGCGACAGCATGTCAATCGGCTGTTAATCGCTTTAAAACAACACAATTGGCTGCAACACTTTTACAGTGGATTTGCCAGTAACACATTACCTGATTTTCTTAGATCGCATATACGGTTGCAGAATATGTTGCGTAAACGTGAGTTCAGTCAAGTACCATCCGATAAAATCAGTTCTTTCTACCTGTCAGCGTTGCTTACAAGATTAAGTTCAAATGGATATTGGCAGGTCGGGGTTGCTTATCAGCTTTTTGCGCGTTGGGTAGCTGGAAACCTGTATCAAAAACCTGATTTTGATCTGGTGATTGGTTATGAAAATGCCAATCTGGAATTCTTCAAAGCAGCCCGAATACTAAAGAGGAAGACGGTACTAGATCTTGCACAAGTGCATCACAATCTGATTGATACCATATGTAATAAATTCAATATCAACGAATTAACTGCAGCCCAAAACAAGTACATTAACCGCCGCAAACAAGCCGCTCTAGATCAGACAGACTATATATTGACGCTATCCAGTTTTGCTACAAAAAGTCTGATCAATAATGGAATTAAGCGGAGCCGAATTTACGAGGTTAATCTTGGCATTGATCCGGGATATTTCAGGCCTTCTCCTAAACCAGGCGATGGCCGGTTTAGAGTTTTGTTTACCGGAACGATAACTTATCGGAAGGGCATTGAGCAACTACTCCGTGTCTTCCGGCAACTGCTACTACCTGATGCCGAATTATTACTCGTGGGACCCGTGGGTGATGCCGGTGCCCTACTTGCACAATGCACCGGAGCCATTCGGCATGTTCCATTCCTGCACCACGACGAACTCATTACTTATTACCAGCAAGCCGATGTATTTGTATTTCCCTCTTACCTCGACAGTTGGGGGCAGGTAGTATTGGAAGCAATGGCCTGTGGTACGCCTGTTATTATCAGTGATAACACAGGGGCCAAAGATGCAGTGGCTAAGGGCGGTGGATTCATTATTCCAACCGGCGATGCCGCAGCACTACGGGGAAAAATCAAGTACCTGTATGACCATCGGGATGAAGCCGAACAAATGGGCTACGAAGCTCGGCGTGTTGCGGAAGGATATACATGGGAGAATTATTATCAGCAGGTTACGGATGCCTTAACTGACATAGCCCAACGTGAAGGCATTCCAGTATGATGTCTTTACATATTCATTGACCAAACCAGTTCATTAACTGTATTTGTGAAAGTTACTTACGTTATACGCAGTCCGGGCACAGGCTATAGCATCGAAACATTGTTTAGATCAATCACCGGTGTACTCAGCCGACCTGGGAGCCTAATAACTCCTTCATGGCTAGTTTTGCCCAGAATTAGTCAAGGGTTACTTACTGTTTGGCAGAATATCGTTTTTGTCAGGAAGGCCCGTTTATCAAAAGTTCACATCACCGGTGATATTCATTATGCAGTTCTTGGTGCTCGCACAAAAAAAACTGTACTAACAATTCACGATTGTGTGATTCTACGAAAGAATTCACACAACTGGGTACGTTTCCTGGTATTCAAATGGCTCTGGTATTCCTTACCCATTCGTAGAGCGGCAATTGTTACCACCATTTCCAAAAAGACTCATAACGAGTTACGCCACTATTTGGGGAAGCTGGCTGATGGGATTCTAGTGGTACCAAACAGTTATGATCCTGCCTTTACCTATAGTCCACGCCCTTTCAATTCTGATTACCCCAATCTTCTGCATATTGGCACGGCCCCCCATAAGAACCTGAGTCGGCTGATAGCCGCGCTTGAATCTTTCCCCTGCCGGTTGGTCATTGTGGGTGCATTAACCGAAACTGATTTGAGTTCGTTACAGGCCCACCACATTGACTATAACCAGCATATCAATATTAGTCAGGAGCAGATTATCCGGTTATATGAACAGTGCAACGTAGTTACGTTTGTGTCGCTTTACGAAGGCTTCGGTATGCCTGTACTAGAGGGGCAGGTGGTTGGTCGTCCGGTTGTCACGAGCAACATCAGCCCAATGACGGATGTAGGCGGAAGCGGAGCCTGCTACGTTGACCCAACAGACGTTACCGATATTCGTCGGGG
>ENA-OFCE01001669-OFCE01001669.1-metagenomes-genome-assembly--contig:-NODE-1669-length-10814-cov-2.601357_pt1 | contig 10814 bp, 7 predicted proteins | sample MGYA00153388_OFCE01 | MGnify analysis MGYA00153388
AGGAAAAGTTGCAGGAGTGCAAATGTCATCCGACGCTTCAACTGAAGGTGCTTCTATAATGTTGAGAGGTAATTCAAGCTTTACTAATTCAAATAAACCAATTGTCATTGTTGACGGCAAAATTTTTGGTGGCGATATAAGTACAATAAATGCAGGAGAAATTTTATCTACCAATATTTTAAAAGATGAGGCAGCAACTTCCTTATATGGTGTAGAGGCATTAAATGGCGCAATAGTTATATTAACAAAGAATGGTACTTATACAGACTCATTAATGGAAGAAATAAAAACAACTTCCTGGAACCCTGACAGACTTTATTTAAAATTATTAAAAGCTGCAACTCCTGAAAAGAGATATTCGGTTTATTTAGAACTGAGAGAAACTCAAATAAACAATCCAAATTTTTACTATGATGTAGCAAATTATTTTTACGACAACGGCGAAAAACAAAGAGCCTTATTAATACTAAGTAACATTGCTGATTTAAGTTTAGCAGTGGAAGAAATTAATGAAGAGTATATAAAAAATGTGAAAGCAATTGTTGTATCCGGAACTGCATTGGCAAAAAGCCCTTCCAGGGAAGCAGTATTAAAGGCTTTGGAATATGCGAAGAAACACAACACAGTGGTTATTTTTGATGTTGATTATCGTGCATATTCATGGCTGAATAAAGATGAGATTGCCATTTATTATTCTATCGTTGGTAAGAGCAGTGATTTAATTATAGGGTCAAGAGAAGAGTTTGATCTGATGCAAGGACTGATGACCAAAGAAAGCAGTGATGAAGAGACTGCGAAACGATGGCTTGCATATGGAAATAAAATTGTCGTGATTAAGCATGGAAAAGATGGTTCAACCGCTTACACGACAGATGGAAAAAAATATAATATTAAACCATTTCCCGTTAAACTTCTTAAGTCTTTTGGCGGAGGCGACGCTTATGCATCAGCCTTTATCTATGGACTGTTGGAAGGTTGGGACATTATTGACTGTTTAGAATTTGGCAGTGCTTCAGCTGCTATGTTAGTAGCTAGTCATAGTTGTTCCGAAGCAATGCCAACGGTTGAGGAAGTAACAGAATTTATAAGAAAGAGCAAAGAGGAACATGGAGAGATGGTAGCAAGAATGTAGGAGGATATAATTATGATTCACAATATTGGTGAGTTAAAATATGGTTTAAATTCATTATGTGAAGTAAATGGAAAAAACAAAGAAATGCTAATGGATATCAGCATTGTAAAGCTCGATAAAGATTCGCATGAATCCTATTATCAGCAACATAAAGAAATCGCTATTTTGCTATTAGATGGCAAGATCAAGATAAAATGGTCGGCTAGAGAAGAAGTGATCGAAAGAAGATCTGTATTTGACGAAGACCCTTGGTGTTTGCATGTTCCAAAAGAGACAGAGGTTACTGTAGAATTTTTAGAGGCAAGTGAAATACTCGTTCAATGTACTGAAAATGAGAATAGTTTTGCAGCTAAGCTATACAGTCCTGCTGACTGCCAAAGTGATATTTTTGGTGAAGGCGTTTGGAATGATGTTGCTAGAAGAGTCGTTAGGACAGTATTTGATTATCGTAATGCCCCTTACTCCAATATGGTTATGGGCGAAGTAATAACCTATCCAGGTAAGTGGTCGAGTTACCCTCCTCATCATCATCCACAGCCAGAAGTGTATTACTACAAATTCAATAAACCACAGGGATTTGGTTTATGTCTAGTCGGTGAAGATGCTTATAAAATACAAGATAATAGCTTTTTAGCAATACCGGGAGGTCTAGTCCACCCCCAAACATCTGCTCCAGGATATGCGATGTATTATTGCTGGATGATCAGACATCTGGAGAATAATCCATGGACTGATCGAATTGATGATGAAAAGCATACATGGTTACTAGATAAAAATGTGAAAATATGGCCGGACAAATAAGAAAAATAATAATCTGGAACCAATATTCGCAATACTTGAAAAGATCTGAATGCCAAGTCAAATCAATTGTGAAGTAGGAGGAAGGGTATGTTTAATAAGGAAACAGTAAAATTAGGAATTGCACCCATTGCTTGGACAAATGATGATATGCCCGATCTGGGAAAAGAAAATACTTTTGAACAATGTATAAGCGAAATGGCTCTTGCTGGTTTTACTGGTTCAGAAGTAGGTTGTAAATATCCCAAAGATGTAAATGTTTTAAAAAAGGCCCTTAATTTAAGAGGATTACAAATAGCAAGTGCTTGGTTTAGTGCCTTTTTGACAACAAAGCCATATGAAGAAACAGAAAGAGAATTCATTCAGCACAGAGATTTTCTACATGCTATGGGGGCTAAAGTCGTTGTAGTATCGGAACAAGGACATAGTATACAAGGCAAGCAGGATATTCCAATATTTGAAGGCAAATATTTCTTGAATGATAAAGAGTGGCACCAATTTACTGAAGGGTTAAACAAATTAGGTGCTTTAGCAAAAGAAAAGGATATGAAATTGGTTTATCATCATCATATGGGAACTGTAGTTCAGACTACGGAAGAAATAGACCGACTTATGAATATGACAGATGAAAACTTGGTGTATTTATTATTTGACTCAGGACATCTAGCATATTCAGGGGAAGATTTTATTTCGATATTAAAAAAATATGTTGACAGAATTAAACATGTTCATTTAAAAGATGTGCGTCCAGAAATGCGAGAGAAAGTTAGAAAAGAAAACTTAAGTTTCCTTCAAGGGGTTAGAGCAGGTGCATTTACAGTGCCAGGAGATGGATGCATCGATTTTGGGCCAATCTTTACGATTTTGTCTGAAAATAAGTATGAAGGATGGCTGTTAGTAGAGGCAGAGCAGGATCCGGCACAAGCAAATGCTTTTGAATATGCGCAAAAGGCTAGAAACTATATCAAAGAAAAAATAGGGTTTTAAAAAATCTATAGGGTAGATAATTTCGTCATTCAAAGGTAATGAATAATGATAGGCGAGGTGGCATTATGAAAAAAATACGGCTTACAGTTGCTCAAGCACTTATAAAATTCCTTAATAATCAATACGTTGAATTTGATGGTGTGGAAAGGAAATTTGTCGAAGGTATCTTCACCATTTTTGGTCACGGCAATGTAATCGGATTAGGACAGGCATTAGAGCAGGATGCAGGTGATCTAATCGTTCATCAGGGACGGAATGAACAAGGGATGGCGCATGCGGCCATTGGCTTTGCTAAACAAAAGTTTAGAAAACAAATATATGCTTGTACATCATCCGTAGGGCCAGGGGCCGCCAATATGATAACGGCAGCAGCGACTGCAACTGCCAATAGAATTCCTGTATTATTCTTGCCAGGTGATGTATATGCCACCCGGCAGCCAGACCCTGTTTTACAGCAAATCGAACAATTTCATGATTTTTCAATTAGCACAAATGATGCTTTTAAAGCAGTAAGCAAATACTGGGATCGAATTTCTCGCCCGGAACAACTCATGACTGCCTGCATCAACGCTATGAGAGTATTAACAGATCCGGCAGACACTGGAGCAGTGACAATCGCTCTGCCTCAGGATGTGCAAGGGGAAGCTTATGATTATCCAGAGTATTTCTTTCAAAAGAGAGTTCACCGAATTGAAAGAAGGCCTGCAACAAAAGAAATGATTCAAGATGCAGTTGCCCTTATCTCGAAGAAAAAGAAACCCATTCTAATATGCGGCGGTGGAGTAAAATACGCAGAAGCGGCAGCAGTATTTAAGCTCTTTGCTGAGAAGTTCAATATTCCTTTTGGAGAAACACAAGCTGGCAAAGGTGCAATCGTCTGGGATCATGAATTAAATCTTGGCGGAATCGGTGAAACAGGCAGTTTGGCAGCAAACACAATTGCGAAAGAAACAGATCTTGTCATTGGTGTAGGTACGAGGTATACAGACTTTACAACCTCTTCGAAATGGATATTCCAGAACCCAGAGGTAGACTATTTAAATATAAATGTAGCTGCTTTTGATGCTTATAAATTGGATGGCGTAAAAGTGGTCGCTGATGCAAAAGCTGCTTTGGAAGTATTAACGGAAGAATTAGAAAAAATAGATTATCAATCAGCCTATGAAACCCAGATAAAAGACGCTAAAGATAAATTGAAGGCAGAAGTAGATCGAGTATATGCTGTGGAATATACAGGTGAAGGTTTTGTTCCTGAAATTGACGATCATCTTGACCGTGCCGTCTTAGAAGAGTTTAAAAAGGTAACTGGTTCCTGCTTAACCCAGTCAAGAGTCTTAGGCGTATTGAATGAAATGCTTGGTGAGACTGATATTATCGTTGGTGCATCAGGAAGCTTGCCGGGAGATTTGCAGCGAGTTTGGCGGGCAAAAGGAACGAATACCTACCATATGGAATATGGATTTTCCTGCATGGGATATGAAGTAAATGCAAGCCTAGGTGTGAAATTGGCTGCACCAGATCAGGAAGTATATACATTTGTTGGTGATGGCTCCTATATGATGCTGCATTCTGAATTACCGACTTCTATCCAGGAAAGAAAGAAGATCAATGTGATACTATTGGATAATATGACATTTGGGTGTATCAACAATGTACAAATGGAACATGGAATGGGAAGCTTCGGTACTGAATTTAGATTTAGAGATAAAGTAAGCGGCAAGTTAGATGGCGGATTTGTGCCTATTGACTTTGCTATGAACGCAGCTTCTTATGGATGCAAGACGTATACCGTTAAAACAGTAGATGAGCTGAAAGCGGCAGTCATTGATTCGAAAAAGCAAACTGTTTCTACACTGATTGATATAAAAGTGCTGCCTAAAACCATGGTGCATAAATACAATTCATGGTGGCGAGTTGGTGTTGCTGAGGTTTCTACCAGCGAAAAGATTCAGGAAGTATATAAAACAATAAGAAAGAATATTGATCAGGCTCGGGAGTATTAACATCAATTAAATAAATATCCATAAGCAGTAAGTCATAAATAATGATCATTGCTCTAGTAGATCATTTTTAAATGAATAACTCAAATGACTGGAGAAAATTGTGAATCTTATTTTATGGCTTACGCTTGCTTATATCTAACCCCTTAGATAATGAAACCGAATTTACGGTCTCATTATAAAAAGTTATCCTCAACGTGCCCGGGCACGTTGATTTTTAAAAATTCATAAGAATAAGTGGTAAAAATAATTTCTGATTTTTTGTCAAAATAAAGTAATTTGGCGATGTTGAACATGTAATTTTAGTGTTAAACTTAATAATTATATTGAATTTTAGGAATATTTCATTTAATTATTATTTTTCGAATTATCACAACTATTATGGAGGCAATAGAGATATTGCTGTTGCTAGAGGGAAATACAATAGAAAAATGAAATAATTTTGTATTTAATGGAAATCATCCGTTGAATAAATATTGAAAATGGATAGGGAGGAAAGTAGTATGAATGGACAGGTAAGTACAGCTTCCGGAACCGAGACAGCGGCATCCAAGGAACCGAACTCATCAATGAATGGAAACCAACGTACCCCCAAGTCATTTTTAAAAAGGATTACATTTATATCAACATTTGGAGGACTACTTTTTGGGTATGATACGGGTGTTATTAATGGAGCATTGCCGTATATGTCTCAAGCCGATCAATTAAATCTAACCGCATATACAGAAGGTTTGGTTGCCAGTTCACTTCTGTTTGGAGCTGCACTAGGAGCTGTGGCGGGGGGCTTTTTTTCCGATAAGAATGGTCGTCGAAAGAATATTCTTTCTTTAGCAGTAATATTTTTTATTGCTGCACTTGGATGTACTTTTGCACCCAGTGTACCCATCATGGTTGGATTTCGGTTTCTGCTTGGCTTAGCTGTAGGAGGAGCCTCTGTTACGGTACCGACCTATTTAGCTGAAATGTCTCCTTCTGAGAATCGGGGACGCATGGTTACTCAAAATGAATTGATGATTGTAACAGGCCAGCTTTTAGCTTTCGTTTTTAATGCCATTATCGGCGTTACATTAGGTCATGAAGCTCATGTTTGGCGTTATATGTTAGTTATTGCTTCGATCCCCGCTGTGGTCTTATGGTTTGGCATGCTTGTAATGCCGGAAAGTCCCCGCTGGCTTGCATCAAAGGGCAGAATTGGAGATGCATTACGCGTTCTTCAGCAAGTACGTGAAGAAAATAGAGCCCAAGCTGAATTGAATGAAATTCAAGAGACTCTTGCAGAAGAAGCCGAACTCAAAAAAGCGACTTATAAGGATTTGACAATTCCTTGGGTGCGCCGAATCGTATTCTTAGGGGTTGGTATTAGCGTTGTTCAGCAAATTACAGGGGTTAACTCCATTATGTATTATGGAACTGAGATTCTAAGAAATGCCGGATTTAGCACAGAGGCAGCCTTAATTGGCAATATTGCAAATGGCGTTATTTCGGTAGTAGCTACTGTTATAGGAATTTGGTTGCTGGGAAAAGTGGGACGACGTCCTATGTTGTTGGTTGGGCAAATCGGAACTACCGCAGCCTTACTGCTGATTGGAATCTTTTCATTAACCATGCAAGGATCTGCAATCCTTCCATTTATTGTACTTTCGTTAACTGTAACCTTTTTAGCGTTTCAACAAGGTGCCATTTCACCAGTGACATGGCTTATGCTCTCAGAAATATTCCCATTACGCTTGCGGGGACTTGGAATGGGCGTATCTGTATTCTGTTTATGGGTTATTAATTTCTTAATCGGCTTAACCTTTCCTGTATTATTAGCAAAGCTGGGATTATCCACAACCTTCTTCGTATTTGTGGCTCTAGGGCTTATTGCAATAGCATTTGTAAATAAATATGTACCAGAAACAAAAGATCGTACTCTTGAACAACTTGAGCGTGATTTTCGTAATTTTGATAATCCAAAGAATAAGGCAGTTCAAACATCGATTATCGACTGCGATTAGCTATCTGCCTAACTGTTATTATCTGAAGGTTTTAAATTATACGAATAGATTGACAACACATATATCCTGTCGTATACTTATACCATCAACGTGCTCGAGCACGTTGATGGTATAAGTAACAATTTTGATTGATGATTCACATGGGAATGCAGTTATAAATAACATCATTGAAGATGAAAGGTTTATGCAAAAGTTACTCTGTAACTTTTGACAATAATATCTAAAATTTAAGGGGGAAAAGATTATGACATTAAGAATAGGCGTTATCGGTACAGGTGCCATTGGCGAGGATCATATTCGCAGAATCACCAACACACTATCAGGTGCTAAAATTGTTGCGGTGACTGATGTGAACGTAGAGCAGGCAAAAGCTGTCATTAAGAATCAAAAACTAGATGCAAAACTTTATGAAACAGGTCATGATATCATTCAATCGAAAGAGGTTGATGCAATTTTAATAACATCCTGGGGACCTACCCATGAAGAGTTTGTATTGGCGTCTATTGCTGCAGGTAAACCTGTATTTTGCGAAAAACCATTAGCAACCACTGCAGAGGGTTGTGCCAGAATTGTTGATGCTGAGGTTAAACATGGCAAGCGCCTCGTTCAAGTTGGTTTCATGCGTCCTTATGATAAAGGATATCGTGCATTGAAAGATGTTGTTGCTACTGGCAAAATCGGCGAACCATTAATAGTACATTGTGCACACCGTAACCCAGTGGTGGGGGATAATTACACCACTGACATGGCAATTACCGATACGATGATTCACGAAATTGACGTTTTACGTTGGTTGCTGGATGATGACTATGTTTCCGTTCAAGTGGTGTATCCAAGGAAAACCAGAAAAGCCTCAACTCATTTACATGATCCCCAAATTGTTTTAATCGAGACTGCAAAAGGAATTCGTATTGATGTAGAAATCTTTGTCAACTGCCAATATGGATATGATATTCAATGTGAAGTTGTGGGAGAGACGGGCATTGCGAGGTTACCTGAGCCAGCCAGTGTGCTTATGCGCAGTGATGCAAAGCGCTCTGTAGAAATTCTTACTGACTGGAAACAACGATTCATAGAAGCATATGATATCGAACTGCAAGGTTTTATTGATGCCGTTAACCAGGGGCAGCCAAATGGTCCTTCCGCCTGGGATGGATACGCTGCAGCAGTAACTGCCGATGCCTGCGTTAAAGCGCAGCAGACAGGTGAAATTGTCCCAGTGACCATGAAACAACGTCCTGCATTTTATAATAAATAGTGGAACACAGTTTTAATGCAAGGCATGGTTTAATCAAATGGATTCAGGATTCTTATCTGATTAAATGTTGGCTATTGAGTTAGTAAGCGCATATATGATGAATATAAGGAGGTACAACAAACATGAAGATTGCATTTGATCCTGATGTTATCAGATACTTGTCAATTACTGATATGGTACACAAAATTTCAGAAATGGGGTTTAAATACATCGAACAGTCTCCTCATCCTCAAATTTTGCCATTCTATAAGCATCCCAAAGCAAGCAAGGAAATTATCACAGAATATAAGAAGGTATTAAAAGAAACGGGAGTTCGTATTTCTTCCATGATTCCAATTTACAATTGGTCAGGTCCAGAGGAAGAGCGCCGACAAGCTGCAGTGAAAAACTGGAAACGTGCGATTGAAATTGCAATTGAATTAGATGTGAATGTAATGAATACGGAGCTTGCCGGAGATCCCCATCAACCAGTTATTTGTGAAGAAATGTTTTATAAAACCATGGAGGAACTGCTTCCTATTTTTGAACGAGAAGGTATTCGTCTTGACATTCAATCTCATCCCTATGATTTTTGTGAAAATGGTAATGAAACAGTTGATATTGTTAAATCATTCCGCAGTAATCACGTAAAATACCTGTATTGTGCAGCTCATACCTTCTTCTACGATAATGGCACAGGTGATGTTGCTGGTATGCTTGAGTATGCAGGCGATGACCTATCACACGTTATTATAGCTGATACGTTAAATCAAACAAAGAGCTGTCGTTATATTGTAAATCCTCCAGGTGTAAGTGCCACTGTTCATCAGCATGTAGGACTTGGTGAGGGCGATGTTAATTTTGATGCTTTCTTCCAAAAACTTCGAGAAATGAAGTTTGCCCAGCGGGATGATACCATTGCTTCTGTTTCTTTGTTTGGATTTCCAGAAAAAATGTCATATCTAGGACCTGAGACACTAGCCAGAATAAAAAAAGAATTATTATAAATTAAGGTGGTTGTTAAAAGCTTCGTGCATTATCGAAATCGCATAGTAACCAACGTCTCATGTACTTTTTATGATTGAAATTTCCAAAGAAAAATCATATAATTCATGTGAGGTGGAAGTGTATGCGAGTCACGATTAAATCGGTAGCCGAAGCTGCCAATGTTTCAAGAGGTACAGTAGATAAAGTGTTAAATGACAGACTTGGTGTAAGTGATGAAGTGAGAGAACGTGTTAGAAATGTAGCCAAGGAATTAGGTTATACTGTAAACTTAGTTGGCAAAGCTCTGGCCTTTCAAAAAAATCCTATAAAAATCGGAGTCATTATTTTAGACAAAAAAGATGAGTTGTTTAATGAAATTTATAAGGGGATTAGACTGGCTCATGATGAATGGAAAGACTCAGGAATTATCATAGAGTGCTGTGTAATGCAGAAAGTTGATGTAAATGAGCAATTGAAATATATAAAAGAGCTGGAACAGAAAAATATTCGAGCCCTTGCATTATCTCCTCTTGATGAAGAAGTAATAACGAAAGAATTAAATAGACTTTCAAAGAAAGATATAAAAATTGTAACCTTTAATACGGACGTTCCTGGTATCAACAAAATGTGTTTTATTGGACAGGATTTGAAGAAAAGCGGGCGTGTGGCTGGGCAGTTAATGGGAGATTTATTGCCCGCTGGCGGAGAGGTAGCAATAATAACAGGATCTGCCAAAATTAAGGCATTAAGGGAACGAAAAGCAGGTTTTGAAGAAATTATTTCCGCAGAATATCCTGCCATAAAAATCGTTGATACGATAGAGCTCGCCAATGTTACATCTTCCTATGCAGAAACAGTAGAACTTTTTACAGCACATCCGAATCTCAATGGGATTTTTATGACCGGCAGAGGAATCGGAGGCGTTGGCAAAGCCATTGGGAAACTTAATAAAAAGAATGTCAAATTTATATGTTTTGACTTGCTTCCTGAAACCATTCAGTTAATAAAAGATAAAACAATAGATTTTACTATAACACAAGAACCATTGATGCAAGGATATTTACCCATTAAGATTCTCTTTGAATATTTTTTCCTTAATAAAATGCCAGAAAAAGAATATTTATACACCAAACTTGAGATTAAAATAAGAGAAAATATTTGAAAATTATTTTAGACTTTGTATATTAAAAAATTTACCCTAAAAAGAGCCCGAGCACGTTTGGTTCAAAAATAGCTATATTTAGGAGGAAAAAAGAATGAAATTGTGTTTTAACCAAGCGACCACTATGGTAAAATCGTCACTGGAATTAGATTTACAATTCTGTGAAAAACATGGTTACGATCTAATCGAAATTAGAACCATGGATAAATTAAAGGATTATCTAAAAAATCATAGCATTGAAGATCTGGCAAATTATTTCAAGACACATAAGATTAAACCGTATGCATTTAATGCTTTAGTATTCTTTAATAATCGAGATGAAGCAGGCTATAAAGAAATAAAAGAAGAATTGCAGTACATGTGTGAAGTCGGACAAAAAATTGGCTGCCCCAATATCGTTGTGGTTCCTCTTGTGGGTACTGACAAATTTACTTACGCCCAAATCAAAGAAAGTTCTGTAAAAGTCTTACATGAACTAGCGGATATTGCTGAAAAATATGGAATCCGGCTTGCA
>ENA-OFCE01001671-OFCE01001671.1-metagenomes-genome-assembly--contig:-NODE-1671-length-10798-cov-2.946756_pt1 | contig 10798 bp, 11 predicted proteins | sample MGYA00153388_OFCE01 | MGnify analysis MGYA00153388
CGCTGGGTCGCGGCGCGCAAGAGCGACGATGCCGCATCCTCGCGTTGGCAAGCTGAAGCGAAATCGGGAGAGGGTTGAATATGGCGCAGAAAAATGTTCTCGGTGGCGAACTGGAAAGCTGTTGCACTTCGCCAATGACCGGGTTTTATCGCGATGGTCATTGCAGCACGGACGAAAGTGATCACGGCTCACATACGGTTTGCGCGCGCATGACGGCTGAATTTCTGGCCTTCAGTAAACGCACCGGCAACGATCTTTCCACACCACATCCCGAATTCGGTTTTCCTGGCCTGAAACCCGGCGACAAGTGGTGCGTATGTGTGTCGCGCTGGGAGGATGCGTTCGTTGCCGGTGTTGCTCCGCGTATTGTGCTTGCGGCCACGCACGAACGTGCGCTTGATGTTGTGGAGCTTGAAGAGCTCAAGGCACACGCGCTAGATTTGAATTAGCGCACTCACCTGGCGAGCACGGTCCGAAGCGCTATCGCTGTTGTAATTTCTTGCTGTTGTAAACGTCAGAGGTCTCGTCAAAGCCTGCGCAAAGGCGCATCTTTATTTGCGGTTTAAGTATCGAATCTGCTAGGCTATAAATAATACTTGGCGCTTGAAACGGCGTCGGGAATTGAAGGTAGTTTGAGGCCTTGCCTGTTTCGGGAATTGGGGTTTTTCATAGTTGTGCCAAGGCGGGTAGGACTCAAATTTTTCACACGTAACCAAGGGAGTTCAAAAAATGGAAGCAGATGCCGGTGGCATGGGAGTTGTTGGCGGTTTGATCAGTCTTGTTTTTATCGTATTGATGATTGCCAGCGCATGGAAGATCTTTACCAAGGCGGGGCAGCCGGGCTGGGCAGCGATTATCCCAATCTATAATTTCATTGTCATGTTGAAGATTGTCGGCAAGCCATGGTGGTGGATCATTGGAATGTTGATCCCCTTCCTTAACTTTATCGTGTTGATCCTGGTGATGGTAAATATGGCCAAGGTCTTCGGGAAGGGCGTCGGATTTGCAATCGGCCTGATTTTGCTCGGTTTCATTTTCCTGCCTATTCTTGCTTTCGGTGATGCTACCTACACTGCACCACCAGAAGCGGCCTGATAGAAAATCAAGGCGTCTATCTCGCCTTGAATATTCTTCGCAGCAGATAAAAAAACCGGCGCATGCGCCGGTTTTTTTATGCTGCCGTCAACCAGACCGGCGTTCATTTACCCATCAGGCTAATTTAGCCCTTTTTGAAGAACACGTAGTCAGCTGAATAGCCAACAGTGGTTTTGGTGCCGACGTTAGCTGCAGCGCATGCTGGCGTGGCTGGAGCAACACCGCCAACTGTCTTCAGGCGCTGGATGTAGGTCACATCGGTCATTGCGCCCTTGCCGGTAGCCGGGGCAGCCTCTACTAGCTGCAATGGGATCGCACCCGTAACGCCTGGGGACACAGCCAATTGCTTACCGGTCACTTTGGAGCCATCGTTAGATTCCCATGTTGGGCCGGCGTAATACTTGCCGACTTCTTTCTTGTTGGCATCGAGCAGCTTCGCATCAGGACCCGCAAACGTCCAGGCGAAAGAACCTGGCTTGTCAGCAACGGCTTTGCATTCGTAAGCTAGCATGCCGACACCAACCAGTGTCAACACGGCTTTGTTGCCGGCGGGTGGGGTGATTTCAGCAGGCGTTTGCGCAAAAGCGGAAACAGCAGCGAGGGACGCGATCAGCGGCAGAACTTTGAAAGTTTTTTTCATGGGAAATACTCCAGATTGTTAGTTGAAACAAAGTAAGTGAGGGACAGCAGATGTTACAAAGTATTGCTACGGCTAAACGACGGTTATGGATGAAAAGTTGACACCTTGGAACGATGCAGTTTGCGTTAAAAGACGTGGTTGGCAGGGGCCACATCGACAAACCGACTGGGACGCGCGATTTCGCAGAACGCCATTTTACGCGCATTTCCAATGATAAAGGTCCCAGAAGCCGCGCCAATAATCGGGTTACGTTACTTTGTCGAAATATTGTCCCGCAATAGCTACCGCGCGATCAACATCGTCCCGTGAAACATCGAGGTGCGTAACCCATCGCTGTTTGCCGTAGGCGCCGGAAACAATGACACCGTGCGCTTTAAGGTGATCATTGAATCCCGCAAACAGTGGCTCCGGTACTTCAGCCCACAGAATATTAGTTTGCGGCACGTCGATTTTCAATTGCCCTCCGGAGGCCTCAAGCAGCCCCCTTGCCAGCAGTGCCGCGTTCTCATGGTCCTCGCTGAGGCGCTCGATGTGGTGATCAAGCGCATGCACGCCGGCTGCAGCAATTACCCCAGCTTGCCGCATGCCGCCGCCAAGCATTTTGCGCATACGACGCGCCTTGGCGATCAGCGGTTTGCTCCCTAACAATAACGAGCCGACCGGTGCACCCAGTCCTTTGGACAAACATACCGATACCGAGTCGAATGATCCACAAATTGCCTTTGCCGCATCAACCGCTGCACCGGGCTTTGTTGCGCTGTACACGGCGGCGTTGAACAGTCTCGCTCCGTCGAGGTGCGTGGCGAGTCCGTGCGCATTAGCGAGCTCTCGGACCTTCGGCGCATATTCAGCCGGCAATACTTTGCCACCCCAGGTGTTCTCTAACGCAATCAAACGGGTAATCGCGTAATGCGCGTCGTCTGGTTTGATTGCCGCTTCGATTGCCGCCAGATCCATCGTGCCGTCTGAACGCTGGTCTAGCGGCTGCGGCTGGATCGATCCCAGTACCGCCATGCCACCGGCTTCCCATCGATAGGTATGTGCCATCTGGCCGACAATCACTTCATGCCCACGCTCGCAGTGCGCGAGCAAGCCGAGAAGATTGGTTTGTGTGCCACTGATCCCATAAAGCGCTGATTCAAATCCGAGCATCGCGGCGGCTTTTTCTTCCAACGCATTGACGGTCGGATCTTCGCCGTATACATCGTCGCCAACTTTCGCATTCAACATTGCCTGCCGCATCGCCGCTGTCGGCCGGGTGACAGTATCACTTCGAAAATCCATGGGACTTCTTTCTAACGATTGATACACATGTCCGAGCGATTCATGCCATCTCTTGTATCTTTACACGCTACAAAAAATATCGCGTGTGAGGCTGATCATTTTGAGAATGCGCTCATCCTTGATGCGATAAAGAACTTTTGTGGCAACTTTACGAGAGTGGATCATTCCGCAGGCTTTAAGAATGGCGAGATGCTGCGAGATATTGCTTTGCGTGGATCCGACCGCATCGGTTATTTCCTGCACCATCATTTCGCCCGAAGAGAGAAGGCAAAGTATCTTGATACGCAAGGGATGAGACATCGCCTGCATTGCCACCGCTGCCTGCTCGATATTTTCGGTCTTGCCGATCAGCGCAAAGATGTCTTGCGGCGTGCCTTCCACAGCGAGACGGTTACCTGCGGGCGTTGAGTCGATTTCCTTATGATCCATGGCTAAGCGCGCAACCTTACAAATACTTTCATCACATTACGAGCCGAAAGCATTGAGCCCCGTTTGCGCGCGCCCGAGAATGAGCGCGTGCACGTCGTGCGTGCCTTCGTAGGTATTCACTGCTTCCAGATTCATCATGTGCCGGATTACGTGATATTCGTCGCTGATGCCGTTGCCGCCGTGCATATCGCGCGCCACACGTGCGATGTCCAGCGCCTTGCCGCAACCGTTGCGTTTGACGAGCGAAATCATCTCCGGCGTTGCGCGGCCCTCGTCGAGCAGGCGGCCCACGCGCAGCGAGCCTTGCAGTCCCAGTGTAATTTCAGTCTGCATATCGGCCAGTTTTTTCTGCACGAGTTGCGTCGCGGCGAGCGGCTTGCCGAACATGATGCGGTCCAGCGTGTATTGCCGCGCTGCGTGCCAACAGAATTCTGCCGCACCCATTGCCCCCCAGGAAATGCCATAGCGTGCCTTATTGAGGCAGCCAAACGGCCCTTTCAAGCCCTTCACGTTAGGCAGCAGATTTTCTTCCGGCACGAATACGTCGTCCATCACGATTTCGCCCGTAACAGACGCTCGCAGCGAAAACTTGCCTTCAATCTTGGTTGTGGCGAGCCCCTTCATTCCGCGTTCGAGGATAAAGCCTGCCACCACGCCCGCATCGTCTTTCGCCCACACGATCATCAGGTCAGCAATTGGCGCATGGGTGATCCAGGTCTTGCTACCAGAGAGGCGGTAGCCACCCTCCACCTTGCGCGCGCGGCTGGTCATGCTGCCGGGGTCTGAGCCGTGATCGGGCTCGGTGAGCCCAAAGCAACCGAGCTTTTCGGCACGCGCCATGGCCGGCAGATAGCGTTCCCGCTGCTCCTGGCTGCCAAACAAATAAATCGGCAGCATACTAAGCGTGGTCTGCACCCCGAGCGCTGACCGAAAGCTGGTGTCGACGCGCTCGAACTCGCGCGCAATCAGGCCGTATCCCACGTAGCTGATACCTGCGCAGCCGAAACCCTGAATGGTGGCACCAAGAAATCCGAGTTCGGCCATCTCACGCATGATGTCGATATCAAACGTTTCATGGCGGTTGGCCTCGAGAATGCGCGGCATCAATTTGTGCTGCGCATAGTTGCGGGCGCTGTCGCGAATCATGACCTCTTCTGGCGTCAGCAGGTCATCAAAGCGGAGCGGATCCTTCCAGTCAAACGGCACGTCGCGCATACCGGCGTTGCGCAAAACCAGCGGATCGGGGGCGGCCTCTGGCATGGTTATCAGCCCGCGATTGCGGGTTGCAGGGCGGGACGAAATTTTGGGATGCCAGCATCGTCGCTGATGTCCTCAAAATGCACGTCAACCCGCATGCCAATGCGGATGTCCTCGGCTCGACACGCAGTGACTTGACCGTACATACGTGCCCCGTCGTCGAGATTGATCAGGCACAAGATCAAAGGCATTTCGGCGGCCCAGGCCGGTGAATTCATGGCGACGGTGTATGACACGGTGTGGGAGTAAACCGTGCCAGAGGGCCTGGCCGCGGTCCACGTCAATTCGCGACTGCCGCATTCAATGCACCACGGTTTCGGGTGAAAATTAAACGTTGCACAGCGCTGACATTTTTGCAACACCAACTTGCCGTTCTTGGCGGCCGTCCAGAAGGGGCGCGTCAGGTCGGTGATGTCCGGAAGCGGTTTGCTTTGACCAAGATCAGCCATGATTCAGGGCTCCGTTCCGAGGATGAGGGAAATGCAACTGCGACCCGGTCGACCGTACGGAATGCCACCAAACCCGCACGCCGCACCGATGCTCGCGTTTTTGACCTGCCGCACGCCAGCCTCACCCCGTAGCTGGGTGACCGCTTCGACCAGTGGCATAAAACCGCCGATCGCGCCGCCCGGCTGTCCGCCCGAAAGTTGCCCGCCATCGGTTGACATTGGAAAGTCGCCGTTGAAGCTTAGATCATGCTCCTCGACAAAGCGACCGCCCTCACCTTTCTTGCAAAATCCGAAGTCCTCGATGGTCATCATTGCAATGAACGGATAGTCGTCGTAGGGCTGCAAGAAATTGATGTCCTTATGCTGCACGCCGGCCATTTTCATCGCCTGCGGTGCAGACTGCACGAAGCCCGTGGTCGTGATGTCTGGCAGCGCTCGGGAGCCGTGGTAATAGTTATTGATCTCGCCGAAACCGCGCAGGTAAACCGGTTTGTCGGTGATCGAGCGCGCCGTCTTTCCTGAGGTGACAATGTAGGCCAGACCACCGTTGACGATGGGCACGCAGTCGAGCAGCCGGATGGGATCCGACAGCATTCGCGAATTCATGTAATCGTCCAGAGTGAATGGCGTGCGGTAGATTGCACCGGGATTAAGCGAGGCGTGATACCGGGCGGACACCGCAATTTTTCCGAGTTGCTCGGACTTAAGCGCGTGCTCGTGCATGTAGCGCGTTTGCACCAGTGCAAACTGTGCGCTCGCGCCCATCACGCCAAACGGCCCCTGAAAGTCCCAATACACGCCCCGCGTGCGCTCCGGCGACAGCGGCAAACCGGGTGCGACTGATGGAATGTTGAGCGGTGTATCTGCACCCACCACCAGCACGCGATCAACAATTCCGGCATGGATCATTGCCGCGGCGCGAATCAGCATCGACGCGGCCGAGGCACCGCCTTGATCGGCGCGCAACAAAACCTGCGGGCTGATGCCGAGGTTTTCGGCGGTGGCAGCGGACCAGTTAACGGTGTGCGCGACCTCGGCGTGCGACACGCCCAAGCCCTGTCCGTCAAAGTCATTTTTTGACATGCCGGCTTTCTGCAGCGCGAGATCAGCCGCCCACGCGATGTACTCGTCGACATTGAGCACGGGCTCGCCCGGCTTGGCCCGGCTGTAGGGCGTTCGCCCGTAGCCAACGATGGCAACTTCTCCTCGCACAACCGCTCTCCTTCTCTGCTATTTGCGGCAATTGTGAAACTGAAACCAACATTCGACAACTTTCATTATCAAATACGCATTATTCAAATAGTGAATACCATTTGGTCATGAGCATCCTAATTTTTTCATCGCTAGACGGCCCCAAATGAATCTGCGCGCGCTTGACCTGAACCTGTTGCTAATTTTCGACGTCATCTACATCGAGCGCAGCATTTCCAGAGCCGCGATTAAATTGCACTTGTCGCAGCCCACGGTCAGCAATGCACTCGCCCGATTGCGTGAACGACTGGAGGACCCTTTGTTCGAGCGCGGCTCGCAGGGGATGTTGCCAACACCGAGAGCGAAGGCGCTAGCCGAGCCCATTCGCCACGCGCTAGATGTGCTGGAGCGGGGCTTGCGCGGCGATGACACCTTTGATTTCAGCCATTCTGACCGTGAGTTTGTGATTGCCGTTGAGGACTACGGCGAGACCATCATCCTGCCTCGCTTTATCGATTGGCTGGCGAAGGTAGCACCGGGCATCCGCATCAAAATCAGGCCTGAATCAAGCGCCATGCTCAAAGGCGAGTTGCGCGACGGCGAGGTCGATCTGGCGCTTGACTATTTCGTATTACGACAGCCGGGTTACAGCAGCGCCTGCGTGTTGACCGAAACGCTGCTGAGTCTGTCGCGACGTGACCATCCGACCGTTGGCGAGCGACTCAGCCTTGAAACCTATCTGGCGCTGCGTCATGTGGTGCTAGCGCCTCGCACCTCGGCCATGCCGATGATTGATCTGGCCTTGTCAAAACGCGGCTTGCAGCGGGAGATTGCAGTCACCGTTCCGCACTTCCTGTCGATGCCGGTGATAGTGCAAAACTCTGACATGATCTGCACGCTGCCACGACGCATGGCGCACTTGTACGAAGATCACTTTTGTCTGAAATCACACAGCGTGCCGCTGCGCATCCCGAAATTTCCGGTGTATCTGATTTGGCACGAATCGCTGCAGGGCGATAGCGGACACCAGTGGTTCCGCAAGCATTTAATTGAGCTTTGTCAACGACTATGAGCAACGCCTTACCTCTGGGTGCCCGTCGCAAAACAGACTTCATATCCGACGATTTCGTTTCACCGCACTAAGCTTCAAGAAAACATCTGCACTTCCAATCTCGCCAATCTTGTCGGCCACGGCAACCGCGATAAATTGGTTCAGCGATACACGGTCCACCGCAGCCAGTCGCTGTGCGGCGTTTTTCACGGAGTCAGCGAGTTGCAGAGCGCAGGCGGTACAAACGAAGTTCGCTGGCCTGCAACACGTAGACAAGTTGCCACCCTACGCTGTTTGCCCTGCACGCATTGATCCCGATCGTTCTCGATCAAACAGAAATTGACGCCACACCCGCCCGATAGAATCCCTCTATGGCTCTTGATCCCGAATTCGAAAAACTCCGTACTCCGCCTCACTCCATCGAGGCCGAGCAATCTGTCCTTGGTGCGCTGATCATTGACAACAACTCGATTGATAAGGTCGCTGATTTGTTGCGCGGGGATGACTTTTATAACGAGGCGCATCGCCTGATTTATGAGCACATTAACCGGCTCGCGGCGGACAATACAGCCGCTGATGCGGTGACCCTGTCGGAGAGTTTGCGCTCAATCGGAAAACTCGATTACGTCGGCGGCCTCGCCTACATTGGCGCAATCGCCAACGCCGTGCCGACGGCGGCGAACGTGCGTCGCTATGCCGAGATTGTGCGTGATCGTTCGGTGATGCGCCGCCTTGCCGGTGTTGCCACAAGCATTGCTGAGTCAGCATTTAATCCGATGGGCAAATCGGCCGAGCAGTTGCTTGACGAGGCCGAGGGCAAAGTGTTTGAGATTGCCGAATCGGGGGATCGCACCAAAGCTAACTTTGTGTCGATGTCGGATTTGACCGCTCAGGCCGTCGATCGTGTGGAAGAGCTCTATAGGCGCGATAACCCGAGCGACGTGACGGGGCTGGCGACCGGCTACAAGGATCTCGACACGATGACTGCGGGCTTGCAGCCGGGCGATCTGGTGATCGTGGCCGGGCGTCCGTCCATGGGCAAAACGGCGTTCGCCTTGAACATTGGTGAGCATGTGGCGATTCGCCTCAAAAAGCCGGTGGCCGTGTTTTCTATGGAAATGGGTGCGCTGCAACTGGCGATGCGCTTGATTGGATCGGTCGGCAAGCTCGATCAGCACAAGCTGCGCACCGGTCGGCTGAGCGAGGGCGATTGGCAGCGCTTCACCGAAGCGTTGTCGCTGCTTGATTCCGCGCCGATGTACATCGACGAAACGGCGGGTTTGAATCCGTTTGAGCTGCGCGCGCGGGCGCGGCGACTGGCGCGCCAGGTCGGCGGCCTCGGCATGATCATTGTGGACTACATCCAACTCATGAGCTCGTCCGGTACCGGTGAAAACCGCGCGACCGAGGTGTCAGAAATTTCGCGCTCGCTCAAGTCTTTAGCCAAAGAGCTGCAGGTGCCCGTGGTGGCGCTGTCGCAGCTGAACCGTTCGCTAGAACAGCGTCCGAACAAACGCCCTGTGATGAGCGATCTGCGTGAATCGGGCGCCATTGAGCAGGACGCCGACGTGATTTTCTTTATCTATCGCGACGAGGTTTACAACCCGGAATCCGCGCAAAAGGGTGTCGCTGAAATCATCATCGGCAAGCAGCGTAACGGTCCGATTGGCACGGTCAACCTCACCTTCCGTGGCGAATTCACGCGGTTTGAGAATTATGCCGCGACGGACTCGTATCTGCCGTCATCGCCGATTCAGTCGGTGCGCGGTTCGAGTGCGCCGCCTAGGTTTGGTGGGGATAGTCCGTTTTAGGTTTTCAAACCAGCAGCGAATGTGGTTGCGGAGAACTCGTACGAGTTGCAAATGCCGCGATACGCTTGGGTGTACTTGTTTATCGCTGCGTTCGCCGCTAGTGTCTCGAATCGTAAATTTCGGTGCAAGAAAAGTGCCGAATTTTCGTGTCAGGCTAGGCGCAAAGCGCAGCAATAGCTAGCTATTGCGAGCATTTGCAACGACGCATGGCGCGGAAAGGCGGTGCTTTTATGTATCGAAATTTATGAGGCGAGACACTGGTACGAGGCTGAATAAATCTAAAACGTCCCCGGAAACGAGCCGCCGTCCATGAGAATGTTCTGCCCGGTGATGTAGCCCGCGTGAACGCTGCATAAAAACGCACACGTCGCGCCGAACTCATCTGCCGTTCCAAAGCGCCGCGCAGGTACGGTTTTGGCGCGAACGTCGGCCACTTGGTCGTAGGATTTGCCGTCGCGTTTCGCCCAATTGGCAATCATGGTTTGCAGGCGTTCGGTGTCGAACGGGCCTGGTAGCAGGCCATTGATGGTTACGTTTTTGCCGGCCACTTGCGGCTGCCGCGCCAAACCAGCTGCGAAACCGGTGAGCCCGGAGCGCGCGCCGTTGGATAGACCCAACGTGTCAATCGGCGCTTTTACTGCGGCGGACGTGATGTTGACGATGCGCCCGAAACCGCGTTCGCACATGCCGTCAATCACCGATTTAATCAGCTCAATGGGCGTCAACATGTTGGCGTCCACCGCCTTGATCCAATCGTCGCGCGTCCAGTTGCGAAAGTCGCCCGGTGGTGGGCCGCCTGCATTGGTGACCACAATGTCAAAATCTTGACGCACTGCAAATACCGCTGCGCGGCCTTCAATAGTGGTGATGTCAGCAGCTACGTATTGAACGTTAGCGCCCAAATCATGGGCGCAGTCAGCTATCAAATGAGTAGCAGCCCGTTGCAGCGCCTCAGCCCCACGAGCAACGATCAATACATTCACACCCTCGCGTACCAGCGCCTGGGCGCAACCCAGCCCCAAACCCTTGCTGGCACCACATACCAGCGCCCATTTGCCTGCAATACCTAAATCCATAATAATTCCTTGATTGATTCCATCTTCTACGGAGCTGCGCCATGATACTGAGAAAACCAATGATGCATACACGGCTTACATTGTGTGCAGCGCTCCTGTGCAGCACAGCATGGGCGCAAGCCCCAGCGCAGGGGGAAACCGTGTTGATCAAACGAGCCGCGCAGTTGCGCGAAGGGCCCAGTGAATCATCGCGCAGCATGATGGCGCTGCCGCTGCAGGCATCCGTTGTGCGTTTGGGGGAAAAGCAAGGTGCGTGGATCAAAATAAGCGCGCCTGACAACACCCAAGGCTGGGTTCATATGTTTGATGTGACATCGCCAGCCAGTGCCAGCGCATCGCCCGGCAATATGGGCACCAGCGCGCTGCGCGGCATCACCAATTTTTTCAATCGGGGGACAGCTCCGGGCAGCAACGTGGCAACGTCTACCCTGGGCATACGCGGGCTGGGTGCCGAGAACCTGAACAATGCACAACCCAACGTTGCAGCGGTGGCGCAAGCCGAGTCACTGCGGGTG
>ENA-OFCE01001672-OFCE01001672.1-metagenomes-genome-assembly--contig:-NODE-1672-length-10782-cov-2.667847_pt1 | contig 10782 bp, 8 predicted proteins | sample MGYA00153388_OFCE01 | MGnify analysis MGYA00153388
CCGTTTTGAAACACAAAGACACAAAGCCGCTTACGCGGACACAAAGAACACAAAGGGGTCGTATAAACACACCTCTGTGCTCTCTGCAAACTCTGTGTCCTCTGTGTTCAACGTTCCTTCTAAAACTTATAAATTCTAGTGAATGCTAAAATAAAAAGAACAGGTTCTTTGAACCTGTCCCTTACTACACTCCATTTGAAATTACTTATTTTCTCAAAAATCCTTTTCAAGAGGAGCAATAACAGAATGTGCTACTCCTGCTCGTGGTCGTTCCATCCAATCGGCGACTGTATCTCTCCATTTTAAATAATGAGCGGTCTTTTTATGAGCTGCCGCTGTCTCTTCTGAGGAGTAGGCTTCATAAAGAAAAAATCTGGTTTCATCACTAGTGCACCTCAGTACATCGAAGCGAAGATTCCCTTCTTCTTTTATTGAATTTCTGTGATTATCAAGAGTGGCTTCAATAAAATTGGGTATAAAGGGTTCTTTTACATAAATAGTAACGCATGTAACAATCATCTGTATTCCCTCTCCTTTGTATATTACTGAATACCATCATCAAAAGTCCTACAATACAGAACTTATGAAAAGGAATCATACAATACTTTTATAAATTCAAAACGATTTTTTGCTTTTAAAAATTCATCTATATTATTTCTCTGTTTAAGTAATCTGAACAAATCATTGATAATATTAATGTCATCATCTTTTACTGCAAGTAAAAATACCAAATTGACCAAATTTTTGCTGTTATCCCACTCAATGGCTTGGCTTAACTTTGCAGAAATGATCGAAGTTTCATTAACAAATGACGGTAATCCATGGGGAATGGCTACATTCTTCTTAAAACACGTACTACTCATATTCTCTCTTTCAAATACGGAGTCTATATAACCTTTTTTAATAAAACCATTATTAAAAAGAACCATACTCATGGTTTCGATTACTTCCTGCTTTGTTTTACATTCTAAGTCAATCATTATAAAATCTTCTCTAAAAATCTTCTTAAGACTATTGTAATTTTTCTGTTTTAATACATGATCAAGGAGCATCTTTTTGTCTTGCGTAAAATTATTTTCAAAGGGTATAAAGTTAATCCCTTCTATGTAAGGATTCATCGTACCAATAATCGCTGGAATATTATATTGTTGTTTTAAATTGTGTATTTCCTGCTTTACATTAGCATCTAATATGCTTAAGGGGATTACTTTTATATGAGGGTAATTTGCAGATAAAAGTTCTTTTATTTTTATAGCAACTCCATGACCTGTAAGACACATAGCAATTAAAGCTAAGGGCTTATCCGAATGATCCGTTGACACCATATGATAGGTGTGTTTAGAATTCATTATATCGTAATATATGTCATCAAGGGTTTCCTCGGATATATATATTTTTCTAATCGCTTCCATAACAGAAACAAGGTCTACCCTATCAATGGTGCGAGTTTTAATACCGGTTCTTTTTTCAACGATTTCTCCAACATTTAGCAGCGACCCCATGTCTACAAAAAACAGTATACCGCTTTGACTATCTAAGGTTTTAGAAATTTCAATGATTTGTTCAAAGATCCTTATTGGATTCACATTGAAAGGCATATCCACAGCAATTGGGAAATCTACATTCATCATTTTATTGGCCACAGCTATCATTTCTGACGCTATTTTTCCATGAGAAATGACAATAATCGTTATTCTGCTTTTGCTGCTCCTGGTTTTTAACAGCTCATTAATATACATAGCAATAAACCCGACTTCCCCTTCAGGAATCCTGACTTTATTATTGGCCTCCAAATCTTGTACCAGACTGCATGCCATATCATATTCCGCTTTGAGGTTTTCTTTTATATATATTAGATTGGGATTAATGATATCTTGTTTAAAATTAATCCTTTTTATCGCTTCACTGATGTGAATGGCTAAGTATATTGCAACCTTTTCATTTACCTGTAATTGAGAATGGTCTTTTTTAATCTTTTTTATGAAATCTTTTACGACAACTGCAATATTTTCACCCACAAGATATTTTAATTCATCTAGCGATGTTACATTTTTATCATTATTCGAATCAATCCCCATCATGCTGAAATTACTTAATATAAAATTCCAAATGATTTTTTCTATTTCAACGGATGTAACGTCTGCTTTTTTCAGTTCGTAATATTTTTCTTCAATTTTTTCATAAATATCTTTTGGCAGAGAGTAATGACTATCATTTGCCGTAACAAAGTGTTCCCCTTGATTTGCTGCATTTGGAATGAATAACATATCCTTAAAGGTAACTGTAAGCTTCGTTGCCTGTATTTCGGAATTTTCTGTATTATTGTTAAAGAAATTATGATACAACATCTCATTAAAGCCAATATTAATTTCATCCCTGCTGTTATTCATTTTCTCAACATAAGCATTTGCGCAGGTGACTTGAATTTCACTTTTGAGTTGGCCTATGTTGCCTAAATATTTTTTCAGAACAAAGGCTTCCATAATTTTAGCTTTTACAAAAATTTTTAAATGAATCCGATTTGCTTCTTCTTGAAAGAAACTATAAATCAATTGAATCTTCTCTTTGATTGATCGATCTTTTAGCGATGGCAGTTCTATGATCATAGGAATTCTTCTTCTGAAGGTTAGAAGCAGGGAGGATTCAATGTTCTCAGTGGTTGCACCGATAAAATAAATCTGGGATTTTCGGTCACTTACAACCTCACCAAGTCTTCTAAATTTTCCTTTATCCAAAATAGAAAATAGCATTTCCTGCCCCTTGGGAGGCAGACGATGTATTTCATCTAAGAAAAGTATTCCTTTATTGGCACGCTCTACAAGACCTTCTGTATCTTGATTCGCTCCTGTAAAGGCCCCTTTTTTGTATCCATACAGCATGGAAAGCAAAAGTTGAGGATTATCACTGTAGTCAGCACAATTTAGCGATACAAAAGGACCATCCAATTCTATTATTTTCTTCTGCACCGCATATTGATAGATACATTCTGCAAACAGGGTTTTGCCAGTACCGCTTTCTCCTATAATAAGTGTAGGGAGACCAAAGGGCGGATATAATACCGATGCCTTGCCTTGTTTAATATTATTGGAAAGACTTCCATCATAACCTGTTAATTTCTGAAAGCTATCCATTTCATTTTCACATTCAGCACGTGACTGTAACTCTTTTGTTATTTCATTGCCTTCACTATTAATGATCTCCCCGATATAGCTCCTAGACACTTTAAACCCCTGCTGTTTCAATTTGGCTACAAGACTCGTTATCGTTAGACCCAAGTTTTTCGTCTTTATTAGTTCTACAGCCTTTTTAACGTTCATTCTTTTTCGGTCTCGAGAACTGGGTATATTCAGTTTTTTTCTAATATTAGTAACGGTTTCCCGCAAAATGGATAACTTTTGTGATATTTGTTCATCCGTTAAAGGCTCTTGGGGGCGTTCATTCTTAATTAATTCCGTAATGTCCTTCCGATTGCCTTCCGCCATATTTTTCTCCTTATCAAAATAGTGATGTAATGACATTATTATAACGCAAATTAGAAATTTCAAGTTATAATTACGCAAAAAATCATTACATTTTTCCACATTTTTTTACACTAAGTTACAATTGTTGCGTCATTTTGAAAATAAATTAGTCTACTCTCTATTTTCTAAAAGAGATATGCAAGCTGATAGGAGTAAGCTTACATATCTCTAAATAGAAATTTTTTTTACTTTATTCAATTACTATGCTTTACCGCTTGCTCCAAACCATTGTATGTAGTGTGTCAGTTTATCAGAGTAGCCTTTAAACATGAAACTGCAAGCTTCTGTTATTTTACTTATTTCTTGCTTTTTTATCGACTCTTGAAATAAAGTATATCCTGCCATATCCAAATCAGTATATAAATTGAGTTTTGTTATTCCATACCCGATGGCTTTTTTTAAGTTTTCATCTCCCGTGCCTGAGCATCCATGAAGCACTAAAGGAACATCCACTGCATGATTTAACTTACCCAGCAAATCAAACCGCAATTCCGGTTTTCCTTTATACACACCATGGGAGGTTCCGACAGCAACAGCAAGACAATCCACACCTGTCATTTCTACAAATTGAATTGCTTCATTTGGGTCTGTAAGTCCTTGATCCTTGGTTTCTGTATAGTCACACCCCTGCCCAACATGACCTAATTCTGCTTCTACTGTTACTCCTACGGCGTGAGCAAACGTAACAATTTCTTTCACGGCTTCTACGTTCTTGTCAAAAGGCAAAGTTGAACGATCAACCATAACCGATGTAAAGCCGGCACGTATAGCCTTCACTACCTGCTCTAACTCTTGTCCATGGTCTAAATGAACTGCAACTGGTACCGATGCGTTCTTTGCCATTTCTACGGCAATTTTACCAAATTCAAAAATATCAGCCATTACAGGATAAAGGGCAATAATGATTGGCGCTTTTTCTCTTTCGGCAGCTCCGATTGCTGCTCTTATGCTATCTTCATTCCATGCATTAGGAGCTGCCACCCCGTAAGACTTCTTCTTGGCATCTGCCAGAATGCTTTTCATATCTGTAAGCATACTTTCACCTTCATTTTCTCTATATTTTATTCTAAGGCACTTACGCCTGCCGCTTATTTATTTTTCTTAATTTCAGCGGAATTAAAGCAAGTAGCAAGGCTGTCTTCTTGGAAGAATGGCTTCATCGTTCCTTCTAATATGGAGGCTGACCCTTCTGAAACATCTTTTCTTTGCCCTGCTAAATGAGGAGTTAGAATCACATTGTCCAATTTGACTAAAGGACTGGTCGCAGGCAAAGGCTCTGTATAATATACATCCAGGGCTGCTCCCGCTATTTTCCCCTTCTGCAATACATCAATCAGCGCTTCTTCGTCAATAATTTCTCCTCTTGCAACATTGATGAAGTATGCAGAAGGTTTCATCTTATTAAAGAGTTCTTTGCTGATGATGCCTCTGTTTGATTCAACGGGGGGAATGTGAATGGTTATAAAATCGCTGTTTACAAACAGTTCCTCCAGAGTACATACCGTGCCATACTCACCTAATATCTTTTTATCTAAAAACGGATCATACACTTGTACGTCCATACCAAGTCCGGCTGCCTTCTCAGCAACTTTCCGCCCTATTTTACCAAGGCCAACCACGCCAAATTTTTTATTTTTAAGGGTAAGTCCTCTAAAGGTTTCATACTCTTCCCAGCTTGGTACTTCTCTATTGAGATCGCCTGCCCATCTGCCCTCTTTTACGTACCGATCAGCTCTCAATATATTTCTGCAAAGCGCCAAAGCGAAGGTGATAGTAAGATCCGATACTGGTTCAACGGACCGTCCTGGAGCATTAAAGAAATAAATTCCTTTATCCGTAACAGCGTCTACATTTACACTTACAGCATCAGATCTGCAGCAGCCAATCGCAATAAGATCCTTGCCTGCCTCAATCACTTGCTTTGTAACAGGGGATGTATGAACCACCAGCAGATGCACGCCATCAATCCTGCTGATCAGTTCTTGGGGATGCCCACAATATTCGGTAACACTGTCATCGCCTATATCGTCTTTTTTTTCTCTGCTCATCGGTTTGTCCATTACTTGATCAAAAGAATCGATTTCATAATCATAGCCTTCCAATACACGCTTGGTAGCTTCAATCAGATCTTTCGTTTTTACCCAATCGTCTCCCACGACTAATGCTTTTATTTTTTTACCTTTATCCATACTAACATCCTCCTCTTATTTTGTTTTAATCAGCATTTACGATCTCAGATACAAATATCTGTAACGCTTCCTCTGCCGATTTTACACCATAGAGTTTTGTAATATTTTCTTCCACCTTGCAATAATTAACAATATTCTTCAAGTAATTAATATGACCATTCTCACCCTTTAGTGCCAGTAAAAACATGATACCAACATTCAGTTTGGAATCACTATTTCCCATTTCTGAAAACTCGATTAGCTGATCTGATATCCCCAGTACAACCGACTGCTTTATTACATTCTCGTGTTTAGAATGAGGAACTGCTATAGCAATTGGTTTGGTTGGAAGACCAGTAGGATAGGCATCTTCCCTTTCAATTGTTGCACGTTCATAATGTTCATTGACATACCCTTTCTCCAGCAAATGATTCGTTAAAGAATGTATTGCTGCTTCTTTTGTTGTTATGTTCTTCAACATTACTACGTCATATAATATAGTGTCTGCTCCATTGCTCATATTTCCCCTCCTCCTAGTCTTTTAATGTTGGCTGATCATGTGCTTACACATCCTCTTATAATGAACTTTCTCTTATGATCCCCGGATGTGTAAGCGTATCTTTTCATACCCTTAGCTATATAGCTTCCAATATGAAGAAATCTTACTATAACAATCTCATTTACACGCGCAGCGTTAAAAACCAAATATCCAAGAAAACAATCCATATACTAAAACCAGTCCAGGAGTCCCTGCCGCATCCCAATTGGACACTAGGCCTTTAGCAGCATCATATCCCATGGAAACCGCCAAATGAGTCATAGGACCCGCCATGAAGGTAGCTCCCCAGCAGAAGAGACAAACGATCAGGGATAATATGATGATGTTATGAAATATGTTTCCTTCTGTGATCGCATTCACCGCTGCACTCTCCCAGAGAATGATGATTAAACTTACGGATGAAATCATCTGATTGCCTGGAAGTATGACCGATATCAGCAATGCCAATGGATACATAATTAGCGTTGTAGGGACAACTGCTGCATGTCCAATAACGGTTGAGCAATCAAGTGCGATACGCACATCGTCCCGTTTTAGCTTACTTACAAGTATCTGTCTTGCAGCTTTAATCACCGGGAACCATCCTTCCACAAGTATGGCCGCCATTCTTGGAAGAAGAAGAAATGCGGCTGCCATCTTCACTCCAAGTAATAGGGAGGGCATAATACCGACTTGGCTAAATAGCCCAATGACAATACCCAGTATTGCTCCCATGACTGTTGTTTCTCCAAATATTCCAAATTTTTCCTCAATTGTTTCGGCGTTAATATTTATGTCCTTGATAACAGGTATTCTTTTTAAGACCCATTCAATTGGTATGGCAATGCATGCCTGAAATGAAAAGTGACTACCATGAGGCCATGAGCCTCCAGGAGGAAAATTATTGATTCTTTCTATATATGGCGCCGCAATATCTGCAGCTTTTACATCAATGATAAGAAAGATTACAACAGCAAAAGTGGCAATCCAGAAGTTTCCGGTAGTAACACCGATCATTCCTGCCAAAAGCATCGCTCTCCATGTATTAAAAACATCGACATAGATGGTTTGGGTAAATCGCACAGACACTAATACTACATTTACGATTAGAAATACGAGTACCCCAAAATAACCATATGTATTTCCAAAAGCATATCCTACAGAACCCCAGCCAATATCTACTACACTTTTGTTGATGCCATACAGAGAGATCATATTGCTTATTGGATTTACCATGGCGGTCTGTATCAAATTTACAACAAGGAACAGACCTGTAAGCCCTATAGAGACTTTCAAGGCACCAAGTATAGCTTTCTTGATTGGCACTTTCACAAGCAAAGAAATGGCAATAATAATACCTAGTATAGTGACGGTTGAATCAAAGCTAAAGAACGCAGATAGCCCATTGGTGATTGAATCTATAAATTCCATTTTTTACCCTCCATACATATTCTCGTTACCATCACAATATCTTGAAATGTCTAAACCCAACTATCAGAATCATTTATTCTTGCATAATTTTTTTCACTTCATCCACAATTTGATCCAGTGCCTTTTTCGCAGCCTTATCATCTAACATGATCCCTAAAGCCCTTATCATTGGTACGGAGTATGTTGCCTTCATTTCCACAGTTGTAACAAGTAAGTCAGCCCCACTGATCGCTTCGTCTACATCACTTACTCTACATAAAACGATTTTGACATTTTTTAGACCTTCCTGTTTGATTCGATCTTCAATTTCTTCTTTTAAGTAATTGGATGTACATATGCCTGCTCCGCAGCAGCAAAGGATTGTCACTTTTTCTTTCATGTTCTCATCTCCTCCAGATTCTATTTCACATATAAATATTTGCAATTATCGTGCCAGTTACAAATTAAGTATATAATCCCCTTATAAACACTGTTACTATCGATTTCTAACATAAATGTAATTACATAACTATTCACAATATTGGCACGAAATCATACAAAACTAATCAAAAACAGTCTATATTTCTATTAAATAATAAAAAACTAATATTTCATAACAAAAAACTCCCACATTTTCTTGTAGGAGTTTTATATTTAAATGATGATAGCCTCGATTACTTCGGTCTGAAGAAGCATCCATTTCCCGTTCTTATACCATATACTATCTTTACATTATTCATCATTTGCTGCAGAGTTCTGTAATATTTTCAAATTATAGTATGCAACATATACTAAGTCAACTAAAAAAATTAAATTAGCGTAGTAATATATTGTAAGGTACGTATACTAAATTAAAATCAAAATCGAAAGGATACATGATCCATCTGGAGATTCTATAGATAATGTAGTATAGATACTGCTATAAAAGTAAAAAAAGAAGGTGAAGCGATAGCAATGAGCGATCATCAATGGGATATCCAAGCACGTGCTTTTCAGATTCCCTATACCCCTTTTAGCCATAACTTCTGGGTATTGACGAATTCCAATCATAGGGTAGCAGATCAAATTCATGGCTTAGCATTTAATACAGAAAATAAAACAACCAAAGCGATAGGAAGCTCCGCTGATCGATTACAAGTCTTTCGCGATGCTGGAATTGCTTGGTCATTACAGCTCAATCAACCAACAAGGTCCTGTATTACAGGTAATGAAGCAGAAATAAAAAGGCGATGGCAGGCAGCAGTCAACGCAATTCCTGCACTCAATGCATTACAGTTATGTTACCCTAACTTATGGGAGCATTTTCACAAGAAAAACTGCAATTCCGTTTTTAATACAGTAGGACAAATTATGGGGATTGAGACCCCCTCTCTCCTACTCCCCACTTGGGCCCCTGGAATCCACTTAATCATTTCCCAAGATATCATTAATCAATATTGCTATAAACAGCATTAATATTAATACGGATTTCCAAACACTAAATAAGCAGAAACGATACTCTCTGACCGTTTCTGCTTATTTTTAACTATCAAAATTCTTCTACTGGAACTCAAAATGTATCCTATTTCAGATAATTTACATGAAGAAGCTTATGTACCTTCCCCTTGAGCATTCCATCGTAAAGCTCTCTTATAATTGGGTTGTCTTCTGATCGTTTTATATTGCTCATCCGATCTGCATTATAAAGTCCTGCGCCTCTGTTATACTTCCCATCCCGATTGGTAACCGGCTGTCCCGCTCCGCCGATGCAGCCTCCGGGACAAGACATCACTTCAACAAAATCATATTGTTTTTCTCCTTGTTGTATGCTTCTGATTAAATCATCAGCGTTTTTTAGACCGCTGACAATTGCAATTTTTACCTCACGACCATTACAATCAATCTTTGCTTCTTTTACTCCCTGCATGCCACGTACACCTGTAAAGGCAATTGCTCGCAGTGCAAATGATGATTTATCATCCGAAAGCCGCCTAATTACTGCCTCAGTAACCCCTCCAGTTACACCAAAAATGACCCCAGAACCGCTGGTGGTTCCAAAAGGCATATCTACAGCTTCTGGCTCTATTTCAGAAAAAATAAGGTTCGCTTCTTTAATGAGATGGATCAGTTCTTGTGTCGTGATCACATAATCCACATAAGGAACGCCATCCTCTTTAAATTCATCTCGTGCAGCTTCCTGCTTTTTGGCAGTACAAGGCATGACTGCAACGACAACGACCCTCTTTCCATCGTTTCTGTGGTGTTCTTTAAGAATTGATGCCAGCATTTGCATTGGGGAACGGCATGTAGATATATTCTTGATCAGCTGAGGATAGTTCAGTTCAGCATACCTTACCCAGGCGGGACAACAAGAGGTGAATAACGGCAGGTTATCTCCAGTTAGCAGCCTGTTGCTAAACTCCTCTGCTTCTTCCAATACGGTAAAATCCGCCCCTGTAGATGTATCGAACACTTCATCAAAGCCAATCCGTCTTAAAGCAGCAACAATCCTGCCCATCACATTTTGCCCCTCTGAAAAACCAAGTTCTTTTCCGATGCCCACCCTTACTGCAGGAGCAATTTGTACAATTACTTTTGTATTTTTATCACTTAATTCCTTCCAGAGTTTCGCTGTATCATTTCGAACCACGATGGCACCTGTGGGACAGACAACGGAACATTGACCGCAGCCTACACACTTTGTATTGGCTAGAGGCTCGTCAAATGCTGTACTTACACACATCTTTGATCCGCGAAAAGCAAAATCGATGGCTCCCACATTCTGCACTTCATTGCACATTCTTACACAATCACCACAGAGTATACATTTACTTTTATCCCGAACAATGCAGAGAGAAGAGGTATCAAGCTCCGAATCTTCCGAGGTGTTGTGAAATCGCACCTGTTTTATGCCAAAACGCTGCGCCAGCTCCTGCAGCTTGCATTTTCCATTTTTTTCACAGGTTGTACAGTCACGACAGTGATTGGAAAGCAGCAGCTCTAGAATCATCTTTCTATATTTCCTGAGCCTTGGCGTATTCGTGCGAATCTCCATACCAGCCTTGGGTGGTGTCGAACATGCAGCCTGAATCGAACCCCACTGATCCTCTACCACGCACATACGACAGGCGCCATAAACGGATAATTCGGAGTAGTAACAAAATGT
>ENA-OFCE01001673-OFCE01001673.1-metagenomes-genome-assembly--contig:-NODE-1673-length-10779-cov-6.343902_pt1 | contig 10779 bp, 9 predicted proteins | sample MGYA00153388_OFCE01 | MGnify analysis MGYA00153388
GGGTAGAGGGTAGAGGGTAGAGGGTAGAGGGTAGAGGGTAGAGGGTAGAGGGTAGGAAATCGTTGTTTAACTATCCGGCGTTGCTGATTTTAGGTATGAAACAGAACAGACAATCTTTGTAGGGGTGCCCCTTGTGGGTACCCTGTATCGATGCAGGGTACCCACAAGGGGTGCCCCTACAGAAAAATCATACCTAAAATCAGCAACGCCAACTATCTATTATCCACCATCGACTTCTACAAGTATGCAAAAAAAAGTTAAGCAATTAATGCCTAACCTCTTTTTAATAAATATTGTCTAAGTAGCCCTAAGGGAAATCGAATCCCTGTCGCCTCCGTGAAAGGGAGGTGTCCTAGGCCTCTAGACGATAGGGCCTTGCCTCAGACATCTATCAATATACGAGATATTCAAATCGATGTCAATACCTAAATGATATTTTTTTTCGGGCGGATGTTTTGGTGATTTTTCCGATTCGCTGGTGGATCGATCTATGATGGGGGTTCAGATCTGATTCTCGTTCCGAGCTTTGCCAACGCAAACTATGACTACTACTTATCAGCAGCCCGCTACTGTAGCTACGCCATTACCATTTCTCCGCAGCGAACTCACTAGTCTCCAAGCGTATATGCCCCATCCTGGGGGTACTGAGGAACCATCTGTCGAGATCGATCGATTAGATACCAATGAGAGTCCCTATGATTTGCCTGTGGCTCTGAAGCAAGAATTGGCTCAGATCTGGGAATTATCGATCGAGAGCAATCGTTATCCAGATGGCGGACACAATCGCCTCAAAGCCGCGATCGCCAGCTATGTGATGGAATCAGCCCTAAATCAGTCCCACATCCTGCCTAGCCAGATTAGCATTGGGAATGGCTCGGATGAGTTATTGCGATCGATTCTAATTGCGACTTGTGTGGGTGGTGCGGGAAGTATCCTGGTTGCTGGGCCGACTTTTAGCATGTATGGTATCCTAGCCCAAACTCTAGGAATACCTGTAGTCAGTGTCGCTCGATCGGTTGTGAATTTTGAAGTAGATTTAGATGCTGCTCGCAGTGCCATTAGCGATCGACAAATACCGATTAGGGTGGTGTTTATGGTACATCCCAATTCGCCGACAGGTAATGCGCTCACAGCAGCGGAATTAGACTGGATGCGAAGTTTACCAACAGATATTTTGGTGGTAATAGATGAGGCTTATTTTGAGTTTAGCCAGCAGACAGTGGTATCAGAATTAGTTCAGCATCCAAATTGGATCGTCTTACGGACATTCTCCAAAGCTTTTCGATTGGCTGCTCATCGAGTGGGTTATGCTGTCGGACATCCCCAATTAATCGCTACTCTAGAACAGGTAAGATTACCTTACAATTTGCCGAGTATTTCCCTCGCAGCCGCAGAGTTAGTCTTACAGCACCGCCAGTCGCTACTCGCCACAATTCCTGAGACAATCAGCCAGCGCGATCGACTATTTACAGCACTCACCAAAATTGCTAATCTCCAAGTATGGTCGAGTGATGCTAATTTTATTTATGCTCGGATTAAAGGGGCGAATCCAGATCTAGCAATGACTGAGCTAGTGGCACAGTTAAAAATTCAGGGGACATCGATCCGCCATACTGGGGGAGGATTGCGGATTTCGATCGGTACTCCTGCTGAAAACGATCGAACTATGCTCAGAATCAGTCAGCTATCGACATAAGTCGTAAATGTGGCTGAAAAAAGGTAGGGCAATTCAGGAATTGCCCTACCTTTTGTTGGAGTCTATTTGGAAGTAACCGGAACGCGCAACACCACCGCCAATAACCCTGGGTAGAGTCTGTCGATTTCCTCAATCCTTAGCGTGTTAATGTGTTGAGTTCCCTCCTTCCTGGTAGAAACTAGCCCCGACTCTCGCAAAATTTTGAAATGGTGCGACATGGTAGATTTCGCAACCGCACAATCTAGATCCGAACAAGTTAATTCCCCATTCTCCGCCAATTTTTGGACGATTTGTAACCTCACCGGATCTCCCAGTGCGTACAATAAACCGACTAGAGAGATATCTTCGCACTGGGGGTGATAAAACGGACGCATGATTTAGGCAAAACGTTAGACAACTACTTGCATTATCTCATATTGATTGATATAGTTTAGTAATTCGAGATTATCGAAATATCGAACTATCTACAGGAGAAACTAGTGAGTAATTCATTACAGCTACTCGAACCCGCACAACTAGGAAAATACTCGCTCAAGAATCGGATTGTTATGGCTCCGCTGACTCGCAACCGTGCCGCAGAGGGTAATATTCCCCAAGCGATGAATGTTGAGTACTATCGCCAACGCGCTACAGCCGGACTAATCATCAGTGAAGCTAGCCAAATTTCCCCCCAGGGACAGGGTTATCCATTTACGCCAGGGATTCATTCAGCAGCGCAAATTGCTGGCTGGAAATTAGTTACCACAGCAGTCCACGAGCAGGGCGGACGAATTTTCTTACAATTGTGGCATGTCGGGCGCGTTTCACATCCCTGTTTTCAGCCCAATGCTGGCTTACCTGTGGCTCCTAGCGCAATTGCACCAGAGGGTGAGGCAGCTACTTTTACTGGTTCTCAGCCCTACGTTGTCCCCCGTGCCCTAGAGACAGCCGAAATCCCAGGAATTATCGCAGATTATCATCGAGCAGCAGAGAACGCCTTAGCAGCCGGATTTGATGGCGTAGAGGTACATGGTGCGAATGGGTATTTGCTCGACCAATTTTTGCACGATGGATCGAATCAGCGCACGGATGAATATGGTGGATCGATCGCCAATCGCTCCCGATTATTATTGGAGGTAATTAATACTGTAGTTGATGTCTGGGGTAGCGATCGCGTGGGCGTACGACTATCTCCAAGCGGAGCGTTTGGCACGATGTCCGACAGCGATCCGATGGCTTTATTTACTGATGTAGTCCAGCAGATCGATCGCTTGAATCTAGCCTACATCCATATCGTCGAACCGCGTGTCGCAGGCAACGAGACGGCAGTAAATCCAGATATGACGATGAGTACCCACTATTTCCGCACTATTTACTCGGGGACGATGATTAGTGCTGGCGGACACGATCTCACCACAGGCGAACAGACACTGGTAGATGGCGATGCCGATTTGGTAGCTTATGGCAGGTTGTATATTTCCAACCCTGACTTACCACAGCGGTTTGCAGCCGGAGCGCAACTCACCCCCTACGATCGATCGACCTTTTACGGTGGTGACGAACACGGCTATATTGATTATCCCATGCTGTCATCAGTATCTTAGCGCGGTGGAGAATCGGTCGATCGGCTCGGCTCATTTATGGGTGTGATGGGACAAAGTGGTATAGATCTGAGCTGGGCACGATCGATGCTCGATCTTGGCGATCGATTAACCCGAACTCACGTTATGCCTACGGCAGGCTAACGCCAAACTGGACGGATCTCCCGAAGCTTGGGAAGCTTCCCCCCTAGAAGCTCTCGCGCCCCAGTCGGCTTCGCGCAAGTCGCAAGCTGTTAACTGTCAACTGTCAACACTTCGGCTTCGCTCAGTGTAAACTGTCAACTGTTTAAAGCGTCTAAACCAAACCCAACTCCCGTTTGAGCAGATCGATCGATTTCAGCCCGATATAGCTTTCGCTTTCGACGACTTGGGGAATCCGCATCAAGTCGTCGCCAGCAGCTTCGATCGCTTGATGGACGATACCGAGGCTGGCTTTGTCGCTGATAATAGTATGAGCGCGGCGGATCGTCGCATTGAGTTTATAGTGATCTTTGGTTTGGCAAGCCATCACCAATAAATCGTCGCCACGCATACTATGTACCATCATTTCTGCTACAGCGAGAATGCCAGCACTGAGACTGACAATCCCGACATAACTATTTTTAGGCAGGGTTTTGACAAGGGCTAGTTCTTTTTCGTAGTCTTGGAGATCGACGGGAATGACGCGGATCGATCGAGGTGTGACTGATTGGCTACTGGCTAACTTTGACTCTACATTACCAATAAAATAGCGGCTGGTAACAACTGTTGCAGCTAACGATTGAGCCAGTTGTGCTTCCAATTTTTCTAATGTGACTAGCTGCACCGGAATTCCTAGCGATTGTTGCAATTCCTGGAGCATCAATTCTCCTGCGCCCATCTCGACTTTGGGCACAGTGACAAAAACTTTAGCACTACACCGCCACCGCCAATCAATTTCAGTCAAGAATAATTCCCGCGATTGATTGAGTGAATAACCTTGCGCGAGGAGTAGATTGAGACTTTGGGAGACTAAATCGAGGGCGGAGAGATTTGGATCGATTTGGGAATTTGCAACCAGATGATTGCTTTCGTGCCCCAATGACTTGACATATATCCCCGAACCTGGGACGGATTCAACTAATCCAGTCCCTTCTAATTGACTGTATACTTTGCCGATCGTGTTGCGATGCAATCCTGTCTGCATGGCTAGTTGACGAGTACTCGGTAATCTATGCCCAGGCGAAAATTGCCTAGAGGCGATCGCAAACAACATCTGGTCGTACAGTTGTTTTGATACCGGAATTTCGCTATCAGTCTGGATATGGAATTGCATTAACTTCTCTGTCTGCGGACTTCATATAGCATCAGTGCAGCCGCCGTCGCGACATTCAGTGATTCTACCCTCACTGACATCGGAATCTTCACCTGAAGATCGGCGAGCACTGCCAAATCATCGCTCAAACCCGCTCCTTCGTTCCCCAATAAAATCAGCGTTGGTACACTGAGCTTGACATCCCAGTAGCTAGTTTGGGTATGTGAAGTAGTCGAAACTATCTGTACGCCCTGTTGTTTGTAACTGTTGAGTAGTTCGGGGAGATTGTCACTTACACCCATTGCCAGTCGGAACCATTGCCCAGCCGAGGCTCGAAGTACCTTGGGATTGTCCAAATCGACACTATCTTTACTAATCCACAAACCATCTACGCCTACCGCTGCTGCTGTGCGAATCATCGTCCCCAGATTACCAGGATCTTGAATCCTCGATAATACGAGCGTTAAATTTGCGGGAATGGGTGGTTTTGCCAGAGCCATTCGCGGTGCAATTGCCACGATCCCATCTGGGTTGACAGTAGTCGCGATCGCTCTGATTACTTCATCGCTCACCGACTCTACTCGCTCTCCAGTCGCCTGGACGATCGACCACAACTCTGGGTGGTGCGCTTGCCAATCTAGAGTACAACACACAGTCATGAGTGGATACTTGGCAGTACAGGCTTCCTCAATTAGATGTGTTCCCTCTAGCAAAAAGGATTGCGTTTCTCGTCGCTCTTTAGCATTTTGGAGCTTTTTAAATTGCTTGACGAGCGGGTTTTGAGTACTAGTTAACATAATGAAAGCGATCGAGATACTATAAATCAGTAAACAGCGACAATTTCTCATCACTGTTTACCGACAATTGTTAATTTTAAAATATATGCGCGACCCGAGACTCGAACTCGGAAGTCCTTGCGAACACTAGAACCTGAATCTAGCGCGTCTACCAATTCCGCCAGTCACGCAAAGTTATGATTTTTTCAAACCAGTTACTTATTATCAAAGACCTAGATGGTATTTGTCAAGTATTTGGGAATTCTGGCTTCAAAGCAATCCTCGATCGCTCTCCAAAGGTGAATAACTTGCGAGGATCGATCTGCTCATGCTATATTAGTTAAGGCTAATTTGCGGCTCGATCGCATAACTAGATTAGTAAAAGTATTTGAGGTTCAGTCGCAACTGATTGCGTTAACCAAAATTCAATAGCCAACCACAGACAGCAGGAGCGAAGAGCTTAATTCCCTGCCGAGGTTAACGCAAGCAGCACGAGCGATCGCTACCGAAAATAGTAGCGAACCGCGATCGACTGAATGAAAACCTCGGCACTAAGTGTCGGGGTTTGTTTTATGCCTGCTGTAGCCCGTTCACACCCAAAACGACCGAGAGGTAACTGTCAATTATGGGGAGAACCCTAGCAAACAAACAAGCGATCGTCGCCGATCTCAAGAAAGACTTGAGTGAAGCCACAATGGTCGCGGTGATTAACTACCAAGGTTTAACCGTGGCAGAAATCACCGATCTACGTCGCCGGATTCGCCCTAAAGGTGGACTCTGTACGGTCACAAAAAATACCCTGATGGGTAAAGCGATCGAAGGTAACGCCGACTGGCAAGCATTAGAACCTTTACTCAAGGGTTCTTCGGCTTTCTTGTTGCTCAAAGATGACATTGGTGGCTCGATCAAGGCTTACCATGAATTCCAAAAAGCCACCAAGAAAACCGAACTCCACGGTGGGGTAATGGAAGGGAAAGTCCTCACCGGAGCTGATGTCAAAGCGATCGGCGATCTACCATCCAAAGAACAGCTCATGGCGCAAATTGCTGGTGCCCTCAACTCCGTCACCGCGAAAATCGCGATCGGTGTTAAAGAAGTACCTGCTTCGATCGCCCGTAGCTTACAAGCTCACGTTGACAAAGGTTAGAACACAAAGTCAACAACCGAGTCACAATTTTCACCCATACTTAGGAATCTACACATGTCTGCTGCAACCGATACAATTTTAGAACAATTAAAAACCCTCAGCTTGCTCGAAGCGGCTGAACTAGTCAAGCAAATCGAAGAAGCTTTTGGCGTAAGTGCGGCTGCACCCGTCGGCGTAGCTATGGCTGTTGGCAATGCTGCTCCTGTTGAAGCTGAAGCCGAACAAACTGAATTTAGCGTCGTGCTTGAAGGGTTGTCTGACGACACCAAGAAAATTGCCGTCCTCAAAGTCGTTCGCGCGATCACTGGATTGGGCTTGAAAGAAGCCAAAGACTTGGTTGAATCCACACCTAAAGATGTCCTCACTGGCGTACCCAAAGCAGCCGCTGAAGATGCTAAAAAACAAATCGAAGAAGCTGGCGGTAAAGTAGTACTTAAATAAGTAACTAAGTCAAACCCGACGAGTGTGCGAAATACGCTATGAGATTGGATTTGACCGTTTGAAAGTCAAAATTCATGGTAGGTGCAATTCATCAATTGCGCCTACCATGAATTTTTTATGTCGAAAATATCTGACTGTAGATTGTGCTCGATCTACAATCTCGATCGATTAATCTGGTAAGATTAATCGATATTATCCTGTAAGAATTTGCAACTAAAGATAGTAGTCAAACTAAGTACACATCCAACTTAACTAAGAACCGCTATAACTTTCGGTTAACCTATGCACTCAGCGACGCGACTGGATGACCTCAAAATTTTAGAGTGTTTCCTCCAAAACTCTCTTCACGCTCACTTAGGGCGAATTATCCCATTTAGGGTGCAGTGTTTGTATAAAGACGATACCCTCTGGGTACTCGCCCAACACCCCGCTGATGTGGTGATCGATATTCCTGATATCTTTACCGTCTTGGAACGCGCTTTACAAGCAGAAGAGCCAAAGACACCCTTGGCAGTAAAATTGTACCTGCGATCGGAGGGAAATCAACATCCTTATAGTCAACAAAGCTTTACCGTTTACCCCCTCGTCCAGAAAACCGTACCAGGAGAAGCAGATCCACAAATGACTGGGATGAGCGAAGACAGTATGGGATTAGAACGCGATGCCCATGCTGGAAGATTTCGCCAACGTGGCGATCTTGAACCTGGGACACCTCTCCACATCTCAGACAATTATATGGATAACTCAGACGATACACTATCAATTCCAGAAGTAGTACGTAGCGACAACGCGCGACTCGTTAGTGTCTCCTCCTTCCTGGAAAATCGTCCACAGGAGCGGCTCATCAACATCGATGGAGATGCCTTCGCGAATAATATCGAGCATTCCTTTGGAGCCACCAAAGACAACGATTTCCCTTCGACTTACCCGCCATCCAAACAGCCGAACAAGTTAATTTTGCCGCTCCTTGGGGGTCTGGGGCTACTGGCGATCGGTTTGGGGGCAGGATATATGGGGACGCGTCCCTGTGTGTTGTCTGTCTGTACGGAGCTAAATACCGCCACACAGCTCACCCAATCATCCCTAGTAACGCTCAAAAATCCAGGAGTCACCGGACAAGAGGTCTTAACCGTCCAAAAACAGCTTCGTCAAAGTGTTGAAGATCTCAACTCTATTCCAATGTGGTCTGGTAGTTACGATGCGGCTCAAAAGTCGCTCCAAGCGACAACATCTCTAGTTACGGATCTAGACACCACAGTGGCGGCGATGAATATCGCATATAAAGCCGCAAATACCGTCAAAACTACACCGCTGCCGCTGCCACAATGGCTACAGAGTAAACAGATGTGGACAGACTCGATCGCCACCCTGGGCAAAATCGCCACCACGAGCCAAGTCTACCCCCTCGCGCAGCAAAAACTTACGGACTATCAAGGACAATTAGCAGATGTCGATCGACAGATAGCCACCGAAACTACCGCCGACCTAAACCTAAAATTTGCTGTAGATGGTATTAAAGCTGCAACCCAATCCCAAGCTACTGCTAAATCCCTGGCTCAATGGCGAGGAGTCAAAACTCAGTGGGAGACGATAAATAATCGGCTGACTAGCATTCCCGCCACTACAACTGTCTACGCCCAAGCCCAAGCATTAATCAAATCCTCTCAACCCCAGATTGCTACCGCCCAGGACAAAGTTCTGGAAGAAGAAAAAGCTAATCAAAACTACCAGCAGGCTGTCAAACTGGCTCAGTCAGCTAAACTGTCCCAAAAAAATAACCAGCTACCGCAAGCACTCTCGCAGTGGAATCAGTCCGTGGTAGCGATTCAGAGCGTTCCCCAAACTAGTGCCGTTTATACTCAAGCCAAACCTTTAGTATTGGAGTACACCAAAAGTTTTCAACAGCTAGAAAACCAACTCAAAACTACTCAAAAGGTTGCTTTAGCAAATAAGGATCTCCAACGCACTTGTAGTGGTAGTCCCCAGATCTGTACTTATACAGTGAGTAACAAGATCATCGTAGTGCGATTGATGTCGCTCTATACCCAGACGCTGAAGCAAACAGCAATGGCAGCATCTACTCAAGGCGATCGAAATGCTAAAGTCGGCATCCTCAACCATATCAATACGCTCGGCACTGCACTCCAAACTATCAGTGAAAATGCTAAACTACCGATCGAAGTCTATGGTGCAGACGGCAAGCAAATTCAAAATTATCGCCCTTAGTAATCGTGGATCGATTCTGGCAAGTAACTGTTGTGGTTCGATCGACCGCAATTACTCGATTGATTTTAGACAATCGTTGTATCTGAGAGCGATCGTGGTGCTATTTGTGCTACTGTATCCTCAAACCCCAATCTAGAAGTCAATACTAATGTTAAATTTAGTAGCATCAACTACCTTAATACTCTCGATTATGCGCTTCACTCGAGCGGTAAGAAGGCTAGAGCACATTTAAATATCCACTTTTAATGAAAGATAATTATATACTAGCTATTTAAGAGTTAGATATTTTAAAGAACTAGAGAAAAGATTAAATAACTTAAAACAATGGCTTCCGTACATTTATTTACCAGCATTACTACTAACTATATCCCGAAGGCAAGAGTTCTAGCAAAGTCCTTAAAAAAATTTCATCCAGACTACCAATTTCATATCGTACTATCCGATCGGATTCCAAGATTGATAGATATCAACAATGAACCTTTTGATAGTATTATTACAATTGAAGAACTAAAAATACCTAATTTAAGAAGTTGGATATTTAAACATACTCTTGTAGAAATGTGTACGGGAGTGAAAGGATTTGGCTTCAAAGAAATTATCCGTCGCTATCAACCAGATTACGTGTTCTTTTTCGATCCTGATATGGTGATTCTCTCACCAATTGATTCATTAATCGATAAGCTAAATAAAAATAGTATTTTGCTCACACCTCATCAAACAGAGCCAGAAGAAACAGACCGAGCTATCGTTGATAATGAAATTTGTAGTTTAAAACATGGTGTATTTAATCTGGGTTTCTTAGGTATACGCCCTAGCGAGAATTCAGAAGGCTTAAAATTTATTGATTGGTGGACTGCTCGCTTACAAGACTATTGTTATGTTGATAAATTGAATGGAATATTTACCGATCAAAGATGGGTGGATCTAGCTCCCGCATTCTTTGATGATTTAGGAATCGCCCGCGAGCCGATTTATAATGTCGCGACATGGAATCTTACACATCGAACTGCGACAGGTAGCATCGAACAAGGAATTAATATTAATGGTCAGCCAATCTGCTTTTATCACTTCTCAGGATTTGATAGTGGCGATCAACATGTTATGCTCAAAGAATATGGTAAGAAAAGCCCTGTTTTATTTGAATTAAGAGATTGGTATATCGAACAATGTAATTTATCTGATCAAAAAGAATTGGGCAAAATAGCTTGTATTTATGGTTGCTTTGATAACCGTGAAGCAATTACAACAGTCCAGCGAACCATCTATCGTTCTAGAGTCGATTTACAAACGGCATTCCCCGATCCATATGCTACCGATCTAAGTAAATCTTACTTCAATTGGTGCAAACAAACAGGAACTGCAAAAGCAGTAGACTTTATTTCTGAATCTCCAGAAGTATTAAGAGCGGAGTTCCTCCGGTTGCAAGAAGAATTAAGTGCGATTAAAGGATCGCGCTCTTGGCGGTTGATTAGAAGACTATTAGGCAAATCTGCATAAGTGAATATGATCAATCTACATGTTATGCATAGTTGGGGAGGTGGTTTAGAGAAATGGGTTCAAGACTACTGTGGCTCAGATACACGAGATACTAATTTCATTCTAAAATCTGTAGGCAGAAGTGGTGTACCTGCAAGGCAAAT
>ENA-OFCE01001674-OFCE01001674.1-metagenomes-genome-assembly--contig:-NODE-1674-length-10776-cov-3.086839_pt1 | contig 10776 bp, 6 predicted proteins | sample MGYA00153388_OFCE01 | MGnify analysis MGYA00153388
GCCATCGAACGGCGTACGCCCAGCAGCACTGCCAACGCCCGTTTTCCGTCTGTTCAACAACTTGGCGGCGAGCTACGACGGCAACCACCGCTACGTCGTTACAAAGGCGCGGCGCGCCGAGATGCGGGCTGCAGCGTGGACAGATAAAGGCGTTGCGTTCTGAACGGCAAGCGCGGTTTATTCGCGAGCCTTACCGCTGATTCGCTAGTGCGTTGGTCAGTTAAAGCGCTACGAACAGCTCTTTCCTGAAAGGCAGATTGATTATGGGCTCGATGAGCATTTGTTGCTTTATCGACTGTTGCAGTGAATGCCTTCTAGCCCTCGTACACAGGCGCATTCAGCGAAAAGCCAAAACACGATGTGCCGGTGGCTGGAGGAAGCGGTGCTTATTGAGCACCATCCGAGTGCGCGAAGTTTATGCCCTCATTTCTGAGACGTTTCTGCAACAAACATATAGACAGCATGCAGGGCGCTGATCGGGCTACCTGAGCAGCGATGCATCCATCACCGTTTCGCGCCTAAAGCATCCGCAAAGCTCTTATGCGGCGGTAGTTTGCCGCGTCTCGCGTCAGCAATAAAGGTACTAACGGCCGCGTCCAAAACGTGGAGTTCGCTGGCGCTAATGACGAAACCGATATTAATGGTCAAGTCGGGCAACAGAACCGTCTTCGTCAGCCGAACAGGTTCCTCAACTATTTCACCGCTCTGTTTGCAGACTGGCGCGCCCCACAGCACGCCGACAAGCGCAAAACGATCACCGACAGCGAGCCCGCCGTTGCGCATGCCGTAGCTTCCAGCGTCGGCGACTACTACCGGACTTCCGCTTGAACCGGGGAAAGCGGCTATATCAACGAGAAATTCCGGGCGCCCTTCATACCGTGTCTGCGGATTAGTCGCCATTGCGCCACGTCTTACTATGGGTGCATTGTTAGTGGCGTCCCATAGCCCAATAGGATACCCAATCATGCGCACCGATTCAAAAGGTAGAAGCTCGTCCAAGAACTTTGCACTGGCGACGTTCTCGACTGAGAGCGAGACTAGTGCGGGATGTTTGCCGGAAGCGTTCCTTAGCTTCTCTAGCGTGGGAGCAATAAGAATGGCGCAAAGATCAACTTGCGGATTTGGATGAGGAACTACCGCGTCTAACGCAACGTCAACCTCCGCAAATTGCGTCGACACTCTTTGCCCACCATCCTCGTCGGTGACGTGAAGGGCGATTCTCACGCTATCTGCACCTGCCAGTACGTGCGTATTTGTAACAATCGCAATTGCCCCGCCGCCGACAGGGTTCTTCGCGAAATCAAAATAAAAGCCGGTTCCGCTTTCGCTCGTAAGCTTGCCCCGCTTCACACGCACAATCCGAACTGTTATGCCATCTAATTGCTCTCGAACATTCATTTGCGTATGGTGTTTAGAAGGCGCGTAGACGCTTCTACCTATGCTGCGAGCGCCTTATGCGTGGTCGCGATGTGCGAAGCGAAGCGAGCTAGAGAACCGCAGGCGTTGCGCTTTTGGACGTCTATTGCTGCTGGTGAGATGTGGCGGAAGCGGTGAGATTCGAACTCACGAACGGGTTGCCCCGTCGCCGGTTTTCAAGACCGGTGCCTTCAACCGCTCGGCCACGCTTCCTAGCCCAACATTATAGGCATAGGCGGAGAGGTGCTCGCCCCGTGCCGAGCAGCTTTCTCTACCGGTTGTTGCAGGTAGTTTTTTTTCGTTATAAAACTACACGAATGACTTCTGACACTTCCCCAGCTTCTAGTTTGCGGCGGCATCCCACGGTCGTCGCAATCACCCAATCGATCCGCGAGCGCAGCGGCGCTGGCCGTGCGGCGTATCTTGCGACCGTCGTCAAGCAGCGCGCAGCGCGCCTCACACGGCGGCGCTTGAGTGCTGCTAATTTGGCGCACGGTTACGCTTCTCTGCCCAATGGCCACAAGCTGCGCGTGGTGGCCGAGCCGGTGCCCATGATTGCCATTGTTTCGTCTTACAACGACGTGCTCTCGGCGCACCAACCGCTCGCCAACTACCCAACAGTCATCAAGGCCGAGGTACGCAAACATGCGGCGGTGGCTCAGTTCGCGGGCGGCGTCCCGGCCATGTGCGACGGGGTGACGCAGGGGCAGCCGGGCATGGAGTTGTCGCTGTTTTCGCGTGACGTGATTGCGATGTCGACCGCCATTGCGCTGACCCACGATTTGTATGACGGCGCGGTGCTGCTGGGGGTGTGCGACAAGATCGTACCGGGGTTGTTGATGGGCGCGCTTTCGTTCGGCCATTTGCCCGCGATTTTTGTGCCAGCCGGGCCAATGCCCAGTGGTTTGTCGAACAAAGAAAAAGGCAATATTCGCAAGCTTCATGCACAGGGCAAAGTCGAGCCCGCCGCACTGTTGGCAGCCGAAATGGCCGCGTATCACACCGAGGGCACCTGCACGTTTTACGGCACCGCGAACTCCAATCAAATGCTGCTGGAGGCGATGGGTTTGCTGATTCCCGGCGCGGCATTTGTGCCGCCGAATGATCCACGCCGCACGCTGTTGACCCAAGCCGCGAGCGTGCGCATGGCAGCGCTGGCCAAGGTTCAGCGCGGCCTCGGTGAATGGGTGAATGAGCGGGTGCTGGTCAACGCGATTGTGGCGCTTTTAGCCACCGGCGGATCCACCAATCACACCATGCACTGGGTGTCCATTGCCCGCGCGGCGGGCTTTGAATTGACGTGGCAAGATATCGATGCGCTGTCGCGCGTAACGCCATTGCTGACGCGGCTGTACCCCAACGGCGACGCCGATGTGAACGATTTCAACAGGGTAGGCGGCACTGGATTTTTGTTCCGCGAATTGCTTGCGGCCGGGCTGATGCATGACGACGTGGATACCGTGATGGGCCACGGACTTTCGCATTACGCGCAGTCGTTAACCGCCGAAACATCGCAGCTTACTTACGCAGCACCCGTAGCTGTGTCCGACGACTTAACCGTGCTTCGTCCTGCGAGCGAACCGTTCAGCGCGGAGGGCGGATTGCGTCTGCTCACGGGCAACCTCGGGCAGGCGATCATTAAGGTCTCCGCGGTGGCTCCGGAGCACCGCGTGATTACCGCACCTGCTCATGTGTTCGACACACAACTTGACGTGGTCGCCGCGTTCAAAGCCAACCGCTTCGTAGCCGACAGCGTGGTGATCGTGCGCAATCAAGGCCCGCGCGCCTGCGGCATGCCCGAGCTGCATCAGCTCACCCCAGCGCTCTCGGTGTTGCTCGACCGCGGCTTGAACGTGGCGCTGGTCACCGATGGCCGCATGTCGGGTGCGTCGGGGCGGGTGCCCGCCGCCATTCACGTCACGCCAGAGGCCGCAGCGGGCGGGGCGTTGGCGCGGGTGCTCGACGGAGATTGGGTCACCGTGAATTGCATCGAAGGCACGCTCACGCTGCATGTGGATGAGACCGAATTGGCCGCTCGCCCAAACGCGCCCACGCCCGAATCGGGAACCGGTTGGGGTCGTGAATTATTCTCGGCCTTCCGCGACAATGTCAGTGACGCGCATCTTGGCGCGTCCATCTTTTATAAGTGATCGCTATGGATTTGAACGCGACGCTTCGCAAGCTCAGCTATGTGCCAGTCATTGAAATTGACGACGCAGCCAACGCGGTGCCGCTGACTGAGGCACTGCTGGCCGGTGGCATCGAAGTCACGCTGCGCACCGAGGCCGGCTTGGCCGCGATCCGCGCCGTGGCGAAATCGGGCTTGCCGGTGTTGACCGGCGTCGGCACCGTGACTCGCGCCGATCAGGTGTTGATGTGTGTGGACGCAGGCGCACAATTTGCAGTGTCGCCGGGGTTCACCGAAGCGCTCGGCGCGGCCTGCCGACGCGCCAATTTGCCGCTGCTGCCCGGCACCGTTACGCCCAGTGAAGTGATGATCGCGCTCGATGCAGGCTTCACCATGCTCAAGTTTTTTCCCGCCTCCATTTACGGCGGTGCGGCGTGGTTAAAGGCCATCCATGGCCCGCTGCCGCAGGCCACGTTTTGCCCAACTGGCGGCATTCGTGACGAGGACATTCCGGGTTACTTGGCGTGCCCGAATCTTTCGGCGTTTGGCAGCTCGGCGGTGGCCTCGCGGGCGCTGATCGCAGCAAAAAATTGGGACGAAATCACGGCGCGAGCGAAGAAATTAATGGCGATGGTGTGCGCGGCACGGCCCGTCTGACAACAGCTTTTTCTTGAAAACCTTATTTTACAAGGGCTACCCGTTATTTCCGATTGCAATCGACTTTTGCAAAAAACGGAGGCTAGACCAAGTAAACCTTAGCTTTCCTCAAAAAGCCGATTCGCAGGTGCGTTGCGCAAAAACTTTCAACAATCACTCACGCTCGCCCAGTTTTCGCGCCTCAATCTCAGCCTTAACGCGCTCAATCTCTCGCTGCTTGGCCTCGGGTGTGCCCCATTTGGGTTCAGCAGCGGGCGTCGGAGCCGTCTTGGCTGAAGACTTAATTGATCGCATCCCTGCACGGGCGAGCTTTTGAAAGTTCGCCATTTCTAAGGCCCGCTGTGCTTTTTTCGCCGCACGAGCGGCCTTCGCCGCGTCGGCGGTCTGCTTAGTTTTCTCGCGCGCTTCGGCCTCAGCCTTCCACTGCGCTTGCCATTTCGCCATGAATGCGTCGTGCTCGGCGCGTTCGCGCTCCCGGTCGACACGCGCCTGCGCCTCGGCTTGCAGATAGCGGACTTGCAGCACGCCGACCGGTGCCGCAAGCTGGGTGGCCCGCGCCCAGTAGTCGGCCACTGCGGGCCAATGTTCGGGCCGCGCCATCTCGTTAATCAGGGGCAAATTTAACGCCGCAAACACGTTGATCCAACCCGCTTCTTCCGCCGTCTCGGTGCTGACTTTGGCCCGCACCGACATCAATGGATTCAACTGATACCAGCCCTGCTCCACGCGCACAAACAGCGCTCGGTTATAGGCGTAATCACGCGCCACTTCGTTCCGTGACAGCAATGCTGAGAGATGCGCGCGGGTGTTGCGTTCTGGGCGTATTACGGTCGTCGGCAGGTGCTGCCACGCATCGAGCACGGCACGCGTGTCAAACGCGGCGTTGGCCTTGCGATGCCGCGTGACAAATCGTGACTTGAACAACGTCCACAACGTCTGCACCAATAAATATTCCGACAGATGACGATCAATGCGCACCAGCCGATTGCCTGTATTCACATCAATGCTCGACGGGGCAAGCAACTCGTACAACGGGCCCGCCGCGCGCTTGGCAAACGCAGGCTCGCGAAACGCGGCGCGTAGCAACCAATGCAGCGCGTTTTGCCCGTAATGATCCACCGCGTCTACGTTGGCACCCCGCGTGAGCAGCGCCTCTACCAACGCCACGTTACCCGCTGCGCTTGCAGCCATCAGCGGGGTTTGATTCATCGGCAAACGGTGCTCAACCCCGTGTTGATCGCACTGCCGCAAAATCTCTTTGAACGAGGGCGCAAAGTAGGGCACGTAGCTCTTGCGTCCGATCAGCGCCGACTGGGTTGCGAACTGCCGCGCGGGTTCAAATTTGCCCTCCGTGACCAGGGCGTCGGCCAACGCGGATTCGTCGAAACAACCCGCGTAATCGTAGAGCTGCTGGCGCGGCTTGCTGCCCGGTTGCTGCTCACCAAATACTTTCACCAAAAGCTCACGCAAACGCGGCTCGGTGAACACAGGCCACGGCACCGGAGACTGCTTCAAAATGCCCTTGCGAATGGCATCCGCCTGCTCAAGTTTCCCCTGCAATTCGAGCTTTCGCGCCTCGCGCTGCCAGTCCTCGGTGCTGGATTGCTTGGCCTCCACCCTGGCCTGCCCGGAGGGTGATAAATCAAGCAAACCGAACAGCGGATGCCCCACATCGGACTCCACCACGTAGAGATTTTTAACCGCCCGGGTGATGGCCACATACAGGGCGTTGACAAAAAATTTATACACCTCTAACGACTTATCGGTCTTGTCTTTGGCGCGCTTGTAATCGAGCGTGTCCTGCGCAATATCGGCCTGCGTGACGCCCTCGGTCAAGTCAGAAAACTCAGCCCGATGATTCGACACAAAGCGGTAAAGCACGATGTTTTCATACTCTAAACCCTTCGCCTCGTGAACCGAGAACAACAGCGGCGTGGCGAAGTATTTTCGCGCCTGCGCCTTGTCTTCATCGCGCATCACCAGCACCGCGAACTGCGTCGACTGCCGCGTTTTTTGATCGAGATCGCGGTTCACCGCGTCCTTATCGGCAAGCAGCGCCACCTGCCCCGGCGCACCGCCCACCGCCTGCACCAAGAAGTTACTTTCCCGGTCAATCGAGCCGAAACGGCGCTGCTTAATCTTGAGCAACGCATTGGCCACCCGCGTGGCCTCCAGCCCGTTTCTGAAGTTGGCCGTGAGCACTTGCAGCGATTGCCGTTCGGCCAACGCGGCGTCGTTCCAAAACAAACTTTTTACCTGCGCCCACGAGAAAAAATTCGGATGCACGATTTGATTGGAGTCGCCGCAGAGCAGAAATTGTCCGGGCCGTTTCAGCGTTTTGAGCACCAGCGCGAGCTGCGCGGTGGTGATGTCTTGCACCTCATCAATCACCACAAAATCGTAGCGCGGCGCAGCGAACGGCAATCGCTGCAGCCGCTCATGGGCGAGCAAATTCAGGTCAAACAGATTCGATTCTGCGAGCCAGCTTTTGTACTTATCGAAGATGTCGTAGAGCACGTCGCGCCGCTCAGACGCAAAGATCGATTGCCGCACACCCAAGGCCACATAAGCCTCACGGGTGAGCACTCCGGTGGCCCGCGCTGCCAGCACACCACGAATTTCCTCGAACGCTTGATGCGCGTCAATGTCCTTGGTCGCAGCACGTATCCGCACGAACCACGTCGCAAAATCCCGCCACGTCGCCTCGCGCCCCACGGGAACGGCGATCGTCTCGACAAACTCGCGGTACGACAAAAACACGGCCTCTTGCCCGTCGTGCTCAAAGCCATTGGCGTAATAAAGCTCGCGCGCACTTTGCGCCAAAAATGCAGAGTGGGTGACGTAGAGCACCTCGCCCTCGGCAAGTTTCAATTTCTCTAGCGTCAACGCTGTTTTGCCGCTACCCGCGCTGCCCACCAGAATGAGCGGCGCGGGATGCTGGTACACCGCCTGCTGCGTGTCATCAAACGAAATGGGCTTGTCGAGCAAATGCAGCGATGTGCGCTCGGGATGCAGATAGCGCAGCGGCAGGGCCTCCCCGCTCGCCTCGGCTAGTTCCGCATCGGGAATTTTCGCCTCATCAATGGCCGCACCACGCAAAAACCGCGACGCCGCATAGTGGTGCTGATGGATCACCTCCAACATCAACACGCACACCTTGTCGTCATGACGGATCAAACAAAACAGCAACCGATTGGTGTCATCCAGCTTCGCGCGATACAGTTTTGCCGCGCCGTGCATACCCAGTTTTTTAACCTGCGCCGCGCGAAAATCCCCGCGCTCAATGAGCGCTGAAATTTTCTTGTAACCGGCCTTAACGCGGCTCGTATCGAGACCGATGTATTCGAGGATTTTCATGGGACGAGTCGTAGTCAATACGTTTCACTCAAGTGTATTGCTGACGACGGCGCGCGCCGGGTCGCGGCATCGCCTTTAGTGCTGAGCGCGTCGAAGGGCGCTCCTACAGCTGAGTCGCCACCCAGCTTGAAATCGCGGCGCGAATCGAATCGACCTCACCGATGGGTGGTGCGACCGTGAAGCGCACTTCGGGGTGTTTTGCTTGCGCTACTTCGATCAATGCAGTTAAGTCTTTTCGGGTGTGCGCGCCAGCTGCCAAAAACAACGGAATCACGCGGATTTGCTCGGCATCTTGCGCCACCAGCGCGTCCACCGAGGTCGCAAAATCGGGCTGCATGAATTCAAGAAAGGCCAACTCGGAAAGTTTCGCGGCGTGCATGCCGCGAAAGTCGGCAAGGATCGCGTCAAACGGCACCCGCCAATTGGGGTCGCGCGAGCCGTGGCCGAAAAAAAGTATGGCAGTCATGGTCAATCGCGCCGTTAAAAATGCGATTGTAGAAGTTAACCGTGCGCTAGCGAGCAGCGGCCCCGTTTTGCCGACTCATGCGTGTCGCACATCGCCACACCGTCATCGCTACGGCCCGAAATTCGTGCCGCAGTTCTGGTTCAGGTAGTCGCGAATCAGAGGCCAGGTATTGCGTAGTGGCGTGCCGACGATGATGCCGGTGGTGACTGCGGTGCCGGTGAAGCCGAGCATGGCGCGCAGCAAGATCAAGCCGTCGGTCGGGCCGTTCGCTGCGCCGCCGCTGCCGTCGATGTCCAACGTTGCGAGTAGCGCGTCGATGGCGTTGGCAATGGCGATGTCGCCCGTTCGAAGTCCAGCGGGGTTGACCGCATTGGCGATCAACGCCGCGCCCGACAAACCGAGCATGCGACGCAGAATGAGCAGACCGTCGGTACTTCCGAGCATGGCGTTGTCGCGATCAATGTCCAGATTGCAGCCCGAAAGGTTGGCTAGGTCTGCTGACAGCCTCGATACAAAAGCATCACTGCTTACCGATTTCACGCTCTGCGCGCCACCCGCCACATTGGGCAGATCGGCAGAGCCGGTATAGCCTGCGAGATAGACCTCACCGCTGGTCGGATGTATCGCCAAGGCTTGGCCATTCTCACTACCCGAGCCGCCAAGATAGGTCGATTGCAGCCGCGAGGTCAGCGCAGGGTTGAAGCGGGTGACGAACGCGTCACGGCCCACTGATTTAACGCTCTGCGCCCCGGCGACTGTGCCGGGTAGATCGACGGAAAGAGTGTCACCCGCGACGTAGACCTCGCCACTAACCGGATGAATCGCCAGAGCGTTGGCAATCTCATACCCGGTGCCGCCGATATAACTTGATTGCAGGACACTGGTCAGCGAGGCGTTAAGGCGGGTAACAAAGGCGTCAGTGCCCCCGACATAAACGCTTTGCTGGCCCCCGGCCACGCCAGGCAGGTCAGCGGAAACGGTGCGTCCCGCGACATAGACCTCGCCGGTGGCCGGGTGGATCGCCAAGGCGAAAGCATAGTCAAGGCCACCACCGCCCAAATAGCTCGATTGCAGCCGCGAGGTCAGCGCAGGGTTGAAGCGGGTGACGAACGCGTCACCGCCCGTTGATATCACGGCCTGCGCCCCACCGATCACGCCGGGCAGATTGGTGGAACCGGTGCCGCCCGAGACATAGACCTCGCCGCTGACCGGGTGAATCGCCAGCGCGCGAGCATAGTCAACCCCCCCACCACCTAGATAACTGGATTGAAGCCGAGTGGTTAACGCGGCGTTAAAGCGGGTAACGAAGGCATCATTGCCGCCGCCGTTAGCGCTTTGCGCGCCCCCAGCCACGCCGGGAAAATTGGTGGAGTCGGTGTCTCCCGCGACATAGATATCGCCGCTGGTCGGGTGGATACCCAGAGCATTGGCAACGTCATTGCCGGCTCCGCCGAGATAACTCGTTTGCAACCGAGTGGTCAGCGCGGCGTCAAAGCGGGTGACGAAGGCGTCACTTAGACCCGACTTAACGTTTTGCGCTCCCCCGACCGCACCGGACAGGTCGGAAGACGTGGTGCTGCCAGCGACATAGACTTCGCCGCTGGCTGGGTGGATCGCCAAGGCACCCGCAAAGTCACTTCCCGTGCCGCCAAAGTAGCTGGATTGCAGGCGGGTAGTCAGCGCCGCGTTAAAGCGGGTGACGAAGGCGTCGTACCCCGTTGATTTCACCGGCTGAGCGCCGCCGCTCGCTCCCGGCATATCTGTTGAAATCGAGTCGCCCGCCACATAAACCTCTCCAGTTGTTGGGTGAATGGCCATCGCACGAATTCCGTCGTCTCCATCCCCGCCGAGATAAGTCGATTGCAGCAACGGATCGATCACAAGCGGTTGCGAGCGGTCGTAGTGGCCGAGGGTGAAACCGTACCATTGTTCGTTGGCGTTGAGCGCGTAGGCGACTTGAACTGATACGCGCTCGCCGTTGGCGTTTTCTTGAAAGGCAATGGGTGCGGTGAAGGCGACCTGGCCGTTGCCGGTGTGGGCGATGAGTTCACCTTGGGAGCCGATTTCGAGTTTGTTCGCGCCCGCGAGTTTGATGTTGATTTGCTTCGGGTCGTGCTTGGGCGCGACGGTGAAGATTTTTTCGACGTTGTTGCCGGTGGCGCGCAACTGCACATTGACGCCGGGATACATGTCGCCCAAGTTCACCCGTTCGTAGGTGTTTAAGTTATCGGCGTGTTTGCTGGTGTCGTTGCCGATGGCGTAGCTGACTTTGCCCTCCATCGGGCGGTATCCTGCGGGGGCTTTGAGCGTGCTTTGGCTCATCGCTCGCGGTTGGCCTTTGGCGTCAACCAAGGTTTCGCTGAGCACCCAGCCGGTCTGGCTCCCTCGCCCCTCGTGGGAGAGGGGGCCGGTGGCGTCGGCCTCAATAGTGGTTGAGCGCGCCGCCTTCACCCTCTCCCCCAACCCCAGCGCTGGCCCGGTTACGGTAGCGTGGCAATTGCCACCGGGTAGCCGCGCCGGGCAGCTGCGGCTGTATTCGGGGCTGGGCCAGCTCCTCAAAACCCTGCCTCTGCCGCCCACGGTCAGCGGCCAGCTCGCGGTGGCCGGGCTGCCCCCCGGCCTCTACCTGGCCCGGCTGGTCGATGGCCAGCTGCTGCTGCTGTACCGGCAGGGCCGGCACCACTACTTCCGCCTGGCCGGCGAGGAGGTGGCGAGCATGCTGGAAGTGCTGGGCGGCCTGCAGGCCCGGAAC
>ENA-OFCE01001676-OFCE01001676.1-metagenomes-genome-assembly--contig:-NODE-1676-length-10770-cov-2.472422_pt1 | contig 10770 bp, 6 predicted proteins | sample MGYA00153388_OFCE01 | MGnify analysis MGYA00153388
ACCCGGGCACATGCTGCATTCCACCCCAGCCTGTCGGGCATGGTAGACAAGCTGGGTTATTACGACTTCTTCTTGATTGATGCCGACCAGCGGCGTGTCATTTACTCCGTTGAAAAAGAAATTGATTTCGCGACCTTGCTGGAAACCGGCATTGCCGCGAAAACGGCACTGGACGCTGCTGTGAACGCGATGCTACGAGCTAAAACGGCAGACGAATACTTCATTGCCGACTACAGCCCGTACCTGGTTTCGTATAACGATCAGGCGTCGTTTATCGCAGTTCCGGTGTTCGACGGCGATATCCAGATTGCCGTGATGGCTGTGCAAGTGCCTGTAGAGGAGCTGACCGAAATATTGACTTCGACCAAGCGCTGGCTGGAAGTGGGGCTGGGTAAAACGGGTGAGGTGTTCATTGCAGGTGCCGATGGTTTTATGCGTACGGACGCGCGTCTGCTGTTCGACAACACGGCGGCTTTCTTGAAGAGTGCCAGTGCGTCCATGACGCCCGATGCAGTCAAACAGGCCAGCCTGCGTACCACCTCCATCGGTCTGGTCAAGGTCACGTCGCAGGAAGTGTTGAAAGCGGCGGCTGGAACCTCAGGGGCCGAGCAATTCATTGACTTTCAAGGCAATGAGGTGTTTGGTGCTTACTCTCCGGTGGGTATTGCAGGTTTGAACTGGTTGATTGTGGCCAAACAGGACACCGAAGAGTTGTTCGCTCCCATTGCCCAGCTGGCACGGGATGCTGCCTTGCGCGCAGGCCTGACGGCACTGGCCGTGCTGGCCGCAGCGGCATTGGCCATCGCAGTGTTTTTACGCTCTTTCCTGCGCCCTATTGCGCAGCTGACCACCACCGTGCACCAGTTGCAGGCGGGAGATTTCTCAGCGCGTGCCAATATTCAAACGGGCGATGAGTTGGAGGTACTGGGCAAGTCGCTAGATAACCTGCTGGACGACCGTTTGCAGGCGCTGGACGATGCACAGAAGGAAAACGAGGATCTGAACAGCTCGGTGATTATTTTGCTGGAAACTGTCTCACTGGTATCGCAGCGCGACTTGACGGTACGGGCACCTGTGATGGAAAACATGATTGGCACTGTGGCTGACTCCATCAACTACCTGACAGAAGAAACCGAGAAGGTGCTTAGTGAAGTGAACGAAGTTGCCGACCAGGTGGATGCGGCTTCCAGTTACGTGAAGTCACAGGCCACGACGGTGGCAGAAACGGCCAGCGCCGAGCGCAACTCGGTGCTCACGATGGCCATGGAGCTCGAAGAAGCGACTGACGAGATCAAACGGGTAGCCACGTTGGCCGACAGCTCCAGTGAAATTGCCAGACGGGCGATCACCACAGCGCAGTCTGCGCAGTTGTCGGTGGCAGGCACTGTCAAAGGCATGGTGTCCATTCGCGAGACGATTTCCGAGGTGGAAAAACGCATCAAGCGTCTGGGCGAGCGGTCGCAGGAGATCTCGCAGATCGTGAACCTGATCAACCAGATTTCGGAGCGCACTCACGTGCTGGCGCTGAACGCTTCCATGCAGGCTGCCATGGCTGGTGAAGCGGGGCGTGGTTTTGCGGTGGTGGCCGAAGAGGTTCAACGGTTGGCTGACAACGCGCGGGGTGCGACTACTCAGATTGCGGGTCTGGTCTACAACATTCAGGTTGAAACCAACGACACCATCAATACCGTTAACAAAACCATCGATCAGGTGGTACAGGGCTCGGAGATGGCAACGCGCTCGGGCGAAGACATGAACAACACTGAGGCGTCCACTCGCGAACTGGTGGACCTGGTGCAGCGCATTGCGGCCAGCTCCGTGGATCAGGTACGTATTGCTACTGCATTGCAGTTGCGCATGGACGAGATTGTGGAGTCCACCCAGACCACTTCGCGGCAGGTTGAGTCGCAAAGCGAAAGCGCCGACCTGCTGGTGCAGTCAGCCAAACGGTTGGTTGACACGGTGTCGGTGTTCAAACTCAAGCCGCGTTAATTGCTGCAACAGTTTCACAACTGGCGCACCGTCTCATGCAAATAAGCGAAATTCTGGGTGCCTTGAAGGTCGAAGTTGAACTCGTCCAGGGCGACCTGATGCCGTGGCTGGAAGCCCTGGCTCAAGACCCGCGCGACTGCGCGCTGGATGCCTACCGCAGTCAACTGGAGCGGACTCAGGAAACCTGCAGCATGCTTTCGTTGTCTGCTTTGGCGCAGTGGCTGCAAATGTTGCTGGACAGTTTGGCCGTACTCGACGATGCCTCTGAAAGTCAACGTCTGGACTGGGCAGAGGCCCATGCGCAGTGGCCGGGTGCGCTGATTGACTACCTGCAAGACCACACCAGCGAAGCGACCAGCTTGGCCTTACTGAACTGCGTGGCCGACCCGAGGCTGTTGTTACCGCTGGACGTAGAGGGCATTGGCCAGTTGCAAATCATGCTGGCTGAACCCATCGTGTTACCGCAGGAGTTTGATGAACCGTTGGCCGAGCAGGAAACAGCGTCGCTCGCCGATACGGATTTAGCGGTACCGCAAGACGTCGATGCCTCGGTCTACGAAGCTTTTCGGGGCGACGCCGCCGAGCAGGCTGTGCAGTTGTCGGTGCTGGTGTTGCAGGTGTTGCAAGGGCAGGACGAGACCGGTGCCGCCCTGATTGAAGCGCGGCGTATTGCGCATTCGTTCAAAGGTGTGGCCGCGATGATTGGTATTCGCGGCATCAGCCGTCTGGCGCACCGTCTGGAAGACATCCTGGATTTTTTGGCCAGCCTGCCCGAGGTACCCACCTTGCCCCGAGCCCTCTCGGACACTTTGCAGGATGCCACTGCCACGCTGGAGCAGCAGGTGTACGCCGTGATGGGCGAAGAGTCTCCGCCCGACAACGCCCAGCAGGTCTTGCAGGCGGTGATGGACTGGGATTACGTTTTAAAGACAAATGGGTCTTCAGCCCTTACAGAAACTGCTCAAGCAGCTATTGAAATAATAGCAAATAGACCATCCGACGGAGATGTGGCGCTGGACTTTGACTTTGATGTGCAAGTGCAGCCTTCGACGTCGAACTCGAGCGGTGCCGAAATACCTTATGCCCCAGTCATACCCTATGCTCATCCGACCTTCACCTTGGCACAGCTGCCTGCGATGCCCGTCATACCCATGCCAACCGCTGGGCCGCGTGCGTCTCCTGGTAGCGCAATTAACCCGGAAGAAGACGTTACCACCCGGGTCTCGGTGCGCCGCATTGACGAGTTTTTGCGTACTTCGGGCGAGTTGTACTTGGGTTCTGCCCAGTTGCGCCTGGCGCTGGATGACGCACTAACCCGCCAAAAGGCCTTGTTGGCACAAAACCTGTCGATGCAAAACCGCCTGGCCGAGTTGGACCGGGCCGTATCGTTGCGCGGCATTTCGCTGCAGGCCGAGCAGGCCGCGGGTGGCTTGGACGCCCTGGAGCTGGATCAATACAACGAGCTGTATGGCCTGACCAAGGCGCTGTACGAATCCAGTGCCGACTTCAAGGACATGGCCGACGCCGTGCAGGAAAAGCTGGGCGGCTTGTCATCCCAGGCTTTGCGCCAGGAATTGACCGCACGCAACTTTCAGCGTCTGGTGCTCACAACCCGACTTGTGCCCGCAGGCAGTCTGACTGCACGTTTAAAGCGAAACGTGCGGCAAACAGCGCGAAGCACACAAAAAGAGGCCGAAGTGGAAGTGCTTGGCGAAGAAGTGATGTTGGACCGCGAAGTGCTTGACCAGTTGGGCGAGCCTCTGTTGCATTTGCTGCGCAATGCGGTAGACCACGGCATCGAAACCCCCGCCGTGCGCCGTGCGCAAGGCAAAAGCGCACAAGGGCTCATCAGCGTGCAATTTCGCGAGCAGGCGGGTGCGGTGGAAGCCGTGGTGCGCGACGATGGCACAGGCCTGAACTTTAATGCCATCTGGAAAAAAGGGATTGAACGCGGCCTGCTGGCGGCTGACGAGGAGCCGTCTGAAGCCCAGCTGATGCGCCTGGTCATGCAGCCGGGCTTTACCACCCGCAGCAGCATCACCGAGGTATCGGGCCGCGGTGTGGGCATGGACGTGGTGCGCGAACGCCTGGAGCGCATCGGCGGCAGTGTGCAGATTAATTCGGTTGCGGGGCAGGGCAGCACTATTACCCTGCGTTTTCCGGCTTCGCGAGCGTTGCTGTTTGCGTTGTTTGTGCGTGCGGGCAACCAGTTATTTGCACTGCCCGCCTCAGTGGTGCAAACCGCGCTGGCCCCCGGTATGGGCACCTTGCAGCAAACCGGCGCTGGCTGGCAGTTGGTTTATAACCAGCAAACCCTGCCAGTGCGACGCATGGATTCTGCGCTGGGCATTGCCGACGATCCAGCTTTATATGGGGCCATGGACCAGCAGCCTCTGGTCGTGGTGCGCGGCCCAGAAGGCGATGTAGCGCTAGCTGTGCAGGCGGTGGTGTCTTCGCGCGAAGTGCTGCTGCAACCCCTGCACCCTGCTTTGGCAAACCTGCCTGGCTTGCTGGGCGCGGCCATCATGCCTGACGGCAGCGTCGCGCCAGTGCTTGATGTCCCCAGTCTGCTGCGCGACAAAGTCAGCCTGCGTGCGCAAGATACACGGGCGATCCAGCAGGACACCCGGCCACTCATTTTGGTTGTAGACGATTCCCTGTCAGTGCGCCGCTCGCTGACCCAGTTGCTGGGCGACAGCGGCTACCGCACGGTGACCGCGTTTGACGGTATGGACGCCATCACCCAACTCGCTACCCTGAAGCCCACGCTGGTGCTGACTGACCTGGAAATGCCTAACCTCAACGGCCTGGACCTGACCCGCCACATCCGCAACCGCACCGACCTGCAAGACCTGCCCGTGGTCATGATCACCAGCCGCTCCATGGACAAGCACCGCCAGATGGCACGCGAAGCAGGCGTGACGCGCTACGTGACCAAGCCGTACACCGATGATGATTTGCTCGATGAGCTGGCGGGGTTGGGGGCTTGATTTCTGGAGTAAATGCGGGTTCAGGACGCAGAAAGAATTCAAAAGTTACGCAGAATTCGCAGAAAAGAAATCTGATTTTTGAAGGGTCTTTTGTAACGTGAACTTACCCACTAACTTTTAGCCAAATCGCTTTGTAGTGCAGGTAAAACCTGCTCAAGCAGCTATAGAAAAAGTAGCGTATTGACGAAAAATAAAACTAAGCCTTCTGCGATTTCTGCGTAGCTTCGGTTCCTCTTCTGCGTCCGGTACCCGTTACCGCATTTAAAAGCCGAATCGCCCTGTAGCCCAGGTAACCTCTGCTCAAGCAGCTACAAAATAATCGTAGACATACCGGTAACTAAAGCACTTCGCTCGCAAAATCTGCCAAACGGGAGCGCTCGCCGCGCGCCAACGTGATGTGCCCGCTGTGTGGCCAACCTTTGAACTTGTCCACCGCTGCCGTCAGACCCGACGAACCCTCGGTCAGGTATGGCGTGTCGATCTGCGCCAGGTTACCCATGCAAATGATCTTGGAGCCTGGCCCCGCACGGGTGATCAACGTTTTCATCTGCTTGGGTGTCAAATTCTGCGCCTCGTCAATGATCACGTACTTGTTCAAAAACGTACGCCCGCGCATGAAGTTCATGCTCTTGATTTTGATGCGCGAGCGAATCAGCTCGTTGGTGGCGGCGCGGCCCCATTCGCCAGCACTGGTCTCGGTTTTGGCCAGCACCTCCAGGTTGTCGTCCAGCGCGCCCATCCACGGGCCCATCTTTTCTTCTTCGTTGCCGGGCAGGAAGCCGATGTCGTCGCCCACCGGCACGGTGACACGCGTGACGATGATTTCGGTGTAGCGCCGGTCGTCCAGCACCTGCGTGAGGCCGCTGGCCAGCGCCATCAGGGTTTTGCCAGTGCCTGCGGTGCCTGTCAACGTCACGAAATCCACTTCCGGGTCCATCAGCAGATTCATCGCAAAGCTCTGCTCGCGGTTGCGGGTGACCACACCCCACACCGCGTTTTTGGCATGGCCGAAGTCTTTGAGGGTTTTGAAAACCGCTGTTTTAGCGCGAATTTCGGTCACTCGCGCATACAAACTGGGCTCGCCCGGCGCCTCAAAGTACACGAACTGGTTGACCAGCAGATTGGGTACGACGGGCCCGGTGATGCGGTAAAAAGTATGCTGGCCAGAGACCCAGCTTTCCATGGTTTTGCTGTGTTTGGCCCAAAAGTCAGCGGGCAGCGCCAGCGTGCCGGAGTACAACAAGTCGCCATCATCCAGCGTTTTGTCATTCTGGTAATCCTCGGCAGCAAGTCTCAGCGCGCGGGCCTTGACGCGCATGTTGATGTCTTTGGACACCAACACCACCTCTCGCGGTGCGTATTCTTTGCGCAGCGCTTCGACCACGCCCAAAATCTGGTTGTCGGCCTTGCCTTGCGGCAAGCTCATGGGCAGGGTGTAGTCCAGTGGTTTGGTTTGGAACAGCAAGCAACCCTTGGCTTCACGGTGGCCCGTGGTGTCCAGCTTCAAGCCTTTGGTAATTTCAGCGTCTTTGGCACCTGCCAGAGCATCCAGTGAGCGGCTGGTTTGCCGGGCGTTGCGGGCGACTTCAGTCATGCCTTTTTTATGGCCGTCCAGCTCTTCCAACACGATCATCGGCAAAAAGATGTCGTGCTCTTCAAACCTGAAAAGGCACATCGGGTCGTGCATCAGCACATTGGTGTCCAGCACAAACAGTTTGGTGGGGCCAGTGTGCTTGGGTTTTTTCACGGGTTTCGGCTGTACCACAACTTGCGAGCGTTCATCGCTACTATTTTTATAGCTACTCGCACTCGTATTTATTGTGCTAGGGGCATCTTTACCTTTGAATGCAGCAGGGTGATCGCTGCCGCCTGCATTTGTGACCCGGTTGTCAAACAGATCCAGTACCGGTGGCTTGGGGTTGCGTGGGCTGTTACCCGCTCTTTGAACCGCTTTGGACGGTGATCTTGCGGGTGCGTCCATGACATCGCTGGACAGTAGGGCGGCACGCTTGGTCGGGGCGGGTGGCAAGGGCATGGTGCTTAAAACGCTTTCAAGGAGGGTTTTAGAAAAAACGGGGATTTGAAAATGAAAAAGCCGCCCCAGATGCTGGGCGGCTTTGAAACAAAGAGTGGTATGTGAATCTCAGCAAAGTGAGTTCATTATGCACAACTCGCGTGACCCTTTGATAACCCCTTCAAGCAGCTTTTTTCAGCGCTTTCACGGCTTTCAAAACATCATCCACATGGCCTGGCACTTTCAGGCCGCGCCACTCTTCAGCCAGCGTGCCGTCAGGAGCGATCAAAAATGTACTGCGCTCAATGCCTTTGACTTTTTTGCCGTACATGATTTTGTTTTTGACCACGCCGAACATGTGACACATTTTTTCTTCGGTGTCGGCAATCAGCTCAAAAGGCAGTTCGAGCTTGCTTTTGAACTCGTCATGTGACTTCATGTTGTCACGAGATACGCCAAACACCGTGGCGCCGGCCTTGACAAAATCCTTGTAACGGTCACGGAACTGCATTGCTTCAGTGGTGCAGCCCGGGGTGTTGTCTTTAGGGTAGAAGTACAGAACCACTACTTTGCCCATATGGGACTGGTTGGAAACCTTCACGCCACCTGTGGCGTTTGCTTCAAATTCGGGGAGAAGTTTATTGACGACGACTGCCATACGTGTGAGACCCCGGGAGTAATGATTGTGTTTACCGCTGCACTGCCTGGGATGACCCAACCTGCGCAACCCTAGATTTTACCCTGAAAGACAGCGCGTTCTAAAGGTTGGCTTAAGAGCCAGTCTCAATCAGCAACGCTGCAATCACTTGCCTGCCTTCACCTGCCAGAATGTTGTAAGTACGGCAAGCGGCCAGTGTGTCCATGGTTTCAATGCCAATTCGCTTTTGCATCAAGGCACGCATGAATGCTGGCGGTGCAAAGCGCAGGCGCGTGCCGCTGCCAAAAATCACTAACTCAGGCTGAGTAGCAGCCAATTGCATGAAGTGCGCTTCTGTCAGGTTTTCAAAACGCGTGCAGTTCCAGTCAAACTTTTCACCACGTGAGCCAATCACAATGCTGCGCTCAATTTTTTCAGCTACGCCGTCGCGACCCAAACCCACCCAGCCGGAGCCGTAACCTAATATCGATTGCACTTCTAGACGGTCGGGTTGGAGTTTCATGGGAAGCCAGTTTCTAACGGGTGCTGCAAAGCAGCATTTATGTGGTCAAATTATAAGTTCCGCTCACTGGAATCGTTTGAGGAACACATCATGAAACCCATCACCAAATCTGCCAAGCTGGCCAACGTACTTTACGACATTCGTGGCCCGATCATGGACGCGGCACGCCAGATGGAAGACGAAGGCCAGAAGATTATCAAGCTGAATTTGGGCAACCTGGCGGTGTTTGGCTTTGATGCGCCTGAAGAAATCCAGCAAGACATGATTCGCAACCTGCCCAATTCGGCGGGCTACTCTGATAGCAAGGGTATTTTCGCGGCGCGCAAAGCCGTCATGCACGAGACGCAAAAGCAGGGAATCAAGGGCGTGACGCTGGACGACATTTATTTGGGCAATGGTGCGAGCGAGTTGATCACCATGGCCACCAACGCGCTGCTTGACAACGGCGACGAACTCCTGCTGCCCATGCCAGATTACCCGCTCTGGACGGCGGCCACCACACTTTCAGGTGGCACACCTGTGCATTACCTGTGCGACGAGGTCAATGGCTGGATGCCGAACCTGGCCGACATACGCGCCAAAATCACGCCGCGCACCAAAGCAATTGTGGTGATCAACCCCAACAACCCGACGGGTGTGCTGTACTCTGATGAGTTGCTGATGGGCATCGTCAGCATTGCACGCGAGCATGGTCTGGTGATATTGGCTGACGAGGTGTACGACAAAGTGTTGTATGACAACGTGAAACACACAGCAATCGCCAGTTTGTCAACCGACGTGCTGACGCTGACTTTCAATTCACTGAGCAAAAGCTACCGCAGCTGCGGCTACCGCGCTGGTTGGCTGGTGGTGTCGGGCGACAAGCGTGCTGCCAGCGACTACATCGAAGGCCTGAACATGCTCAGCAACATGAAGCTGTGCTCCAACGTGCCCGGCCAGTGGGCGATTCAGACCGCACTTGGCGGTTATCAGAGCATCAATGATTTGACCTGTGAAGGCGGCAGGCTGCGCCGCCAGCGCGACCTGGCGTATGAGCTGATCACCGCCATCCCCGGTGTGAGCTGCGTCAAGCCGGTAGCTGCGCTGTACATGTTCCCCAAGCTGGACCCAGTGATTTATCCGATCACCGATGACCGCCAGTTTTTTCTTGAACTGCTGCGCGAAACCCGCGTGATGCTGGTACAGGGCACAGGTTTTAACTGGCCTGACCCAGACCATTTTCGCATTGTGTTTTTGCCGCATGAAGACGACTTGCGTGAGGCGATTGGCCGCATCGCCAAGTTTTTAGAGTCCTATCGTAACCGTGCGGGTAAATCGCCCGCGAAAGCGAACGCTATTAAATTAGTAGCTGCTCGCGCTTAAATTTATTGAGCTACAGCCTTTTTTGATAGTTAAAAAGCATATGAAATCGATTCAAGTAGGCCTTTTGGGCATCGGCACTGTCGGCAGCGGCGTGTTTAACGTGTTGCAGCGTAACCAGAGCGAAATTGTTCGCCGCGCAGGGCGGGGCATTGAAATTGCCATGGTCGCTGACCTGGACACTGCTAGAGCCCAAGCCGCTGTGGGGCCTGATGTCAAAGTGGTCAGCGATGCACGCGCCGTGATTGCCAACCCCGACATTGACGTTGTGATTGAGCTTATTGGGGGCTACGGCATTGCCAAGCAGTTGATGCTCGAAGCAATTGAAGCGGGCAAACATGTGGTGACGGCCAACAAGGCTTTGCTGGCTGTACACGGCACTGAGATTTTTGCTGCCGCCAGCCGCAAAGGCGTGATGGTGATGTTTGAAGCGGCAGTTGCAGGTGGCATACCTATCATCAAGTCATTGCGTGAAGGCTTGAGCGCCAACCGCATTCACTGGATTGCCGGCATCATCAACGGCACCACCAATTTCATCTTGAGCGAGATGCGTGACAAAGGCCTGGACTTTGACGTTGTGCTGAAGCAAGCGCAGGCGTTGGGCTATGCCGAAGCCGACCCAACTTTTGACATTGAGGGTGTTGATGCGGCGCACAAGGCAGCTCTCATGTCTGCCATGGCATTTGGTGTGCCCGTGCAGTTTGACAAAGCTTATGTCGAGGGCATCACCCGCTTAAGTGCAGCTGACATCAAGTACGCCGAGCAACTCGGCTACCGCATCAAGTTACTGGGCATTACCAAGAAAACAGACAAAGGCATTGAGCTGCGCGTTCACCCTACGCTGGTACCTAACAAGCGTTTGATAGCCAATGTTGAAGGCGCGATGAACGCAGTGATGGTGCACGGCGACGCGGTGGGCACCACCTTGTACTACGGCAAAGGCGCAGGCAGCGAGCCAACGGCCAGCGCCGTGATTGCCGACTTGGTCGATATTGCCCGCCTGCACAGCGCTGATGCTGCCCAGCGCGTCCCGCACCTGGCTTTCCAGCCTGATGCCATGAGCAACACTCCCGTGCTCACGATGGGTGAAGTGGTGACCAGCTATTACCTGCGCCTGCGCGTGGCCGATGAAGCCGGTGTTCTGGCAAAGGTAACCGGTATCCTGGCGCAAGCGGGCATCAAACGCCGCTGTCGTGGCATTATCGGGGATGGCTAATTCCAACACCGTGCTGAGAAGCGGCACCCGATCAATCCA
>ENA-OFCE01001679-OFCE01001679.1-metagenomes-genome-assembly--contig:-NODE-1679-length-10753-cov-6.929333_pt1 | contig 10753 bp, 10 predicted proteins | sample MGYA00153388_OFCE01 | MGnify analysis MGYA00153388
TGGCAGAAATCATCGACGGAGCAAAATAGTTCTTCTACACTAGGCATAAGGCAATCCAGGTTGGTTGGTTAGTTGGTACTTCCAGACTACCTGTTTTGCCCCTTCTTTGCTTTTTCCTTAACCCGAACTCCCGTTAAATTAATCTCAATGTAAAACTAATGAAAGCGATCGAGTTAACTGGTACGGTAGACGATCGAGGCAATTTATCTCTTGATGAACCCGTGTTAGTAAGTGCAAATAGTCGCGTGAGGGTGATAATTTTGAGCATAAACAAAGCCTTGATGAACCCGTACTATGAGAAATTATCGCCAAATCATATCCTCTCCCAGATAGTGAGTTAAAATAAAGCCTGACTCATTTATACCCAATCGCCCAAACCATGCAATTCATCGATCTCGCAGAAGTAGAAGTAGAATCAGGAAGTGGCGGCGATGGGATAGTCACCTTTCGGCGGGAAAAATACGTTCCGGCTGGGGGGCCTTCTGGCGGTAACGGTGGTAAAGGCGGCTCAGTGTTATTTACTGCTGTCGAACACCTCCAAACCTTATTAGATTTTCGGTACAACCGTCGCTTCAAAGCGGAAAACGGCGGTAAAGGTGGTTCGAGTAATTGCACTGGCGCGTCCGGTGACGACATGAATATTGATGTGCCTTGCGGTACGATGATTTACGATACGGCAAACGATGAACTGCTGGTCGATTTAGTGGAGCCAGGACAGACTTTTCGAGTTGTTACTGGTGGTAAAGGTGGATTGGGTAACGCTCACTTTTTGAGCAACAGTAACCGCGCTCCTGAATACGCATTACCTGGACAACTATCGCAGCAGAAACGGATTCGGCTGGAACTAAAATTATTAGCCGAAGTCGGGATTATTGGTTTGCCAAATGCGGGTAAATCTACTCTCATCTCCGCCCTCTCCGCCGCACGTCCGAAAGTAGCTGATTATCCCTTTACAACCCTAGTTCCTAATTTGGGTGTCGTCAGAAAACCCTCTGGCGATGGTACGTTATTCGCAGATATTCCTGGATTGATTGAGGGCGCGTCTGAAGGTGCGGGTTTGGGACATGATTTCCTCAGACACATCGAGCGCACACGAGTATTATTACACCTAGTCGAAGCAACTGGCGACGATCCGATCGGTGCCTATCAGACGATTCGACAAGAGTTGACTGCTTATAGTGAGTCCCTTGTCACTCGTCCCCAAATCTTAGCTTTGAGCAAGATTGATGCAGTAGATGATGAGGAAGTAGTGGAAATCGCTCAAGCTTTGAGTGAAGTCGCCCAACAGGAAGTATTTATGATTTCCTCAGCAACTCGCACGGGGTTGGAGCCACTGCTGGCGAAAGTTTGGCAGCAATTGGACTTACTCGCAGCCGAACGCGCTGCTGAAAAGTTAGCTCTGGAACGTGCGGCGTTTCCAGTGCTTAAATAGGCGACAAAAAGAGTAGGGGCAATTGATGAATTGCCCCTACTCTTTTATTTAGACGATGATTTAACAACGGACAGGGAGGGATTCGAACCCTCGATGGGATCACTCCCATAACACATTAGCAGTGTGCCGCTTTCGACCACTCAGCCACCTATCCACATCACGGCTATTAACCGATATTTCCAAATATATCACGTTGATGATATTTTTACAATATATTTCAAATTGATTATGACAACGCCTACACTCACTCAAGTCTCGGCTCATCCAGACGATCGATTTGCGATCGGTTTTGCACCCTTATCCTTAGATGAAGTCTACCAACTAGCTGATGCACCAGGAAATGGAGCTGTAGTCATCATGAGCGGTACAGTTCGCGATCGCACCGATGGACAAGCAGTAGAATATTTAGAATACCAAGCTTACGAGCCGATGGCGATGCGGGTATTTGCCGCCATTGGGTTAGAGATTCGTCAGCAATGGACGGAAGCTAATCGGATCGTCATTTACCACCGAGTAGGCAAGTTAAAGATCGGCGAAATTAGTGTCCTGGTAGCTGTGGGGTGTCCCCATCGGGGTGAAGCCTTTGAGGCGTGTAAATATGCGATCGATACACTCAAGCATCAAGCACCAATCTGGAAAAAAGAGTGGTATCACAATGTCAATGGTCAGATTTCTAGTACTTGGGTGAGTATTGGAGCTTGCGAAGTGGATGATTCACATAGTACACTTTGCTAAAAAATTCACCTGCGATCGATGTTTCTAGAAATTCACAGCTCAGATTTTCTCCAAAGTAGCGTTGATATTTTAGTAGCTTCAATCTAAAAAAAATACTACCCTTAACGATCGAATTAAGCAAAATTACTGAAAATAGAGAGTTGAATTTCCAGCTTGAGCTTCGCAACTTTCGATAAATTATTTTCACAACCTTCATCTTTAGGTTTCTGTCTGGGTACTCTAACCGATGAGTGAGTAAGCGAGAGATTGGTAAACCGAGCATGGAAATAACGATACAGCTAGTAAACACTACTACAGCAGTAGCTCCAGATGCGTCAGCGGCGCAGATGGCAAGCAACCCTGATACCGAGCCACAACTACTGCGACAAATCGCAGCCCAGACAGATTGGGAACTGCGGCGATTAGTTGCTAGTAACCCAAATACCCCAACAGATATCCTCTGGCAATTGGGGATTGACTTTCCCGAAGCCATCCTAGATAACCCAATTTTTAAATTATTACAATTAGAGCAGCTTCATCTAGCGGCTGAAATTCCGCATACTACCCTGACGAGTTTGCTGCAATGCGAACGCGTACCCAGAAACTTTATGGAGTATGCAGTCAGTCAGCAGGATTATAGTCTCTGGCTAGCAGTGGCATATAATCCCCATGCTCCCAGCACAATCCTGAAAAATTTAGCCCAAAAATCCCGCCATCAAGATCGCGAATTGATCCGTGCTGTCGCCGCACATCCTCATACACCGATCGATTTACTCGCCCAAATTGTCGATATCGGTAGCAACGTCGCGCAAATCGTGGCAGAAAATGCCCATACACCTATTGCCGTACTGGAAAAGATCTTAGCCAAATATGGACAAACTAATGATGATATTTTTACAACGTTGGTAGCACTTCATCCCCAGATCGAAACTCAACAATTGATGCAAATGTGTCTTGCGCCCAATCGATCGGCAGCTCAATCTCTGTCGTTAGCGAAACAAATTACTACACAATCCCATCAATTAGTAGAGCTAGCACAAACACAATGGGGTGTATTGCAGTTGGCTGTGGTACGGCATCCTCATACCCCAAGTCACACAATCGATCGGATCTGGAACCAACTGTGGGCTAACTATACCGCTCATAGCCAACTAGATCGAGTTATTTATGATTCTTTTGTGAGCAACTCCAATACATCGCCTCAACTCCGTGGAGAATTGCGTAAATTGTTGAAATGGTGAAGGTAATGGCTAGTTGGTAATTCCAACATCCACCCCGAATACATACATACCCAAACACCCCAGGCATAGCCGCTCTCATGAATCCTGAAGATTTAAAGACTTATCTCGATCGCCTGATTACCAACAATCTCAAAATTAGTACGATGATTTGGGGTGCGCCAGGAATTGGTAAATCTAGCATCGTCGAGCAACTAGCGATCGTCCATCAGCTCGAAGTTGTCGATATCCGGTTGAGTCAACTGGCACCAACCGATCTGCGGGGATTACCTGTGGCAGAGGAGGGAGTTTCTAAGTGGTTCCCCCCCGAATTTTTGCCGCGACAGGGAAGAGGAATTCTGTTTCTCGATGAGATTAATATGGCTCCGCCAACGATGCAGGGGATGGCGCAGCAACTTATTTTAGATCGCCGTGTGGGTTCCTATGTTGTGCCTGATGGCTGGTTTGTGTGGGCAGCCGGAAACCGCAAGGAGGATCGTGCTGGGGTGTTTGAGATGCCAACGCCTTTAGCCAATCGGTTTTTACATTTGCAGGTGGAGCCAGATTTTGAGAGCTTCAAAACTTACGCGCTAGGGCAAGGTATTCACGAACAAATTATTGCTTTCTTGTGTTTTCGCCCTAGCTTGTTACACAAAATCGATTCTCAACAACCAGCTTGGTGTTCGCCGCGATCGTGGATGATGGCAAGTATTTTACATTATCATGGGCTAGATTTGGCACCCGCGATCGGGGCAGCCGCTAGTGCTGAGTTTCAAGCTTTTACCACGATGTATCACATGCTGCCTGACTTCACACCGATTCTGGAAGGCAGAGGTAGTCATATTCTGTTTCCTGTCGAACCTTCCGCTCGCTATGCAACCGCGATCGGTTTGACGGTTCATGCTACTGATGCCAATCTCGCTTATCATGCTTTTCAATGGCTCAGTCAGGCTACTACAGCGGAGTGGGTGCAGTTATTCGTATCGAATTTATTAGGGTTGATGCGATCTCGCGGACAATTAGGCATTTTTGCCACCTTAATTGCTAAAGATCCCTCAATTGAGAAATTTATGCAAGATTATCACCAATTGATAGCGGCATAAATTGTAACTGGATCGAGCGGTGGATTATCTCAACGTTGCGAGGAAAATTAAGATGATACTCGAAGCTGTAATGTTAAATGTAGCTGCCGGACGAGAGCCAGAATTTGAGATAGCTTTTGCCACCGCAACCCCACTAATTTCCGCAATCGAGGGCTATCTATCCCATGAGTTGCAGCGTTGCCTGGAAGTCCCAGGCAAATATTTATTATTAGTCCGGTGGCGCAATCTCCAAGACCATACAATCGGGTTTCGACAATCGCCTGAGTATCAACAGTGGCGGCAATTATTACATCACTTTTACGATCCTTTCCCCACTGTCGAACATTTTGAATTAGCGATCGTCAATCAAAAACCCAACAGCTAATGTTGGGTTTTGACGATCGGAAGTAGCTAGTTTAGATATCTTCAATTAGAAGCCGTTACGACCCCAAACAACCATCGAAATCGACCAGGTAAATAGTACTAAGAGTGAAACCCAGCCTAGAGTAAGAATATCCATGATTTTATTTAGAAGTATATTTTATGCTCTCTTCTATGATAATCCTTTGCTAACATAGTTAGCAAACAACTCGAATGGAGCCTCTGTCACATGCGCCTAGACACTTGGGCTGTTGTCTACTACTAGATCCCGTATGTAAAGCGGCACAAACACTGATGACTTTGGGCACGCTCCGCGAACGCCTAAAAAAGTCTGGAACCTAGCTGGTGGGCACTGCCCACCCTACAATTCTGGGTTATGACTTCGTAGAAGTCTGCTCGTGGGCAGTGCCCACCCTACTGGGACGACACGACTAAAACTGTGGGTAAAGCGATCGCTAAAATAATTACCAATTGTAACTTATGGCAGTTTGAACGCCCACAATTTTAAGCGTGTCGAGCCACTACATTTATATGGCTTTACTTAGATTGATATGATTACCTGCTACTTGCGCTATACGCTCGACCCTGATAAGATTTCAGATTTTGAAGCATACGGACAAATGTGGATTCTGTTAGTGGAAAAATTTGGTGGCAGACATCACGGGTACTTTCTTCCACATGAGGGTGCTAATAATATTGCCTTAGCTCTGTTTAGTTTTCCTAGCCTTACAGCCTATGAAAAATACCGTATAGACTCCCAGCAAGATCTAGCTTGCCAAGAGGCATATGAATTTGCACGTCGAACAAAATGTATTGTTAGCTATGAACGCTCGTTTATGCGTCCTGTCTTAGATGATAGGTTGGGTTGAAGAATGAATTCCAACATCTCTATAGTATTCGGGTATTAGTTGGGTAGAGCCTTGCTTTACCCAACCTAAGAATTGTCTACTATTTAACGATCGATCCAAAATCAGCCAATACCCGCGCATGATTGCGAACCAATCCTAACAGATTGAGACGGTTGCTTTTAATCTCTGGATTCGAGTCCATCACCAACACGCTATCTTCGCCATCAAAAAAGCTGCTAATTGCGGGTGTAAGTTGTGCTAGAGCGTCGATTAACTGTTGATAGTTTCGCGAGGCTTGCGCGGCTTTTGTCTGGGGTTCTAGGGCGATTAAACCATCGTAGACAGCTTGTTCTGAGGATTTTTGGAATAGGCTGGTTTGGACTACTTGGGTAGGTGCTAATTGTTGGGTGTCGAGCTTTCCTTGAGCAGCCAATTTACTCGATCGATTGACGGTCGGATAGATTTGGGCTAAGGTACCGTTATCGCGAATCTGTTGAAGGAATATGGCTCGATCGCGTGTATCGAGTAAGTCTGTTAGTGCGCGTTGGGTATATTCAGGGTCGTTTTCACCTAAGACGGCATTGACGAGATCGTAGTCGATGTGATGGTCTTCTTGCAGTAAATTTCGTAACCTCTGAATGAAGAAGTCTTGTAATTGTTGGGTGAGTTCGGCGGGATTGACTTGGGTGCGGATTTGCTGAAATTCAGTAACGATGCGATTGATTAACCGTTCTAGATTTATGCCTAAGTTAGCATTCCAGACGATATTAACGATCGCATTCGCCGCACGTCTGAGGGCGAAAGGATCGGATGAACCCGTGGGTAACATCCCTAATCCAAAGATGCAGACTAATGTATCTAACCTGTCAGCAATCCCGACAATTTGTCCGGTTAATGTTTGAGGTAAACTATCTTCGGCATTGCGGGGTAAATAGTGATCGAAGATGGCAGTGGCGACTTCGGTTGATTCACCATTTGCGATCGCATATTTAGAACCCATTATCCCTTGCAGTTCGGGAAATTCACCCACCATTTGAGTGACGAGATCGGCTTTACATAGTAATGCTGCTCGATCGATATGTTGACACTGTTCGGGACTTAAATTTAATTGAGATCCGATCGAGCTAGCATTTCTAACAATCCGATCGACTTTTAATCTAACTGAGCCTAAATCCGCTTGGAAAGTTACGGTGTTTAGTTTTGGTAAATAGTCAACTAGAAGTTGGGACAAGTCAGCATTGTAGAAATATTGACCATCAGCGAGTCGTGCCCGTACGACTCGCCCATTACCTGCGGCAATAATATCAGACTTTGCCGGATCGCCATTGGAGATCGTAATAAAGTTCGGTAATAACTCCTGTTTAGTCTCATCTTTAAAGATCGGGAAATACCGCTGATGCGTTACCATCACTGTCGTAATTACTTCCGGTGGTAATTGGAGAAACTCCTCATCAAACTTACCGACGATTGCGGTCGGATATTCCACGAGATTGACTACTTCCGCCAACAGATCGGGATAAATTTCGGCGATTCCATCCATCTTTGTCGCCACAGCTTGAATCTGTTGCTGGATATCGACTTTACGTTGATTTTGGTCTACATTTACGTAGCCATCTGCCAAGGTTTTTAAATACTGAGCGGCTGAAACGACGGAAACTGGTTCGGGATGCAGTACCCGATGAGTATATGAAACTCGATCGCTTTTTACCACATCCTCGCCATTAACGATTTCGATCGGTAAAATGTCATTGTTCCACAAAGTCACCAACCAGCGAATCGGACGCGGAAACTTCAGATCCCCATTTGCCCAACGCATCAATCGTTTACCTTCTAATTTAAAAATCCACTGCGGGATTAATTCCGTCAAAATCTCCCTAGTATCTCGTCCCGCGATCGTTTTAGTGATAAAGATAAACTCACCCTTATCCGTCGGACGCAATTCTAAACTAGATATATCCACTCCCTGCTTCTTGGCAAAACCCATTGCTGCTGGAGTCGGCTGTCCATCCTTATAAGCGGCTGCGGCGGGTGGGCCTTTTATTTCTTCCACTCGATCGATCTGTCGATCGGGTAAATTGGTTACAATAACTGACAGACGACGTGGTGTACCATAAATTTGTACGCGATCGTTAGTCAAGGCTTCAGCCGTTAAACTCGCCGGAATCATCTTTTCCCACTGCCGAATCGCATCGCTGACAAACCCTGCGGGTAGATCTTCAGTACCGACTTCCAACAAAAAATCAGACATATCGAAAAATTAATAATTACAGATAAAAATATAGATTTATAGAAACCTACTCAGCCGATCCACTACGTCTCTATTATCTAGCCTCTGCGTCCTCTGCGGATAGCTTACGGTTCAAAAAAAAACTTCTCAAATGCGCGCTAGCTTAACACCCAACCTTCAAGTTCTGATTATCTACAATCCGACAGCGGGACAATCATCCAACCTCCAGAATACACTCGATCGAGTGGCAAACTTATGGCGCGATCGCGGCTGGCAAGTCCAAATCGCTGCTACGACAGCCCCAGGCGATGCCACTATCAAAGCCCAGCTAGCCGCACAAGCTGGATATCATGCCGTAGTCGCCGCTGGTGGTGATGGTACGGTAAATGAAGTAATGAATGGCTTAGTCGGCACTACTACCGCCCTTGGCGTGTTGCCCTTGGGTACAGTCAACATCTGGGCGCGGGAAATGGGTCTATCGATGGACATGCTCAAAGCAGCAGCCAGCCTAGCTGATTCAGAATTGACCCAAATTGACGTAGGAATGGCAGGTAAACGTTATTTCCTTCTGATGGCAGGAATCGGCTTTGATGCCGCCGTGACGGCGGCTGTAGGTGCCAAAGAGAAGAAAAGACTAGGGGCGATCGCCTATATCAAACAAGCAATCCAAGTTGCCTGGAATTTTCGCGGTGTGCGCCCTAAATTACGGATCGACGGCAAGCGGGTGCGAGGCAAAATTTTGATGATTATTATCGGCAACAGTCAACTCTACGGTGGCGTATTAAAATTGACTGCTCATGCCACGATCGATGATGGATTATTAGATATCTGCGTAATCAAAGGACGGGGAATGTTATCTGCGCCACGACGGTTAATTTCAATTTTTGCCCGTCACTACAACCGCGATCCGCTGGTGCAATATTTTCAGGGACGACACATCGACATTCGCGGACAGCGAGGTAAGGCTCTCCCAGTACAAGTAGATGGTGATTATCTAGGCAAAACACCGATGAGTTTTCGGGTGGTTCCCCGTAGTTTGTGGATTCTAGTACCACCTAATGCCGATCGATCTTTGTGGCAATCGGTGGGGGTTTAAGCTTTAAGTCTTAGGGGTTATTAGCATCTTTCAAAAACAAGCAGGGATCGATCTCACGATCGATCCCTGTTTAGAGGTACGGTATATACACAAGTTATTTGAGTTGCTGCGTAGTCTTTTTACCCCACACTTCGGCTACGCTCAGTGCATCGCCCCAGCCCTCCCCTTATCAAGGGGAGGGAGCAAGAAGCCCTCCCCTTGATAAGGGGGGTTGGGGGGCTAAACTAGCAAAATGCAATCTCTTAAAACGCTCTAAGCCTCATCTGCTGTAGCTTCTGCCGATGTATCTTCTGTTGCAGCATCTTCACTAACTTCTGGCTCCGCTTCTTTAATGACTGGAGGTTTAGCTTTGCTAGGTTTTGGACCTCTCATCAGTGCGAGATTTTCTGGTGCTCTAGGTTCGTCTCTTTTGTTTGAGTCTCTTTTACCACCTTTGTCTCCACCACGGCTGGAACTACTCTTCTTACTAGGTGCTTCAGAAGATTTGGGGGTACCGTCGCTCTCAACTGGTGGATTTTGACGATCGGCTTTCTTGATTGGACGGTCTACCATTGTTCGGTTTTGAATTACTATTGGTATCTTAGCTCGTGAGGGTGCAATCTCCCATACTTTTCTACAATACCCAAACTGTTATCTATCTTACATTATTTTACGCGATCTCGATCTCTAGGGTGCCTTTTGTGTATACTGACGACTCATGCGCGACACAATAGAACGAATTGAATCGGTAAAGGCTGGTAGTCTCGGTGGGATTGCCACAGGTATTAGCTATGGTTTGATGCTGACGATCGATAGATTGCTGCTGCATGAATATTCGAGATCGTTTGTCACTCTGGGTTTAGCAGTCTCAATCGCGATCGTCAGTGGCTTTCTGTTCGGTGTCACCTACCGTTATATCATTCGTTGCGATCGCAACAATCATCTCAATTCTGGTGCGGTATTAGCTTTTGGTTTGGTGCGCGGTTTAGCCCAGGTAAATGTGGACGAATTCGATCTGTCCCAAGTTTGGATCGATAGCCTAATCGTAGCTAAAAGTGTAGGGATATTTGCCATCGCTCGGTATATTCTCGATCGTGCCTTAGCTAAGAGTTGGGTGTTACCTTTTGCTCAACCTCGTCAAGATTTATCGATCGCGATATCCGGTCGTGTCGAACGTGAGTTGGATGCAAATTTAATGGGTGAATCGAACAAATAAATTAATTTACAGTTACTATTGGCAAGATTTACTATCGATTGATTGATGTTCATTGCAGTCTGACTGTATCTAGTATTCTAGTGTTTTTCGCGGTTGTCTAGAAGGTGCCCGATCGAGAATTTAGATGAGTTCGATCGTTTTATCCCACGATCGTCGCTTATTTGTCAAAATTCCCCGCTCTCTGTGTTTATTCTTCACTCTAGGCCCCAACAAAATGTTCACATAAGAACATTTTGTTTTTTGAACTAGTACATACCAATACAGGATTAAAGATCTTGATTTATGCCTTTAACAGTCTCAATAACTTTATTCACCCATTCTTCATCACTTGGATTGACGATAAATTAAGTCATCATCCAAATCGAAAGATATTCGCATCCATAAATCATAATTTAAGATAGATTCATCCTGTCTAAAAAATCTCTTTCTATTCCCACAATCTTCGCCCCTGACGAGTATGCAGCTTATCATGTGCATCGGCTAACAACTGCGGAATATTCAACCCTTGCGGACAACGTGGCAAACAATCCCCACACTCATTACAACGATTAGCTTTCATCC
>ENA-OFCE01001680-OFCE01001680.1-metagenomes-genome-assembly--contig:-NODE-1680-length-10748-cov-4.080333_pt1 | contig 10748 bp, 7 predicted proteins | sample MGYA00153388_OFCE01 | MGnify analysis MGYA00153388
TCAGGCCGGTAGCGTCCAGTTCGGTGAGACCCTGAAATGTGGAAAGGTCGCCCAGGTCGTCGATGGTGCTGCGGTAGAAAAAAGCGCGGGCTGAATCGGTATTTACTTCGTGATGGTTAATGCCCAGATCAATAGTGTAGGGTTTGCCTTTGCGAATGACCGTAGCGTTTCGGATCAACAGGTCAAATAAGGTGCGGGTATTCTCGGGAATAGCCTGATACTCGGCAATTTTCTCTTCGGAATACGATTTGGTAGCAATGGCGTGAAGTGCCGTCAACATAGCCACGAAGTTGAGGCGGCGGATACTCATCTTCTCCGGGTCGCCCACCTGCCCGCCCGACTCGATCAGGACCAGCGTGGTGCCCCATTTCTGGATATTGTCGCCAAACGCACGGGGTTCAAACTCATCATCGTAGCGGCACACCTGACCGGGAATAAACTGTTGAAGAGTCCGGTTCATGCCAACGATCAGTTGCATAGACCGTTTCCTGACATCATTCACACTCCGGGCGGGGTCGTAGGCCGTTGCCAGGAAGGAGACAACCGCTTGTTTGCCCGTGTTGCCCACGCTGTAACGCGGTCCCTGATCGTGCAGATTAAAGCCGACCAACGGTTTCAGGGTCTGTTGCAATCGCCTCAACAACACCGATTCGGGCGATTGCAGGCGTAGCGCATCCCGGTTCATGTCAATATCGGCGGAGGTGCGTCGCTGAAATCGTTCGGCTCCGTCGGGGTTGAGCATGGGCACGAAATAGAGCGATGTGTTGGCCAGAATGGTTTGCCGAAACGTATCGAACCCATCGCCGGAGGCTTGCAGAAAACGAAAAATATCGAACAGTGCCATCGTGGCAGTAGCCTCATCGCCGTGCATCTGTGACCAGAGCAATACCGAAATTGTGCCAGTTCCGGCCTGTATCTGGTGAATACTACGCCCTTCCAGCGACGCACCTATCTGACTGACAGACAAGGGACTACCCAACGTTTGCAATACCGGTACAATGTCACGGTGTTTGAAGCGGCGGTGCGTAAAAGCCGAATCTTTGTAGGTGTCGTGGGCATCGAATAGCTGTTTCGATAGATCCTGAGCCTGGGAGAACAAAGTCATGCACAAAAGTAACGGCCACAGTGCACGAACCGGCAATTTTTTGGGTCGCGCATGGCCCGAGTCAAGGGCAGTTGTTTGATAGGTTAGCATAGAGTATTAGCCAGATACGTTGTTTTCTGAATCGGCACTATTTTTAGTTGGTATCGTATGAAGAAGACTCAGTACATAGTTCCAAAATACGCGTCAACGTACCTGAATGCCACATACTGAGCCAAATTTAACGTACCACGGACCGAACGTCCCCGACTAAAGTCCGTAGTACAGTGAATAAGTCACCACAATTTTCTGAGTCGCCTGAAAAAAGCCACCTTTGCTACCATCGAAGCTTCCGGCCAGGCATATTGCGTCGATCTTACCGATTTACAGGTCGAAAATATAATTCAGTTTGATTCTGCTTGATTACTCAACTTATTTGGGCACGTTATGAGCAACAGATTATTCTTTCGATCAGGTGGAATTTAAATTTATATGAGGATCGTACTTACTTTATGTGTTCTATTTTGGCTTGTAAACTGCACAAACAGAATAACCAAACTTGAGAAAGCGATGGCAGATAGTTTGGGGTGGTCGGGTTTTGGCGGACAGTCTCTTGCTAGTTTTGAGAGATGTATTTAGACTCGAATTCAATAGGACTGCAATAGTGTAAGCTCGAGTGCCTACGCACCACATTGTAGTAGTTGTCGATATAGTCGCCGATCTCAGCACGGGCATCTTCCAGGCTTAAAAATACGCCTGATTCCAACACCTCGGCCTTCAATCTCGACCAAAATGACTCCACTGTCGCATTGTCATAGCACTCACCGGCCCGTGACATACTTTGTACATACCTGCCAGTCAGCAACTTACGAAAATCCTTGGAGGCGTATTGGCCGCCTCGGTCCGAATGTAAGATCAGGCCATCAGCGGGCTGACGGCCTAGTAAAGCCCGCCGCAAAGCCGTGATGACCAACTCATCGCGCATGTGATCGGCCAGACACCACCCTACTACCCGTCGTGACCACAGATCAACCCAAACGGCCAAGTACAGCCACTTGCCGTTGGCCAGGGCAATATACGTAATGTCGGACACCCATACTTGATTGGGGGCGGCGGGGCGGGGGCGATCTAACAACAGGTTAGGTGAGTAGCCCAGCGTGTGGCGGCTATCGGTTGTGCGGGGTACGAAGCTACGCGGCTGGATAGGCTTTAAGTCATTAGCTACGAGTACTTTACGGACAAAGTCACGACTGAGCCTAACACCCCGGCCTTTCATCTCGACCACTAATCGTCGCGTGCCATATCGCCGCCGATGCACCCCAAACAACTCTTTGATCTGTTGGGCGTTGTCGGGTTTGTCGGCCTCCACAGCGGGGGCATCAGCTACTGCTGCCGAGGAGGTTGAGGCTGGTTTGAGCCACTCATAATAGCCACTGCGATGGACCCCAAGTGTCTGACAGAGTAGCTGTACTGGATAGGACCGGGCCGCGTTCGGCTGACTCTGCTCTTGAATGAAGCGATACATAGCTTTCAAGTCGGTTGAGTGAAGATGGCTATGCTTTTTTTTAGGATGTCGCGTTCCATCTCGGCCCGTTTGAGTTGGGCTTTGAGCCGCTCATTCTCAGCGACCAGTTCGCTGTTACCCGCTTGCTTTTGGGTTTGCTTTTTATGGGCGTACTTCCATCCGGGCCGCCGGTGCGGTGTGGAGTAGTTGATCGCTGACATTGAGGCTCTTAGCCACCTGAAGCACCGATTGGCCTTCGTCAAGCATACGTAAGGCTTCAGTTTTGAAGGCTTTGTCGAACTTACGACGGGAAGGAGTTGGTTTGTTGGGACTTGCCATAACAGGGGAAGTTAAGCAAGAACACTGTCCGGTTCAGCACGACCATCTCACTCCGGGCTGCATCTCTTACTGAAAGCCTAGTTATACTTCTGTTTGATGAATCGTGAAATTACCTCTTCACACCTGAAAACAAATTCAGGGCTTAAAGTTTATTGGCTTACCGGCTCATTAACACCCGATTGAGCTAGCCACGCAACAAATGCCAGACAGGCGGCAAACCAAACAAAAGGCAACCGCAGGTCGATAATCGAGAGTGCGCCGAAAACCAGTGTAGTGCCAAAACTGGCCAGACCCTGCATCGCCTGATTGAGGCCAAACACTTCGCCCCGGTCCGTATCGGTGGTTTTATACGCTATTAGTCCTTCAATCAACCCCTGGACTAAGGAGTAAGTCAGGCAGTCGATGGTGATAATGACGTAGAGCCACACCTGCGACGTACCCACCAGCCCATAGGCCGCCAGCACGGGCGCACCCACCACCGCAAACCAGAAAATGGCCCGCCGCTGATTGATACGGTCGGCCAGAAAACCGTAAAAACCGTAGTTGGTGGCTACGCTCAGGCCACCGAAGTACATAAAAGAATAAGAAATATCTTTGGTGTTCATCTGCAACGGCCCGAGGCTGACATAGGCCACAAAATAGTGGTAATAGCCAATGGCACCGGTGAGGGCTACCTGCATCAGCACCAGTTTCAGCAAACCCGGATGCTCTTTTTCTTTTTGCCGTAATCTCCCTAAAATGCTGCTCACATTCAGGGAGTGAAGTAATTCGGTTTTCAACTCCGCACGGGAGATGTCGGCAGAATTAGGGCGGTTTGCCGGGCGGTATGTTTCGCGCAACAGAAAGCTCAACAACACATTCAGGGCCGACAATCCCACGGCCATCATCACCACGTACCTGACTTGTTCGAGGGAGTCGGTGAGGTCGAGGGTGGTGATGAGTATACCCGCCACGGCCGGGCCAACAACAAGGCCAATCGCGATAATAGCTCCTTCGACACCAAGGTTACGAAACAGGTTTTCTTTGGGCGAAATGTCGGTGATAGCCGAGCGCACCGTGGCGTAGAGGCCGTTGGTCAGCCCGTCGCTAAGCCGGTTGGTCAGGTACATTCCCATCTGCACGGGCAACAGCAGGCAGTTGGCCAGAAACGTGCCCACCGATGATATCCTGAAAATGGGTTTTCGCCCGTAAGTGTCGGAAAGTTTGCCCAACAGCGGTGCCGAAATCAGTTGAACACCCAAAAAAAGCGACGTACCCAGGGCCAGCCACAATTGCGGCTGCGAATACCCCCGCACAAACTGCGGCAACACCGGTCCGATAATAGACCCAACTACCACATCAATAAAAATAATTGCGTAGATATGAAGCAGGTGGCGGTCTTTGAACATTCCGGTTTCTTTATTTCTGATGGGCGGAGATCGGTTTTTTGGCAGCCAACTACGCAGTGATGCCCGAAACAAACCCGGTCAGCAAACCAACAGCCAGCAAATCGATGCCACCAGCAATATAGCGGCAGGTGGCACGGATGGCCACAAAGATAGACAACCGCATTTCGCCAATACCGGCCATAAATAACACCACTGCTTCTTTTGCTGGTTGATGTGCCTGACAATGAGTTGAAAATACCAGGCTGACCACTACTGTCAGCAACCCATAAAAAATGAGGAAATAAGCGTCCAAGACGAGGAGCATTATCAGCTAAAGACCCAACAGCAGGGCCAAACCGGCCATTACCCAAACCTGTTTGACGGGCAGGGCAGCCGTGTATTTATTGAATAGCGGCCCCATCAACCAGCGTGATGGCCAGGATGAGGGCCAATTGCGGATTCTACTGGCTAACGTTGAACACAAAACGGCCCGCTACTGGAGCGAGCCGCTTTTTAACAACTTGTATCAACATCAAAACGCCTGAACTATCCGATAAATAAGTCAGTCATAGTCAGCCAGCCCGGCGTGTTTCAGCCCCGAAGTTTCTTCAATCGGGCACGAAGAGAAACCGGAATAAGTCCACCAAGCCGCAGCAGAATCGGCGGAATATTCATCCGCGCCGAATACCCTTCGTTGGTCTGGCTCAATTCTTCGTCGAAATACTTGTTCTTGATTATTTCTCCGTTGGCAATATTGGTGATTTGCCGTATGTAAAGCCGGTCCGGGGCGGCATCGGAGCGGAGGGGCGTATAATAGATACAGTTGTTGAAATAATAATGAGTTACCTGACTGTGGCGCGTTGAACCGGGTGTTTGAATGGGTTCGCCACCGTGTAGCAAATTGGCCGACCAAATAATTGCCTGTCCTTTTTTGAGGTTCAACACGGCTTTCTTCAGGCCGTGGGCCTGAGTCATTGCCGCAATAAAATCTTCGTAACGCGGATACACTTTGCCATACACCTCCTCGGCGGTTTTTGCAACGGTACCTTTCATGCCAATGTCGACCAGATCATAAAAAGGCAGTCGGTGACTTCCCGGAAAGTAATGCAATGGTCCGTTGTCATCGCGCACGTCTTCCAGTGCCACCCACACCCCGCACATAAATCGTTGGGGAATAGAGTTGAAATGAATGGAATCACTGTGGGTACGTTGCTGGGTGCCAACGGCAAAATTCAGCGTTTGAAATGGAATAGGCTCCCGGCGATACAACGTACGGAGCATGGCCAGTACGTGGGACGAAGCCGCGATCTGCTGCACGGCCGAGACCGTTTTCCAGGCGTCCTGCACCCGCGCATTGGCGTGCGTCGACGGAATCAGGGGTTCAGCCTGCTGGCGGGCTTCGTCAATGATATCCATCGAGATCTGAGGGTCAAAAATCAGGTAACCCTGCTCGGCATAATGACGAACCTGCGTGGCCGTGGCTTCGTCAAGGTCTGCTTTTTTAAGTTCTGCCTCAAAAAACGGCGATTCCGTCCAGGGCAGGTTGACAGTATATTCGCTGGGTATCGGGGTGCTCACAACAGAGAGATTTATAGAATTCACAAAAAGTAACACAAAAATCTAAACTAACCACACTTTAAAAAAAAATAGAAGTAGCGTAGTTGGCTTTTCCACTAACCAGATCAGAAGCGGTTTTCTCGGAATAACTGATGTTACGCACCGATTCCCACCGGAATGACCATCGTTGGAACGCTATGCGTGACATCAGTTAATAAGGCTTCTTACTTCCTGGTTCAAAAGAGGATAACCCAGTCATGGGCAACGAGAAATGAAGGCGGGAGCAAAATTAGAAAATAGCGCAACAACACAATCAGGTCAGAATAGCCCCTACTTTTGCCCCATGCAGCAACAATTCGATTCCTGGCTTCGCACCTTTGTCCGGTGGTTGGGCTACGTACCCAACCGCGATCTGTCGGGCTGGATTTTACTCGTCATCTCCATCATTGCGGGTGTGGGCATCACCTTTTTGCTAGTGCAGATTACCCGGCTCCTGCTGCGGAAACACTACGAACCGGCCCTTTCTCTGCTACGAACGTACCTGCGGGTGGCGTTTTATTTTTGGCTGCCTTCGCTGCTTTTTCTGATGGGCACAAACCTTCAGAGCGAACGATTCCTGCAACGGCATCCGGCGGCCGACAAAACCGCCGAAATTTTGTTCCTGCTCACCAGCACCTGGCTCGCCCTGCGCCTGTTGAAAGTGGCCGAACTGCTGCTGGTTCGGCGCCACGATATCAGCGACGATGCCAATCTGTCGGGCCGGAAATTCGTGACGCAAGTACAGCTTTTCCGGCGCATCGTTTCCATGCTGGTTCTGCTGGTCAGCTTTTCATTACTGCTGCTCAATTTTCAGGGAAGCCGGAAAGTAGGGGTCAGTGTACTTACCTCGGCGGGAATCGTGTCGGTGCTGGTGGGGTTTGCGGCGCAGAAATCGCTGGGTAACCTGCTGGCGGGTATTCAGATCGCTTTTTCGCAACAAATCCGGCTCGACGATGCCGTGGTGGTCGAAAACGAGTGGGGGCGTATCGAAGAAATCAACCTTACCAACGTGGTGGTGCGCCTTTGGGACCGGCGACGGCTGATTCTGCCTATCACTTATTTTGTAGAAACGCCGTTCCAGAACTGGACCCGCTCCGATGCCAGTATCACCGGGACCATCTCGCTCTACCTTGACTACAACGCGCCGGTTGAGGCCATCCGCGAAAAAGCCAAAGCACTGGCCGAAGCCGATCCGCTCTTCAACGAGCAAGTATTTGTCGTGCAGGTCACCGAAACCACGCCCACGAGTATGGTGGTTCGCATTCTGGTATCGGCCAACGATGCGCCCTCGGCCTTCGATCTGCGTTGCCACATTCGGGAGGCCATCATTGCTTTCCTCCGCGACAAACACCCGGAAAGCCTGCCTCAATCACGCATCATTGTGCAGGGTGATAGCTCGGGAAAAGCGGGTACGTATTCATCGGAACCAACAGACAATCAGAGTTTCAATTCGTAATACCAGCACAAAAAATGTTACCTAAACTCGCTGATTTGTTTCTGGTAGGTTGGCGTGAAGCCGTTACGTTCGTAGAAATGCAAAAGTGCCGGGCGGGTAGCATCAGTCTCCAGTTGAATAGCGTTGATACCCCGCTTCAGGCATTCCATTTTGCAGAAACAGAGTAGAGGCTAGAACAGGTTTTGCCCCGCAAACTACCGCCGAATCGCCACTTTATGAATCAATCCCACGGTGTTGGTCGACACATTGGGGTAATACGGCGGGTCTTCCCATTGCAGGATAAACGTAGCCGCTGGCAATTCGTCGGCATACATGACGAAGTGGTTGCCCCGCGTGTAATCGTCGACCGGGTTGTTGGCGGTTAACGTACCTGGCCCCCACATCATCTGACCATTATCGACAAGCCACTGCCCCACTTCCTGTATAACCTGGATGAATTCGTCGGTCTGGTCATTCCGAAAGGTGTATGTCATCCGGCAAGATATAGACAAATGCGGGCTTGGCCCTAACAGGTGTGAACAAGCACCGCTCCGTTTGCTTCCCGTTGCCACGGGCCGGATATTTACAGCCAAATTAAACCATCTGTTGCCCCACTGTGCCCGATAGTCTCCCCGTTTCGTTGCTAATCATCCTGCTTGGCCTGCCTTTCATAGCGTTCGGGCTGCTGTTTGGAGGGGGTAACCGCGCCACAACGGGCTGGCTGGCGGTTCTGACAACGGCCGTCGGGCTGGGCATCAGCCTCTGGGCATTACCCGCGTCGCCACACACGCAAATCTGGCAAACCAACTGGGTTCAGCTTCAAAACCTGACCATCCCACTTGAGTTTCGGCTCGATGCGCTTGGTAAACTAATGCTGGTGCTGGTGCATGGCATTGCCCTGCTGGTGCAACTCTATTCGATCAGCTACATGGGCAACGACGCCCGGAAAGGCCGCTATTTTGCTTATCTGCAACTGTTTATCGGGGCGATGCTCGGTATTATTCTGGCCGGCAATCTGCTCATTCTCTACGCCTTCTGGGAATTGGTGGGTCTAGCCTCGCTCCTCCTCATCGGATTTTGGTATGACCGACCCGCTGCCGCTGCCGCCGCCAAAAAAGCGTTCCTGATAAACCGCATTGGTGATGCGGCCTTTCTGTTGGGTATTCTGATGACGTACCTGCACACTGGCTCGTTCAGTTTCGGCACCGCACCCCTGCCCACCCTGGCCGGTATCTGTCTGTTCATGGGGTGCGTAGCCAAATCGGCCCAATTTCCGCTGCTCACCTGGTTGCCTGATGCCATGGCAGGGCCAACACCTGTTTCGGCCCTGCTCCACGCCGCCACGATGGTTGCCGCCGGTATTTTTCTGCTCGCCCGAATTCACCCCATGCTCTCGCCCGATGTCCTGCTCGTGGTGGCATTGATAGGTACGTTGACCACACTCTGGGGCGGGTTTTCGGCTCTCTTTCAATCTGATATTAAACGGGTACTGGCCTTCTCGACCGTTTCGCAATTGGGTTTAATGGTTGCCGCCATGGGCACGGGAAACGTGAGCGGCGCGCTCTTCCACCTGCTGACCCACGCGTTTTTCAAAGCGGGCCTTTTCCTGGCGGCGGGCAACGTCATTCACGCCGTTCATACCCAAAACATGCATCAGATGGGGGATCTGCGTAAGGCTCTCCCGCATACGTACCTGACGTACCTGATTCTGGCGGCGGCACTGGCGGGTATACCGTTAGGCTCAGGTTTTTTGTCGAAAGAAGCCATCCTGGCCGGTGCTTTTAGTTGGGCTAATAACCACAGCGGCGTGGCACAACTCCTCCCGATTGCGCTGCTCCTTTCGTCGGGGTTGACGGCAGTGTACATGGCCCGCCAAATCCGGCTGATCTTCTTTGTTTATCGGAATGTTAAACTCACTTCGCTGAATGGTAAGAATTAAATCAATGACTTCATCTTGATATTCTTTAGAAAACTTCTGTACAATAACTGTTTCCAATTTATATTCACCTCTTTATAGAATGACCTCTTTACAGTTTAAATTCCCGTACTTCTTATCACGGATCGACTGAATACGGTAAGCATGCTCACTTCTCAAAGAATTCGATAATTTGGCATGCAAAAGTTCATTTAAGTAGTTGATATTTCAACTACTTAAATTTTAATGCCAACTAGTTGAAATGTCAACCAGTTGGCATTAAAATAATTTTTAGGCTCCCTCCCTTTTCTCATTTTAATCGCGACACCTGCGATACTTAAAATGCTTATACATCAATGCTATAGACAGTAACAATGTCATCATTTCAGCAATGGGCACTGTAAGCCAAATGCCCTTAATACCAAGTAAAATCGGTAATATAATAATTCCTACGCCAATCCATAGAATGCCTTTACTCAAAGCAATTAAGGCAGAGCTTTTGGGCTTAGAAATCGCAGTGAAGTAACCTGATACAACGATATTGAAACCATTTATGAGAAATGCAAATGCATACAGTCGCGCACCATATACAGCAAAATTAAGAATATGTTCACTGTTAACATCTAAGAATATGGCAATAATCTCTCTAGCAAAGATGGAAATCACAGCAAAAAATCCTACACCAATCGTTAATGCCGACAAGGCAGCAAGCTTCACTGCCTTTTTTACCCGCTCCATTTCACCGCTGCCATAATTATAACTAATGATCGCGCCGACACCGTCTGATAATCCGAACAGTACATTATTGCCAATAAAGGACAGATAACTAATGGCTGTAAAGGCGGCTACACCGACCTCGCCGACATAGCGCATAAGCGTAATATTAAATAGAAAGGTGGTAACACCAGTTCCAATCTCCGATAGCCCTTCGGCTGACCCATTATAAATGATCGTAGCGGCTGATGTTTTCTTAAAGCTGCCTTTGCACAGCTTTAACGTAGTTTTTCCCGTTATAAAAGGAAATATCGCTAATAAAAATGCGATACTATAACCTAGTCCTGTCGCAAATGCAGCACCTTTAATCCCTAAGGTCAGCTGTACAATGAATAAATAATTAAACAGCATATGGCTTGTAACAGAAATAACTAAAATCACCATTGCATATATGGGCTTTCCCATGACTTTTAATACATAATCCAAAACAAACATAACCCCGAAAAAAGGCAGAAATAAACCGATATAACTAATATAGGTTGTTACCATAGGCATTAATTGCTCATTAGCCCCCAAGAAAAGAGCAATCTGTGTTGTAGCTCCAATAGCCATTATGGATAACAAGAGTGACACCCCCACGATTAAAATAAGCGCTGTTTTGAAGGTATCATTCGCCTCTTTTATATTGCCATGTCCTAGCATTTGACCAATATGACTCTGCGTCCCAATCCCGATTATCACACCAACGGCAAGCATTAAACTCGAAAATGGCATAGCAATATTTACACTTGCCAACG
>ENA-OFCE01001681-OFCE01001681.1-metagenomes-genome-assembly--contig:-NODE-1681-length-10735-cov-2.743820_pt1 | contig 10735 bp, 6 predicted proteins | sample MGYA00153388_OFCE01 | MGnify analysis MGYA00153388
CTGCAGCAATTTTTCCATTTCATCTTCTGCTTTATCTCTTTGCCAATCGGCAATTACAGTTGCAACGATTTTAATATTGTTATACTGTCCCAGAACTTCCCGAAATCCAGCACTTCTTTCTTTAAGGGAAGGCAATCCCGCTGGTCCCTGAATCTCTACAACATTTCCCCCATTTCGTAAAAGATCTGCGATGTATTGCCCCGCTTCTTTGCCAAGGGATTTATTATCCGGTCCGATATATAGCGTGTACGCATATCCTTCCACAGCTCTATCCAATACAATGACTGGAATCTTTTTGTAAGCCTTCGCTACAATTGGTGTCAGCTCCGCAGAATCATTGGGTGAAATAATTAATAAATCAATCCCCGCTTCTAACAATTCTTCTACATCTCTAATCTGCTTGCCACTGTTTTGCATAGCATCGGTAAAAACAATCTTAACATCTGAATGCTTTAGTGCTTCTTCTTTGATTTCTTCATTCATAATCACTCTCCACGGCTCAACCAAATTGGCTTGGGATACACCAATTACAAACTTCACCTGATCGGAACTTGCTACTTGGCTTGATGGATGATAACATCCTGTAAGTATTGTCACTATAATCAGAAGAACGATCATACTCTGCTTGACTTTAAACACCCCGCTCACCGCCAGTTGCCTTTTTTACGATATTCCGCCGGAGATAATCCTACTACTTTTTTAAATGTATTACTAAAATAATGTTGATTACTATACCCTACTTTTTCTGCCACTTCATACAGTTTTATCGTAGGATCACCCATCATTTGAATGGCTTTTTCGATTCTCACCTGAGTTAAATATTCAACGAAAGAAACACCAATTTCATTTTTTAACAAGCGACTTAGATACGTAGGGCTAATCTTACTAATTTCTGCTAGATTCTGAAGTGAAAAATCCTCCTTGTAGTAATTGGCTTCTATGTGTTTTTGTGAAAGAAGCACTGCGGGAGTATAACTAACCTTGCGGTTTAGTTCTAAGGTCAGTTCATGATAAACAGAGGAAGCACCGCTTAGCAAATCCATGAGCGGGCGTTGAGCGACAATTACGACTTGTTCTAAATGCTGCTCAATAACCTGCTGCAAAGTAGCACTAAGTTCATACCAGTCGCTTGGATTAAGGAGGGGTGTTATCGCAATCAGATTATCCGCTCTGTCATGAAAAATGATATAAGGCTGCCATTGCTCTAATAATTCCACACAAATATTTTCTATGGAAAACACCAACAATTCCCGCTCCCAATCTTTGAGAAGCTGTCCTCTGGTGTACTGCCCAGCCACTTTCAGAGCAATCATTCCGGATACTGGCGACAAATCCAATTCCAAAAAAGCGAGCTGAGACCTAATGTATTCCTCACTTAATTGACCATTTACCCAATCTTTGCAAAAAGCTTCCCTTAATAGCGGCAAATGTTTTTTTGTTTCCTGGTTGGTCCAATTCAGATAATGATTTTGCAGACGAGAATTCAGCAATTGCTGTGCTGCTCGTTTTAACACGTTTTCTAGTTGATCTTCAAAGACAGGTTTTAATAAATAATCAAATACTTGCAGCTTAATCGCTTTATGGGCATAGGAAAACTCATCATGTCCAGTAATGACAATGATGATGCAATCTTGTAATATGCAGTTTACTTGTTCTATAAACTGCAATCCATTTAAAAAAGGCATACAAATATCTACTAGCAGAATGTCTGGAAGGGTTTTTCTAGCCACTTCCAAAGCCATTTCTCCATCTTCAGCCTCCCCCACAACCTCCATGTCAAGCCTTACTTTCTCAACGAGGCTTTTGAGACCACGACGAATTTTAGGCTCATCATCGATGATTACTACTTTCAACATCGAACCACTCCCTATTTAACGTATTGGATGCCAAACTTCTACCTTCGTACCTTCCTGATCCACGCTGGTATATAGTAAGCCATATTCTGAGCCAAAGGATAATCGAATTCGTTCATTCACATTGAAAATACCAAAGCCCGTCCTTGCTGCATCTCCATGTTGATTGTCTAATGATTTTCTTAGTTCTGCGAGTTTTTCCGCTGTCATTCCTATGCCGTCATCTGCTACGCTAAAATATAATTTCTCCTTGTCAATGCGAGCGGTGATCTTGATGGTGCCGCCCCCTCTTTTAGCATTAATGCCATGGTAAATCGCGTTTTCAACAAGAGGCTGCAATATCAGCTTAAGTACTCTGTAATTCAATATATCTTCTTCATAGTTAATTTCATATATCAATTTATCTTCATAGCGAGCTTTCTGAATCATTAGATAACTGCGAACATGTTCTAATTCTTCATGAACAGGAATCATCTCTTTCCCTTTGCTTAAACCAATGCGAAATAAATTAGCAAGTGCACCCACAATACGAACGACTTCCTGTGCACCGTGTTCCCCAGCCATCCACTGAATCGTATAAAGAGTATTATAAAGAAAGTGTGGTTTTATTTGAGCCTGCAAGGTTTTTAGCTCTGCTTCTCGTTTCCGTTTTTGTTCCGTATACACCATATCCACCAAATTACTAATCTCTTTGATCATCGTATTAAAACTATTACCGAGCTGTCCAATTTCATCATTATATTTACTGTTAAATCGTACGCTTAGATCGCCTTCCTCAGCCTTCTTCATTAAGCTACGGAGTTTACTTAAAGGCTTGGCAATGGAAGCAGTAAAAAAGAAGGCGGCGACTACTGCCAGTATTAAGGTAACAAGCCCAATAAGTATGGAGTAATGACGCAGGATCGTTACTTCTTTCAGTGTCTCACTAAGGGAAAACACACCAATGGTCTTCCATTTTGTATAAGCTGAATCTTTATAGATAATCTGAAACTCACTGCCCTGAATGATTTTTACAATACTATTGGCAGAATGGTTGAACCACTCACTTTTTACGCGATATACAATCGGATTGACTGGCGCATATACAATGCCACCATTTGCATCCATAATATATAAAAATCCATTTTTACCTAATGTAATCGTCTCAATTACTTCTTTAATTTTATTCAATTTCAGATCAATCAGTATGACGCCAAGATGCTGACTGGTCTTAGGATCAACAACCGCCTTAGCAATCGAAACTACTTCATCAGCACTATAGTTAAGAGTTGTCGTTATATTACGGCCAATAGGTTTACTAAACAGCTGCATTGCATTTGGCGATGCAATCGCTCTTTTGTACCAAGTCTCATCAGTAAGGGGATCACGTGAAATTCGATGCATTTCATTGCTAATATAAAGATTATTCTCATTTACAATGAGTATTCCGGCAATCTCTGGATGCACATTCGTATAGGTTCTTAAGATTCGCCGAACCTCATTGTTCAGCGATTCATCCCTATCTCCCTCTTTCGCAATCCGTAAGAACGCAATAATCTGAGGATCACCCAAAAGGTAAGAAACGATATTTTCCATATCATGAATATAAAACTCAACATTGCGAGTGACTTGCTCAATCATTTGCCCCGTATGTTCATTGGCCTGTTCTTCAATGGATTTGCTATAGATGACATTCCCCAATACTCCGAGTGTAACAATGGGCAATAAAATGAGAGTGAAAAAATATAATAACAATTTAGAACGAATATTTTCTATCTTAAGTAATTTGCGTAAGAATTCCAATATTGCACCATCCTAGCGCTCATTTTTTTCTAATACTCCCACTTTATTATACACAATAGAGCATGAAAAATAGTAATTTTTTCTTGTTAATAAAACCATAATCGAACCACACCAGGCGCAGAAAAAAGATAGAAAGATACGAAGACTAAGGTGAATAGGAAATTTTCTTAGCAAAAAGCCCTCTATATGAGCAGTCTTAGGGTGTTTTATACCCCTGCCAACATAGAGAGCATTTCGTCATGTTACCGTAAATAAATCCCTTCCATTACCACATCTACAATGCCCTTTAGAGCATCTTGCCTGCCTTCTGAAGAAAACTCAATACGAGTTAAAGAATAACAGCTTGCTAAAGCCCTTTCTTTTATAACTTGCATAATTGTCTCTTCCATGAATCTTCGTCCCTTAACAATGCCGCCACCAATTAGTACCAACTGGGGATTAAAAATATTAATAATATTGGCAACACCCATACCAATATATTGAGCAATCTGCTGGAGGGTTCTTATTGAAAGCGGATCTCCCTCCTCAGCCGCAGCGTAAATATGCTTTGGTCTAATGGCATCTAAATTGCCTTTTACCATATCTGATACAACAGAACGTTCACCATCTGTCATTGACTGAACCATACTATTTACCAACGCTGACTCAGATGCCATGGCTTCTAGGCAACCACGATTCCCGCAGCTGCATAAGGGGCCATGAACATCTACAACTGTATGGCCAATTTCCCCTGCACTATCACCTAAGCCTCGATATAGTTCACCATTTAAAATAATTCCCGAGCCAATTCCACCCCCGACTCCTAGAAAGACCGCATTTTTAATATCGCGGTATGGACCATAATGATAGGCTCCCAATGCCATAGCCCGCATATCATTCTCGACAAAAACAGGCAACTGAAACTGCTTTTCCACAAGATATTTTAGTGGCACATTACGCCAGCCAGCACTGGGAGAAAATAAAGAAAGCCCTTCCTTGGACATAACAGGTCCTCGTACAATTATACCAATCGCTAAGGCCAATTTACCGTTTTCCGAAGCATAACACTGTGCAATTGTATTTTCCAAAAAAGATAAAATCTTATCTTCCTTTAAATGTTGAATATCATGACATATCTCTTCTTTAATCTCTAAGCCTCCATTAATCAGATAGCCAATCATTTCCTTAGAACGAATATCTACAATAATCATGTTCGCTATTTCAGAATGCACCTTAAGCAGCACTGGACGTCTGCCTCCACTATACTCACCAACCATATACTCATGAATCAGTCCATTTTCAATGAGTTTACTTGATATATTCGTTACAGTTGGTGCTGTTAAACCAGTCAACTTGGCAATATCGACACGAGATATTGGACCCCGCCTGCGAATCGCATTAATAATCAGCGACTCATTTGCTCCTCCTCCTATAGCTTTTGAAATAATTGTATTTACACCTTCCATAAAACACCTACACTCTTGCTTTCAATATTTTTATAATAGACAACTGTTGAATCCATTCTCTTTTAACCATATAGAAGACATGAAAGAATTTATTTTAACCATTATATAATATTAAAAGCTAAAAAGCCTAATTAAATTTTTAATTAATGATTTATGCATCTAATATAAGAAAACTCCCCCTATATGATAAGTCTTATGACTGTTTTGATTTTGTATAAATATCAAAAGCTACAGCTAATAATAATACTAAGCCTTTAATGGTTTGCTGCATATCAATGGTAACGCCAATTAAAGACATGCCATTATTCATAACCCCCATAACCAACCCGCCAATAATGGCCCCCATAACAACACCAATCCCTCCTGCAGTGGAGGCTCCACCAATAAAACAGGCAGCAATGGCATCTAATTCAAAACCCGTGCCTGCTTTCGGTGTTGCGGCATTAAGACGAGCCGCAAAAACAAGACCCGAAAGAGCTGCTAATACTCCCATATTTACGAAAACCCAAAACACAATGCGTTCGGTTTTTACACCTGATAGCTTTGCCGCCTTTTCATTACCGCCTAATGCATAAATATGACGCCCTACCACTGTTTTTGTCGTTATAAAGGTATAAAATACAATTAGAATAAATAATAATATCAACACATTAGGAATGCCTTTATACGAGGCCAGCAAATACATAAACCAGTTGATTGCCACGCCAACAAATACCAATTTAGCAGCTAAAAACTGTACCGGGATTACCTCGAAATTATACTCTAGCTTAGCTTTTCTATGACTTAATTCAAAGTATATATATACCAACGTCAAAATAATCCCAACCACAAGGGTTGTAATATGGATGGATGTTCCACTCAATACATCTGGTATAAACCCATTACTCATTTTCTGAAAAACCTCTGGAAAAGGAGCTTTCGATTGCCCCTCTAAAGCAGTCATTGTTAACCCTCTAAAAATCAACATCCCTGCTAATGTAACAATAAATCCAGGGATTTTAAAATAGGCAACCCAATACCCCTGAAAAGCTCCAGCAAGACCTCCTATCAGCAAAGAAATCAATATTCCAGGCACAACACCAATATGATAATCGATCATTAAGATTGCAGAAACGGCACCAACAAAAGCAGCGATAGATCCTACAGATAAATCAATCTGAAAAGCAACGATCACTAGCAGCATGCCGATCGCCAATACGAGTATATAACTATTCTGCTGGATTAAGTTGGTTACATTTAACGGTTGTAAGAGTACACCCTTGCTGACAATTTCAAAGAATAGTACAATCGATACTAATGCAATAACCATACCATATTCTCTGATATTACTTTTAAACATCTGCTTTAGAGTTTCCATGACGATCCCTCCTTTATTTGCTCATTACATATTTCATAATTCTTTCTTGTGATGCTTCTGGCCCTGCAAGCTCTCCTGTAATGCTGCCTTCACTCATAACATATATTCGATCGCACATTCCCAGTATTTCAGGAAGTTCTGAAGAAATCAATACAATGCCTTTTCCATCCTTAGCTAGCTTATTAATGATGCTATAAATTTCAAATTTAGCTCCTACATCAATTCCCCGAGTAGGTTCATCCAGAATCAGAACATCTGGCTCTGTAAAAATCCATTTGCTCAAAACGACTTTTTGCTGATTTCCACCGCTCAAGTTTACAGTGTTTTGCAAAACACTGGAGCATTTAATATTCATCTGCTGACGACTTTTCTCCGCCACTAAAATTTCTTTATTATCATCAATTACAGAATGGTTTGCGATATTTTTTAAATTAGCCAAGGTAATATTTCTTTTAATATCATCATTTAATATTAAACCATACTGTTTGCGATCTTCCGTTACATATGCAACACCTTCTTCAATCGCCTGGCTTACATTTTTCAAATGTATTTCTAAGCCATTCTTATAGATCTGCCCACTTATTTTCTGACCATAGGATCTGCCAAAAATGCTCATAGCAAGCTCTGTTCTCCCTGCCCCCATGAGTCCTGCAATTCCTACAACCTCACCTTGCTTAACGTGAAAGTTAACATTATGAATCACTTTACGGCCACTATGTAGATGGTGGTATACACTCCAATTCTTAACTTCAAAGATGATATCGCCAATAGCTGCATCTCTTTTAGGGTATAGCTCCGTTAGTTCTCTTCCTACCATGCCTTTGATAATTCGATCTTCTGTAATATGATCGTTTCTTACATTCAAGGTTTCAATTGTGGCTCCATCACGCAACACGGTAATGGAATCAGCAATTCTTGAAATTTCATTTAATTTATGTGAAATAATAATTGAGGATATTCCCTGCTTTTTAAACTCCAACAATAATTTCAAGAGATTATCACTATCATCTTCATTCAATGCCGCCGTAGGTTCATCCAGAATTAACAATTCAACTTCCTTTGATAAGGCTTTAGCAATCTCAACTAATTGCTGTTTACCAACTCCTATATTGGTAACCAAAGTACTTGGCAATTCTTTGAGTCCTACTGTCGCCAACAACTTTTGGGTACGCATAGTAGTTGCATGCCAGTCAATAAGACCGTGTTTGCCTTGTTCATTGCCAAGAAATATATTCTCTTCTATGGATAGATAAGGGATGAGGGCTAATTCCTGATGAATAATAACAATGCCTAATTTTTCACTTTCTTTAATATTTTTGAACTCACACAGTTTCCCTTTATAATGAATATCCCCTGTATAAGTCCCATGAGGATATACTCCACTTAACACTTTCATTAAGGTTGATTTTCCCGCACCATTTTCGCCTACCAGTGCATGAATTTCGCCTTTTTGCACTTGCAGATTTACATGATTTAGAGCTTTAACACCTGGAAATGTTTTAGTAATATCTATCATTTCTAGAATAACATCTTCCATATATCCTCAACTCCTTGCTATATCGCTCTTTGGCATTAGGCCATTCATAATTTAGTAATGACTTTACAGTCATCACTAAATTATTTTGGCCCGGCAATCCCTTACTATTTAAGTTGATCTACAGTATAATATCCGCTTTCAACCAATATTTTTTCGTAGTTTGATTTATCAACAGAAACAGGTACTAATAAATAGGACGGCACTACTTTAACACCATTGTTGTAGGTTTTATCATCATTGGTTGTTGCTTTTTTACCGCTAAGTACTGCATCCACCATATCAACAGCTACTTTAGCAAGATCTCTAGTATCTTTAAATACTGTCTGTGCTTGTTCACCCTTAATAATGGATTTAATAGAAGGAGCTTCCGCATCTTGCCCCGTAACGATAGGCATTGGCTGTGATGGGGTTCCGTATCCAACAGCCTTCAAGGAAGAAAGAACACCGATACTAATACCATCATAAGGAGATAAAACAGCATCTATTTTTGTCCCCGTATAGTTCTTACTTAGCAGATTATCCATCCTTGCCTGGGCAGTAGCGCCATCCCACCGTAATGTAGCACAGAGGCCCATATCCATTTGCCCACTTTTCACAACTAATTTCTTCGAATCAATATAAGGTTTTAAAACTGACATAGCGCCATCAAAGAACATGTATGCGTTATTGTCATCCGGTGAACCACCAAAGATCTCAATGTTAAACGGACCTTTCCCTTCTTTTAAGCCTAAGCTTTTTTCAATATAAGCAGCTTGCAGAACTCCAACTTGAAAATTATCAAAAGTTGCATAGTAATCTACATTTGCAGTCTTTTTAATTAAACGGTCATAAGCGATAACGGGAATATTTTTATCTTTCGCTTTTTGCAATACCGTTGTTAAGGATTCACCATCGATATTGGCGATCACCAGTACATTAGCGCCTTTTGTAATCATATTCTCAATTTGCGCAAGCTGGTTTTCAACATTGTCTTCGCCATACTGTAAATCAGTTTCATACCCTTTGGCTTTTAGTTGCTTAACAATATTATCACCATCTGCTATCCATCTAGATGACGACTTCGTAGGCATTGCGATACCTACTTTCTTCTTATCGCTGCTGCTGGGAGCTGAACTAGGATTTGAACCACATGCGGTCAACATTAGTACCATGGCAAACATCAGTAATAAAGCCACTACCTTTTTCATTGAAATCTCCCCTTCTTTTTATTCTTGGTAGCCCCAATCCATTAATTTTCGTTATACCTTCATCACCTACTTTCAGTCTATTAAATACATCAATTAACCTTGTATAATCGCCTAAATAGTGCGAATATTTAAATTATAGCATTGATTCACATTTTTTCAATTATAAATTAATGTGTTAATTTATTTTTTAATTAAATCATGAATGTTACACGAAACCATCTATTACTGTCTTTTATTGAAAAGGATTTTCGTCTTTATACATCATTGAAGGAGGCTGATTAAAGGCAATGTCCTGTACACCAAGCATCTTCATTACGGCAAATAATACTTTGCCTGCATGTTTAAAGGCAATACCTGCATGATGAGGATACTGCTTACCAATCAATACATGGCGATAAAATCTGCCCATTTCCTGAATGGCAAAAATGCCAATACCGCCAAAGGAATGAGGGTCCACGTCGATTATTTCTCCATTGGCTATATAACTTCGCAGCTGACAGTCAGCGGTACTCTGAAGCCGGAATAAACTAATATCCCCTGGTCTTATGGCTCCTTCTAATGTTCCCCTGGTAATATCAGGTTCTGCACTTGGTTCTAACAATCTATGCATGATGAGCTGATATTTCATCGCCGAATCCTTCATACAGCAAGAAGGTGTATTGCCACAATGGAAGCCCATGAATAGATCCGTCAGTTGATACCCTGTAAACTGCGCCTTATTCTTATCATACATATCCTTAGGTACACTGTTATTAATATCAAGTAAAGTAGCAGGCATATTCGTCGCGCAGGTAATTATGTATTCGCTTACTGCACCATAAATATCCGTTTCACAAGCTGCGGGAATTCCCTTAGCTGCCAGTCTTGAATTCACATAACAGGGAACAAACTTAAATTGAGTCTGGAAGGCTGGCCAACATTTATTGGCAAATACAGCATATTCTGATGCTCCAAGATTATTTTCCATCCAATCCAGTAGTGTCAGCTCATACTGGGCAAGTTTGGGAAGTATACCTGGGTAACCATTTCCGTCCTTAAGCTCATCAGCCATTTCTCTTACGATTGCAGGAATTCTTGGATCATTTTCATGTTTCAAAAAGGAGTCAAAAAGATCCAGTTCTGAGTTTTCCATAATTTCAATACCTAAATCGTATAAGGGTTTAATAGGTGCATTACATGCTAAAAAGTCATGTGGTCTAGGTCCAAAACTAAATACCTTCAATTTTCCTAGTCCTAATATGACTCTGGCAATATTTTCGAAGTCCCCAATCATCCCTGCAAGTTCATCAGCAGTACCAACAGGATACTCAGGAATATAGGGAACTAGCTTACGTAATGCTAAATTATAAGAGGCATTAAGCATACCGCAGTATGCATCCCCACGTCCCTTAATCAGATTAGCCTCCGCCTCTTCCGCTGCTGCCACAAACATTGCCGGACCAGTGAATTTTTGTGCAAGAATGGTTTCTGGTCCTTCCGGTCCAAAATTCCCAAGATAAACAACTAATGCATTTACACCTGCCTTTTGCAATTCCTCCAAGGCTTTAATTACATCCTTCTCATTTTCAACAGCA
>ENA-OFCE01001683-OFCE01001683.1-metagenomes-genome-assembly--contig:-NODE-1683-length-10728-cov-2.598426_pt1 | contig 10728 bp, 9 predicted proteins | sample MGYA00153388_OFCE01 | MGnify analysis MGYA00153388
GTTTTACAATCAACACGAGTCTCTCCAATTGTAATTTCTCCATCATCTGGATGCTCCAAAAAATTTAGGCATCGTAAAAAAGTTGTCTTGCCAGAGCCACTGGGACCTAATAGCACAACTACCTCACCTTTCTCTACGGTAAGGTCAATTCCTTTTAATACTTGCTGCTTTCCAAATGATTTGTATACCCCTTTTACTTGTATCATACTACTCCACCTCAAAAGTCATTCACAATTTCTTGAACATACAAAAGCTGAATTACTCTTTTGCTTGCAGTAATCGTTTATAGTACGAGTGAGCCGTATATAAAGCCGCAACTGGGTTATGACCTGTGATCCGATCTTTGGTTACAAGAGTAGTAACCAGTGCATCAGAGTATTTTATAAATAAAGAATCATGTCCCACACACAAACCAACTACAACATTTAAATCCGTCTTATGATAATTTAAAATGCGAGCTTGCAAGATAGGATTGCACATTGCTTCATGGCCACCGGGTCGTATTTTATGCTCTTCTAATATGCCAATTTCTGTTTTGTCGACAGAACCTACCTTGCAAATAGCACTATAGTAGTCAAAGCCTTTGGCTGTAAGAATATTGGTAAAGATTTTTGATTCCTCTATCAAACCAGCACAAGTTGCAATACCAATTTTCTTAGCACCAATGCGGTTAGCAAATTCAATAATTTCCTCTACCCTTGTTAATTTACCATAAAAAAGCCCCTCCACTTGAGCTGATGCTCTAGCAACAACTGCATCCTGTTCATCTCCCTGCAGGTAATTTTTAATTTCTTCAACATCATCTGCAATGGAATGTCCATCATTATCTTTAGTAGTCAAACAGAACCCCGGGAATTTCTTATCCTGGCTTCTACAATTGTAAATACTGCAATCTGTGCAACTTAAATTCTCTATATCTTTTTTTCTACTCATCTTTCTTCCCCCATTTTTACTTTTATCACAATAAAAAAGACTGAAGATGCCTCAAAGAGCCTCTTCAGTCTTCAGTGTGTCTGATCAACCAAGATAATAATGCATCTATAAAATTATCAACAACAATAACTTTCTTATTTTATTATACGCTTATAAATGTTGTTGTCAACCATAGCATTAAAAAAATCATTACAAAAGTACACCTTCATTATTATAGCTACCAACTCTTAAAAAACTTCTCAGATTTCATATGCCATCACCATACAATCCTTCTAGCTCGTCAATACGTCTTTTTTCAGTCTTTTCAATTTGCCCCACTTGCCCATTATTCACATGAATGACCAATTGTCCGTATCGTATGCTTTGTAAATCAGATAAAATTTTCATTTGCATAGGATGTTTTTTCTTTGCCTTTTCCTTTATTGAATAACCGCCCTCTCTACTTTTAGCCGAGATCATAAACTTTTCTATTTTATCTATTTTAACAACAAATCCATCTTGTATCATTAAAATTAAGTGACCATATTGAACGTTTAATAAAAACTGCTCAATAATATCAAACACTTGAGAAGGCAATGGTTTAATCGCCCCTCTTAAATTTGCCACACTATTCTTCGCATCGGAACAGGACTGCACTACAAAGACCTCCTTCTTAATAAAAAACATAGTATAATTATCCTAGTTCTTTTAAATTGAAATCGACTAATTTATCTTGTAATGAACTCCAAGAACGATTTGCGAACACGAGGGGAACCCCTTGAGATTTGGCCAGCTGCTTAATATTTTTCGCTGTAGTATGATTAATATAATCAATAAAAATAACAATCAAAGTTGTAGATAACGGAAACTTAAAGCGTTTTCGGTCAGAAACATTTCTACCTGTAACATGATCAATTGCATGAATTCCTAATGTCTGCAATTTTTTTTCGATACTTCCTAAATGATCTGCGCCAACTAGCATAATTGACATTTTCTCACCTCCCTAAAATCAAAAAGACTGGTTCCTTCGCTTTTACGAAAGAAGCCAGCCTCTGGTTATCCAGTCAGCTTAGTATATAAAAAAGGCTAAAAGAATCTCCGTTATAGAGACACCTTTAGCCTTCAGTTATCCTGATCAGCAATTATTATGTTTAAAAAATCATTGCATCAGGTATCTAAACGATGCTCAATATAAGAGAATCTGTCTTATACTCATTATCTTTTAGTAAGTAGACAGGTCATGACCGAATATAATTAAAGGTCAGAGATTTCATCAAAAAGCTCTGGCCTTTAATTTATTCGATTGCTCAGCAAATACAATCTTCTTTAAGATCAATGCGGACTTAGGTAATTGAACTATTTAACTACATCTGGTACATCTTTAAATTTAATAAAGCTTTTCTTTTGCAAAGCATCAACATCGACATTCTTATCAAGCATGCCAACTTCTTGCAATTGCTTTGCAGTAATACCAAAAGCATCATATGCTCCACTAACTGATGGAATGAAATTATACTTTTTTAATACGCTTGCATTGAATGCAGCATCACCTGCAACCCATTTTTTGTCAACCTGAGTTTTTGCAGCTTCATCTGGATTTTTTTGTATCCACACACTTGCTTTTTGCATAGCACGGGTATATTTTGCAGCAACCTCAGGATGCTCGCTTGCTATATTGTCACGAACGTAAGCAGAGCAGCAATATTGATCTTTATATGGCGCATCAACTGCAGAATCAACGATACTTTTTAAATCATACTCTTTTAGCGTAATAGAAGCTGTCGGGTCGTTCATTGCAAGTGCATCAACTGCACCATTTTTCAAAGCAAGAGGCAAGTCAGTGGCACTAAATACAATAAATTCCACTTCCATATTCTTTTCACTCACGCCAACACCTGCATCTGCAAGGGCACGTTTTGCAAAAATGATAGGGCTGCTACTCATACTAGGAACCCCTATACGTTTACCTCTTAAATCTGTAAGGGAATTAATGCCGGAATTTTTAGGGGCAAGCACTTTGTCGCACCCTGTATGTAAACCGGAAGTAATTTTGATTGGTAACCCATTGGAAAGGGGTTGAACCAAGCTGGCAAGCAGTCCAAAGCCTGCTTCTACTTTTCCTGCCGTAACAGCCTCAAAGGCTGTGCCTGGTGCTAGCTTCGTCACATCAATTTTTAACCCTTCTGCTTCAAAAAAGCCTTTCTCGATGGCCATCTGTAATGGAGCCTCGCATAAGCTGCCACTATAACCAATCTTTAAAACGTAATCATTATCGTTTTTAACTGCTGCAGGTTTTTCTCCGCAACCTGCAAGTGTCAATACGATTGACAATACAGCGACTAAAATAATTGCAATTTTCTTTTTCATTAACACATCTCCCTTATAAATAATAGTTAGGCTCTGTTACAGTCCCTGTAAAATGTAAAATTTCCAGTATTTTCGAACGCAAGCTAAGAAACTCTGGATTGTTCCGCGCCCGCGGTCTTGCAAGCTGTACTTCAATACATCTTTCGATTTTGGCTGGTCTTGGTGTCATGACAATTACGCGGTCGGATAAATAGATCGCTTCATCTACATCATGGGTTACCATGATCATGGTCGTACCTCGCTCCTTCCAAATACGAATGAGTTCATCTTGCATGTTCATCCGCGTAAAAGCGTCAAGAGCTCCAAGAGGCTCATCCAGCAATAGCACTTTAGGATGATTCACTAATGCCCGGGCAAGAGACGCTCTTTGCGCCATGCCACCGGAAAGCTGGTGAGGATAGGACTTGCTAAAATCTGATAATCCTACTAAATCAATAAACTTTTGAACTTCCGCATGATTTGCTTTGTATATGTTGCGTGCCTTCAATCCAAATGCAACATTATCATAGACACTAAGCCAAGGAAAAAGCATAGGATCTTGAAATACCAAGCCCCGTTCGTAAGATGGCTTTTTTATTTCTTCATCATCGATATACAATTTGCCTTCATCAGCACCATTTAAACCGGCAATCAAACGAAGAAGTGTAGATTTGCCGCAGCCAGAAGGGCCAATAAGTGATATAAATTCGCCTGTCTCAATCTTAAGATCAATACCACTTAGGGCAATAACCTCTTCTGCATTTTGTTGCTGGAAGCGTTTCACAACCCCTTCTACTTTAATTTCTCCTACCATTTTATGACTCCCTTCTGCCACACAAGCACATTATCCCGCACTTTAAACAGCAGTGTAATGAGAATCGAGAATGTAACAGCAATTATGATCAATCCTGCATAGACATTTGCATAAGCCATCATCTCCTTCTGCCAATTAATGTACCAGCCTATACCATTTTTGACACCTAACATTTCAGCTGTCATCAATGTAATAAAGGAAGCACAAGTTCCATTAAAAAGCCCGATAAACATATGAGGCATAGCGGCAGGAACACCAACCATAAATATTTGATAATACTTTCCCGCTCCCAGTGTGCTTGATACCTCAAAATACGCATTGCGAACATTAAAGATACCGCTGCTTGTCATAACAGCTGTCGGAAACCATACCGAAAGGGCAATCAAAAATGCACTGGCTGTAAATGTTGTTGGAAAGCTAATGAGCACTAGTGGAATCCATGCCGTCGGAGGAATAGGTCCCAGTATTCGGATCAGAGGACTAATCCAATAGTTTGCCGAATTACTGAATCCCACGGCTATACCTGTGGCAAATCCAGTAATTGCACCAAAGAAATATCCTGTAAAAAGAAGCTTCCCTGAAGAACCGATACACAATGCAAGAAATTCCCTGTCTTCAACAATAATGCTCAATATTTTGTCCAGAGTTGGGAAGAATATCGTGGGAAGAAGTCCCAGTTTCTTAGTCACTATATTGATTACATTTAAAAATAAGATCACTGTGGCAACAAACAATGCTCTTTCTTCAATCCATTCTTTTACTCCTGGTTTAAAATATGATGCTAATGCAATGATTGTAAAAGCTCCAAGCAAAACCACAAGTAAATACATGAAATAAGGATGTTTGGTAGGCATATGTTTATCAATATTTCCAACTCCATAATCTACAAGGATTGCCAAAATTGCCGATAATACCGGTAGCCATGCATTTAGCTTTTTCATTACTATCAACCTCCTTTTCTGATTTTATATACCACCTATTGCATAAAAAATACAATTCGAAAAATAATGAATATATTTCTTTGTCATCCTCCTGGTCTTTCTTGTCAAAAAGACGACAAAAAAGACCAGAGATGTATAGAAACATCTCTGGTCTTCAGCTCAACTGATCAACCGTAATCATTATTTTCTTAAAGATATATAACTTTATATAGATATTACACCACGATAGTTGAGCTGTCAAGTGTTTTCATTTATAAAAATATAGTTGTGCTCTATTCAGCACCAGTTAGAATACTTTGGAAATATCGGCATTTTCAACAATATCCGGCCTACATCGCCTCTAGTTTTAGAAAATCACAAACTGATCTAATTATCAATTTGTGATTTTTTCTTTCATTTTTTCAAATTTACTTGATCCGATCCCAGGAACATTCTTTAGCTCATCAATACTGGTAAAACTGCCATTTGTTTGGCGATATTCAATGATTCGCTCTGCTAACGCAGGTCCCACACCTGGCAGTGTGTCTAGTTCGCTTTTATCAGCATGATTAATATTGACTTTATTACCTACTTTTGTCTTGGTGGTGCCAGTCGTTGCTGAATTTTCATTGGAAACCGGAAGCATATCCACTACATGAATATGCATACCGTCTTTGATACTCTGAGCTAAATTGGTTTTAGCTCTATCAGCCTCATCTGTAAGACCGCCAGCCATCGCTACAATATCAAATACTCTAGCATTAGGAGACGCTTTAAATACACCTGGTTTATGAACAGCACCGCTTATATATACAAAGATCTCATCAGATTGTTCTGGCTGACGAAAGTCATTTTTAGCTGCAACGTTATCGGAAGATACCACTTCCGCCACCGTGTTCTTCTGCCAAAAACTATAGAAACTGCCTGCTACAATCAATATCGCCAGCATCACAATAAATAATAACTTATTCCGCTGCTCAACCATCGATATCCCCCCCTATTGTAACTTGCCTATTCCTTCGACAAAAAAATAGTTTTTCCTTTACAATAAGGATTATTTTCTTATATGATTATTGAATTTTTTCTAAATTAGGGTTTTCGCAGACAGAGCGGCCAATTTTAGAAAGATTGCACCATTGACTATTAATCTTTACACGAACGATATCCGCAGTAAAATCATTATTGGTTTCATCGGAGTTTTCCAGTAGAGAAGAACCAACTCCATAAATGTCCACAGGTACATCCATCTCTTCAAACTCTCTTATTTTTTTTGCATTAAATCCCCCTGTGACACAAATCTTGACTTGTTCACACCACTCTTTGGCAATTGCAGTTTCTTCTTCATTTAGGTCCCACTCATGATAAACGCTGTCAATTGCTTCTCGCAAATTCCACACAAGTCTCGGTGACACTCCCATATCCTGCTGCTTATTTCCCGTAGGAACAATGGATTTATCCCGCATATTTTTAGAGGTGTCAGGACGTACCCCATATAGCTTATATTTTTCCGCTTCATCAAATTGACCTTTCTTATAATAAGCAAGGTAGGCAGCAAACATCTTTGTCATTACAGCTTTCGTTTCACCGACACAATCATTATGAAAATCAACTAATACCAATCTGGAAACGATTTTGTCAAAAATGCGGGAATACTGCATCATGGTCTCAACAGTATCTCCCAAGAAACAACAAATTGTCGCATGGGCAATGGTTCCTCCGCCTTCTCCGCCCCACCAAGTTCCCTGTTCATCTGTACTTACAAATCGAGAATTTTTCTTACTATATTTTTGGTTGTAGGCTTGAATCGCCAATGAATAGGCATATCCATGCAAAGCCTGCATTTTATAGTGAGCAAATCGTGCAGGAAAAAATAAAATATCTTTAGAGCGACTAGCGACTAACGTATTATATACATTCGTGGCAATTCGAGTTGGCTCAGCAATAACCCCTAAGATCACCGTCTCTAGATTAGCAAAATCCCGGTAACGGCCACGAATTCGAATAACGGGTTGTACACTCAATGGATCTCCATCATACTCAACGAAAGTGCCATCCTGCACTGCTTCAACCTCTAATGTATGGTAGGTATTTACGAATTTTCCTTCTTCATCAAAGTAGCCAGTACACATTTTTATAATTGCTAAAGCCTCATCTACCCCAGCGACTAAACTCCATGGTCTTCTGCGAGTAAAAAATTGCATTTCAACTTCTACATCGCCAACCTGCACCATAGAACAATCCACATCTTTAATGTCACTATTGCCGGAAAACGTATACCCTTCCTTTGCCAATGCTTCTAATAAGATTACATTATTACTAAAATATTTATCAGAATACCAGCCTCGCCGAATTTTATCTGCTTCAATTTTAAAAATTTCTGCTGCTAATCTTTCACCATTAAATATAGCCATTTTTTTGCCCCTCTCTCACATTGAATAAAGATACAGACTATTTAAACTTACAAACTATGATTTTTGTTTTTTTGTAGCGCCTCACTCTATTATTCCTCTTCATCCTTCCATCGAGGATTAAAAAGATATAACTTGGAAGGTCTAAACTGCTTACCTTCTGATAATAATGCTGTTTTTGTAAGCATTCGTTTAACTTTTTTTCGAAAATAAGCATCTGCTAATTCCCGGCGATATAAAACCTCATACACTTTTTGCAGTTCAGTAAGCGTAAATAATTCTGGCATCAAGCTAAAAGCAATGTCTGTATACATTACTTTATTTTTCAACCTATCAAGAGCATACTGTATAACTTTAGCATGTTCAAAAGCTAAGCCATCTTTATTCTCGACATACGTGTTTTCTGTTTTTGAGATATGTCCCTCCACTGTATTTTTTACTATCACATGATCTTTTATGGTTATTTCTTTATTTTCTATTATAATTTCAAAGGTTTGTTCAAGAATATATCCATTTATCGTTGGATGTTTATATTTGCCAATTACATTACTGCGGACGTTAAACCATCGTACATCTTCTGCATCTTCACCTGATTTTACAGTAAACTTTTTTCGATCTACCAAGGCCATGTAGGATGTGCTTATCACCCTTCTATGAAGGTTAGGATAGACTCGCCCCCATGTATAAAGCTGCTCCATATATACATTCTCTAAGTTTGTTTCTTCCTTCAATTCCCTTACAGCAGCTTCATCAATGCTTTCTTCGTAATTAACAAACCCTCCCGGCAAAGACCATTTTCCCTCTTGGGATGCATTGCCATTTGTTTTTAATACGTCCTTTTTCTTTTTAACCAAAAGAATTTGCAGTACCTTATCAGGCAGTCGTCTTGGATCTTTATCTTCACTATCAATTGCACTGAAAATAACCATATCTACCGTATTCGAGGAATGTATTTGATGATTGCTGCCATCATCTTTAAAAAAACCATGTTTGGATTCATTCATATCCTTAACCTCCCGCTAATTATCATATCCGATGGAAGTTAAGACCCCACCAGAATCAAGTCTTCTTTAGAAAAAAATAGAGTAATTGGCGGTTTCCATTTAAGATAATTCTTATATCATCATTTTGATATTATCATTTTGATATTATCTTATTAGTATTATTATACATGTCCTTGATTCTCTTGGCAATTTATTTTCAGAAAAGTTTCTTGATTCAATTAAAGGATATCTTCTTTTTAAGTAGCAGTTCCACGTAATGATATAGAAATAGTCCGATCGATATATTCGACCGGACTATTTCTATATCATTACATTCTAAAATAAATTCATTAACGTACTACAATATTAACTAATTTTCCTGCTATGGCAATTACTTTTATCACTTGTTTCTCATGAATCAGTGCCTGCACTTTTTCTTGCTCTAATACTTTTTCTTCTAATTCCTTTGGCGTAAGTGCGGCAGAAACAACAATTTTTTCCCGCACTTTCCCATTAATCTGTACAACAATTTCTACTTCTTCTAACTTTATAGCATCCTCATCAAACACAGGCCATATATGTTTATGGACACTACCTTGACCAATGGTTTCACTCCACAATTCTTCTGTGATATGAGGCGCGAAAGGGGCTAACAAGCATAATAAACTTGAAATAAGTTCTCGCACTAACCCAGGATTGACAGCTAGATTCTGATCCTTAGCGGTATACATTGCATTTACTAATTCCATAATAGAACTAATGGCGGTATTAAAGTTAAAGCGATCACCAATATCTTCTGTTACTTTCTTAATCGTTGCATGCAATACACGTCTAAGATTTCGCTCCTCTTTACTAAGAGTGCTATTGTCATATCCCGATTCTTCTCCTGCCATGAAAGAAGCATAGTGATCTACAATTCTCCACAGACGTCCAAGGAATCGATAAGAACCTTCTACGCCTTGATCATTCCATTCTAAGTCACGTTCCGGCGGAGCAGCAAATAAAATAAACAATCGAGCTGTATCAGCCCCATATTTTGCAATAATTTCTTCAGGAGACACGACATTCCCCTTAGACTTAGACATTTTGGAACCATCTTTTATAACCATTCCTTGTGTTAATAGGTTCTTAAATGGCTCATTTACATTTACTAATCCTGCATCTTTAAGCACTTTTGTAAAAAACCTTGAATATAAAAGATGTAATATCGCATGCTCAATACCACCAATATATTGATCGACAGGTGCCCAATAATCAGCCTTTGAGGAATCAAAAGGAAGATTTGTATTCTTAGGGTCTGCATAACGCATATAATACCATGAGGAACAAATAAAAGTATCCATCGTATCAGTCTCACGCTTTGCAGGGCCACCACATTTAGGGCATGTACAATTTACAAACTCTTCTACCTTGGCTAACGGCGAAACCGAGCCTGCAGCAAAATTTACATTCTCGGGCAATAAAACGGGTAACTGTTCCTTTGGAACAGGCACACTACCGCAGTCAGCACAATTGATAAGAGGAATTGGTGCCCCCCAATAGCGTTGACGAGATACCAGCCAATCGCGCAAACGATAATTTACATGGCGCTTGCCATAGCCTTGTTCTTCTAACCATTTTGCGATTGCTACTTTACCTGCTTCACTCTTCATACCACTAAACTGCCCAGAATTGACCATGATACCATCGCCGCTGTATGCGCCTTCCATCGTGTCTAGTGCCAATTCTTGCCCTTCAGGCTGCACAACGATCTTTTTTGTTAAATTATATTTATTGGCAAATTGCCAGTCTCGTTCATCATGGGCTGGAACGCCCATAACTGCCCCAGTACCATATTCCACCAAAACATAATTTGCTACCCAAATTGGCACCTCTTGACCAGTGAACGGATTTATAGCATAAACCCCTGTAAATATACCTTCTTTTTCAAACTCACTGGAGGTTCGGCTAATCTCGCTCATATTGCGCACTTTATCAACAAATTGACGAATTTCCTCTGCATTGTCTTTACCAGCAATCAGCTTTTCTACCAATTTATGCTCCGGTGCCAATACTACATAACTTACACCAAAAGCCGTATCATGTCGTGTTGTATATACAGCAATTTTTTCTTCAGAACCGGCCACAGCAAAGCTGAATTCTGCACCTTCACTACGACCAATCCAATTTTCCTGCATCGTTTTAACTCTCTCAGGCCAGCCCTTAAGCTCACTAAGGTCATTTAAAAGCCGATCCGCATAGTCTGTAATTTTGAAAAACCACTGTTCTAATTCTTTTTTAACTACGACAGAATCGCAGCGCCAGCAAGCACCATCAATTACTTGCTCATTTGCGAGCACTGTATT
>ENA-OFCE01001684-OFCE01001684.1-metagenomes-genome-assembly--contig:-NODE-1684-length-10718-cov-2.932758_pt1 | contig 10718 bp, 6 predicted proteins | sample MGYA00153388_OFCE01 | MGnify analysis MGYA00153388
CCGAATAATCTCTGATTCTCTCCAAGCAGCTTAAGATCACGCCGTAATTCCTCATGCCGATATCTTTGATGTTTCCCCGCACTGCGCATTTCTTTTGAAACTTGTTTCACCAGCTCAGTAAAGTCCATATCTGGTCGTACTAACAAACGAAGTGGCAGCAAATTCATTACCATACTAGGCGTATTTAGTGAAGCGGATCCTAATCGTCCCATCATTGGCAGACTAAGAATTACATCTTGTGACCCTGTCAAACGATGTACATAAACAGCTGTTGCTGCAATCAGCGTTTCATGCCAGCTTCCTTTAAATTTGTGCGCTGCAGTCTGCAAAGAATGCGTGATAGACGGTGATAAGTTCGCGGTCTGGCGAAAGACGCTCTTAGAAGTCCTAGGTGCTCGATTTGCTAGACTAATAACCTCCGGTCCATCTGCAAAACGATCTCGCCAAAACTGACGATCTCGCAACAAATCCTCTGAGGCACGATACGATAAGTCTTCTTCCAGAACCAAACGTAAGGGAGCAAAAGCACCTTCATCATAAGCAAGTTTATTTATAAGTGCAGTGTAAAGACTAGCCACACGCTGCGAAATAAGAGAAAAACCAAATCCATCCATTACAATGTGATGAATACGCTGATACCAGAAAAACCGATTGGATGAAACTTTAAATAAAGCTTGGCAGAAAAGAGGATCCAGTCTGAGATCAATTGGCCTTGCAAGGTCATCATTCATCCACATTTGCGCTGCTTGCTGTGGGTGTTCCTCTGTACTGACATCGAAAAAATGTAAGGGAAAGTCAGAAGCAGGGCGGATAACTTGCCATGGTCCCTGTTCATTTACGCCGAATTTAATATGTAACGATTCTGTTTCCTTTACAGCCTGCCTCAGCGCTAGTTCAAAGCATTCCGAATCTATTTTCCCGTTAATTTCTATATATTCACCAGCATTATAAATCGGATTTTCCGGCTCAAGTTGTTGCGCGAACCAGATACCAGATTGCGCACCGGTCAAGGTCCAACGAGCTTCTTGACAATTTGGCATTCTTTCATTACCTCCTTCATAATTAGCATTTATGAGACAGCGTTTCTTATTTTGCAGATGATAATAGATTCCACCAAGCAGAAATCGTCGGTCCTGCAGCAAGCTTCACAAAAGTAACATCAGCCCCTTTACTGCGCCATGTCTCAACAAGACTCATAATTCTGATTGAATCTAAGCCCCTGTCAATTAAGTCCTCGTTGTCATCAATATCTGATGATGATTCGCCAAGAAGTTCAGCAACTTGCTGGCGCACAAGCGGCCGCGTCAGACTGTATAAGTTCGCTTTTGTTACTGCTTTGTTAGGTGATAGCTGAATGCTTTTCAATTGATCAAGCAGCAGTGCTGTTGAAATGGTTACTGCACAACGCTCAGCCGCATATGTCATCGCCATCTTATGATGGTCTGCAGAAAAATCTGCTACTGCATCGCACACAAAGAAGGTTTCCATGTCTTGCATGAAGGCATCACATGCTGTTAAAAGACAACCAATATGAGCATAAACACCACAAATAATCAGTTGATCACGCCCTTGTTCCTGCATGATTTCCATAAGTTTGGTTCTCTTGAATGCACTGTATCGCCACTTTGTAAGCACAGTGTCGTTTGCGTTAGGCGCAACCTCGTCTATAACTTTCGTTTGAGAAGGATCGTCAGCAAGTCCTGGTCCCCAAAAATCTTGGAGAAGTGCTCGATCTTCAGGTCTCTGATCACCCGGCTGTGCCGTATAAACAACGGGTATACCAAGTTCTGTACATTGGGCTTTTAATAATTGTATATTCTCAATAAGCTGTATTATTGGTGATTCCCCCAAGGTATAAGCATTGAGAAAATACTGTTGCATATCATGAATGAGAAGAACCGAACGTTTGGAATTTGCTTTCCACGATACTTTATTTTGAGGAAAATCTGATGCCATAGGCATGGAATATGGTGAGATAGCCGGAATAGCCATCGAATCACTCCTTTATTTTTATATACCTTATCAATTTGCAGCAGCACGGACTATAAGTTTCTTAGCAATCAGCTGACGCAATTTTTTCTTACTTACTTTTCCTAATGGAGTATAAGGAAATGAATGGATAAATTCAATCCTGTCAGGAATTTTAAAAGCAGCAATTCCACGTTCCCTTAAAAATCTTTTAAGCTCACTCGCAGTTGGAGTTTGGTGGCGGGGTATCACAAAAGCACATGACCTTTCCCCAAGAAATTCGTCAGGCATTGAAACAATTGCTACATCAAGTACAGCATCATGAGCAAGGAGATGATTCTCAACCTCTTCAGCTGCAACTTTTTCACCACCGCGATTGATTTGATCCTTATCGCGACCTTCCACGACTATATAACCAGACTCATTCACTCTTACCAAATCCCCTGTTCGATAAAAGCCATCGGGAGTAAATGCCTTAGCATTATGCTCTTCAGCTTTATAATACCCGCGAATGGTATAGGGTCCTCTTGTTAATAATAATCCAACGCTGCCTGGCTCCACGTCAACATCGTCTTCATCCACTATCCGAATTTCATCATACTGTGACATGGGTCTCCCTTGCGTACTAACAATCGTTTCTTCAGAATCATCTAACCTTGTATAATTAACTAATCCTTCAGCCATGCCAAATACTTGCTGCAGCGTACAACCAAATGCAGGTTTTACTCGACGCGCCGCTTCCTCACTGAATTTAGCTCCACCTACTTGCAGCACTTTAAGACTAGACAAGTCATAATGGCGGGAGGATACAGCTTCAAGCCATATTAAAGCAAGTGGTGGTACAAGCGCCGCAATTGTAGCGCCCTCACGCTCAATAAGGGGAAATGCTTCATCCGGACTAGCCCCAGCTGCAAGAACAACTCTACCGCCTGCATACAACGTGCCAAGTACACCAGGTGAACTAAGGGGATAGTTATGAGCAACGGGAAGAACTGCAAGATACACACTATCCTGATCCATTTGACAAATCTCATCGCTGACTCTCAAGCTATATATATAGTCGTCATGTGTTCGGGGAATTAACTTGGATAATCCAGTACTCCCACCAGACAATTGAAGAAAAGCAATATCCCCAGGACTTACTTCTGGTAGCTCTGCAAGAGCATCTGCATACAAATCTGCCAAAGATATAAACTCTTCGGAATCACCTGTTACAATTACATGCTGTAAGGTTGAAACTGTACTTTTAACCTCCCTTGCAAGTGTACGATAGTCAAACTCAGCGTAAGTGTCCGGTATAACGTAGGCAACAGCTTCAGTAAACTCACAAAAATAGTTGATTTCACTGCTTCGGTGTGAAGGGAGAGCAAAGACAGGCAATGCACCTAACCTAAATAATGCAAAAGTAACTGTAAAAAACTCAATTACATTAGGAAGGTGAAGCACCACACGATCTCCCTTCTTTATGCCTAGTGTCTGAAACCCAGCAGCTAAACGGTCAGCCTCATTGTCTAATGCTGCGTAACTGAGACTTATTTCTCCACTTGTAACGGCAATGCGCTCGCCTTGGCTCTTAGCACGTTCACGCAACATTGTGCCAAATGTTTCCCCACTCCAGCAGTTCTCCTTCCTGTAGAAATCAGCAAACTCTTTAGGCCAAGAAGGGGATTTAGTTAGCATCATTTATATATCACATCCTTACTCAGTCCCATAGCAAACAGCATGGTACGAAACTTTGCTGACGTTTCTGCCAATTCTTCTTCTGGGGTTGATTCAGCAACCACTCCAGCTCCTGCGAACAACCGAAGCGAACGTGCCTCTACCTCTGCGCAGCGAATAGTAACTGCCCATTCACCATCACCATTTGCATCGCACCAGCCAACCATTCCGGCGAAAAATCCTCGGTCAAATGGTTCAATTTCTCTAATTGCCTCTCGTGCTAGCTCCGTAGGAGCCCCACAAACAGCAGGAGTCGGATGAAGAGCAATTGCCAGCTCTAAAGAAGAAGTTGAAGGACTTGCAATCTCCCCTTTTATCACTGTTGAAAGATGCCACATCGTCTCTGTATGCATTAATGAAGGCTCTTCCGGCACGTCCAATGTAAGACAATAAGGCCTAAGAGCAGCAGCAACTGCACTAACAACAACTTTATGTTCATGTAAATCCTTAGTAGATGAAAGTAACTCTGCAGCTAATCGTTGATCTTCCCCAGGATCTTCACTGCGAGGTCTAGATCCTGCCAGTGGATTAGCCATTAAATGTAATCCTGTTTTTGTTACAAGCAGCTCAGGGCTGGCTCCAATTAACGTTCTTCCTGTTGAGAAAGAGACATTTAAGCCAGATTTATCTGAAATATTCTTAGGCAAATCAACGGCGAAAGTATAACCAAGAGTATTATGCTGCGCTAGATTATGAAGCAATTGATGGATATCTACTGTTGTCGATGAAGTAAGGTGCAGTGATCTTGACAAAACAATCTTACTAAGATGACCATTCTTTATATAATGAATTCCTTTTCCTACCCCTTCTTTATATTGAGAAGGTTCCGGTACAGATTTAATTTGATATGTAGATGCCATCGACGATTGTAATGGATTGACAGAATCGAATTGTGATGGAGTTGATAACTTCATCGTTTCAGGTACAATCAATTGGACATTCTTTTTATAATCAAATGGTACTGCTCCTACAACTACTGGATTGTTATAACCATGCTCTTTAGCATTTTCTAATGCAGCCAAAACACGTTCAGCAAGGCATTCCAATTGATTCTCTTTTTTCGGGTCACTTGGAATCACAGCAAAAGAACCTTTTCCCAACAGCGTTCTCTTTGGTGAAGCGAAGAAAAAATCACCAACTTGATAATCATTTAAAAGCTGTTTTTCTAATACTGCAGAATTACTCTGATGTTTCATATTTTTTATTGCCTCCTTTATTAATTAAATATCCTGTATTCAAAGAGATCGTTAAGCGCGTTTTAGACTCCTAAAGTAGCTCCGCCATCCACACACAAGTCAATCATTGTAATATGATTGGCCCGCTCAGAAGCTAAAAAGAGAACAGCATCTGCTATGTCAGAAGATGTTGCTATTTTTTTTAGTGGAATTCCTATTTTAAATGCTTCAGGAGAACCTGCAATAACAGCTCGTGCTCCATTCTCATCTTTCCACAGAGACCATTGCATTTCAGTATCTGTAGACCCAGGTGAAACTATATTACAACGAATATTATACTGAGCCAGCTCTAAGCCTAAACATTTAGTAAACATGGTGGCAGCAGCCTTGGAAGCCGCATAAGCTGCCATTGATATTCGAGGAACTTTTGCGGCATTTGATCCAACAGTCACAATTGATCCTTTTTGACGAGATACCATGTACTTACTCACAGAACGAGATACATTAAAAACCCCTGTTGAGTTAACTGCAAAAGTCTTCTCCCAATCCTGATCACTAAGTAAACTAATTAAGCCCATGCGTAACACACCAGCGACATTGATTAAAATATCAATAGGACCAAAATCATGTTCAATTAAATCTATAACTGTATTAACAGCTTTACTATCACTGACATCTACAGGAAAAGCCTCTACATTGCATCCTTGTGACTTCAATTCGTTTACAAGACTATTAAGTTTTGCTGCATTATGATCTAACATAGCAACAACTGCACCGGATTCAGTTAATGCCCGAACGATAGACTCTCCAATGCCTTGGGCACCTCCTGTAACAAGCGCAATCTTCCCTTTCATTTTTAAATAGTTCATCTTACCATTTCCTTTCTTTAAACATTGACCGATAAACTAAAGTACGACGCTATCCTCAAGAACAAAACCATAAATTGATTTACTCGTGATATTAGTGATTATTATTTAGTATTAGAAGTTAACATAACTCCAATAAAGTTACAGTGATCGTCCCCCTTCATCTTCTATTATGATTACTTCTTTCAAACAGTTTATTGATAATAATTATCAATATCATACCAATTAAAAAATTGTCAGTAAATGGATATATTTCCAAATATTAATGTATTTTTTCCAAAGACTTGCAAAATTTATATGATATTCTCTAAATAAAAAAATCAGGCAAAATAGCCTGCTAATTTTTTATATCTGTTGGCACCAATTTAAAGAAATAATATCTAAAAAGACTCCATTAACATAAGAAAAGGATTTACATCTCTGTAAACCCTTGAATTTACTGGTAAAGCACCGGGAATCAAACCCCGAAACGCTTAATAAATTATTCCTTTAAATCAAATATTTTAAGAACCTCATTTTGCATTGTTTTAATACATAACACCAAAATACTCTCGCACATATGATATAACGATCACAAATATTGGAGGTATAAAAATGTTAGGCTGCAGTCAGCATAAATGCTGTGAAAAGTGTGTTGGAAAATTTATCGAAACCTATAAGATAAATAAATTGTCTCGTGAGGAGCTCAAGTTTGATTACTGCCGTTATCCTTTATGTCCTAATTGCAGTACGTATTCGGACGATCCACATTGTCACTCTCTAGAGGATTTCCGCTTGAAGGATTTAAGAATGAGCAATATTACTATTTTAAATGGTGTTGATCCTATTGGTAATGTCATTTTTACTAATAATAAAGTATATCGTGGTATTAATAAACAATTCGCCCAGGAATATCTTACTATTTTTCATATATGTCATCAACACGAATTATTCGGACATCACATTATTAATACTAAAATTGCTGATGATTTTAGTTTAGAACCTTTTGCTTTCATGTTTGAACATGAGTTAATACGGCCTTATATATATCCGTTTGAATGGACGCTATCTATGACTATGGATGCCGCATATGCGGTACTGAATTTAGTAAGGAAACTAGATGAGATTGATTTAGGACTTAAAGACGGACATCCGTTTAATAGTGCTTATCACAAAGGGACGTTTTGTTTTATAGATTTTGGATCTATTGTTCGGCAAAAAACACCCACGTGGATGTTTAAAGAATTCATTAATACTTTTATAAATTGGATTATTTGTAAAACAAAAGGTGTAGGAGAAAATAAGGTACTAATTGAAGAAAATATATCCTCTCATCTCACTAATGAGGAGCAAGAACAATATAATCTTTTCAAAACAACTATTTTAACGCTTGCGTCTTCCGGAGAAATAGCAAAAGCAGTAGAGTTACTTTATCATTGGATTAATTATTATGAAAGTAAATTACAAATTACACCATGTAATGCTAACATTCCAGAATCTATTCTTAACTCAATTATAAAGTTTATAAATAATGAGCAAATTAAGCAGGTCATGCTGGTTTCTGGTAATTTTACAGATCTTTGTTTTAGATTAAATCAAAATAATAATGTAGTTACCGTACTCAACGAGGATCCTAAATATACAGATTTTATTTATTCTCAAATTAAGCAAAAAGCAACTAGTATATCTCCTGCTTTAATTAATTTTTTAAACCCTAATGGACCAAATGATGGTTCTAGATGGTTTAATGCTGAAATTAGATTTTCTTCTGAGATGGTAATTGTATTTAATCACTTTTTGACTCAAACTGATTTTGATTCATTAAGTAGGAGACTAAAATTATTTACTGTTAAATATGCAGCTATCGAAATTTTTGACCCACCCAATAAAGACCTTATTGAAGCAATTAAACAAGATTTTAATGTTATTGATATTACGAAAAAAAGTTATGATGGTAAGAAACTTTTATTTCTTAAAGTTAAGTAAAATAAAAAGGCTCGTGAATTCATCCTCCAAAGAGGCAATATTCACGAGCTTTTTCTCTTACATTGTTGTAGGATAGAAACTATGTAAAACCAATTAGATTTATAATCTGACTGGTGGCTTTTTTCTTGAATAGTATACATTTTCCTATATAATAGAAAAAGGACAACCATTGTGAGTGGTTACCCTAATTGAATACAGGAGGTGATTTACTAAGCACTTCAAACTAACAGTTTCAGGTGGATTTGTATATGTGATCTATAAGATCATACATACACTTCTGAATTAGCCTCTAGTATTCCTATGTGCCAGAATGCTCCTGTTACCAGCAGGGGCGTTTTGGCGTTTTTAATTAGCCTCTACCATTAATATAGTTGATAATTAAGCATATGTCAATTGAAATAGATGTCTTAAATAGTATATTCCCATATGGAGGATTTTTATACTATTAATATTGGCCATTTCTTACTATTCACGTCAACATTATTCGTACCGTCACCAGTATTGTTTCGTATCTGCCGTATGCCCATACCATCATCAGTAGTAATGTAAAAGCTTAATAAGATCTGCATTCCTTAAATTTATTATTACAATGTAGTTGCATATGTGGTGCACCTCCTGTTTTTTATATTAATAATTACCGCCACATATGCTCACCTCTGTTGCTTAACTATCATACAATGGATTAGTAAAGCAAAAGGAGGAATACTTATGGGTTTCGGTTTTGGAGGCGGTCGTAATGGCTTTGGCGGTTCTGGCTGCATTATTATCATAATTATTATCTTGTTATTTTTCTGCTTCGATAATAACGATTGTTCCTCTGGTTGCTAATTTTTCTAAATTAATCCGCCAAACCGTTTCCTCTTGCAAACCACGTTTTCCACCAAGACGTGGTTATTTTTTTTCATAAAAGAAAATCGTCCTATTTGAACAGCACCCAAAAGTTAGGCACTATGGTAAATAGTAATCTAACGAGAGGGTGTTTTTTCATGACAAAATACAGCTCAAAACTGTAGAAGCTGTTTTGAATGATGGATGTACTAAACGAAAACCTCGTCTATGTATGGAGTTAACAAAACCGATGTGCAAAGTGGGTAGCAGCCTATCAAGCACATGGATTTGCTGGTATAGAAAAGAAGCGAATAAGTTATTCCGGGGAATTTAAGCAAGCTGTTGTCGAGGATATGCGTGAAAATAGCTTACCATGCGACAAACGGCTGCAAAATATAATCTTGGCAATCATACCATAGTTGGTAAATGGAAAGAATTTATCTTGAAAAACGCTCTCCAAAGCTTTCGAAACAAAAGAAAGAAGACTTAATCGCTGAGAACCAGCAGTTAAGAATGGAGGTTGAGTACCTAAAAAAATTAAATGCCTTAGTTCAAGAACAGGAAAAGTTAGAGAAAAATACAAAGCGCAAGTAATCTATGAGCTAAGGCATAAATTTAAAGTCATTGATCTCGTTAAAATAGCCACAATCGCCCGGGTTACCCAGTACCGCCAACTTCTACCCCCTAGCCTTGCATAGTATTCAGCTTGCTTACGGTTCGCTGTAAATACTACTGCAGCATACACCTTGTCCACTGTCCCGATAAACATATCTTGATAATCATATGGGAATATAACCTCATGCCCTAATTGCTTGTGATATGCAGATATTTTCATTAGTGCTAGATTCGGCAGCTTCCCATAAACCTGTATTAATCCGATTCTCAATTAATCACTTCCCTATTACGACGGCTCTACTACCATCCTCATATATGATATAGGCTCACTCTATAGCACCAGATATCATTTGAAATTTAATTTGTTCTTTAAGGTAATAGAGCGCGAAATTATATACTTCTATAGCCGCATTAGCATCATTCTCTACCCAATAAATCTGATTCTACGCATGTTCCTATTGCAAGAAGAATCTTATCTTCTGTCGCGAAGACGGGGTTACAAAATCACCCGGATAGTGTCAGTTCCTGGTTTCCGAGTTTCTGCAAGCAGATCGAGATTACCCACCTTGGCTTTCATTGTCTCAGACACACTCATGCCAGCCACTTATTAGCCAGCGGCGAAGATATCAGCTATGTGTCCAAAAGACTTGGACACAGCAGCATGGATGTAACTTACGGCACATACTTTCACTTTATCCCCCTGGAAAAAAGAGAAGCACTCAAAGAACTCGAAAAAAGATTTAAAAAATAAATGGGTAAAAGCTTTAAGAAGTGGAGATTATAAACAAGGAAAAAACTGTTTAAAAAATAAAACACAAACACATTCAAACGCATGTCAAACCTATCCAAAATATTTTTTAGTTCAAAAATTTCAAGGGAAGCTTTTGATTGTGCAGTAGTGGTTAAACTATGTTTAAGTGCTATGAAATAATCGTTTGTAAAGTCTTTATCTTCTAACCATTTTAGTTGATTATACAATGTAACAACCTCGTTAACCATTTTAGCAAGCAGGGTATAAGTAGTATGTATTTTTTTGCTTTGATAAATAGCGAAAAGAAAATAAACAAAAGTGAGTGGATAAAATATTCTTGCTTCAATAATATTTATTATATAAAGTAGTAGCGTTGCAACGGTAATAATAGAATACAAATTAATAAACCAAGCCCAGCCTTTCCATGTAAAAGATTTTTGTTTTTTTTGTAGCCAACTGTTTATTTTTTCTTGTGTATTTACGGATATCTTGTCAAGCAATCCAAATGCTACAAACTGCTGCATCCATTCATTTCCTTTACTTAATTCTTTTACAGATTGCTGTTGTTGTACAATAAAATTGGTAGACTGTGGAGTAAGCAAATGTGTTGCTAGTAAGCTTTTGCCTTGTTCTGATGTGCATCTATTTACATATTGATATAAAGATGATTTACCGAAAATATCTAAATCGTTTTCATAGTTATGAGTAGATTGTTTAAATTCATTTCCATCAGATCTGTGTAAATAATTATTGTTTAAAATTTCAAGTTCGTCTTTATTTATATCAATTAATATAGTGTTGTTGATTATCTTTTTCTTGGTATCTGCACTT
>ENA-OFCE01001685-OFCE01001685.1-metagenomes-genome-assembly--contig:-NODE-1685-length-10716-cov-2.134978_pt1 | contig 10716 bp, 8 predicted proteins | sample MGYA00153388_OFCE01 | MGnify analysis MGYA00153388
CCGAGAAAAAGAAGCTCGTTGGCATCCGCTACAGCGCTGAAATGCCAGCCACCAAGTGGCTGGATGCGGAATTGGAAAGTTTGCAAAAGCAGCTCGACGCAACGTTGCCAGACAATATCAACCAGATCGGCGTAGCTGAGGAAAAAACCAAGCGGTTGCTGGTTCTCTCGGTATCACCTACCAATGCCGGAGAATATTTTCTTTTTGACAACGAGAAGAAAGCAATCGAACCATTGGTAAAGCGCCGCGACTGGCTGCCGCCGAATCTCATGTCCGACCGTAAGTACATGATGTACAAGGCACGCGACGGGATGGAAATTCCGGCGTGGGTAACGATTCCCAAAGGCTCGAACGGGAAAAACCTGCCTTTGATCGTACACATTCATGGCGGCCCGCACGTGCGCGGCTACAACGGCATTGACTGGGGCCGCCCCACGGCTCAATTTTTTGCCTCACGCGGTTATGTCGTCATCGAACCGGAGCCACGCGGCTCGACGGGCTATGGTCGCAAGCTCTATGAGTCTTCCTTCAAGCAATGGGGCCTTGCCATGCAGGATGACATCACCGACGGTGCGTTACATCTTGTCAAGGAAGGTATTGTGGACAAGAACCGCATGTGCCTTTTTGGCGGCAGCTACGGTGGCTATGCTTCGTTACAAGGTGTGGTGAAGGATCCTGACCTGTGGAAGTGCAGTGCTCCGTACGTGGCCGTGTCCGACCTGTTCCTACTGCAGAACGTGCGACATTCCGACATCGCCCGCGGCTCCGATTCGCTGGAGACGGAATACACCGTGGTAGTGGGTGACAGCAAGCGCGACCGCGATTTGTTCATGCTCACGTCGCCAGCCAAGAACACCGACAAGATCAAGACGCCGATTTTCATCGCCATGGGGTCGGATGACGTTCGCGTTCCGCTTATTCACGCTGAGGAATTCGTAAAGAATTTGGAGAAGTCCGGCGGCAAGGTGGAGATGAAGGTTTACACCGGCGAGGCACACGGCTTCAATAAAGACGTGAACGTGATGGACTTCTATTCACGCCTGGAAAAATTCTTTGCCCAGCACATCGGCGACAAGAAGTAGTCAAAAAGTTACCGGGTCACAATAAAAAAGGGTGCCATCTGGCACCCTTTTTTATAGAAAATTCGATCTACTTCAACAACATCTGTTCCATAAACTTGACCTGCGCATAAAACAAGAAATCCGAATTTGCTTTCCTCGTAAATCCGTTCCCCTCATCGTTTGCCATTAAAAACCAAACAGGTGTTTTTTGCTTTTTCAATTGCGCGACGATTTGTTCGGCTTCGGTATACGGCACGCGCGGGTCGTTCTTGCCTTGTACGACAAACAGCGGCTTGCTGATTTTCTGAGCGTTATTCAGCGGTGAAATTGACTCAAGGAACTTACGCATTTCCGGGTCGCGTTCATCGCCGTATTCCAGCCTTTGCCGGTCGCGACGATGGCTTTCGGTATTGGTGAGGAAAGTAACCCAGTTGGAGATGCCAACAATATCGATGGCACCGACGATGCGATCCGCAAAGTGGGTGGAGACAGCGAGACTCATATAGCCGCCGTAACTGCTGCCTTGCACCAGTACACGCTTGGCATCCAGATCGGGTTGCTCCTTGATCCAGTCGAGTAGCGCCCCGACGTCCTTCACCGCATCTTCTCGTTTTCGACCGTTGTCCATCGCTAGAAAGGTCTTGCCGAATCCAGCCGAGCCACGCACATTGGGATAAATAATCGTAATGCCCAGCTCGTTGATGAGATAGTTGACGCGGCCGAGGAATCCGGGACGTGCTTGCGATGCCGGCCCGCCGTGAATGTCGATGATGACCGGGCGCTTGCCGGGAAATTTATTTGCGTCCGGGCGATAAAGAAATCCTGACAGCGAGAGTCCGTCGAAGCTCTTCCAGCGGACCAAAGCCGGTTCGACAAACGTTTGCGGGTTTGCGCCGGGCGTGTTGCTATTCGTCCAGCGTGTGAGGCGCACCGTATCGACATTGAAGGCAAATACCGCGCCGGGCGATCGCGCCGCCACCAGATTGAACGCGATCACCATACCGGATTTTCCATCGGCGTCGTCTGCGACATTCCAACGCAAACCGGAAATGACGCCAGACAGTAGCGCAGGACGCGGCAGCTCCTTGAATGTATCAAGAGCGAGAAAGCGCAACACGCTGGAACCTTCCTCATTTGTCAGCAGAGCGATGCGATTGGCTTTTTCGGAGATGGCAAATTCGGTGATGTCGTGTTTAAACTGCGGCGCCAGCGGCACTTCTTTTCCCGTCTCAATGTCGATGCGAACCAGCCGCCGAAATTCGCTGTCGCGGTCAGATACCGCATATACGTGGCGGCCATCGGTGGAATAGCGCGCGTCCGCATAGTAGGCAGGGTCGCGGTCTGGTTGGGGTGTCAGGCGGCGCTTGCTGCCTGTAGCAATGTCGAAAAGCCAAAGATACGATTCACTGGAAGATATCGATTCCTGCATGAGTAACGACTTGTCGTCTGGTGAAAAACCCAAAGCCGTGTGACCACCGCCCTTAAACGTCGCCAATTTCCGTGCTGCCTTCGGCACTATTGGGTCGGCGAGCCACAGTGTCATCACCGCAAGTCGATCATCAATATCTTTGTCGTCACCGCCGTGGTCACGCGGGCGACTGCGATCAATGGTGGTCGATGTATAAACGATGCGGTCACCCGCACTATTCCAGACGGGCATCCCGGCGCGCTCATTTGCATCCGATATCGGCACTACTTCCTTCGATGCAAGATCCATGCGGAATAACTGAAACACTTCATCATTGCCACGGGCCTTTTTGAAAATGATGTAATCGCCCGTTTTTGGCCGGAATGTGGCACCGGCCACCGCATCCGGAAAATCCGTCAGCGGTTCGGGGCTAGCACCGGGCTTGATCTGCATGAATAATTGCGTGGTGCTTTTGCCGAGGGCGCGAATCAGCATTGCGTTTTGCGCCGGATGCCACGCAGCCATCGATGCCGAGGAGAAACTGCCGAAGGCGCTTACTTTTTCGACGATTTCAATGGAGATCGGGGGAATCCCGTCCACAACGAGGTTCTCGTTGGGCACCAGAAACTGCGCATGTGCGAATGAAATCAGCAGCGAGACAAACGCAACAAATAAACGACTCATTACGGATTTTATTGCCGGGTCACGACTGGCCGAGCTGGATCGGAAACCCATTCGCTCCAGGAACCGGGAAACAGTTTTGAACCAGGCAGTCCCGCGTATTCCATCGCAAACAAATTGGCGCAGGCCGTCACGCCGGAGCCGCAGTAATGCACCACCTGGTCGGCGCGTTTTTGATTGGTCAGCTCTAAAAATTCGTTGCGAATTTCTTCGGCAGCACGAAAGGTAAGGTCGGCATTGAGGTTGGATTTGTAAAATCGGTTGGCTGCGTTCGGAATATGCCCCGCGACCGGATCAATCGGCTCGGTCTCGCCGCGATAGCGCTCAGCCGCACGCGCATCGATGAGCGCGGTATCGCTATCGCCAAGATGCACCAACACCTCGGCTGCGCTCCACACCATCAACGGGTCGGCTTGGCCACGCAAGGGCGCGGGCGTCGGGGCCGGGACATCAGTCGATAAAGTGCCGCCGTCAGCAATCCATTTCGGGATACCGCCATCGAGCAGCAATACGTTCGTCATACCAATCCAGCGCGCCAGCCACCAAAGGCGCGAAGCAAATTGCCCACCGACATCGTCGTAGGCCACGATGGTGGACGTGTTCGATACACCGTGGCGGGCAAGGAACGCCGTGAAGGCCGCGGGCGAAGGTAGCGGATGCCGGCCATTCGTGCCGGTCTTTTCGCCGGATAAATCGGTATCCACACTTGCATAATGCGCGCCGGGAATATGCCCTTCCCGGTACTGGCGCTCCCCCTTGCCGAGGTCTGACAAATCGTGGCGGCAATCGAAGATCACCCATTCAGGATCGCGCAAGTGTTTCGATAGATTTTCAGTGTTGATCAACATGGTGGCTCGCTCGCATACGCGTTTATGACGACGCCAATTATGCGGCGATTTGCCGACAGAAGATCAATCCTCCTCCGCAGGCAAGGTGGGTAATTTGCTGTTCTTGTCAGTCGCTTCGCTTGCCCATTTTGCGAGCAGCCCGCTGATGATGATAACGAGCATGCCAATCCAGGCAAGTGGGGGCAGTTGCTCGTCGAAGAAGAAGACGCCCGCAATCGCCGCGAAGATGACGGTCGAATAGGCAAACGCGCCAACCACCACTGTGCTGCCGCTGTGATACGCCTTCGTCATTGCCAACTGCGCCAATGTCGCCGATAAACCTACACCGAGCAGCAGCCAGAGATTGCCAGCATTAACCGGGTGGAATGCGCCCTCCAATGGCTGCGCCAGCGCTGACCCGACCGTTCCCACGAGCGAAAAATAGAACACCACCCGCCATGCTGGTTCGCCCGCTTCCCCTAACTTCTTGACGTTTACATAGGCACAGGCGGCGAAAAACCCAGATGCCAGACCGACAATGCCAGCGACCGCCTGGTCACTGGCAAATGCCGGTCTTAACAACATCGCGACGCCCACAAATCCAAGCGCAATCGCGAAGATAACGCGTGCGTTGAAGCGTTCTTTAAGCAGCAGCGCTGACAGCAGCGTGAGCCAGATCGGTGACGTGTAGTTAAGCGTGAGGGCGAGGGCGAGCGGCAAATGCAACATCGCGTAGAACGAGGCGACCAATGAGATAGTGCCAGTGACACCGCGCCAGAAGTGCCCTTGCCAGAATGGAGTACGCAAGGTCTCGCGGCGCAACATCAGAAAGGCGCCAATCGCGAGGAGCCCGACAAGGGACCGATACATCGCGAGTTCGGTACTACTAAATTGGCCGCTGAGCATTTTCGCCAGCGTACCCATGAGCGCAAATAGCGCGCCAGCAACAAGCATCCAGGAAGAAGTCATCGATAGCGCTTCGCATGCTGTCGCAATCGCGTAAACCCAAAGCGGCGTGGCGTATTCCGGGAATGCCTGATTGTTTGAAGTTGGTCCCGCATTGCGCTACGCTGCATACAGCCTACATAACATCGAAGCGCCAGCATTGGCGGGCATCACAGGGCAAAAAGTTTCCAGGAAGGGCGCCAGTGCTAGACTTTTGTTGGTGTTTCACCCGCGCGCCAACTCCCGACGCACGAATTCATGAAAATGCACCATGCCATCTTCCATCGGCGATTGATACGGCCCTTGTTCGTCGCGTCCCTCTTGCCACAGCAACTTGCGACCGTCATTCATGCGCTGGCAGATTTCTTCATCCTCGAGCGCGGTTTCGTCGTAAGCCTTTTGTTCTGCCGCGATGAACTCCGGCTCGAACAGGGAAATCTCTTCCGGATAATAAAACTCGACAATATTGGTGCAATGCTCCGGCCCGCGTGGAACGATAGTGGAGATCACCAGCACGTGCGGATACCACTCGACCATGATGTTCGGATAGTAGGTGAGCCAAATGGCACCTTTGGACGGCTCAATGCCGCCGCGAAACTTCAGCACCATTTCGTGCCATTTCTTATACGTTTCTGTACCGGGGCGCGAGAGCGATCTGTTCACGCCCACCGTCTGCACGCTGTACCAGTTGCCGAATTCCCATTCGAGTTTGTCGCAATCGACGAACTTGCCCAAGCCTGGGTGGAACGGTTCGACGTGGTAATCCTCCAGATACACCTCAATGAAGGTTTTCCAGTTGAAGTTGTATTCGGTGACTTCAACTTTATTGAGTACGTGACCGGTGAAGTCGAGATCCTTTACACAGCCGAGGCGACCGAGATCGCCGACGATATCGCGCGGACCCTGGAACAGCATGCCGTTCCATTTCTGCAATTTCTTTTTGGGCAGATGGAGGCAAGGCTGTTGCGGGAAGTGTGGCGCACCGAGAAGATTGCCGCTACCGTCATAGGTCCAGCGATGCAGTGGGCAAACGATATTGCCGCTCAGCAATTGACCCGCACCCTTGAGCATGACCGCCTGACGATGGCGGCAAATGTTGGAAATCATATTGATACCGACGCCGTCATTGACCAGCGCCCATGCGCCGTTGGTCATTTCGAGCGCGCGATAGTCGAAATCGTTGGGCACCATTAATTCATGGCCGACGTATCCCGGGCCGTTTTTAAAAAAAACGTCCATTTCACGCGCATATATGGCGTGGTCAAAATACCAGCTGACAGGTAATTGCGTCGTGACGGGAGCAAGCTCTCGCGCACCGAGTAGTTCGGACATAGTCCTTACCCCCAATGTACCCGCCACAAAAAGCGCGGATATACCAAAGTAAAAACACCTGGGCGATCGAGTTTGTTAGCTTTTAACTCTACAGACTCCGTCCCGTAAAACGAATCTTCTAGCGAAGACCCACGAAATGGAACCGGGAGTGTGCCCCAATGGGCTCGAAAGGGCAAGGATTTTTGCTGGCATTTTGCGCCTACACGATCCCCGGTTTCGCAATAGGACATAGACCGGAAACCCCTGATTCTGCTATGATTTCAGACTGCCGACACCACCAATTGGCCGCAAATTTGGCGGCAGCACAAAAATTCTGAAATAGTCAGCAATACATGGCCAAAACACCGCAAGCTGTTCCCAAAAACTTCGAAGCCGCTTTGGCCGAACTGGATCTACTCGTCGAGAAAATGGAAAGTGGCCAGCTTCCGCTCGAGGATTCGCTTACCGCCTACCAACGCGGCACCGAATTGCTCAAGTTTTGCGAAGGCGTACTCAAAGATGCGGAACAAAAGATAAAAGTGCTCGATGGCGGCGAACTTAAAGATTTCACCCCTTAAGCCGATGTCTGATTTTCAGGACTGGGCCCGCACCGTCGCGCTCGATATGGAGCGCGCGCTGGAGTCCCTGCTGCCGACCCCCACGACCGAGCCGGTGAGACTTCACGATGCGATGCGCTACGCCACCCTCGGTGGTGGCAAGCGGGTGCGGCCGATGCTTGCATTTGCGGCAGGATTGGTGACTGAGGCCGATCCGGAGCGCTTGAAGATCGTCGCTTCCGCAGTGGAGATCATCCACGCCTATTCGCTCGTACACGATGATTTGCCGAGTATGGATAACGATGTCCTGCGGCGCGGCAGGCCTACCTGTCACGTCGAATTCGACGAAGCCACGGCCCTGCTTGCGGGCGACGCTTTGCAGGCGCTGGCATTCGAATTAATGGCGACTTATCGTCTTGCCGATTCCAGTGAGACGCAATTGAAGATGCAGCAATTGTTTGCCCGCGCATGCGGCTCACATGGCATGGCCGGTGGGCAGGCGATCGATTTGGCCAGTGTCGGTAAGCAGATCACCCTCCCGGAACTGGAGTTCATGCACATTTTGAAGACCGGTGCGTTGATTCGTACGTCAGTACTTCTCGGCGCGTATTGCGGCAAACCATTGGCTGACGATGAAATGGCGCATCTTGATCGATACGGCAAGTTAGTCGGGCTGGCATTTCAGGTAGTGGACGACATTCTCGATTGCGAGTCTAATACCGAGAAGCTCGGCAAGACCGCGGGCAAGGATCAGGATGCAAATAAGCCGACCTACGTGAGTTTGATGGGGCTGATACCGGCCAAAGATTTCGCAGCGGAATTACTGCGTGATGCGCTGGATGCGGTCAGCGGTTTTGGCGAGAATGCATCGCGGGTACGTCAATTGGCCAGATTCATCGTCGAGCGGCAACACTGAGAATCGTAAATGAATAAATACCCGCTGCTCGATAAGATTAATGACCCTGCAGATTTGCGTCGCCTGGATCGACGCGATCTAGCGGCACTTGCCAAAGAGCTGCGCGAATATATCGTCGATTCTGTGTCCTCAACAGGAGGTCATTTTTCGTCGAACCTCGGCACGGTCGAGGTCACCATCGCGTTGCACTATGTATTCAACACCCCGGAAGATCGGTTGGTGTGGGATGTTGGCCACCAGACTTACGGACACAAGATTCTTACCGGTCGCAAAGCCGGTATGCCGAATTTGCGCCAAAAAGGCGGCATCGCAGGATTCCCGCGCCGGGAGGAAAGTATTTACGATACTTTCGGCACGGCGCATTCATCGACATCCATTTCCGCCGCACTCGGGATGGCTGTTGCAGCGCGTTTAAACGGTTCCACGCGCAAGGCCGTGGCCATCATTGGCGATGGGGCGATCACCGGCGGTATGGCATTTGAAGCAATGAACAACGTCGGCCGCGAGAACGTAATTGTTGTCCTCAACGACAACGATATGTCGATTTCGGAGAGCATCGGCGCGCTCAATAACTATCTTGCCAAGTTGATGTCCGGGCGTTTTTACGCCAACACCAAAAAGACCGCCGAAAAAATACTCTCGGCCACCCCGACGTTTATGGAAATCGCCAAGCGCGTGGAAGAGCACGCCAAAGGCATGATCACGCCCTCGACCATGTTTGAGGAATTCGGTTTTAATTACACCGGGCCCATCGACGGACATAACGTCGATGTGCTGGTCGATACTCTTAGAAATATCAGCAAGCTCGATGGCCCGCAGTTTTTGCATATCGCCACCCGCAAAGGGCAGGGCTACAAGCTCGCTGAAGAAGATCCGATTCACTATCACGCGGCATCAGGCAAATTCGACCCGAAGATCGGCATCGCCAAGCCGGTGCCGATACCAGATGCCAAACCCAAGCCCACCTACACGCAAATTTTTGGCGAGTGGTTGTGCGATATGGCACGCGCCGACAAACGCATGGTCGGCATCACACCGGCGATGCGCGAAGGCTCGGGCATGGTCAAGTTTTCGCAGGAATTCCCGGATCGTTATTTTGATGTCGCTATTGCCGAGCAGCACGCGGTGACTTTCGCCGCCGGGTTGGCTGCCGACGGCATGAAGCCGGTACTGGCGATTTATTCCACGTTCCTCCAGCGTGGTTACGATCAGTTGATTCACGACGTGGCCATACAGAATTTGCCGGTCGTGTTTGCGCTGGATCGCGGCGGTTTGGTCGGTGCCGACGGCCCTACGCATCACGGTGCATTCGATCTCTCTTACCTGCGCTGCATTCCAAACATCACCGTGATGGCACCGGCTGATGAAAACGAGTGTCGGCAAATGCTCTACACCGGCATGACACTGGATTCTCCGTCCGCTGTGCGTTACCCGCGCGGCGCCGGCCCCGGCGTGGCCATCGAAAAAGCGATGACGGCGCTCCCGGTTGGCAAAGGTGTGGTGGTGCGCGAATTCAAGGGGTTTGACGCGAGGCGTGTTGCCATCCTGGCGTTCGGTTCGATGGTCAAGCCTGCGACGGATGCCGGCGAAGAGCTTAATACGACGGTAGTGAATATGCGCTTCGTGAAACCGATCGATCACGAACTCATTTTTAAATTGGCGACGACGCACGACTATTTCGTCACCGTTGAGGAGAACGTCGTGATGGGCGGCGCTGGCAGCGCCGTGGCGGAATCGCTCGCGTCGCAGGATTTAAATATTCCCATACTGCATCTCGGTCTGCCGGATGCGTTTGTCGAACACGGTGATCCAGCGACGCTACTGGCCGATTGTGGGCTCAATCGTGATGGCATTACACAATCGATCCGCGCCTGGCTTGCACGCACGGCCACTGCCATTGTTGGCAAAAAAGCGGTCAGCTAAACCCGCGATCGATGCCGATACAATCCATTTATTTTTTAGGTAATAAAATGAAATTCAATTCAATTGGTGTCTTGCTTGCGATGGTTTCCATATCGGCGATTGCACAGTCGCCGCCCACGGTGGTGCCTTCAATCTCCAACGTACCACTTGCCAAACATAGCTGCGGCACGCCGGCAATGCCGGACACGGCAAAGACCTATACGGTAAACGAATCGAATGCTTTTGTACGTACGCTGGAGGCGTTCAGGAGCTGCATACAAACGTTTGCGGAGAGCCAAAAAATCATCGCCGTGGCCAAGCAAAAAGAAGCGGAAACCTTGCGACAGTCTGCGGTGGATGCATTTCAGTCCGCCAATGTCGCCGCCGCCGCCGCCGACGCAGCAGTGAGAGAGTACAACACCTATTCGGAACAGGCCTTGCGGATCGTGACGCCGAAAGCGGCAGCGGATGCGCCGAGCAAAGCGACGCCGATTGAGCCGCCCCCCCAGAGACCAATGCGGAGTTATTGATCGATCACCGCAATCTACTTTGGCCAGCATTAAGCGCAACCTGATTATGAATATGCGAACAAACCTGTCGATAAATCGTGTCCTCATGGTGATGTCATCGAGCGTTTGCGCGCTTGCCTTCGCGCAATCGCCAACTTCTCCTTCTCCGTCGCCTGCGGCCGCCGTTGCGCTAACGCGGCCAGCACACAACTGCGTGAAGCCCGGCCAGCAGCCAGGACGACTTGCATCGGCAAATCAAATCAAGAACTACAACGCAGAAGTGAAGGCGTATCAGGATTGCCTGCAATCATTTGTAAAAGTCCAGTCCGAGCTGGTAAAGCTGCATTCGGAAGTCGGCAATGCCGCGGTTAACGAATACAACGATTTCGTTACCGAAACGAAGAGCAAGAAGGAAGAGTCAGCCAAGTAGCCTGTAAATGCTTTGCGCCCCCAAGGGCACTGCGTGGGAGCGCAGATCGGTGCGAGCGCAGATACCGATTTAAAAAGTTGCGGATGCCGTAGTGCCAAGCTCAAAGCCCCATGCCCGCCCATCGAATGCCCAAAGATGCCGATACGCTGCGCATCAATGGCCAGGTGCT
>ENA-OFCE01001688-OFCE01001688.1-metagenomes-genome-assembly--contig:-NODE-1688-length-10673-cov-12.321718_pt1 | contig 10673 bp, 6 predicted proteins | sample MGYA00153388_OFCE01 | MGnify analysis MGYA00153388
CCATCATAAAAAACGGGTATTTAAAGGCGATCGCATCCTGCTGTTGCGTTGTGAGGTCTGTAGGGTGCCACGGGTTGATCGCTTATGAGGCAAGGGAAACGCTGGGGGCTGACGCACCCTACAATACTGTTCTTGGCTCTGCTCAATGTTGTCTAGTTTAAATTCTAAAAATTCCACAAATTTGATCACTTCGTTTCGCTGTTCAGCCGGGAGTTTTTTGATTTTGGCGATCGCCTTTTCTAAGGTAATCATTGTCTTCTTTCTCCTTTGACTCTTAGAGTTATTTCTAGTTTAGCACAACTCATGCTTAAGGCAACATCTATTCTACTTTGATGGCATCATATTCTTGCTCAGTTAATGCAAATTCTGGGTCTATTATTTTCACTTCTTCATAAGTTAGTTCGTAAAGTTTGTAAACTAAATTGTCTATTTGTTGCTCTAAAATAGTGGTGTCTTTGCCTTGTGTTTTATAGAGTAAAATATTATCTACTAATGCAACGAATTTCTCTTGGTTTGGGGCTTTTTTTATTCGCATATTACCTACTGGCGTAGGATAATACTCAAAGCGATAATCCATTAATTTACCATAACTTTTGAAATAGTAGTCCAAAACTTTTGAATTAAGCAAAGCAAGTAAATATTTTAAACTGTAATCTTTAACATCAACTTTTAAACAAACGATAGTAGTATCAGCACTGGAATAGAAACTGCTATTATCATAGCAAAAGGTATTTGCTGACGCTTTGAACCTACATATTAATTTTTCAGAATTAAACAGCTTTGAATCTCTTGCCCATTGTAAATCAAACCATCTTATTTTCCCATTTGCAGCTTCTCTACGCTTTGATAATTTTGGTTTAAATTGTTGAAGTCGTTGTTTTAAGGTTGGGTAATCATTAATATCAAGGATTTCATTTGTATAAACCAATTCACGCTTTTCAACAAGAACAATGTGGTATTTATGAATATCTCCAACTTTTAACCACTGCTTTCTGATTTTTTCAGGCAAATCTCTAAACTCATTATCCGTTGTAATAAATGCTTTATCAAGCCCAGTCACTATACCTTGCTTACAGTGAGCAATATCTGATAGTAAAATTGTATTATCTTCAATTTTTTGAATTAAAGAAGAACCTTTTTTATCTTTTAAAAGCCAATTTGTTTTATCAATATTTGCTTTAGGTATTTCTAAAGTTTGAAATTCATCAAGATTTACTTTATCAATCTTTTTTCCAGAATGGTCTCTATAAAAAAATGTATATGCTGCTGTTTTGTTATTTTTAAAACTTGTAATACCTGTTTTAATTCCAATGCCATCGAAAACAGTAACATTCTTAAAATCTACTATTTCAGTAAATGTGACATTTTCTGCTAAATACTTACGCAGCTTTGATGCAAACTCTGCTTCGAGCCAATACCGTGAAGTTATAAATGTTATAAAAGCATTAGATTTTGCCAACTCCACAGCACAAATAAAGAAATAATAATAAATATCAGCTTTGCCATCAAATATGGCAGGATAAGTAAGTTTTAATACTTCTCTCTCTTCTGATGAATACATTTTAAAATTTAAAAATGGCGGATTTCCAATCACAATATCAAAACCCACATTTTCCACAACTTGCTCATTCATCACCTCTGGAAAATCTAACTTCCAATCAAAGAAATTAAGCGATAATTCTGGTTTAGTTTTCAGTTTCTTTAATTGAGTAATAGTATTTTTCCAACCAAGGCTTTCATAATACTGTTCAGTCGCTTTGACAAACTTCTTTTTATCCTTAAAGTTTACAGCCAGGGGTTCAGTTTCTTGTCCTTGGGTTTTAACCATTAACTCCAATTGGTTGATAAGCAAATCAATTTTTAGATTGCGGATGTCAGCAGATAGTTTTTTCTTATCGCTATCTGGACTAAAAAACTCTTTTTGTTCTTGGCTGATTTTCTTTAACAATACGCGCTGTTGTTTTGCTAAATTATGCCCAAAAAGTCCGTGAGCAGTTTGATCTATATTCCAGTCAATATCAATAATATCATCCCCCAACTTACTCACCAAACTATTACCCACCACAATCTTATAATCAAGATTAGGTAAAGCTTTCGGTTCAGGTTCATCTACAATTAAACTCAGCCAGAAACGTAGTCTAGCAATATCCACAGCCCCCCGTTCAATATCTACACCATAGATACTATTTTGGATAATATTTAGCTTCACACCCGAAGCATTAAAATTAGTTGTATTGCCAGATTCAAAAATATGCAGTGTTTGTTTAGCCGTAAATATTTCGTGCAACAAACCCATCGGAAAAGCCCCCGAACCAATCGCCGGATCACAAATTTTTACCCTATCTAATGCCTGATTCAATTCAGTAGAATACTGTTTTATTAACGTCTGATCGTTATCATCTAAAGTCTTTTTGAGCAACTTTTCAATTAATATCCGGTCTATTTTTTTTGATGGGGATGTGACTACAATTTCTAGTTCTAATTGTCCTTGTCTGAACTCGTTTATCGGAAATAATTCCGGTTGTTCAGGATTCCCAATACTGGCATAACCAATAATATCATAACCTTGATTTTCAAACCAAGTAGTTAGATATTCAATCAAACTTTCCTGACACATATAATGGACAATTTCTTTCGGTGTATAATATGCGCCTTTGTCTTTATTATCTTCCAGTAAGTTCTCAAAAATATGTCCCAACATTTCAGGATCAACCGCGACAGTATGATCGTTGGGATCATCTTCATAAATGGTAAAATTGTATTGATCAAAAAAGTTGAAAAGATTTTCAAATAACTTTGCAGTAAAAATCAAGTTGCGATGATTCTTATTTTCTTCTTCAAACAAACCACCATTCAAAAAAGGGATTCTGCAAGCTTCACCCTCTCCCAATTTAATTAAATCATCCCGGCGTTTGGTGTTGAGCGTATCAAAAAATAAAACCGATAAAAAATCGTGATAAAAAAGTTCTGGATGGGGAAAACTTTGAAAGTGATTAGTTAAAAAGTTACGATCACCTTTTCCCCAAATTTCATTTTTGGGAACACCCAACCAGCCTTTTTTCTGGATGAAATATAAAAACACAATCCGCCCCAATAATTTCTTATTAAAATCACGGATAGATTTTTCGTCACCATTAAAAATCGTTTGGCTAATTCCTGGTTGTGAAACCATATACTTACAAAAAATATCATAATGCTCTTTATACTTATCAAAAAATGCTTTAGAAAGTTTCTCTACTGAGAAAGCTTCTTTGACATCATCTAAAGTGGCTTTACTCCCTTTTTTAACAATTCGCTCAAACCGTTCAACAGCCGTTCTTATGCTTTCACCTTCACCTAATAGATATGTGTAGCGTTTAGGTTCAGTTTTGATTTTTATAAATTCGCCTTCTGCATCATAACCCGTTAATTCAGAAACATAAGTAAAACGCCAATTTGCACTTTCTGGACGATGATAAGCAATAAAAGCAGCATCAATATTTTTCCAATATTTACGCAATAAATTTCTTAATCCTACCCGATTACGTTCTAAGATAATGCCCTGTGCCAGCGTTACTTCATACACCGCAATTTGTCGTTCAATGCCATTTTCATCTAACAGAATATAGCCTAAATTTTGCGCCTGAGAAGCTACATTAATATCAATACCAGTCAGAGTTTCGGGAGTTGATAATAACTGAGCATTAGCAAAGGTTTGGCCTAGAAATTGTTTCCACTTGGCTTGATTGTAACGTTGCTCGAATATATCTTTAATTTGTTGTGTCATAATTATGCAAAAGATTCTGAAATGATTAAAACTGGTTTCTCAACTTTTCTCTTTTGTCCTTTTTGGACATCTGAGACATCAACACTATATTTTTGAGCAATTTTATCAATTTCTAAAATCGCCATATCTAAGTTTACTTTTTTCTTTTGCAGCTTGTCAACCTCCGAAGGTAAATTAGTATATTTCCCTATATCAATCAGGTTGATAATTTTCTTAATATTTTCTCTTTGTTTCTCAGTTACTTTGGGATGGTTAATAATTGTGGAAAGGAATTTTTTTGCATTTTGCGCCACACTGCCTAATGCTTCCGGGCCCGTTGGCGCCTGAACTAACTCATATTCCAGTGTTTCAAAATGTTTAATCGCTTTGTTGATATGATCGTGATGGCTGGCGATTAATTCTGCATTTTTTTCGTTTCGATCGGCTTCAAATATCTTAAATGCTTCAATGGGTGTAATTTCTCTGGGTTGGTTGTTGCTATCCACCCAATAAAATTCAAACTTTTTATCTGTCTTTAAAAATGCCGCCGTGCCATTTTGTAAATCAGGTTTATTAATTTTAGTTGCACTTCTGCCCGCCCTTGATTTTAAAGGCATTTTTTTAATTTTATCGAACCAAGTTTTGTTGTTTTCCCTGAAATTGCGTAGGAAGTAAAGAAATTTTAAGCGTTCGTCTTGTTCCTCCTTATAAGTTCCGCTAAAAAGTTTAACTTCATCTAAAATTTCCTCCGTTGAAAACACTTGATTGTCCTCCCCAAATGCAGTATGAAAACCCTGAATTTTCATCAAAGCAGTTTTATTTAACTTAATTTGTGAATCGCCTTGGGCCGAAGGATAAAAAACATAATTATAAATAGCATTTGCTTTAGTACCAATCCGATTCACCCGCCCAATCCTTTGCATCAATTTGGTTGAGTTCCAAGGTGTATCATAGTGAATAATGACATTAGAACGATGCAGGTTTACTCCTTCTGCCAAAACTTCAGTAGTAATGATTATACTGTAATTATTTACCTGTTTTTGCGTACAGTTAGCATCAAAGTTAGTTACTATCGTATCATACAATTTGTTTCTATTTTCACTTGAAACTACCAACACATCTTTTCTGCCTTCATTTTTTAGAGCCTCAGCTAAATAGTCAACAGTATCTTTTGACTCAGAAAATATCACCAACTTACCCTCTAAATTAGTTTTTTTATCAAGGAATAGTTTGTTTAATTGTGCAATAAACACATCCAATTTTGGATCATTTTCTATAGCATTCCAGCTTTCAACTAATTCCTTTAAAAGTCGAGAATCATTCTCTAAACTCTCAATAAAATCTGGCTTAAAATCTGCCTTTTTAAAAGTTTGGTTTTTCCGATTGTCTGCGCTTAATTTTTCTATTTCTTCCTCAATTTGTTCATCACTCCAACCCTTATCTAATAGTTTGTTTACATCAGTATCCGGTGCAATAAATATTTTGTCATTGTTAAACATTTCAATCATTCTGTCGGTGGCTTGTTGAAAATTGCTTAAGGATTTTTTAAAGGCATAAAAACTACTTTCCAATCTTTTAATCAACTGAGTTTTCATTATAAATGCTAAGGATTTAGAAACGGTTTCTGCGTTTTCGTAATACTTGCTTTGAATTTCTGGGTTTAACCCGGCAATGGCTTGGTAACGGCTGTATTTTAGTCGAGCTTCATCTGTTAGATAAGAAACTGTTTTGTTAAACAATTCATTTAGTTTATCATCCATTATATATTCCACTTTTTTAGGTGGTTCTACCTTTGGGAAGTTAATTTTTTGTTCTGCTAAGTCTAATTTATACTCAGCAATATTTTCTAGGTCAGTGCGTGTTCTCCGAATAGTAATAGGTTCAATTACATTTTTACGAATTTTACCATAAATCTCTCTAAGCTTGTTTACATCTAATTCTTCCAAGCGTTTTAGGCTTTTGTATTGCTCCATTAAGGGACTAAAAAAAGCAGTCAAATTTGTAATAGGAAGTGTTGACTGTCTGGCATCCTGAAACATTTGTATTTGATAAAAAATATCATCAGGTTTGTTATTCAAAGGTGTGGCAGATACTAAAATTACTTTTTTCTGACTACCTTTGATTAAACCCTCATTTGCTCTGGGGCTTTTGCAAATCAATTGCAAGTTTTGAAAAGCACCTGTTGTGTGATTACGAAACTTGTGAGCTTCATCAGCTATCACCAAATCATATTCTTCTTTGTTCCAATAGTCTTGATGCAAGTTCAAGATTTTGTCCAGGCTTCCATTACTGATAAACTTGGTGTATTTGTCAATATCAAAATTCTTAAAAGTGTCTTTCCAGTTTTTTTCAACTGCTGGCGGATAAACAACTAATATTTTTGTATTCTCTCTACCATTTTGCATTAAAAACTTTTTGGCAACCATTGCGGCAATAACAGTTTTACCCAAACCCACAACATCAGCCAAGATAAAGCCGTTGTGTTTTAACAGCATATTAAAACCTTCATTGACGGCATCAACTTGATAAGAAAGTTTTTTAAAGTTTTGAGGTAAATCACCTATTGAGTCTCGATCGTACTCAATATTTTTGTCAAAATATTCAGTCAGCAATTTTATATATAATTCAAAGGGACTTGTTTCTTCATTCAAATAAGTTTCCTTTTTGATGCCCTGAATATCAACTGGCAATATATCAACAGATTCAGCCCAAAGCTTTTCAAATTCTGCGGTAGCAAATTGGACATCAGGATATTCTGTTAGTTGAACATTGAACTCATAATTATAAAAGTTTCCTCCACCAAGTCCAGCATCCGTAAGATTTGAAGAACCCGTGATTACTGTGGCAGGTGTATGTTCATTAAATGGTTCAGGACGTAAAATATAAACTTTGGCGTGGATCTTTTTTTCGGGATGTGCTTTTACTTGTATTTTCTTTTGAATTATATCGTCAATGAATTGTAAAATACCGTTTTCGGTATCTTTGTCATAATTAGCTTGTGCAATATCTTTTTGAATTTCCCTAATAAAATCTTCTTTTGTTCTTTCGTAGTTACTAAAAAAATCAAGCCCAGATTTGTGAGCATCAGCCAGCATTTTGTCAATATTGATCCCTACCAATATTCTAATATTTGGAACTTTGTCTAAAAATGGTCTGATTCTGAAATAACCTGATGCCCTGAAGTAGCCTACTAAAGCGTCAAAATATTGAATGTTGGGATTATAGGTAAAAACCCCTTCAAATTTTTTGATTAAAGTGTTTTCTTCCCTATTCGTAAAAAACTTTGTTGACATATACTTATACAATGAATTATGGTGGCAATTGACGAATTATTATAGGTTCGTTAGTCCTGTAAAAAGTAGGTGTTAGCTCCTCTACCTGATTTTAAGTCTTATGCTATTTGGGACGTTTAACCCCACCTTTCCGTTTAACTTTAAATCCATACAAATAGATTTCAGGCATATTAATTCGTCCATCAGAACGACTTTCTATAATTCCAAGTTGAAGTAAATATTGCAAAATTGCTTCAGGGTTAGTTACAGGTGGTTGTTTTTCAGGACTCCATCTGGTGGAATTTACCGCATCTAAAAATACTTCCTTTTGCATGGGAGCTGTCAGATCTACTAAGCTCATCTTGAAAGATTCTAACCAAGGATACTCTTCCTGTAATTCCCTAATTCTATCATCTGAAGTATTCATTAAAGCCCCTTGTAAATCAGAGGGTTGCAAGAGTAGCGTATTTTGTTCAACGGTCGAGTGCTGTTGTATTCGACTTTGTGCAGCTAAGGCAAATAACTTGAGAAAAGAACGTGGCGCAATTCGACCACCAGCATCCTGAAGGTGATTGGGAATCCAGCGATAGGTAATTCCTTTTTTAGCATTAGCCCCCATATACTTACCAATCATCCTTTCGATTAGTTCTTCAAACAATTTTTCATTTGATGTTGCAGTCCAGCCCAAGCCGGTTTTGTTTTCAATAATCAACTCTGGGATATTTTGCAAATATTCTGTCATTTCAGTACCAGAGTTAGCAAGTCGTTTGACCAAAAGTTGGTAAAGCCATGAATGTTTCCATTCCAAACGAATTTGATGGGCTTGCAGTTTAGAAGCATCAGGAAAATTCAAAAACTCCTGTCCAAATAGATCAGTACGCAAAAAGATTTTAGGTCGTATTCTCTCCCAACGTCGCCATCTATCGAGCCACAAAGCTAAAAGTTCACGAATTGGAATTGCTAAAGCAGCATAGGAAGCAACTAATCGATCTAATTCATCATAAGTGACAAATAACCAATCATCTGCTTCAATCAGTTTTTGATCTAATTTATCTAATACAGAATTTAATTTTTCAAAATTTTGATTGACAATAGGTTGCCAAATTGATAAAAGAGATAAATCATCTCTAAGAATGTTGACTATTTCTGTCTCTATTTGTGCAATCAGAAAATCTTTGAACTTAAAATCTTCTTGCTGTAATAACCCGCCTAAAATTAAACCAATCCAGAAACTACGCCATTCAATATTTTTAGCGTTATTCATTTGCGTTTCAACACTCTCTGGCGTTGGAAATCGCTTTTCTGCTGTGCGAGTCCTTCCAAAGCCAGCTATCCAGGTAGTTTTGCTTAAGTCAGGCAAGGATCTAATTTTCAAACTTTCCACCAAAGATTCTCGTCCTGAAGGGATTGCCAGTAAACGGAATAATTCTGTTTTTCCTACTCCACGACCTCCTAGTATTAATAGTGTATTGGGTTCTAAAGCATAACGATAATCTGGTATGGGTAAAAAGTTTTTTAAGAATTTATCCTCATCATTACTTTCCTGTTCAGCAGTTCCCAGACCAGGAGCGATATTCGTTATTAATTCTAGTAATCTCTGTTTATTAATTTCAGACATAGTTTTAATTTAATTATTTTTTTGAAATTCACGCCCAAAAAGGTCACATAACTTTTCTGCAATCTCCTGATAAGGAGAATTAGTCATTATCTTTACGAGGTCTGACAGTCGATTTGATTTTGAGTTGCGAGAAAATAGAGCTATGTCGCCGCGTAGACTCTCCTGATACGGCACAACCACAGGAAAAAATGGTTCTTCTCTATTGTTAGGATCAGGGACTGTTTCATCTTCAGAGTAATAGTTTTCTTTAAAAACAATGTAGGCTTGTTCTTGAAATTCCGTGAGTTCTGTTTCTCGTCCTGGTATTCCGTTCGCTGGAGCCATCGAATGTACAAGAATCAATGGCAAACGTTCATCAACTCCAGTGCTTGCTAAATGGCGAATAACATGGGTTAGTCCTGCCCAACTTTGGCGTGATTGAGTCCCAAATATGACTACTCCATGTGAAAGATTTGTGATTGCCAAGCCACCAATATCATGAAAACCAGCCCGCGCATCCATCAGAATGAAATCTAAAGGTCTTACTGCACTTTCCAATTCTCTTAACATATTTTGCATTGTACTTTGCAGTTCACCATCGACAAGGTTCTGAAAGTCCAATCGGGCTAACTTCTCCAAATAATTATCATCTACTGTTCCTGCGGGAAGTAATTGCAAGGGTTGTCCATAATCACCTAGTAACGTCTGCTCATTAATAGGTATGATGTGAGTGCGAAGTTTCCAATCTTGATTTTGAATCTTCTTTTCCAATAAATAATCAATTACACCTAGATTATTGGAGCTATCTGGTGAAAAAATTGTAGCCAAGCCTGGTGCTTCTAAATCGAGATCAACAATGGCAACTCGATGACCGTTACGGGCTAAAGTCAATGCAGTCGCAACAAGACTACTGGTTCGTCCAACACCTCCTTTAAATGAGAAAAAGGATACGATCGCAGGCTTATACTTTTGCTCGACTAAATCCTCTGTCCAAGGTGGTTTACCTACTTTCTTATCTGTCCATGCCTGTTTAGCAATGTGGCGCTCAAGAATATACCAACGAGGCAAACATGATTCATCATCCCAAAACGCAAAAATTCTTTCATCCTCGATAGTTTTAATTAAAGCTTTGTAAGCATCCTTTTCTCCTGCTGGCAGCCAAATATCATTGCCATAATAAGATCCAAGTTTTCTAGATAAAAAAGTATTAAGATCAGTGGTTTCTGATTCTTGGATGGTAATAGTTTCTAATAGTTCAAGAAAAATTCTAATCTTTCCATTAACATCACGAATAATAGTGACAGACTTAAGTTTAGGAACAAGTGTAACTACAATGCTTTGTTCCCTAAAGCATTCCTGGACTTTATCAAAGGTTTCACCAAAACTGATCGTCATTTTTTAAATGTCCTGGCTGGAAATTGAGCCATTTAGCACTAACTTGGGGATGATTTCTCGGTAAATTTTTTCGGCACGTTGAACGGCTGTTTGTGCGTCAGCTTGAGTCCAAAGTCCAGATTTGGAATATCTCCTTTCTGGATGATTTTGAGCTAGAACAGTATCAGCTATTCTTGAAGCAGGAAGTTGCCTATCCAGAATAGGATAGAGAACCCGCAAGCGTTCCATTGCCCTTCCCTCAAGTTCAGTGAGGTCGTGTCCATATTTTTTTACCGCACCTCGATCGTGCTTAAAGTGTTGCTCGACAAGCACTTTAAAGGAACATTCTACAACATAACCTGCTAGATAAACGGCGTTGTCCCACCGCTGCTCTCCCAAAAGAAGTTGGGCATCATGTAAATGCCTGCCTGCTGAGTTGGAAAAGGACTCTTGCATTTTTCAGTTGATCCAGAATAATTGAAAGTAAAGTTATAGTATAGCGAAAAGGGCTAGCGATCAATCTCAAGCGGCACACTTTAGCAGTAAACCCGGAAAATACTTGTTGACGGCATCCATCCCACACTTTGATATATGATTAGCCCAACTTCAGAACTTAGTGTTGAACCGCTGAATCTATCCAGTCCACAGGGTTTGCTATCGACTCTGCAAGAACTTCGCCAGACTG
>ENA-OFCE01001690-OFCE01001690.1-metagenomes-genome-assembly--contig:-NODE-1690-length-10667-cov-3.227761_pt1 | contig 10667 bp, 12 predicted proteins | sample MGYA00153388_OFCE01 | MGnify analysis MGYA00153388
GTGGCATTAAATGCTTACAAAGCAAATTTAGAAGGAATGAACGTATTGGAGCGTCTAGCTTATAGAGAGCAGCACAGCCCTCCGACATTTATTATGCCACGCAAACCTACAGCACCAAACACTTATTCAGAACCAAGGTATTATGCCCCTAGAGAACAGGAAATTTTGGATAAAAAGGAGGTGTTAACCACTACATATCTACGCATTGAGGGTTATGACCCCGTACCAAATGGAAAGGTATTTATAAAAGCCACTTTGTTCCCATTTGAGGCCAAAAAAATATCAGAAACCAAAGAAGAGAAGTATTATGATACTGGCAGCAATTCCTACCGAACTAGTAATATAACTACTGTTATTATTTCGGCTAAATACCCGATTTCGTTAGAGGTAATAAATAAAGTTAACGGCAAAGTGTTGTTAAATTCAGTTATAGGCGGCGAGTTTATAGATTTTAAAAATAGCAATCAAAGTGATGTGGAAGCTGATCTACTAAACTCCAATTTTAAAAAGGTGGGTGGAATGCTAAATAGCAAGTATGGTTTTGCTACCGCAACCCGTAAATCAGTCATTTATACTATTAAACCTAAAAAGTTTGAATACCCTGAGTACCAAACCGCTTTTGAGAAGGCTATGAGTTTTTACAATACAATAAAGTATCCTGAACAAGACCTTAGCGCAAGTATGAAAGAGGCCATAGCCCTTTGGGAAAATGCTATTAGCCAATATGTCCCTAACGATAATAAAGCCCGTATTAATGAAGATGTGGTAAGGGCTACCTACTATAATTTAGTGGAAGGCTACCTTTGGGTAAAAGATTTTGATAAAGCAAACTCGTACCTTAACAAGCTATTTGCATTTAAATTAAAAGATAGTGAAAAAAGTGACATTGATGCCTACAAAGTATTCATAAATGACCAAAAAGAACGTTATATGGCTAATAAATAAAAAAGTTTAAATAGCAATTAAAAAAATACCCCAGAGCTCGAAAGATGCTTTGGGGTATTTTTTAGAACATAATCTATATCATTCAGGTAAATGGTCATAAGTTCTATGAAACCTTATAGGTTTGATTAAAAGTTGAGTTAATTAAGGTTGTACAAATTTTACTATAGCTAAAACTCCGCCCAAAATGGCCAATAATTGTACTACAACAGTTATGAAAATGGCTTTATAAACGCCTAATTTACTGTCCTTGATTTTGCCTCTTACACTCTTTTCTAATTTTAGTATATCTTCATTCATATAGTTTCAGTTCGTTATTTTCTAAACGATATAGCAATTTATAAATATTATTTGTGCCATTCAAACCTTATAGGTTTATCAATCGCATTTTTCACACCACTTGCCAATCTATCCCACCCAAACCATTTTCGCTCAAATACGCATTCGTTTTGCTGAATGGTTTAGAGCCAAAAAAACCATTGTGTGCAGAAAAAGGCGATGGATGTGCTGATTTTATAACCAAATGTTTTTGCTCATTAATGAAAACCGCTTTTGCCTGAGCAAATTTGCCCCAAAGGATGAAAACAATATTTTCCTTTTGGTCGGATAAAGTTTTGATGACTTGGTTTGTAAAGTTTTCCCAGCCAGCTTTTTGGTGCGATGCCGGCGAATTTGCAGCCACCGTAAGTGTTGCGTTCAATAGTAATACGCCTTGATTTGCCCAGTGTGTAAGGTTTCCGTGTCCGGGAGATTTAAAACCAAAAATATCAGTTTCCAATTCCTTGTAAATGTTTTGTAAAGACGGCGGAGTGGCTACTCCTTTTTGAACCGAAAAAGATAAGCCGTGCGCCTGCCCTTGTCCGTGATAGGGATCTTGCCCCAGTATCACCACTTTAACTTTATCGAATGGCGTTATTTCAAAGGCTTTGAAAATATCATCGTTTTGGGGGAAGATTTGTATTCCATTTTGTTTTTGTTGAAGCAAGAAGTTACGCAGCTCGCTCATGTAAGGTTTATCGAACTCTTCCTTCAAAACTGCCAACCAAGATGCTTCTAATTTTACCGACATATTTATTTGCTTTCTATTGGTTACGAACGCAATTAAACGGATATTTGCGACCACAAAAATAACGAATAACGATGCCAAATTTTATCAGAATAATTATAGGAGCCGTTTTATTGGGCGCAGCCGTAACCTTGTTTGTATTATCGCATTGGGCTTGGGGCATTTTATTGGTGCTCTTATCTATCATCGTATTCATCACCTTTATTTTTAACGAACGTATGTTGTTGGCGCAGTGGTATCTGCGTAAAGAAAATATGGATAAATCTGAAGTTTGTCTGGCTGGAATAAAAAATCCCGAAACAGAATTGTTTAAAGGACAATTGGGCTACTACAATCTTTTGTTGGGTTTAATAGAATCGCGAAAAGCACCAATGAAATCAGAAAAATACTTTAAAAAAGCCTTGGCCTGCGGCTTAACAATGGATCACAATATCGCCTTGGCCAATTTAAGTTTGGCAGGTGTGGAAATGGGAAAAAGGAACAAACGTGAAGCTCAGCGTTTAATTAAGGAAGCAGAAAAGGCAGATAAAACCAAATTACTGGCTGATCAAATTAAAATGATGAAGGGGCAAATGAGCATGCTGGATAAAACCCAACAAGTAAGAGGAGGCAAAGGTAGTTACCGCCAATATTAAATCACTAAAGCGTTATTATTTTTCGCTTAAGTGATCTATATCTAAATCCTCATTATACTTTGATTTGCTGAGAATGTCGCCGTCATCGTCCCACATTCTGGAAAAGAATTTTTTTTCAGATTGAATTCTTTTTAACAATGTGTTAATGAAGGATAAATCAAAATCGGTTTTGTTTAATTTGATGAGATACTCTTGCTCCGTGATTTCTAATACTGAATTTGTCATTATAAGTAGATTTTAGTAAGGACACTTTATCAAACATAAATGATGCCATTTATGTTGGGATATAAAAATAGGAAAGAAGGGCTAACTTAATGTTAACCAGTCTTTAAGAGTTTATTAAGTTTATGGTATTGTCAGAAAATATTTCCTCAAACATTTAAGTTGCTAGTAAATCGGTTAGGCAATGTTGATATGAAGAAAAAAGTAGGTTTACTTATTGCAATAATTGCATGGATTGCTGTTGTTGCACAATACAATTTAATGATAGAGAATCGTGTGGCAACTGTTGTAGAAACAACCATAAGATTCTTCAGCTTTTTTACCATTTTAACTAACACGATTGTTGCAATTTATTTTACTTTAATAGCATTCAAAAAGAAAAACGGTTTCGTTGTAGCTGAAAGTAAAACAGGAAAATTAACAGCAATTACTGTATATATAACCTTAGTCGGGCTCATTTATCAGATTGTTTTGCGTCAGTTATGGCAACCTACTGGTCTTCAAAGAATAGTTGATGAGCTATTGCACACCATAATTCCTATACTGGTAATTGTTTTTTGGTATTTTTATGGAGATAAAGTCGCGCCAAAATATAAGCATATACCAAAATGGTTAATATATCCCTTAACCTACTTAGCCTATATTTTAATAAGGGGAAATTTTTCTGGCTTTTATCCTTATCCTTTCGTTGATGTAAACCAGCTTGGTTTACAAAAAGTGCTGATTAATAGCGCTGGACTGATAGTTTTGTTTGCAGTGCTTTCTTCAATATTTATTAGGGTTGGAAAGGCAACTTCTAGGTTTAAATGATTATTTAGTCCAATCCTCTAAATCAACACCATCTATTCTTTTAAAATGATTTGTGTTATTAGTAACCATAGTTAAGCTATGGGTTATTGAAGTCACAGCTATCATTATATCAAAATCATCAACGGATGTACCAGCTTTTCGAAGCCTAGCCTTTTCTTTTGCATATAAATCCAACGAATGATAAATTGGTAAGATTTGAACTCCTGTTAAAAAATTATCTAATGCTTTTTTGTTTTTAGCAGGTTTTTCACTGTTTTCTACACCAAACTTCAATTCTGCTAAAGTGATTTCAGAGATAAAAATATGTTCACTTGCTATATTATCGAACTTAGCTTCAAGGTTAAACTTGCCCTTCATATAAAATATGGCAATGTTCGTGTCTATTAAATATTTTTTCAAAATGGTTCAACTTGTCTATTTTGCATACGACTTCTACGGATATCTTCGATAATTTCCTCGGCGGATTTTGAAGAATCGAAGGCACCAAAGGCTTTTTTGAAGGAAGATTTTTTACTTCCTAAATCTGTTTTTACAGAAGCCGTAAGTTTAGCAATTAAGTCGAGCTTATTATTAGGACTCAAATTGTTTAAAAGCTGAATGTAACCGTCTATGATTAAGCTATTGTTTTCTGCAATTCTCATAATTAAATATAGTTATAATAATTATATTTTAATTGATATCCCTTAATTTCTAACAATTACATTACTCCAAACCATCCCATAACTGTATCCTTATCGGGCATAGCTATATCCAGTTTCATTTTTTTGCGCATCCCGCCAAGGTCGTTAAAAACTTTATTGGGGTTGCCAGCTTGCAATTCTTCTGGCGAGTTAAAACCCATTTTTTTGATGACGGGCACCCATTCGGCAGGAATTCCTAAGTCCGTAAAGCTATCATCACTAATAATTTTTGCTTTTTTCTCGGGGCGCATTTGCGGAAAAAACAACACTTCTTGTATGCTTTGCTGGTTAGTAAGCATCATAACCAATCTATCAATACCAATTCCCAAACCTGCAGTTGGTGGCATACCATATTCTAGGGCTCTAATAAAGTCATCGTCCATAGCCATGGCTTCATCGTCTCCACGGGCAGCCAAGGCAAGCTGGTCTTCAAAACGTTGTTTTTGATCTATGGCGTCGTTCAGTTCCGAGTAGGCATTGGCAATTTCCTTTCCGTTTACAAACAGCTCGAATCTCTCTACCAAACCTTCTTTTGTACGGTGTTTTTTGGCTAGCGGCGTCATCTCTATGGGGTAATCGGTAATGTAAGTGGGTTGTATGAGTTCGTGTTCCACCTTTTCTCCAAAAATAGCATCCACCAATTTTCCTTTACCCATAGATGGATTAACCTCGATGCCCAGTTCTTTACATGAATTCATCAGCTCTTGCTCCGTCATGATAGAAACATCTATTCCGGTATATTTCATAATAGAATCATACATAGAAATTCGTACGTAAGGGCCAGCAAAATCTATTTGGTTATCGCCAACGGTAACGGTTGTTTTGCCGTGTATGGCGATGGTGATTTTCTCTAGGCAATCTTCTACCATACCCATCATCCACACATAATCTTTATAGGCAATGTATATTTCCATAGATGTAAACTCGGGATTATGGGTTTTGTCCATTCCCTCGTTCCGGAACATTTTACCAAACTCGTAAACGCCATCAAAACCAGCAACAATCAATCTTTTTAAATAAAGTTCATTGGCGATGCGCAAGAATAAAGGCATATCCAATGTGTTGTGATAAGTGTTGAACGGACGAGCAGCAGCACCGCCGTGTATGCCTTGTAAAATGGGCGTTTCCACTTCCATCCAACCTTGAGCGTCGAAATAATTACGCATAGTGCTGATTACTTTTGAGCGGATCTTAAAAATTTCCTTGAAATGAGGATTAACCGTTAAATCAACATAGCGCATGCGGTACCGCATTTCTGGGTCGGTAAAACCATCATAGGTATGTCCTTCATCATCACGTTTTACGATGGGCAAGGGTTTTAAAGATTTAGATAAAACCACAAACTGCGTAACGTGAACAGATATTTCGCCAGTTTGGGTAGTAAAAACATATCCTTTCACGCCGATGAAATCACCAATATCCAAAAGTTTCTTAAAGACGATATTGTACAAGGTCTTGTCTTCCTCAGGGCAAATATCATCTCGTTTGAGGTAAAGCTGAATGCGGCCTGTAGCATCTTGCAATTCTGCGAAAGAAGCATTTCCCATAATTCTACGCGTCATTATCCTTCCGGCGATGCTTATATTTTCAGGGGATGTTTTGCCTATTTCGTAATTATGAGTAATGTCTGCCGCATAGGTATCCACTTCAAATGCTTCGGCTGGATAAGGGTTGATACCCAAATTTCTTAATTCTTGTAAAGATTCTCTTCGTTGTATTTCCTGTTCGGATAGATTTGTGCTCATATTGAGGTTGAAATTTGGCCAAAAATAAGGTTTTATCTTTTGAAAACGTAAACACTTTGGTTGGTTTGCGTTGCGTGGGGAATTGCAGCGGAAATCCATTTTGAACGTAGGTTTAGGTAGTCGAAACCGGTTTCGACTACGCCCAACCTACGAAATTATCCTTTTCGGGGCACACCCATATTAAAAACACTATTGGCAAAATATTTCTATATTTATGAAACAAAACAACCTACTATGAACGAGCATTTATATCCCCTTAAATTTAAGACCATTTTTAAAGATAAAATTTGGGGTGGCGACAAAATAAAAACCTTGTTAGAAAAAGATTTTTCTCCTTTGCCCAACTGTGGCGAAACCTGGGAAATATCTGGGGTAAAAAGTGATGTTTCCATTGTCTCAAATGGGGTTTTATCGGGAAAATCATTAGCTGAAATCTTAGAAAACTATAAAGAAGAATTGGTTGGAAAATCTGTTTATGAACGTTTTGGGGATACTTTCCCTTTGCTAATAAAGTTTATTGATGCCAATGAAGATTTATCAATACAAGTGCACCCAAATGATGAACTAGCAAAAAAGCGACATGATTCTTTCGGTAAAACCGAGATGTGGTACGTGATACAGGCGGATGAAGGTTCGAGTTTGATTTCTGGCTTCAATCAAAAAGTTGATAAGGAAAAATATCTAAAGAAGTTTAATGCAGGGCATTTAACTGATATATTGAATAAAGAAAAAGTAGCTGCTGGAGATGTTTTCTTTTTGCCCGCCGGACGTGTGCACACCATCGGAAAAGGTTTATTGATTGCCGAAATTCAGCAAACATCAGACATTACTTACAGAATCTATGATTTTGACCGTTTGGATGATAAAGGCCAAAAACGCGAATTGCATGTGGAAGAAGCTTTGGACGCCATAGATTTTAAACATTACGATTCTTACAAAACCAAATACAAATCGCAGAAAAATGAGCCAGTCGCCTTAGTGCAATGCCCATATTTTACCACCAACTTGCTAGAATACCAAAAATCTGCTTTTAGAGATTATGCTACATTGGATAGTTTTGTGATTCATATTTGCTTGGAAGGTTCTTACATTTTAAGATATGCCGCCGAAGAAATCCCGGTTAATATGGGCGATTGTATTCTGCTGCCTGCAACTATGAAAGACGTGGAGCTATTTACCAATAATGGATTTAAGATATTGGAGAGTTATATAAAGTAGATTCTATAATAGACTACTTTTTTTCCAATTCTTGTAATTTAATTAAAGCAGAAATGGATAAATCTTCATCAATTAGAGGCCAATGAATTCCATAGCCTGATGGAGAAATTTTATAAAAATTACGTTCTAAATCGCTCGCTCTCGATAACTTTTGAGATACTTTTTCTAGAGAAAATTTGAAAGAAACATCCTCTAGATCCAAATAAATAAATTCAGAATCAATTTTTAAATTAGGGATGGAATGGGGAATAAGATTCATAATTTTATATTCATAAATAGTTTTAATGATATTCAATTAAAATTTCTTAGCCAAACTCTCAAACTTTCCCCAAAATCCATCATCTGGCAAGGGTGCAAAAATACTCACGGGTTCTTTTTTTATGGGATGTATAAATTGCAGTTGTCTGGCATGTAAGCAAATACTTCCCTTTCTGCTGCCTCTCGGGTAACCATATTTATTGTCGCCCACTATAGGGCTGCCCAATGTGGCCAGTTGTACCCTAATTTGGTGTGGCCTGCCGGTAATCGGGTCAACCTCAATCAAATAATAACCATCTAAAAAGCCCAGTACCTTAAAGTTTAGTTCCGCAAATTGGCTGCCTGCCATTTCTATATTATAGGCAGTGGTTACATTTTTTTGAGGGTTCTTAATCAGCCAATGCTTTAAGTTGCCCTCCATTAATTTGGGTTGTTGCCGCACTACTGCCCAATAAGTTTTGTGCATTTCACGCTCCTTAAACATTTTATTGATGCGCTCTAAAGCCTTGGATGTTTTTGCAAAAAGGATAACGCCACTAACAGGTCTATCAATTCGATGTACCACTCCTAAAAATGCCCCATTGGGTTTGTTGTATTTATTGGCGATGTATTCCTTCACCATTTCATCCATTGGCATATCGCCCGTTTCATCTTCCTGAACAATCCACCCCGCTTTTTTACAAACGGCAATCAAATGGTTATCCTCAAACAAGATGTCGGCATCAGTAATTTGGAAGAAGTTTTTATCGGACATTGGATGATGATTTTTTGTTGTAAAACTGTGTAAGGAATTTTACCGATTGGTATGCAATAACTCACTAACAGTAAATCAGGTTAACATATTTTAATCGCATTTTTCTAATGTATGACCATTAGAAGCCCAATGGGCTGATATGATTTTAAAAATAAATTTTTTTAAGTTTCATTAAACCCTGAAAGGGTGAAATAGTTATACCAGTTTTCGCACTATAAAAATTACTTGTTGACATCCTTTCACCCCTTCGGGGTTTTTAGCTTTTGTTATTATAATTATAACCCTTTCATCCCGTCGGGATTTGCCTTAATAATACCAGCAACTTTTTAAGTTGCAAAGTTGTTCTCTATATTTTTCCCTAACCTCCAAAGCGAGATATATCTACTGTTCCCCCCTTTGGGGGTTAGGGGGAATCAATACTGCTCTTTCTCACTCGGGAAATCGCCTGCCTTTACATCTTTAACGTAGTTGCCCACGGCATTATTAATTTCATCAAAAAGATTGAGATACTGGCGTAAAAAACGTGGGGTGAAACCTTTAGTTAAACCAATCATATCATTAATTACCAAAACCTGTCCATCGCACCTGTTGCCGGCACCTATACCAATTGTTGGGATATGAACGGATGCTGTAGCTTCCGCAGCCAACTGAGCCGGAATTTTTTCTAAGACTACGGAAAAGCAACCCGCAGTCTCCAAAATTTTGATGTCTTCTTTTAATTTATCGGCTTCGGCTTGTTCCCTAGCTCTTACTGTGTAGGTTCCAAATTTATAAATAGACTGTGGCGTTAAGCCCAAATGCCCCATAACTGGGATTCCGGCAGCCACAATTCGCTCCACCGATTCAGAAATTTCTTTACCGCCTTCTAACTTTACGGCATGTGCGCCAGATTCCTTCATGATCCGTATGGCAGAATTTAACGCTTCCTTAGAATTGCCTTGGTAAGAACCAAAAGGCAAATCTACGACTACCAAGGCTCTTTTTGTGCCACGTACAACAGATGTTGCATGGTAAATCATTTGATCTAAAGTTATGGGCAAGGTAGTTTCGTAGCCGGCCATAACCATAGAAGCAGAGTCGCCCACTAAAATAACGTCTATTCCTCCACTATCCACAACGCAGGCCATAGAGTAATCGTAAGAAGTGAGCATGGCGATTTTTTCGCCATTGTTTTTCATCTCCTGCAAAATATGCGTTGTTACTCTTTTGATCTCTTTGTTAACCAACATGGGCTTAATTATATAGCGTTGCAAATCTATGAAAATGAAGATGCTTTTATCCCAAAAAATTCAATCCTCAATATTACGGAAAACCCGATTGAAAATAATATCTTCGCACACCGAGATGGTTTATAAGATATCTTCTTTTTCTCCCTTCAATAAATCACGGAATTACATTCCAAACAAAGCCCTTTTTATAAAATTTATTAAATAGCCATGAGTAATTATTATACCAAACTACCCGCCATTTTATTACTGAAAGATGGAACCGTTTTTCACGGAAAAGCAGCCGGAAAAATTGGAACCACAACTGGCGAAATTTGTTTTAATACAGGCATGACGGGTTACCAAGAAATTTTTACCGACCCTTCTTATTACGGTCAAATTATGGTTACCACCAATGCACACATCGGGAATTACGGTATAAAGCAAGACGAATCTGAATCTGGAACCATAAAAATTTCTGGTCTGGTTTGCAAAAATTTCAGCATTCCGTACAGTCGTAAAGAAGGCGACCAATCCATACAAGATTATTTCCAAGACGAAAACATTGTGGGCATTTCGGATATTGATACCCGCGAATTGGTTCGCCATATTCGTGATAAAGGCGCAATGAATGCCATTATGTCTTCTGAGATTTTGGATATTGAAGAACTGAAAAAAATGCTGGATTTAGTGCCATCTATGGATGGATTAGAGCTTTCATCGCAAGTGAGCACCAAAGAGCCTTATTTTATGGGGCAACCAGATGCGCCGGTTAAATTGGCTGTTCTGGATTTGGGCATCAAGAAAAATATACTCCGCAATTTTGATAGCCGCGAAGTTTATGCAAAAATTTTCCCTGCAAAAACCACTTTTAAAGAAATGGAAGAATGGCAACCCAACGGATATTTCATATCCAATGGCCCAGGCGACCCAGCTGCTATGCCTTATGCAGTTGACACAGTAAAAGAGATTTTGGAAAATGACAAACCGCTTTTCGGGATTTGTTTAGGTCATCAACTTTTGGCTTTGGCAAACGGAATTGGCACCGTAAAAATGTTTAATGGCCACCGAGGGATGAACCACCCGGTAAAAAATATTATTAAAGACCATTGCGAAGTAACTTCACAAAACC
>ENA-OFCE01001691-OFCE01001691.1-metagenomes-genome-assembly--contig:-NODE-1691-length-10661-cov-7.187158_pt1 | contig 10661 bp, 12 predicted proteins | sample MGYA00153388_OFCE01 | MGnify analysis MGYA00153388
TTTAGGCATTTCCTGACAGGACGTCAGTAAATGCCGGCCCCGGAGGAAACGGAGAGGGCATTAGAGCCTCTGACCAATGAATTCCCGGGCCCAGGCAAGGAGGGGGTTGCCGGGGGAACCTCTGCCGACTGAATAGGGTTCCCCCGGCGCTCCATAGCCACTCCAGAGGCATACCCTAATAAACACCCCAAAGCCACTCAACAGCTCCCCTAAAAGCCACCTTTCGAGAAAACCTATACAACAAAAAGCAAAAGCGACAGAATCCCCTAACCGTCGCCTTTGTTATCTTCCCCCTACTTTATCACTATCCTATACTCACACGTAAACCTCTGCCCGGCCTCCAACTTAACCAACCCTTCCTTCCGGGTAAACTCAGCAGAATCCCCCTCCGTCGAGTCAACCCCAGACCACGGCTCAATACACACAAAAGGTCCATCATTCTTCGCAGACCATATCCCCAGATACGGAAACCCTTCAAACTCCACACGAATCACCTTAGAGTTCCTGCGGTTTCTTAGCTCCACCCAGGTTGATTCATACCCGTCCATAATAATCGCCCCATCATAAAACAGTCTGTGCGTCAGGTCAAACCGGTCTTCGCCATTCAGGAACTCCACCTTCTCACCACTCAGCAAGCTCCCCCTCTTAATTCTTTTCTGCACCGTCTCCTTCTTCTCAAAAACAATCGTATAGTCTTCCATGCTTTCATCCTTATACAGGGGACAATTAAATCCGGGGTGAGCTCCGATGGAAAACAACATTTCCCTATCCTCCAGATTCCGCACCTCAAATCGAACCCGGAGTGTATCCTGCTCCAACCTGTACCTCACACGCAAATCAAACCGGAACGGATACTGTTTCAGCGTTTCATCACTGTACCCTAACCCAAAGCATAGTTCCTGCGCCTTATGTTCCAGCAATTCAAACTCGCTGCTTCGGGCAAATCCATGACTGTTGATGGAATAGGATTTGCCATGCAGCACATACGTACCGTCAGGTACCCCTCCGATGATGGGAAAAAGAATCGGCGACTGGCCTTTCCAGTAGTCCGCATTTCCCTGCCATAGATATTCCGTACCATCACTCTGATCACTAAGCTGAGTCAGTTCGGCCCCCAAGCTCTTTACCGCAATCCTTAACTTTTCATTCCCTATTTCGTATATCATTTTATCGACCCCTCCAACATTATTTTCATGAAAAAAGTAATTCTTAGTTGATTATACCTCATCCCTCAAAATATTCATCCCGTACTTTGTTATAAAAAGACTTCAAAACTAGCTCTCTCTGCGGTATATCGGAATGGATATCCGTGAAAGCGGAAGCGATGGCGTGCTGAATCTGCTCTTTGTGTAGTACACGCGTATCGGAAGCCGGATGAAAATAAAGATGCATTGGAAATCCTCCCCTTAGGGTAGGAAGCTGGTAAGCCAGCGTAAGTCTTTTTGCTCCCAGCCGTTCATAAAACCGTATCCTCCGCAATTGATCTTCCCGGCTCTCCCTGCCTTCTGCCTGAGGAATCTCCACCTCGATAAAAATCCCCGTAACCTCCCCCTTCTTCCACTCTGCAATTTTATTAAACAAGGCAGTCCCATAGCCTGCATTTTGAAACTTACTCATAATGGCCATATAATCAAGCCATAAAGCTTTTATGGAATCGATCTCATAAATAAAAGCATAGCCAATCATCGTCCCGAGTCTCTTGTCCTTCGCCAGTAGAAGCTTGTAATTCTCCTTCTTCATTAACATGGCAAGGTGATTGAAGTTTTTCCTTTCCTCCGGCGCAAATTCTTCCTCCAGTGCACCATAGACCTCCTTTAAATCCTGAACATTCCCTTCCAGAATTTCAATCCTATCTTCCCTCAAAGCATCCGATCCTATATTGTTCAGCATTGATTTCTTCTCTGCCTCCTACACAATTCTTCCTATTATCCATCTCTCACTCTAAGAACAAATATACCTTCTCTTTTTGCAAATGTCAAAATCAGTGGAAAATTCTACTTGTTAATAAAAAGCAAAAAATGACCAGGTTTCAGCAAGAGGTGAAATGAAATCCCCCGCTTCACTCTGTACAATGAAGGTATAGGATGAAAAAAATAAGGGAGGAGTCCATACTATGTCAGAAATACCCGCATATAAAAATGAAAACCTAAGCTTTGAAGAACGGGCAAAGGACCTGGTTTCCCGAATGACGCTGGAGGAAAAGGTAACCCAAATGCTGCACCGTGCACCGGCCATCCCCCGGTTGGAGGTACCCGCCTATAATTGGTGGAACGAAGCCCTCCACGGTGTAGCCCGGGCAGGGATTGCAACCATATTTCCCCAAGCCATCGGAATGGCAGCCACCTTTGATGAAGACTTGCTTTATAGAGTAGCTGACACCATATCTACCGAAGGTAGGGCGAAATATCACCAGTTCCAGCGAAAAGGTGATCACGATATTTACAAGGGGCTCACCTTCTGGTCTCCCAATATTAACATTTTCAGGGACCCGCGCTGGGGCAGGGGGCATGAAACCTATGGCGAAGACCCATATTTGACAGGCCGTTTAGGTGTTGCTTTTGTAAAGGGCCTTCAGGGTAACCATGAAAAATACTTGAAGGCAGCAGCCTGCGCCAAACATTTTGCCGTTCACAGCGGTCCAGAGAGCGAGCGGCACAGCTTTGATGCCGTTGTCTCACAGAAGGATCTTCGTGAGACGTACCTTCCTGCTTTTAAGGAGTGTGTCCAGGAAGCCAATGTGGAAGCTGTCATGGGTGCCTACAACCGCACCAACGGAGAGCCCTGCTGTGGAAGCAAGACCCTGCTGGGGGATATTCTAAGAGAGGAATGGGGATTTACAGGACACGTCACCTCCGACTGCTGGGCCATCAAGGACTTTCATGAACATCACATGGTCACCAGAACAGCGCCGGAATCGGTGGCACTCGCTGTAAACAATGGCTGTGATCTCAACTGCGGGAATCTTTATGTTAACCTGTTAATCGCACACAAGGAAGGACTGGTGTCGGAAGAAGCCATCGATCGCTCTGTGATCCGGCTGATGACCTCCCGGATGAAGCTGGGTATGTTTGATGCTCCGGAACATGTTCCCTATTCCGATACACCTTACGAAGTGGTTGATTGTAAGGAACACCGGGAATTAGCTCTTGAAACTGCAAGGAAATCCATCGTATTGCTGAAAAACGAAAATAACCTGCTGCCCTTGGATAAAAAGAATCTCAAGTCCATAGCCATAATCGGACCCAACGCCAATAGCCGGGAAGCACTCATCGGCAACTACTACGGCACGGCCTCCAACTATGTAACCGTACTGGAGGGAATCCGCGAGGCGGTTGGAGACGATGTGCGGATTCATTATTCCCAGGGCTGCCACCTGTACAGGAGCAAAGTGGAAGGACTGGCGGACACCCATGACCGGTTTGCAGAAGCGGTATCGGCAGCGGAAATGTCGGATGTAGTGGTCTTATGCCTGGGGTTGGACGCAAGCATTGAGGGAGAAGAAGGCGACGTTTCCAATGAATATGCCAGCGGAGACAAGAAGCATCTGAATCTCCCCGGCCTCCAGCAAGAGCTCCTGGAAGCAGTCTACAACACAGGAAAACCCATCGTGCTGGTACTATTGGCCGGAAGTGCCCTGGCCGTTACATGGGCGGACGAACACATACCCGCCATCCTTCAGGGCTGGTATCCTGGTGCTGAAGGCGGAAAAGCAATCACTTCACTGATTTTTGGAGAATACAGCCCCTCCGGAAGGCTGCCGGTCACCTTCTATCGTTCCACGGAAGAACTGCCGGATTTCCATGACTATTCCATGGAAAACAGAACCTATCGGTACATGAAGACGGAAGCCCTGTATCCCTTCGGCTTCGGTTTGAGCTATACCCGGTTTGCATACAGCGATCTTACAGCCAGCGCAAATAAAATAAGTTCCGGGGATTCCCTTTCTTTCAGCCTGCGGGTAAAAAATACAGGCAGCTATCCTTCGGAGGAAGTTGTACAGCTTTATCTGAAAGATGTGGAAGCTAGCGTAGCGGTCCCGCGATGGCAGCTTCGGGGAGTCCAGGTTGTTCATTTGGAACCGGGTCAGGAAAAAGAAGTACGCTTTGAATTGACACCCCGGCAAATGGCACTGATCAACGAAGAAGGAAAGTGTATTCTGGAACCGGGCCTCTTCGAGGTTTACACCGGTGGAAGCCAGCCTGATGAAAGAAGCCAAAAACTTACAGGAAGCAGCGTCCTCCAAACAACGTTTGAAGTCACCGGCGAGGCGATAGAGCTTGAATACTAAAGGGTATTGCACGCTACAACTTTCCACTCCTGATTTTTCCGGCAGAATCGGTAATTGATCCATATTGCCCCCGTTTCGGTTTTCATGTACAATTGAAACGGGGGTTTATTTATGATTTTAGATGGGTTGCATGAAAAGGAAATTTTTACGGAGAATTATCCTTTCCGTCTCTGCGTAAACACCGTAGAAAACTTCGAATATCCTTTCCACTGGCACAAGGCCGTTGAACTGGTTTACATCCTGGAAAACGACTATCGGGTGGATGTAAAGGGGAAGGAATACCACCTGCATGAGCGGGATATTCTTCTCATTGCCGGAGGTGACATCCATGGAATTACGACCCGGAACAACAAAGGAAAACGCTTCTTTATCCAGTTTGACATCTCCATGCTGGACGGTTTTGGGGCCATGCATGCCGTACTGCCTTTCTTGTCCCATACAAGGAAATTCTCTTCTTCAGAGGACGAAGCCTTGCATGATGCGCTGGAAAAGCAGATTCTTGCTCTCTCCCAGGCATATGAAGACAAAGACTTTGCCTATGAACTTTATCTGAACGCCAGAATTTTTGACCTCCTGGTGCTGCTTTCCCGCAGCCTCGCAGGCAAGGTCAGCGGTGAAGGTATCGGCGGAGGCATCAACAAAACCCTGGGATTGGAAAAATTGAATCAAGCATTTAAATATATCGAGGATAATTACCAGGAGGATATCACCCTGCCGGATGCAGCGAGGTCTGCGGGCTTCAGCCAGTACCATTTTTCAAGGATTTTTAAGGAGATTACCCAGAAGAACTTTCATAGCTATTTAAGCGAATTCCGCATTAAAAAAGCAGAAAAACTTCTCAACGATACAAATATGACCATTGCACAAGCAGCACATACAGCGGGTTTCAACAGTATCACCACCTTTAACCGGATCTTCAGGGAACTCCGGGGCTGTACGCCGAAGGAATACAAGAAAATGTGCATATGAAAGAAACCCGGCAAGATATATGTTCTATTCTTGCCGGGTTTCTTCTACTCCAAATGGAATTTCTTATTTATCTTCCGATGGGTAAAGTTTTTTGTATGGTTGGCGTAATCCGCCACAACATGTCCATTGCCCACCAGCTTGTATTTATAGATGAGCAGTCCTTCCAGACCCACAGGCCCCCGTGCGTGAAGCTTATTGGTACTGACCCCCACTTCCGCACCGAACCCGTAACGGAATCCATCGCTAAAGCGGGTAGAGCAATTCCAAAATACATTTCCGGAGTCTACGAGGTTCATGAAGATACCTGCATTTACCTTATTGGTGGTAATGATGGAATCCGTATGTCCGGACCCATAGGTATTAATATGGGTAATGGCTTCCTCCAGGTTGTTTACCATCTTAATGGATAGTTTATAGTCCAGATACTCTGTTTTCCAGTCCTCTTCCGTTGCAGTTCCGATGGAAATAATCTTTCGGGTTTCTTCACAGCCTACCATTTCAACCTGCTTTTTATCCAGTTCTTCCTTTAGCAGCGGCAGGAACCTGCCAGCAATATCCCTATGGACCAGCAAGGTTTCTGTCGCATTACAAACAGCCACATACTGGGTTTTTGCGTCTGTAACCACCTTCACCGCCGTTTCTACATTTGCTTCGGCATCAACATAACAATGGCAGATTCCATCGGCATGGCCCATAACCGGAATATTGGAATTTTCCATAATATATTTTACGAAAGCATTGGAACCTCGGGGAATGATCAAATCGATAAATTCATCCATTTTCAGCATTTCATTGACATCATCCCTTGTTTCCAGCAGCTGTATCCACCCTGAAGGAATTCCCGCTTTCTCGGTAGCTTCCATAATAATTTGCGTCAGAATGCGGTTGGTTTCACGGGCTTCACTTCCCCCTTTGAGGAGTACGGCATTGCCGCTTTTCAAGCATAAGGTAGAAATTTGCACCAGGGCATCGGGTCTGGATTCAAAGATAACCCCGATTACTCCGATGGGGCAGCTCACTTTGTATAGCTCCAACCCCTCGTCCAGCTCGGTGGCAGTCAGGGTTTGGCCCACCGGGTCCGTTAACCCAATAAGGCTGCGAATCCCCTCAATGACTTCTTCCACTTTCCTTTCATCAAACTTCAATCTTTTTAAGAGAGGAGCAGCCAGCTCTTCCTCTGCACTTTTTTCTACATCCAGCGCATTGGCTCTGACAATGTCCTGCTGCCTTTCCTTCAATGCTTTTTCAATCTCGGCCAGCGCCCTGTTTTTCAGTTCCGTATCGGCCGCTGCCAGCTGAATGGAGGCTTTCTTGGCCAGTGAAGCGGCATTTCTCATATTCATATCCATCACCCGTTCTCTATATTTATATAACTAAAATAAATAATACTATAGCGAACACCTTTTCGCAATAAGTATTTCCCGGATTTCCCGCTATAATGGGAAATAAAGGAATGCACAATTTAATGCGGAATATATTATACCGAGCACATACAGTAAATTCTTTCCTGCTTGTTCATGTGCAGTACAGCATGGTTCATGCATCGCTCCCTGTAAATATAATTCTTTTGCGGACATGTAGTATGAATGGAGGTTTATTTATGGATAAGCTGAATTACTGCCTCGATTGCCAGAGGATTTTTGATGCCTCTGCTCAATGTACCTACTGCAACTCAGAAAACGTAAAAGCCTTGGACAGACGGGCACCGGTAAATGTCATCGGAACCAAGCTCAAAGGAAAAGTACTACAGACAAAGGAAGGGATGGTTCATGTCCTTTTTGAGGGTGAAAAAAAGGTAAAATCCATAAAGGAATTTGAAGCTTCAAAGATTCGTAAAATTCTTTAGAACAAGAATGCAATTTTTTGTTCGCGAAAAGGGGTGTAAAAGTAATTTCACACCCCTTGTTATTTTGCTTCCCCACCGGTGTATAATCAGTGTGCCTTAAACTGGTTGGCCTGCGGATCATACACATACCCTGCTGCTTTAAGCCTGTCCGATATCACCTGCTGTGTTATGTGAAAATCTTCACACAACAACTCCAAACTTCTGTATTCGTCCCGCAGTTTCGTATTAATATAACTTAATAGAATGAAAGGGTCCTGCGGCAGATTTTTTTCCTGTCCCATCAAAAGCTACCTCCTGGTTCCTGTACGGTTAATTTTGCACTCCTTGCTATTCTACCGTAACTACCCTCATCCTTCAATATTATCCTTTTAGAATATTTTGAAATTCCTCCCGGCTCACATAGTTCGTTTCCTTAATAATCTTCCCATCCTTGTAATAGCGCAAGTAGGGTATGTTATGGTTGTTCAACTGATTTTCCTTAAAGCGCATGAACTCCTCGGAAAAGTCCTTATTATTATAGACCAGTTCATGCACATCAATATCCTCTTCCAGCGGAAGCTTATAGACCCAACTCTGCATGTTATGCCACTGGGGGCACCAATCCTGGGTCATGATTACAACAACCCTGTCCTTTGAGGCTATAACCTCGCTACCAAATTCTCCATTTTTAACGGCCGATAAAGCCTGTTCCTTTGTTACTTCGTGCCGATTCACCATAGGACGTCCACTTCTTTCCTTAAAATTTTATATATTTTTACCCGCTTTTATAGATAACGAACTTTACACCGTAATAAATCGGAGCCGAAAAACAGCCGGCAGTTAGGATGGTTTTCGGCGGAGTAAATTCAACTTTAAAGTTCGTTATCCATAGGTTAACCATCAACGGCGGGAGTTTATTCTTCTGCATTTTTACAAATTCCTTTTTAATATAGCCGATATGGTTTACGGTTTATCGCTGCCCTTAATCCCGGCGGTTAACACAAAACCGTTGCCCACTTTCTCAATGACGGAATATACCGGTCTGGCAGCAGCCCATGCGGGGATTTCCGGAAGCAATTGATAATTTACCCGGTTTCCCTCCGCAGTAATATTGACTTTTCCTTGCAGCAGGTCCTGGCTTTTATCCATGAATATAGCGAAATTCACAGGTGTGCAGGTAAAATCTTCGTACATTCCCACGGGGAGTGCCGGCGTAAATGTTATAATAAATAAACCTTTTCCGCTATTTCCACCCGTCTTTTCAATCCTATGGATATAAAATGCATTTCCCTGTACTTCCGCATAGATCTTTGTATTCCCTTGTTTTACAGTGAGCGTATTTCCTACCTTATCAACGATCTCATAGACGCTCTTCCCCACAGATGAAGTATACTCCCAGCTTTGCCCTACCGAATAATCCGTCGGTAAGCAAAGGGTTTCCATCGGTTCTGTAATCGTTCTGAAAATCCCCATGCTGAAATCTCTGGAGTAAAAACCTTTCAATCCGGTAAAGAAAACAGGTATGTGTACCTTGACAGGAATTTTGTACGACACGCCATTAAAGGATATTTTACTTTTTTTACTGGCCAGGGCACTTGCTTCACGATACATTACAGGCAGCGAAGTATCCTTCGAATGGTCTTCCGGGTCCGTCAAACCTCCATGTTTGGGTGAAGGCTTTCCTGCACACTGAAAATCCATTTCGACGATTTCACTTCTGCTGGTTGTGTACCTTAGAAATACGTGGGGCTTGCCCTTTTGCATTGTATGAACATACTTCATCCTTCTATAATGGACTTCCCTCTTCCCCCCGGCGGCCAGTACGGAAGCCACTTGATCCCTGTCATTTATATAATCCACCTGGCGCTGGTCGTTCCTCGTCATAATAACATGGATAAAATCCGTCCCATCCTCCCTCTTCCGAATCAATGCTTCCACAGCCTCATATTCAGGATGACCCTCGAAATAAAGCATTATGTGCAAATCACTATGCGTAAAAAACAGAGCAAAAGGCACCATAAAAAGATTGCTTTGTCCATTCCCCTGAGCGGGTTTTTTATTATTTTCCATCCGACTCACTCCTACTTTTCCATTACGCTTTAACCCCATAGTCTTTGTCTATATATCTTATTTATCTTTATAAGGATTTGTGAATACAGTTTATGTAAATTGGTTCCAATTACAAAGGTATGAATATGATTCCCACACTTGAACAGGAAAGATAGAAAGGCTTATAATAGAGGTAGCCTTATGTAAATTTGCAAGTAGGATAGGAAAATAACGATGGATGGTTCATGGAATCGAAACCTTAAAATATATATATGGAACGGCATACTTTATTCCATCATGCTGAACCTCTATTCTCCCTTTGCGGTGAAGTTTCTGGAGCGCCTGGGGGGAAACGAGCTTCACATTTCTCTTTTTAATGCACTTCCGGGACTTGTAGCCGTTTTTGCGACTCTTCCCGGTATGCTGCTGGTATTGCGGTTTCCACAAAAAAAGAAGGTTACAGCCCTTTTCTTCTTTTTGAGCAGGATGTTCCTTCTGTTTCTCGCTTTTGTTCCCTGGATGCCCCGAAATTGGCAGCCTCTTATCTTTGTGCTGCTTTTTTCCCTGCGTAATCTCCCGGACTCGATTTCGCAGTCTGCCCTGCAAAGCTTTTCAGGTGATCTCTTTTCCCCCGAAACCCGTTCAACAGCTATTGCACTGCGCAACCGATTCAGTATTCCTGCAACCCTGGTGGTGACCTTTGCTGCCGGAAAGATTTTAAGTGACCTGGCTTCCTCTGCCAGCAGCATCCTGAACACCTACCAGGTCTTCTTTCTCCTGGCCTTTCTCATAGGAGTTGCAGAAATCATTGTTTTCCTTCTCTTTAAGGAACCGCCGGCTTCCGGTGTTTCATCCTCCCCACAGATTCTGGGTTCTATCCGGACGGTTTTGAAGGATAAGAATTTCCGCAGCTTTGCACAAACCTCCCTTATCTTTTATTTCACCTGGCAGATGGGCTGGCCTCTGTTCAATATTTATCAGATCATAACCCTGGGCGCCGATGAGTGGTGGCTGAGCCTTATCGCAATCTTTTCCTCCATCGGTATGTTCACAGGCTATAAGTTCTGGAATGAAATGATCCGACGAAAGGGAAACCGGTTTGTTATGTGGGCTACTACCCTGGGAATGGCTCTCAATCCGCTTATCATGCTTCTTTCAAACAAGTTGTACGTCTTTACTGCTTTAAATCTTATCCTGGGCTTTTTTACCGCCGGAACTGTAACCGTATTGCTCAGCTATCTGCTGGAAGTAACGCCGGATGAAAACAGGGTGGTATACATCGGAGTATACAACACCCTGGTCAATATCAGCCTGGCGGTCTCGCCCTTCGCAGCCCACCTGGTCCTCCAGCAAAGCAATATTTACATCGCCATCACCATCGTTGCCGCCCTGCGCTTCACCAGCAGCATGATCTTCTTTTTCAGCAACCGCAAAGCCGGTACCGTGGGGATCAAGGCATAAAGGGACCGGCCCGATATAGATATCCAACTTTAGACTTGAATTTATCCAGTAGCAAAACTGCCCCAAAAC
>ENA-OFCE01001692-OFCE01001692.1-metagenomes-genome-assembly--contig:-NODE-1692-length-10661-cov-6.780030_pt1 | contig 10661 bp, 14 predicted proteins | sample MGYA00153388_OFCE01 | MGnify analysis MGYA00153388
AGGGGGTAGAGGGTAGAGGGTAGAGGGTAGGGGCAAAAGCTCCCCTTTATATGGGGGGTTGGGGGATAAAGATCTTCGCCGTAACTATCAGTACGCAAAACAGTTGAATTTGATTATTTACTAGCAACAGTAATGACTTTCCGGGTGCTTTGTTCGATCGCTGTGATTAATTTAGTAACTTCTGCGGGAGTTTTTAGGGGAGTTGCTGGAGGCATCGCGGCTGGCCATGCAGTTGTTAGTTGCTTGAGATTTTCGGTAATTGCTTTGTGTTCTTCGGGACGATCTTTTGCCATATTTGGGGCAATTCCTTGATATAACATATTGACGTAAGTAATAAAACCTCTAGAGTCTTGATACTCGATCGCAGCTTTAAATTTACCGTCAGTTATCGCTGCACCATATTCAGAATTAGCAGTATCTAATAACCCGTTAATTACTTGCAATATAAAAGTGGGAGATTTGCGTTGAGCTTCCGGTAATGCAGCGATTGCGCCATCGATCGATTGCATTGAGTCTTTGAAGTTGGTACCAACTTTATTATTATCTTTAGCTCCAGCTTTTACCAAATCTTCAAGTGCGATCAGATTCGTCTTAAATTCTTTGACTTTACGCTCATTTAGTTGATCTGCTACATCTGTATAGATTTCTTCAACTGGATGACCGATATGGGGTTCGGCATCTTTGGGCTTATTCAGATCGAGCAATTCTTTGGCTACAAATAAGTGTCCTTTCATCAATCCCAATTTAACCATGTAGTCAGCATCTTTCTCAACTCCAGTGAGCACTACATCTTCAACTGATACCAAGTCTTTAACCTGGTCGAATTGCTGTTGGTCGATGACTTTCTTTGCTACTAGGTCTTCGGGTGTCTTATAGGGACGTGCCGCTTGAATTTTATTAGATAGAGCTGGAATACCTAATTTAGCTTCTAATTTGTCGAGTTCTGACAAGATCGCACTATTAATATTAATTTTCTTGCCGCCACCATGTTTCATGCCTGCCATTTCTGGCGTAGCTGCTGTCGTGGCTGGATTTGTGGGAGGACTAGTTTCTGTTGTCTTAGTGGTTGTGGTGGTATTATTACAAGCACTAATTACAATTGAGGCTGCAAAAGCAATAATGGATATTTTAATGTATTCTTGGTTTTTCATAAAAATGATGTTAAATATCGAATCGAAGATTCAAGCAACTGCAATCTAATTTAATCGCGCTAAAAGTCAGATCGAAAGTAAACACTCTCGATTTAAAGCAGACTAAACGGCTCGCTGGCAAATCCGCTAGAACATTGATTCCATATGTATGGAAAAATCGCTGTTTAATCACTCTAATTGTGGACTTAATGATAACTAATGTCAACTTATTTGCAATTTATTTCTATTAAGCTGCTGAAATTACCTTAAATGAACCCATACAGCCATTTTCAGCGATCGAATCTTGGTGGGGATGAAACATAAATTCGCCAGTATACTTAAACTCAAACTCCAAAATATGCCGTTCCGCCGTTCCCATTGTAATTACATCGGTGCTATGAGTGGGTTGTAGTGTCATCCCTGTCGGGTACACCCGAAACATATTCGCATGGAGATGGAATGTCACTACCGGATCGATTTCGATCGTATTTAAGACATATAGCCGAATTAATTGGTGCTGATAAATCTCGATCGGGTGCATCATATAGTAATCCGGCACACCATTAAAAGCATATAGCTCATTTTTGCCATCATCATTGGTATCGTAGCCACCCATCAGTAGCACCATTTCATCAGCGACAGGGCGAGGTTCGGGTGGATCGATAATTAACATCCCATACAAACCCTTGCCGATATGCCGCGTCACTGGCGAGACGTGACAATGGTAGAGATGCAATCCATAAGGTTCCGCCTCAAACTCATAAATCGTACCCGTACCATTGCGAATCGGTTTGATCCCATCCATCGCCGCCGGATGAAAGCCATGAAAATGGAGCGAGTGAGCGTGCCCAGCCTGATTGAGAAAAGATACGCGAATCAGTTCGCCAGCTTTGGCTCTCAATGTCGGCCCAGGTACTCTACCATTAAAATTCCAACTGTTGAATGACACAGCGGTATTCAACTGAAGCGTCGTATTTCCAGCTACCAATCTAAATTCCCGCACAGTCCGCCCATTTTCCTGCTTGAGAGTACCATAGTCAAAATCCCGCAAGGTCTGCATCGGACTAAACGTATTGCCCATAGTGGGGCTATTGGCGGGGACTACAGGGATTCTGGCGGTGGGCTGAGGTTGGAGTTGTTGCCAAGCGAGGGTAGTTGTAGCAAGTCCCAATCCTGCTAAACCGTATTTGAGCAACTGACGACGGTGCAGGAGCGGATTGTGGATGAATCGATCGAGATTAGACATCAATGCTGATAAAAAATCATATTAATTAGCTATTATAACGATCGATGAAACTAATTAATAATAATTAGCATTATGTCTGAGGATTTCGGTGGTGTAATCGGACTACGCCGCTCGCAAGTAGAGACGATGCGCAATGCTCTGGCATCGTCTCTACGTTTTTCCGATTCCTCTATATCTAACGGTCGAGACTAATTACCAAAAAATTAGCGTAAACTACCAGAAGTGAGTGATTGTATCCATTGAGAATTTATTTCTACAAAGTTAGTGCGTCTTATGGTTGCTTCTCTAACTTTTCGCCACACTCGATCGAGTTGGCGGGTAAAAGTTGGGCAACTGTCGAACACTATTATCAGGCGCACAAGTTTCAGGGCACAGAGTTTGAGTATTTGATGCCGCAAATTCAAGCCGCAGCAACTCCAGAACTTGCGGCAAAAATTGGGCGTGACTGCAAGCATCAACCCCGCTCCGATTGGGATCTAGCCAAGTGCGATCTGATGTATCGCGCTGTCTGGCAAAAATTTAGTCACCATTTGGATATTCAGCAGATTTTACTCGATACACTGGATCTAGAAATCGTTGAGGATTCACCTGTAGACCACTTCTGGGGCTGTGGACTCGATCGAAATGGTGCCAACCATCTTGGACGCATCTTAATGCGGGTCAGGGACGATCTCCATCGCGATTTGGTAGAGCCGACATTAGCCGATCGAGCGTAATTTAGAATCGCTCGATGTGAAGATACCGCAAAATTTAGGGTAGGGGTAAGTCATGACTTGCCCCTACCCTGAATTTTGAGATCCGTTAGAGCGGATAGTTAGAGCGCAGAGTTGCCCGTTCCTGGTGCCCGCAACTCATCTAGTGACAGATGTGGTGTTTCTGTATATACCGAGTCTAGTAAGACATCGAGAATACCTGCCGAGCGAGCATTATCGATCGCTTTGTGGCTAATTAATTCGCCCACATTCAAAATCACCTCATCCTGACGATCGAGGATGACTCTAGTCGTCGGACGACCCAAAGCTCCCTTAATCCGCTTTTCTTCTAGTGCTTGTGCGCTCCGCCCCTGTAAATCGCTAGCAGTTTCTTTGACCCGATCCCAGATATTGGCAAAACCTTCTTGGAGGCGATCGCTAGTCACCGCCGTTGTGGTTTTGAGTCCATCGCCTGTAGCTGTAGCCAGAGTGCCCGCCTGAGACTGTGCGGCATCGGAAGGAGACAAGCCCACTGCATCTAGCAAGGCGGACTCCTGACGAGTTGCCCTAGCACGAGCGATCGCCTGATCGGTGATGATTTGCCCTTGTGCGGCAATGATATAACCTTGTGGCGTATAAATCGCTCTTTGTGCCCGTCTACCTTGAGCTTGCTCGATCGTCAAGCCAGCAATAGTAGTATCAAACCGATCTCTCAACGGCTCATTTAGATTTCCACCAGCCGAGCGATACAGTTGGTCGAGTAGTTCAAGGCGTTCGGCTGCATCGGCGGCTTGAGTCGTAATTGTCTCCCCTGCTAGCACTAAACGATCGCCATTAGGGGTATTGACTGTTTGCCGTGCTACCTTATTGACGACAAAGGCTTTTTGAGCTGCTCGATCGACAATTATATCTGTCACTCTGTTACTAGCAGCTCGTCCGGCTGCCTGGATTTTATCACCAGCAATCTGGGCAGTTTCCTGGATTTTATCACCTGCTAGCTGGGCAGTTTCCTGGATTTTTGCACCTGCTAGCTGGGCATTCGCCTGGATCTTGTCGTTAGCATTTTGGAGCGCAGCTTTTAAGCCGCCGACTTGTTCTTCCATCAAGTCAACTGTTTCTACAGGTACAAACGCCACATCCTCACCAATTTTCAAAGCTTGGGGAGCAGGTACGAACGATCGACCCGAATAAGCGTCAGCAAACATGCCTCCTGAAGCTTCGTAACCTTCGACAATACCCGTCCTTTCATCAAAATAGAGGTCGATTAATTTACCTAGATCGCGACCATCTGTAGTCATGATCCGAGTACCGTTGAGAATATTGTCATTCTCCAAAATCCGATGAATATTAGCATAATCATTGGAAGGAGCGATCGCCTCGCGAGAAGGTACAATAATTGCATCAACGCCGATTGCTGTAACTGAATATAGTGGCAATATTTTAGCACTGCTAAACCAGCCGCCTTCATCAATCAGAAATCCTAACAAGCAATTTTCATTTTGGTCGAAGATCAGATCCTTAATCGTGGCGATTTTTTCGCCTGAGTTATATGAGATGACAGACTTACCGATGATATCTTTTCCTTTACGCACGATTGTTATCTTCCTTGAATGTAGACATGGGATAATTTGGATGGAACGATGAATTGGTATCTAGAATATCTAACGTTGTGGTGGATACTGAATCGGGTCTGACACTCTTCTAGGCTGACTGGTAGTATTATCGTAACCAAAGCCTGAAACCAGATTTATCTCACCTGAATATTCCAGTGCACCGATACCGACGATCGCCACTAACAAGGCAAGTCCAACGTATCCAGGAGCTTTTGAGGGTCTACCAATTAGTCGTGGCATAAAATTTAGGAAAAGTTTTGATAAGAACTAATATTTTTAATGTTATCAATTTGATCGGGAATTAATAATCGGTCGATTGGTATAAAGAAAGTTACCTACTTCTTACCTGATTAGGTAGATTTACTACAGATTTACCTCTCTCTAAATATCTATATCCAAAGATACAGAATCGAGCGGTAGAGTTAATATAGCAGCCGCTAGAGTAACTAGTACATCTCACCATTCGTCCCACCAAAGGCTTCTTGAAGAAGCCTTTGGCTCTGTCCTAACCGACGTGGCGATCGCCTCCATTAATTAGGTGTTCCGAGTTAGGCAAATAAAAAACTTAGGCAGTAGCTGCCTAAGTTCCAATTTCTAAAAATACCAACTGTTCATTGAGAGCAACTAGCTAAACTATTTATTCAGCTCATTTTTGGCATTTTCGATACCATCACGGATTTTGTCGCCTACTTTATTAGCTACGTCAGCAACTTTATCTTTAGCATCTTCGATGCCTTCACTGACTTTTGCTCCAGCTTGTTTAGCTTTGCCTGCGGCTTCATCTTGGGAACTTCCAGTGACTTTACCCACAACTTCTTGACCTTTGCCTTCAAGATTTTGGCCTGCTGCTTTCGCACGATCTTCGATACTCATGAGATTCTCCGTGAAGGGGTTTTTATTTGAACTGTCTGTATTATACAGCCGTTTATCGATATTTCTCTCTACTCAAAGATATACTCATCGTTGTGTCGCTCGGCGCGCTCGATCGGTCGATCGACTATCCAACTATATACCCATAGATAGAGAAGATTTTTGTCGCTCGATCGGCTGTCACAACCGATCGAGCCGCAGCAAAATTTTAGGTGTCGGTAACTTTGCCAGCAGTGGCTCGATCGGGTACGATCCGATGAGCTTCATCGATATTTTCATCTTTCATCACCAAGCAAGCCTCAGCAAGAGTCTGAGGTTTTCCCTTGGTTGCGGTGGCTACCACAATCCGTTGAGCCTCACTTTCGTTTTGCTCTTTCATCACTGACACAGCTTCAGTAAAAGTTTGAGATTTTTCGGTAGATTCAACTGCTACGGCTGGAGTTTTTTCTGGAGTATTTGTACTATCCATAGTATTCTCAGGTGTGTAACGCACACAACTATACGGACTAATATTATACGATCGATTTCTCTCTCAACTCTCTATCTAATTGTGTATATACGATCGATCTTAGGATGGGAGTGAGGATCGCATTTCCCACTCCCATCCCAACCTTTAGGATCGCCATAAGTTTTGCTCAGATAAGCGATGGAGCGGCGTGGGTGAACCTGCATCGAACTCGATACCAATTAACCCATACCGCTCCAACTGAATCATCAGTATCGATCGAGAGCAAGTTTAGACACCGACTGGAGTCTTACTTTCAAGATCGGGACGGGCACCGTTAGGCATCAGCGATTCCCCTTCAATAAATGAGCGCAGCATCCAAGCCATCTCCTCATGCTGCTCCATCAATCCAGTCAAAAAATCTGCTGTACCTTGATCGTGGAAGTCATCGCCGCAAGCATCAATGTGTCCGCGTAAGTTACGAATAATCTGCTCGTGATCTTCGACTAGAGCAGCAACCATGCCTGTTGCCATCGGGATATTACCAGGATGTTCGCCCAGAGATGTATACTCTAAGAAACCTTTCATAGTACCGATGGGATAACCACCAAGAGCGCGAATTCGTTCCGCGATCGCATCAATGTTGGTGGAGAGAATTTCGTATTGCTTATCCCACAGTTCGTGTAAGGAGATAAACTGTGGGCCAACTACATCCCAGTGAAATTTCTTAGTTTTAACTACCAACAGATATGAATCTGCCAAGTCGTGGTTGAGGATATCGATAACGCCCTCACGTTGTTCGTCGGTCAAGCCAATATTGATAGGACGCATAGTCTTTGTCTCCAATAGTATTTATCTAAATCACCAGTAGTCTCCCGCTAGTAACTGTCTCTAGACGGTGCATCAGCTCCATTCCTTTCTATGTCTGGTGTTCGCAAAAGAAAGAATTTAGCAGCGGGAGCATGTCAAAAACTTTTATTTGCCAAAAAAGTTTTTGACCTTTTCGGTAACTTTCTCGGCGGCGTTCTCAACCCTATTGCTGGTGGCATCAACAGCGATTTTAGTCTCATTCAAGTCATCTTTGACTTTCATCTTCGCGGCTCCAGTTGTATCTTCCATGGCGGACTGAGCCTTGCCCATCGATTGATTGACAGCACCTTTGATTTGTTCGGTTTTGCCACCTACTTGTTTGGACATACTATCGAGGCTAGTAGCCAGCGCGGTATCGACTCCAAGCATTTGCCAAACTAAGGTAAGTACCAATAGTCCACCGATAAATTTCTTGAGCTGGTGCTTGATGGCCGCACCTAAATTCTGAGTAGTGAGTTTCATGGATTAAATTTAGCTGTGGATTGCACATTACATTTATACTATGAACTACCCAGTCGCCAAATCAATCAACAGAGAGATTTTGAGCTACCATCTGCCCTGTAAAATCTCTCTCCATTGGAAGAGGGGTCGCCAAAAACCAGAAGGGGCAATCGATCGATCGCCCCTCATACTGTCAATTTTCAATTTTTTAATCTTCGCGCTGACGCTGACGCACGTACCCAGCAATTCCCCGCTGGGAATGTTTGATGAAATCACATATTTCTCGAACTAAGTCCGAATCGAATTCAGTTTCTAATTTTGCTAAGGCTTCGGGAATTAGTAAATTTGATTGATAAAGAATTTTAAAAGCTCGTTTGAGCGTTAATCTTTCTGTTGACGTAAATCCCGATCGACGCAATCCCACGGTATTTAACCCCATGACTTTATTTAGCGTCGTACTGCGTGTCATGCAGAATGGTGGAATATCCTTTTGAGCAGCAGAACCTCCAGCCATCATCACCAATCTACCAATTTTTACAAACTGATGAACCAGACAATTTCCACTAATAAATGCTCGATCGCCAACTTCTACATATCCAGCCAAAAGCGCACCATTGGCGACGATAACGTCATTACCAAGTTGGACATTGTGCGCGAGGTGACTGTATGCCATCAATAGACAATTATTTCCAACTGTTGTTACCGTTCCAGCTTTGGTGCCACGATGAATTGTTACACCTTCTCGGAGGGTACAATTGTCCCCAATTTTGACATAACTCGGCTCATCTTTAAACCCTAAATCTTGAGGTAAATCGCCGAGGACAACATTACTATGGAGATGACAATTTTGACCGATCGAGGTGTAAGGTAGCAGCGTGACATGGGCATCTAAAATACAGTTATCCCCAATTTCTACATCATGTCTGATATAGCAAAATGGACCGATCGAGACATTAGCACCAATTTGAGCACCAGGTTCGATGGCTGAGAAGGGATGGATCTGCATGGGCGGAAGTAGAGCATATTTTAGCAAATATTATACTCGACCACCGTGCCCTCCAACTGTTGGTAGCATCCCACTTTTTCAAATCGCCCTCACCGTAAATCCCTTGTCAAGTAGACTATCGATCGCTACTTTGCATCTGTTTTGAGGCACGATACGCATCAGCCATTCTACCGAAGTTGACCTTAAATTCTTGCAAACCCAAAAGACTACCTTTGACGGTGCCATCTTCTTCCCAACAAGCGGAGAGAATACCATAGGTGAGTCCCAAAACACTCAATCCCAGACAAGCCATACTAGTCAATAAAACTAAAGTATTGGCTACCTTAAACCAATGGTTGGCGATCGCCGCATAACTAACCACAAATACTAACACGCCCATGACAACGGGAATACCGCAGAATACTAGCACCCGCCGAATCATCCGTTGGCTGACAACTTCGGGAATATAGCCAGAACCTTGCTCTACCATTGCTGGTGATGGCTCTGGTTTGACGATTGGTGTCCCTTTCTTAGCTGCGGGTTTGCGCTGCTTATTCTTGAGCGGTTCAAATGGGAGAGACTTGCGAGAATTCTCAGCAGACATATGGCAGTTCTGGGTTGAGGGAGGTATGTACTTGGTTGTGAGAGGGGGTACATCGGCAGAAATAGCCTAAATTTGTACCTCACCTTCGATGAGAAATACTGTAATTAGGCGATTGTCACCCATAGGAGCGAGTGGTACATATTCGGCTTACCAACTATTGTTACTTGCTAGTTACTAGTCACTAGCCACTAGTTTGGAGTCACTAGCCACTAGCCACTAACTTCCGGCTACTAGTCTTTAACGCGACGAATACCTAAACCATCAGCTAGGTTTTGGTAGCGTTGAACGTTTTCGGTTTGGATGAAAGCCAATAACCGCTTGCGTTGTCCGATCATTTTCAGCAACCCTCGACGAGAAGCATGATCGCTTTTGTTGGTTTTGAGATGTTCGCTCAGACGGGTGATTCTCTCAGTCAGCATGGCTACTTGAAGATCTGAAGAACCTGTATCGGTTGCGTGCAACTGATACTGTGTCATAATCTCTTGCTTACGTTCTTGAGTTATGGTCATGAGTACTGGAAATTTTAATTAAATTTTGCAACTTACTATTTTAACATTTGCCGTTCGATTTGACTATACTTGCGAGAACTATTAGTTGCTCGGTTAACCATCTACCCCACACTCCTCATCCCCGATTAAAATGGGAATGGTAGGTCAAACTAAGGGAACATATGTCAACACTGGCGGCGATCGGCGTTTTAGCAGTATTAATTTTCGTCCATGAGCTGGGGCACTTTTTGGCAGCCAGATTGCAAGGAATTTATGCGAATAAATTTTCACTAGGATTTGGCCCAGTTTTATTAAAATACCAAGGCAAACAGACTGAATACGCGCTCCGGGCACTACCATTAGGTGGTTTTGTGGGATTCCCAGATGACGATCCTGACAGCGATATTCCACCTAACGATCCTAATTTACTTCACAATCGACCCTTGCTCGATCGGGCGATCGTCATTAGTGCTGGAGTAATTTCCAATCTCATCTTTGCTTATTTCTTATTTGTCGTCCAAGTCAGCGTCAGTGGGTTTCAACAGATCGATTATCATCCTGGAGTGACAGTTTCGGGTATTGCCGAAAATCTCAGTACTGCTGCTGGTAAAGCCGGACTCCAAGCCAACGACATCATTGTGGCAGTGGATGGCGATCGATTGGGCAGTGCGAAACCAGCAATTGTGAAACTGATGGCAGAGATCCAAGATCATCCTCAGCAACCGATCGTCTTTGAAGTGCAGCGAGGCACAGAAACTCTCAATCTCCAAGTCACTCCTGATCCAAATGCTGAGGGCAAAGGACAAATCGGCGTTAAACTCGCCCCCAATGCAGATATTATCCTCGATCGAGCACAGAGTCCGATCGATGCCCTTGGTAAAGCAGCGACCGAATTTGAGCGCGTCGTGGTGCTTACCGTTCAAGGTTTATCTCAATTGGTAACTAATTTTGGTGAAACTGCTACTCAAGTAGCTGGGCCGATCAAAATCGTCGAAATTGGCTCGAATATTGCTTCGACAAACATTGCTGGGCTGCTCCAATTCGGCGCACTAATCAGCATCAACTTAGCAGTAATGAACATTTTGCCCTTACCAGCTCTAGATGGTGGTCAACTGGCGTTTTTATTATTTGAAGCATTACTTGGCAAACCTTTACCGAGCAAGTTGCAAGACACTGTGATGCAAACAGGTTTATTTTTACTGTTAGGATTGGGTGTGTTTTTAGTAATTCGGGATACAGCCAATCTAGCTGGTGTTCAACAATTCTTTAAGTAATTG
>ENA-OFCE01001695-OFCE01001695.1-metagenomes-genome-assembly--contig:-NODE-1695-length-10646-cov-2.561514_pt1 | contig 10646 bp, 13 predicted proteins | sample MGYA00153388_OFCE01 | MGnify analysis MGYA00153388
ATTTTTCTTGTTCCTTACAGTTCATAACGCCTAGATTTCCCCCTAAAACATAGAGTACTTCAATTTCTGGTCTTTTTAAGATCAAACTTCCTTCCATCTCGCTTAACACTTTTTTAATAATTTCTTGAGGTGTAAGGGAAGCATTCTTTTCTAATAAATTAGCAACCTGTTGAAAAAATTCAGCTATTGGTCCGTATATACCATTCGTAGAATTTGCAATAGCTTCATGTAAAGGTAAACAGGAATAAATTATATGGGATCTCAATGATCCAACACAAGTTATGATTTGTCTGAGTTGACGAGGCCTTTCTTGACAACGAGACGCCATTTTAAATCCAATATATGAACTTACCAGCAAAACTAAAAGGCTGCCTATCAATTTCAACATTTTTTTGCTCCTTCCCATAAGATTTTATTATTGCTACTATCTATAATTTTCTTGATTGTACCAACGCGAGGGTCATCACTTAGCAGGATATATCGATGAAAATACTTATTTTGTAGCAGCTCTCCGACGTAGGGTCTTTGTAGTAATTCGCTAAGGTCTTTACCATGAACTGTTGTTACTACACTTACACCAGCATTCAAAGCTTCACGTACAGCATGTATGTCCTCGGCTCTTCCTAATTCATCAGTAGCTACAACCGCAGGTGACATGGAACGAATTAACATAAGCATGCCCATTGCTTTGGGACAATTGTCAAGCACATCTGTTCTGATGCCCAAATCAACTGTACTAATACCACTTTTGCAGGCTGCTATCTCTGAGCGCTCGTCAACAACCCCCACCGGTAAACCTTTATATATTTTAGATCCCATACTAATTTGCCGAATTAAATCTCGCAAAATAGTTGTTTTGCCGCAACGAGGCGGCGAAATAATTAAAGTATTTAAAACCTGTCCTTCTTTTGTAATAATATAGGGTATAATTTGATCAGCACAGCCTTTTACTTCTCTTGCTAAACGAATATTAAGACCATTGATACTTTTTAGTGTTTTGACCTCCCCAGCATCGATAATTGCTTGTCCTGTCAATCCGATTCTATGTCCACCATCAATTGTTAAGAAGCCCATTTTTAGTTGATGCTCAAAAGCATATAATGAATTTTTACTCATAAGCTGCAATGTTCTTTGAATATCATCTTGATTACATAAGTATGCTTCATTATAATTTACAACAACTTCTCCCATAGGATTTACCGTAATATCCTGATTTCCTAAAACAAGTAATAAGGGTTGATTAATTCGTAAACGGATTTCCGTCAAATCCCTCAGGTGCTCTAGAGATATGGCACTAATCATGGCAATTAACTGGTCTGGTAAAACTGGATAAATTGATTGTTCTAATATCTTTTTGATCAAAATATTTTTATTATCAGTCATATCTGCTACATCCTTTCTTTACATAGATATGGTGCAAAAAGAAAATTATACCAACAATAAAAAAAATCTCGATATCCGAGATTTTTTTTATTGTTGGTATAATTAAGAAGCAAGAAGGTTTGTCCTTCTTGCTACATCCCCGAAAACTATGTGTACGTTTTAATAACTCAAATTCCTGGATGAATGCCGTATCTAAAATCAGAATTAACTTGTCCATTACCCATATCACTGACTTCAATTTCTAAAGTGCTATCATATACGATGTCACCGCAATGAGGACATGAAACTTCAAGATCATCATCAGATTCTAATAAGCTAGATTCAAAGCTAACTGTTTCATGGCAGGAGGGACATTGAACTTCCACTAATTCTTCGTTATCAATGTCTTCATAAACTTCATCTTCTAAATCTGTTAAATCATCATCCATACTTTCTATATATGTTTCTAAATCCTCTTGTACCATTTGAATATTATTAAATTCTTCTGCCATATCATCAAGGACATCTATAATATTTATTAACAACTTCCCTTCAGCCGAACGCTCATTGACATTAAGCCCTTGTGTTAATCCTTGTAAATAAGCTACTCGTTCTTTAATATTTCCCATAGACATAAAGCCCCCTCTAAAGTATAGTTATTACGATATTGTCATTATACCCATTTTTTAAATAGTTCATTCTTGCTGTTTTAAACTATCATATTGCTTCTTTAAATTATTTTTATACAAATATTTACTCTCTTGAATTAAAAAAGAAACTGTATTCTTCACTTAAGTAAGAGTACAGTTTCCTTTTTAATTCAATGAACAAACTATCTTAATAGCTCTCTCGCTTTATGCTCTTTCTAGATACTCTCCTGTGCGAGTATCGACTCTCAAAACGTCACCAATATTAATAAATAAAGGTACACGCACTACACAGCCAGATTCCATTTTTGCTGGTTTCGTACCACCAGTAGCTGTATCTCCACGAATACCAGGATCCGTTTCAACAACTGTTAGCTCAACTGCAACAGGTAACTCAACACCAATTACCGTTCCTTGAAAAAACATGATGCTAATATTCATATTTTCTTTAAGATACTTTACTGCATCACCTAACTGCTCAGGTGTTAATTCACTCTGTTCATAATTTTCATTATCCATAAAATTATAATTTCCATCGCTCTCATACAAATATTGCATTTCACGACGATCCACATGAGCCTTAGGAAATTTTTCTCCCGGATTAAAGGTACGCTCAACTACTGCACCAGTACGTACGTTTTTCATTTTCGTACGTACAAAGGCAGCACCTTTACCTGGTTTTACATGCTGAAAATCCACTATTTGCCAAACATTATTATCAATTTCAATTGTTGCTCCTGTACGAAAATCACTACTTGATATCATTTTACTACCTCCACAATCCCATTTAATAAAAGAAAAATTTAATATAACTCTATTAACTGCTTACTACTAGCGGTCAATATTTGACACCCTTCATCACTAACTAAAACAGTGTCTTCAATGCGCACTCCGCCCCAATCAGGCAGGTAAATTCCTGGTTCAACTGTTACTACCATATTTCTCAATAAAACAGTATGTATATTAGCAGGAGAAAGCCTCGGCTCCTCATGGATATTAAGACCTAGCCCATGTCCTAATCCATGTCCGAAGAATTCACCAAAACCAGCGTCTATAATAATATTTCTGGATACAGTATCAACATCTTTGCCAATTTTTCCAGGGGCAACAGCCTGCACCCCAGCTAATTGAGCAGCCAAAACGATTTCATAAATTTCTTTTTGTTTTGCTGTAGCTTTTCCCATACAAATAGTGCGAGTAATATCAGAATGGTAGCCTTGATATACTGCACCAAAATCCATCGTTACAAAATCACCAAGTTCAATTATTTTTTCAGAAGCTCTCCCATGAGGCAGTGCCCCGCGCCTACCAGAAGCCATAATGGTATCAAAGGCTGGCTTTTCTGCTCCAAACTTTCGCATATAATACTCTAATTCTAAAGCTACTTCCTGTTCAGTCATACCCGGCTTTATAAATGATACAATTCTAGAAAAAGCATTATCAGCAATTTCCACGGCTTTTTTTATAGATACAATTTCATTCTCATCCTTTACCATACGTAAAGCATCCAACTGGACAGGAACTAGATTTACAGAATGCAAGTTGTTAATTAGTTCTTGATGTCCATCATAGGTAACAAAGTCACTTTCAAAACCAATTTGAAAGACTCCTAGCTTGTTAATCATTTCTGTCAAAGTTTTACCGATTGTATGGTAACGTACAATTTGATATTGCGCAGCTTGCATAGTAGCTTGCTCAATATAACGAAAATCAGTTAATAAGAGATTAGAGTGATTAGAAATTAATAATATGCCTGCCGAACCGCTGAACCCACTGAAATAGTGTCTATTCTCTGGCTTCTGAATCAGCATGCACTCTAATTTATGTTCGTTCATAAACTTACGAAGTTTTATTAATCTGTTTTCCATATTAATTCGCGCTGCTAATTCGATCAGCAGCTGCCTCCAATGCCAAAAGATAACTATGTCTTGACCATAAGCAAAAACGATTCGGTTCGTGAATAGCCAAAACACAAGGCCTTTTTACTCTCATCATATCACAGCCTTAGCATAAGAATTCATTATCTTTTATATTTTATCATAAATTTAATTTATTGCCTAGTTCTTTGTACGCCAATTAACGTTATGCTACTATATCTCACGACTTGGTGATTTCTTTTATAATTTCATAAAATATGGGGGCAGCGATATCACTACCAGACATACCTTCTTCGACGAAAATAACTATCGCATATTGAGGATTCTTTACTGGAGCATAACCTGCAAACCAAGCATGGTTGATGCTTTGTCCATCTGCATTTTTTCTTCCAGTTTCGGCTGATCCAGTTTTACCCGCCGATCCAATTCCTTCAACATAAGCCGCCTGACCTGTACCATAACGAGTGACAGCCATCATCATATCTTGAATTTGTGCGGCAGTTCTTGGAGATAAAACTCGAATGCCTGGAGGCGTATCATATGCTTTTATAACTACACCATCAGCATTTGTCAGTTTACTAACCACATAAGGTGCCACTTTTATACCATCATTAGCAATGGTAGCAACCAAGGAGGCAATCTGTAGAGGCGTCGCTTCTAATTTGCCCTGGCCGATAGCTAAATTGGCAAGTTCACCTGAATAAAGATTATCAGATGGTGGTAAATAGCCTTCTGCCTCATCATTAAAATCTACACTCGTCTTATGACCAAAGCCAAATTTTTGTGCGTAGGAAATTAAGGATTCTGCGCCTATTTTTAAGCCCACTTCAATAAAAACAGGATTACTAGAATATGCTAATGCTTCTTTAAAAGTTATTTGACCACGCCCCCCTTTATCATAATCCCATCCATTAAAGCGTAGATGATCAACTTCAATATATCCTGGATCAAAAAATACATCCTCTGGCTGTATACTCTCTTGTTCTAAAGCTGCAGCTGCTGTTACCAATTTAAATACAGATCCAGGCTGATAGGGGGATATAGCTCGATTTAGTAAAGGTGCACTACTTTGATTTAAATACTCCTCAAGATGATTTGCATTGAAATTGGGTCTTGAAGCCATGGCCAATATTTCGCCAGTAGTAGGACGCAATACTACTACTGCTCCTTTGATACCATGCTTATCTACTATATTTTCTACCGCTTTTTGGATTTGTTTATCTAAGGTTAACACTACATTACTTGGGTCGGAATGGCTTGATAATCGCAATCTCTTATAGCCAAGTCCTGGAATAATTTGTTGTCCAGCATCCACTAGCGCAACTGCATATTCTGGCTGACTGCCTCTTAACATATCATCATACATTCCTTCAATGCCGCTAACTCCCTGATTATCTGCAAGGTTAATATAACCTTTAATATGTGCAGCCAAAGGAAGATATCCATATCTAACTTTCTCTGCTACTACCACAACTCCTGGAATTAGCGCCTTATTTATTTTTTCTCCCATGGCAGCATCAATTTTATTCTTTATTTTAAATGGTCGATGATTTTCTGTAATTTGCGAAAAAAGATTCGGTTCTGCGATTCCCGTTAATTCGGATAATTGTTCGGCAGTCATTGCTGCATTTAGAATTTGTCCAGGAAAAACAGCAATTTTATAATGCTGCTCCGTATTTGTTAATGGTAATCCATTTCGATCTACAATTTCTCCTCGCGCAACCTCAATAGCTACTTCCTGAATACGCATACTCAAACTCTGCGTTACTAAGTTATCGTTCTCAATAACCTGCAAATAAAATAAACGTATAATCAATAAACTACCAAATAACATAAAGAAAATTAACAACTTATAAATGCGTAAAATTTGCAATGCCATACTATCACCTCAATGATAGTATGGCATTGCTTGGCAAAATTATTATTTTTTTATCACTAATCTATACATAATCAAAATCAATCGGAAGATTTGCTAAAATATCCTGCACCTCTTTACACGTGTCAGGTGTAACACGAATACGCAATACTCCGATCGTATCCTTTACCGTCGTCACTACCCCAAAATATTCATAACCTTCCATAATTCGATTTAGATAATTAATATGTTTTACATCTAGACGAATCAAAATTTCCTCACGCATTCTTTGGTACCTCGCGTCGTAACATAGCGTATTCTACTACCTCTTGGTGCATTCGCATCTTAAAGAGTTGTTGAGGGTGAGGTGCGGTACTAATGCTATTATCTTCTATGTCGAACATTTCAGTAATTATCTGGTTAAAATTAGGTTTTCCCGGTTGCATAATTTCTATTTCCTGTCCGGCTTTTATATTGTTGCGTTGTTCAATAATAGCCATTTTGGTTGTTGGATCATAATTTTTGACTAAACCAATAAAATCAAAAGTTTGTTCATAAGAGGAAGTTCCATAGATCTGATCTTCTTGAGTTGCTTTGTTGAAATAAAATCCACTGGTATAAGCACGATGAGAAATTTTCTGCAACTCTTCCAGCCATTCGGCTTTAACACTGTAATGATCCGGATTCTTTACATAAGCATCAATAGCTTCCCGATATACCTTAATGACAGTAGCTGCATAATGCACACTTTTCATACGTCCTTCTATCTTGAAACTATCTAAACCACTATTAATTAATTCTGGAATATGAGGGAGTAAGCATAAGTCTTTTGAGTTGAAGATATATGTCCCTCGTTCATCTTCCATAACAGGATAATATTCTCCTGGACGTTTTTCTTCCACTAAGTTAAATTTCCAACGACAGGGTTGGGCACATTGACCTCGATTTGCATCACGATCTGTAAAATAATTGCTCATCAAACAACGTCCCGAATAAGAAATACACATAGCTCCATGAACAAAGGCTTCTAGTTCAATAGCAACTTTATCACGAATTACAGTAATATCTGCTAATGACAGCTCCCTAGCTAATACTACTCGATTAGCCCCTAATTCCTGCCAAAACAGTACTGATGACCAATTGGTATTATTAGCTTGGGTGCTGATATGTACGGGCAGATTAGGTGCAACTTCTCGGATAATACGGTATACGCCTAAATCTGCAACAATAACCGCATCGACATGGCAATCAGACAAATATCGAATATAATCAGGCAATGCCGGTAAATCTTCATTATGGGGAAATATATTTACCGTTACATATGCTTTCTTTTGCAAACTATGAGCAAATTCAACTCCTTCTTTAAGTTCATCTTCCGTAAAGTTGTCACTAAAAGCTCGTAATCCAAAAGACTTTCCTGCCAAAAAAACTGCATCTGCACCATACAAAAGAGCCATCTTGAGTTTCTCAAGATTACCTGCTGGTGCTAAAAGTTCGGGTTTTTTCACTTTTTATTCGCTCCTTGATAATAAGAAATAGCTACGCCGTCACCCTCATAATGAATCGTAGTAGAAAATCTCGGATCTGTATTCACAAATTGTAAATATTCTTTTAAACGCTTAACAATTGTTTTATAGCGCCGAAGGGGAGGATCTTCACTCATGACCATCCCCCGAAACAATACATTATCTGCTATCACAACGGCACCACTAGAAAGTTTGTCTATGATTTTGCATAAATAATCAAGATATTGTGCTTTAGCTGCATCAATAAATACCATATCAAATGTTTCCTCAAGCTGTAATAAAATAGTACTGGCGTCTCCATCTAAAAGTTGAATTTGTTCACTCTTACCAGCTCTAGCGATATAATCATAGGCAATATCAATGCGAGCAGCGTCTTGTTCAATTGTAATAATTTTACCATCTTCAGGCATATAATGAGCCATAAGCAAAGCTGAATAACCAATCGCAGTGCCTATTTCTAAAATTGATTTTGGTTTATACTTTTTTACAACATCAATTAATCGGTTACTGCTCATTTTATTAATAATTGGTACATTGTATTCAGCAGCATATTCTTCAATTTCTTTAAACAAGTCCAATATATCACCCCTATTATTTACGAACCTCTTCGATTGCTGCAAGATGCTCCTCATATGTTGTGCTAAAATGATGTGCGCCCTGTTGATCAGCCACAAAATATACAAATTGCGTTTCTTTAGGATATAAAACAGCATTAATTGCTGCTATTCCTGGATTTGCGATAGGTCCGGGAGGCAAACCCATATGCTGATAGGTATTATAAGGTGATGGAATTTCAGTATCTTGTACTGATAGCTCTGCTTTAGGATAACCTAAAATATATTGAATCGTAGCACAAGACTGCAACGGCATTCCTAATTTCAAACGATTGATAAATACTCCAGCAATAACTGGACGATCAGCTTCTATCTGCGCTTCTTTCTCCACCAAAGAGGCTAAAATAATAACATCCTTAATCGAAAAGCCCATTTGAGTTGCTCTTGATCGCATACTCTCGCTAAATTCTTTATCAAATTGAGATATCATCATACTCAGTAACTGTTCCTCAGTAGTTCCTTTAGTAATTTGATACGTATCCGGAAAAATATAACCTTCAGCCTTATATATTACATTAGGATTCTGATTTGCCATATAAGGAAATGGAGTAGCCTCTTGAGCTAGCTGCTGAAATTTTTCTGCACTACCTAATTGTTTTTCTTGTATTAGTTTAGCAATTTGTCCGACAGTATATCCCTCTGGTATGGTAATTTGTTGATATAACCTTTGACCCTTTGCCAACATGGCAACAATTTGCTGTACAGTCATATCCTTAGTTAAAACATATTCACCAGCCTGTAGGGAATTTGCTAATCCTTGAGTTTTTGCAATAACATGGAATATAAAAACACTTTTTATAGCACCTTGCTCTTGTAAAAGCTCTCCAATCTCATTGGCTGCCATTCCAGGTTTAACGGAAATGACAAATGTTTCTCCTGCAGGCGAAGTAACAGGTTGTGTTAACTTATATATGATACTCCCCAAACAAAGACAAATTAACACCAATACAATATGCCATTTAAACTGCCTCAACCTATACATCATAGGATACCTCACCTCTGTTTGTATCTATTTTATAAAGTGAATGCTTTATCTGATAATGAAGCCGCTCTAAAAGTCTTCTTTATTATACACAAAAAGACAAAAAAAGACTAGGCTTCTGCCAAGTCTTAGACTTAGGCAAAAGCCTTAGCTTAAAAAAACTTCAATTACCATTATATCAACTGAAAAAAGATGAAGCCTATTCGGCTTCATCTTCTACCATTAGTTCTTCATAAGCTTTACGAACTTCTTCAAACTCTTCATCGGTAGGATCGACATATATCTCCTCGCCATTTTCATCAGTATCAATGCGCGCAATATATACATCAACTTCATCTTCAGAACAACCGCATCCAGCACTACATCCGCAATCTTCTTCCTCTTCGCCATCTTCAATGGGAATCAAAATAGCATACTGCTTGTCACCAACTGGAACAATCATTTCCTCACGATAATAATATTCATTACCCTCTTCATCAGTCATAACGACTACGAGCTCTTCATCCAATTCTTCGAGGTCATCTTTTTCAATATCAGCCATTCATTTCACCTCTTCCTTTTAATGTACATGTAATTTTATCTTAGAAAAGTTATCCTGTCAAGGAAGTTATTAACAAGACAAACTATCTAGATATCCTTGTAAAATAAATACTGCTGCCATCTTATCAATCACTTTTTTACGCTTCGCACGACTTACGTCGGCAGCAATAAGTGCTTTTTGCGCTCCAACAGTAGATAAACGCTCATCCCATAAAACTACTTTCATTGTAGGGAACGTTTCAGCTACCCGATTCGCAAAGGTTTGCATTAATTCACCTCTAGGACCAATGGAACCATTCATATTTTTAGGTAAACCAATAAGGATTGTCCCAACTTCATACTCAGTAATAATTTCATTTAAACGACTAAGATCTCTTTCCAAAGAGGTACGACGAATCACCTCAATACCTTGTGCTGTTAATAATAACAAGTCACTTGCTGCCACACCAATCGTTTTATCACCAACATCAAGAGCTAGTATGCGCATTTATCCTCCTACTATACCTAAAGCATATTATTTATCTTTGAGATATGCTCTTACCAACTCTTCTAGAAGTTCATCCCTTTCTAATTTGCGTATTAAACCACGGGCATTATTGTAGCTGGTAATGTATGTAGGATCTCCAGATAATAGATACCCGACTAATTGATTAATTGGATTATATCCTTTAGTCTTTAACGACTGATATACAGCATTAATCACCATGGCTGCATTATTCTCTTCATTCTCCACACGAAACATCATAGTATCTTCCGATATATTAGGCATTGAGCATCCTCCTCTCTTATATTATCTCCGCCTCTAACCATTATATTCTACCTTGACTAGTTATTTCCTCTAGAAAAATAAAAATACTTATATTTACGTTCTCCTTTAAAACCTAAAATATGTTCAACGGCTTTTTATTATTTTTGAATTTAGGTACACAGGAAGTTATATTAATTGTATTTGCAGTGTTGCTTTTATTTGGCGGACAAAAACTGCCAGAATTAGCCAGAGGTTTGGGGAAGGGGATTAGAGAATTTAAAGATGCGTCAGACGGGGTTAAGAGAGAAATTAGCAGAAATATAAATGAATTAACAACAGCAGAAGAGCTAAAAAGAGAAGATGAATTAGAGCGTGTAAGAGAAGAAAGCAGAACTGCAGAAGTTAAACAAATAGATAAAACAGAAGTTTAAACAATTTAATACAGTAAGAAAATGGGTTTAGGTGCTCCAGAAATTATTTTAATCGTGTTGGCGT
>ENA-OFCE01001696-OFCE01001696.1-metagenomes-genome-assembly--contig:-NODE-1696-length-10642-cov-2.341645_pt1 | contig 10642 bp, 8 predicted proteins | sample MGYA00153388_OFCE01 | MGnify analysis MGYA00153388
GCCATGGCGATCGTGTGGCACCCCTCGCGGTCACAGGCAACACCGAGAAGCGCGGCACGGAAGTGCATTTCATGGCCTCAAAGGACACGTTTACGCACATAGAATTTCATTATGAAATTCTGGCCAAGCGCCTGCGCGAACTTTCATTCCTGAATAGCGGCGTAAAAATAGAATTAATTGATCAGCGCAATGGGAAAAGCGAAAACTTTGCCTATGTCGGCGGTGTAAAGGGTTTTGTGGAGTACATGAACCGTTCAAAAACGGTTTTGCACCCGCGCGTTTTCTACGCCATCGGTGAAAAAGAAGGCATGACCGTCGAAGTCTCGATGCAATGGAACGACAGCTACAGCGAATCTGTGCAATGCTTTACGAACAATATTCCCCAGCGCGATGGCGGTACACACTTAACGGGATTGCGCACAGCGATGACACGCGTGATCAACAAGTTCATCGAAGAAAACGACTTCGCCAAGAAAGCGAAAGTTGAAACCTCGGGCGACGACTTGCGCGAAGGCCTGACTTGCGTGTTATCGGTCAAGGTTCCAGACCCCAAGTTTTCGTCACAAACCAAAGACAAGCTGGTCTCGTCCGAAGTACAACCTGTCGTACAGGAAGTTGTGGCGACGAAACTCGCCGAGTATTTGCTCGAAAACCCAGCAGACGCAAAAAGTATTTGCGGCAAAATTGTCGACGCCGCACGTGCGCGCGAGGCCGCGCGCAAAGCGCGTGAGCTTACACGTCGCAAAGGCGTACTCGACGGCGTTGGACTCCCAGGGAAGTTGGCTGACTGCCAGGAAAAAGACCCTGCTCTGTGCGAAATTTATATCGTCGAGGGCGACTCTGCCGGAGGATCAGCTAAACAAGGGCGTGACCGCAAATTCCAAGCGATTTTACCGTTACGCGGCAAAGTGCTTAACGTCGAAAAGGCGCGTATCGACAAAGTTATTTCATCCGAGCAAATTGCCACATTGATCACCGCGCTTGGTGCAGGAATCGGCAAGGATGATTTCAATCACGACAAGCTACGCTACCATCGGATCATCATCATGACCGACGCGGACGTCGATGGCGCGCACATCCGCACACTCTTGCTTACGTTCTTTTATCGGCAGATGACACAGCTGGTCGAGAAAGGTTACATCTACATAGCACAACCGCCGCTCTACAAGATCAAAATGGGCAAGGAAGAGCGGTACATCAAAGATGAGCTTGAGCTCAAATCGGCGCAACTGAAAAAAGCGCTGGCGGATGCAGCACTCAATCCCGGTGGTGGCGCCGCATTTATTATCGGTGATGCGCTGGCAAATATTGCGCATGATTACCTCCTGACCGATTCCATCATTGATCGTTTATCAAGAATGTTCGACCCAGAGGTGTTGCGCGGCCTGATGAATTGTCCACGCATAGACCTTACCACCGCCGAAACGGCGTCCAAGGCAGCGGTCTGGTTGAGTGATGCGGTCGGTGCGTCAACAATAACGGTCAATGTTGAACAAGATGAAGCACACGACGCCTATCGACTTCGTTGTGTGAAAACACTACACGGCAACACGCGTGAAACGCTGATCGACAACACGTTTGTGGAAACCGGGGATTATGAGCAGATTGTAAAAACCGCACTTACGCTAAACGGCTTGATTCGCGAAGGCGCCGAGATTAAACGCGGCGAGAAAACGATGGCGGTAAAAAGCTTCGGCGAGGCGCTTGAGTGGCTAATTGGACAAGCCAGAGATAGCATGTACGTGCAACGCTATAAAGGTCTGGGTGAAATGAATCCAGAGCAATTGTGGGAAACAACAATGGATCCCAAGGTTCGTATTTTGCACCGTGTACAGATTGAAGATGCTATTAGTGCCGATGAGACATTCATGACGCTAATGGGAGACGACGTAGAGCCGCGTCGAGCGTTTATCGAAACAAATGCGCTGCTGGTGAGGAATCTGGATGTGTAACGCGTAGAGGTTGTAGGTTCTCAGAAAACTTGCAACTATTCTCACTAGTTGCACATGGGAACGGGGGTCTTACGACACCCGTTTTCGATTAGCGATAAGAAAAAATACGCTTAAAAGCTTACAGCCCCTTGCCAAAGGCAGCCCCGAGTTGACTAGCGATCAAGCGACGACGCTCACTGAAATCGCTTCCACCTCGGACATGGATTCATTTGCCTTTTCATTAGAGGGTAAGCGCAAAGGAACGCTTGGCGTCGACGTCAGTGCCGCACCGTTGGAAGTATTGCTCCAGATGTCCATTAGACGACGCCAGCTTAAATGCGACGGTCTCGATATCAAAGTATGCGGGCAATCCGCTTACTTAAGTCTTCTTCGCGAAACCTCAGTAGATCATCGTCCGACAACTACAGATAGTTGCGGGGTTTTTCGATTTACCGGGACACCAAACGCAAAAACTCTGGAAGGAATGTCCGAGTTTCTGGTTCGCTCGTCGAAACCGATCGAGCAAGCACGCATACCTCTATCGGCGCGTCAGCGACTATTAGGGTCGCTTGGCGAACTCATGGACAATGTCTTTGAACATTCCGGATTTGCAGAGAACGCTCTTGCCGGCTATTGGATACGCGAAAAGACTTTGCAAATTGGTGTCGCGGATAATGGCCAAGGGATCCTGCGTGCATACCATCAACAACCAGGATGGAGTCAAGTAGCAGACGCCGGCGACGCACTAACACTCGCAGTGGTCGACAATCGCTCACGTTACGGAGTAGGTTCGCGCGGTACAGGATTTAGGAATCTCGTAGCAGCTCTGAGGAGCCTAGACGTCACCTTACGCGTTAGCAGCGACGACGCTAGCATTGAGACTGATCCGAGGGGAGCTGACGCGCACAAATTCCTCATTAGGGAAAAGACCCCCTTGATTGGTTTCGTAGTCGCTGCGACGATCAAATTGCAAGGCGTTTAGTTTCGCGGTCTTTGACGTTACTACTTCTGCTCCACTTGGTGAACGGAGCCTATCGCGCCAAAGGGTCACATTATTAACGAATAGGTTCTTGCGTTCAGCGTCTGTAGTAGCTGGTTTTACGCCTTGGTAGAGGGCTTATGAAAAGCTGAACTTAAGAAATGTTCGGCATCGCTCTTTGCGGATGAGATTGCGCGTCCTCTATTGTGACGCCCACAAAAGCGTTCACTCTTTCCAGTCTTTGCCGGGCATTGCACGCTTTCACGATCTAAAGTTGGAGCGGCTAGAAAGACGTCAACCCTGTCGCATGTTAGCAAGGCGTTTTTTTGCTTCATCGACGCCGGGGCCTGTGGCGCGATAGCTAAGAAATTGCTCCAAAGCAGCGATCGCTTTTTGTTTGTCGCCCTTCATTTCATAGGCGATAGATAGTCGGTAATGTGCACCGACTTTGGCGTCGAGCGCAATTGCGCGCTCCAAGGTTGCAATCGCTGCATCCGTTTGCTTTTGCTCAAGCAGCGCGCGTCCTAGGCCCATATGCGCTATGGCGGTATTTGGCGACGCGGATACGGTGCGCTCAAACACCGTTTTGGCACGCGCGTATTGCTTGTCGCCGATCATCGCGAATCCTAGACTGACATTCGCCTGTGTAAGGAGATCGGGCAGCTCCAAATCGTCGGTAGTGCGAATACCAGATAGCAGGGTCTCTGCCTTGTCCCACTCCTTTTCGTACACATGAACGCCCGCACGCAGAAGCAGGCCGCGCACTGGATCAATTTTTGAGAAATCATTCGCGTTTTCAACCGCGCGTCGAACACTTCCGCCAACCAAAGCTGGCGCCTGCAAATAGAACTGGATAAGGTCGCGTCGCATCCGATAATTCTTTGGGTCCAGTTCAACGGCCTTGGCAAATCCCTCTTTAATATTCGACGCGTATTTCAGTGCCGCAGTAATGCCATCGCTGGATGCGACGCCTGCATAAAGCGTTCCGACCGCGTGATGGCAACGCGCTGATCCTGGTAGCTCAGCGCGACATTTCTCAACACCGGGGCGTATTTCTTCGCGCTTCTTGGCATTTCCGGAGACGACTTGCGCCAAATACGACCATGCGATGTCATCTTTAGGGTTTTGGCTAACGCGCTCTCGCGCCAGTGTTTCGACGTCAGAGGTCTTTTGAGCCTTGAGCAAAGCCAGGAATTCAGCATCCGACGATTGCGCCCTAGCTTGGCCGGGAAGAACAAGTGCAAGTGCTAAGGCAGTGAGAAAACTTGTGCGAATTTGCATGATGGCAAAAAAGTAGTGAACAAACATCAAATGTAGTCGACACAAACCCCACGCGTCAAGGAGACGTGCGCTGCTGCAATGATTGGTAATTTACAGGGTTGTCGCGACGAAGGTTGAGATCCTGCAGTTCAAGCACACCGCACTGTGGCCGTAGCCGGAGAAGGTACAGTAGATCTTTGAACGAAAATACTGGCGTTCCTTCATTGGCTGAAGACGTTCAAGACAGGCGGCCCAAAGACCGAAATGGGTCCGGTTAAGGCTGGTTGCGGCCATAGAAACTTCGTCATCGTCCGGCGGGTATCGACCCACTCCGGTCTTAGCGACTTCTCCATACCTGACGTTCAAACTTGGGTAAGCGGCCATTCGAAGGTCGCGTTTTTGCGAACAATGCCGCAGGACTGGTGCTTTTTCCAAACTGGTGGTTTCTTGCTATCTTCGCGGCCGCCGCAGTTTTCGCGCCCCGCGACCAATTGGAGCAATCATGAGCAGCGAGCTAGACCGCATTTTCAGGCGTTAGCAGTCTAGAAAAATGAGATGCAACACGAGTAAGAATCTCCACTGGGCAATCGGGATCCTGAACAAAGAACCAAAAATCACCACTTTGGTTGTTCACACTAAATTTCTGCCCCTTTTAACGAAAGTCGATCCACGATTCAAACGCGCTTGGAACATAGGCCGTGGGAAAGGCGCCGATCAAAGTAAAAACATGGAGTAGGAGCCTTATTGGAGCGACTGATTCGGGCAGATGCACAAAGTGGCGTGAACCGTCATGCATCCGTTCATCAATGAGATTGAGATTAGCCAAGAGCCCTAACGACCAAGCTTAAGGGCGTCGCGCTTTTGCTGCGTCCAGCGACCGAAGATAGCGTTTCTGACTGACGTCTTAAGAATCACGGCGGGTCTTTTTGAATCGAATGGATAGTGGCGGACAGTAAGTCATTGCGATTGCTGCGCCCCAGCAAATGGCAGTAATGCCCAAAAAAAAACTGCTGGGCCCAGACGTAACTCCCGTGCCACCGACCGCTTTGATTGCCAGCGCCACCAAGGTTACCGGAATGGCAGCAGTGCGCGACCAGCGCTTGAAAGAAATGAGGCCTATGAAAGTAGCAATCGCACTTAGGATTATGGCGCCACCAATTGTAAACACGGCCCAATTAGGTATTGCCGGGAGTAGGAGAGGTTCACGGTCGAGTAAAGTCGAAACAAGGCGTGCATGTTCTCCGGGAGGTAGCCACTGATCCACATTCGCGGCGAGCGTCGCCGTGATAAAAGTGGCTGCAAGCAACATGTGAAAGAAACGCTCAGTCGAAATCATGATTCGTTGATCATCTTATTCTTTGTCTGCTAACAGGAAGATTGAAACCCGAGCGTGATTGCCAGCTGTTGGCCGGGAGCGTTAGTTTAATTGAATCGTTGAGCAGGAATAAGGAATCTAGGTTGGGCTTAACTTTGGTGATGCGCAAGAGGTTTGCAAAAAAACACAAGCATTAGAGCGGCGTTCAGGGCCATTTGGCTCCGAAAAGCGCGCGCAATGGTGATCTTTGACTAGAAGGACGTGTCCGGCTATAGAGAACGCGGGGTTTACAGTCGATTCTGTTCTTTCCAGCGCGGCCGGACGCCAGGACGGCGTGGATCAATAGACGCGAAGGTTGGCGACGACACAGGAAGAGCCGTAGCGCTTTGGAGTGTAGTCGGGTCAAACCCAACAACGGAAATCGCGACGACGCGGTTTTTGACGCGCTGCGCGACAGCTGCAATCGATGACGTCGCCGCTAACTTGCGTGGCAGAGCGGTAACAGGCGCTTGCATTTCCCGACGTAAAGTCAGCACATTTATCCGTTCCCACGCCCATTTCAACATGTGTTGTTCTCTCGCAATTAAAAATTGACCTTTATTGATGTGTTCACCAGCGGTAAACGGAATTTCCCTAAATAGATTTGCGCCATTCACTCACCGCCCCAAATGATGCCGCGTGCATGTGAAAACCAAGTGACCGGAATGTGGCAATCGCATGACATGATGTAGCGTCAAAAAAATACCCGGGATACCGTTTGGCAGCACGGGCTAAAGTAGTCGAGGGAGGCTTCGACCAGGGGAACTAGAGGGCTAAATACCTGCGCGACCGATCACTTGAATCTTTATCGCTTCTCACGCAAGCATGTGTTTCGTGACTGGTGCCACGGGCCGACTTCGCCACTATATGTTTACGTGATAACACCCTCAAACCCAAAGTGACGGAGCGCACCAAGCGTGGATTGGAGTGCAGCCCGCCCGGATGCGGCCAGAAGAGCGCTTCAGCTAGCCAAGCGCCGCTGCATGATCAATGCGGAGATTGTCGGGGCAGTACTGCTCAATAATTAAGCGTGGCTAGAGTGCCCAGACGCAGCGGGGTGCGCATGGTGTTCGTGCGGCGCGCTCAATAACGAGCCCGCGACCATACCAAGGCCGGCCATCAACACGCCCACGAGTTGCGCGGGAATGTCTGCGCCCAGGGGCGTCGCCAAAAACAAAACCCAGGAGGAAATCCCAAGCACAATGGATGCGATCGCGCCATTGCGTGTCGCACGCTTCCAGTAGAGGCCACAGACCAGCGGCACAAACGCAGCCACAAGGGTGATCTGGTACGCACCGGATACCATCTCATATATCGGTGTGCCTTTCATTGCGATCGCGTAGCCAAGTACGCATGCGGTGAAAATAAACAACGTGACCCGAAAAGCAAAAAGCTCCTGCTTGTCCGTCAAGCCGCCGCGTATATTTTTGTAGATATTTTCGACAAAACTGGTTGACGGTGCCAGCAAAGTGGCGGATGCGGTTGACTTTATGGCTGACAGCAAGGCACCGAAGAAAAATACCTGCGCGATAAACGGCATTTGCGTGAGGATGAACGTTGGCAAAACGCGTTGCGGATCGCTGGCAAGGAGTTCTTTGGTCTTCTCCGGCATCGCCAATACAGCGCAGGCGACGATAAACATCGGCACAAACGCGAACAGGAGGTATGAGAGCCCACCAATGACGGCGCCACGTGAAGCGGTCTTGGCGTCTTTGGCCGACATTACACGCTGGAAAACATCCTGTTGCGGAATCGAACCCAGCATCATGGTTATAGCAGCGGCGATGAAAAACATGACATCGCGAAAATTGGGCGCGGGAAAAAACGTGAACCATTCGTTGGTCTGCGCCAGCGCCAGCACTTTATCGGCACCACCCGCCAAATCGCCCGCCATAAAAGCGATGATGGAAAGCCCAACTACCAGGACAATCATCTGAATGAAATCGGTCCACGCAATTGCCATCATGCCACCGAAAATGACATACGCCAGCACGGAAAGTGTACCGATGATCATTCCCGTTTCAACGCTGATCAACCCGTTGCTCACCACGTTGAACACCAGGCCCAACGCCGTAATCTGTGCGGCCACCCACCCTAGGTAGCTCATGATGATGGCGACCGAACAGAAAATCTCTACGGTCTTGCCATAACGTTTGCGATAGAAATCACCTATCGTCATCAAGTTCATCCGGTAGAGCCGTGCCGCAAAAAACAGACCAACGAATACCAGGCACATTGACGCGCCGAACGGATCTTCAACAACATTTTTTAATCCACCCTGAACAAATTTAGCACTGATACCAAGCACCGTCTCGGCACCAAACCAGGTGGCAAACGTCATGGTGATAATCATCGCCAACGGCAGGCTCTTACCGGCCAGCGCAAAATCAGTTGAGTTCTTTACGCGCGTTCCCGCATACAGGCCAATGGCCAAAGTACCTAGCAGATAGAGGACGACAAAACCTAGTAACGCGTTCATGTAGCTTTCTCTCCTGCCGGTGGCAAAAATTCTGAAATCAACGACGCGATTTTATCAAATGCTTAACGCTGAAAATGCGGTTGCGCATGCCTCCGATTGATTCAAAAGCCCAGCAGCAGCAGAAAATACATGCTCGCAATCATCGCCGCCAAAACCACCAACACCATCAGCACCGATGATTGCCAGCGTTGCGTGCGGTTTACGCGATCGATCGCTTTCTCGATTGATTCGAGTCTGGCAGAGGGGTCGTTTTCAAGCGCGCGATGTACCAGGCGTGGCAGCTGCGGCAGCGTCGCCGTCCACATTGGACCTTCTTTTTTCAATTGTCGAATCAGGCCGCGCCAACCTAGTTGTTCAGCCATCCACTTCTCAAGAATGGGTTGCGCAACCGGGCGCAAGTCGAGCTCAGGATATAACTGCCTGCCTAATCCTTCTACTTGCAACAGCGTTTTTTGCAGCAATACCAATTGCGGCTGGATTTCCATGCGAAAGCGTCGCGATACCTCAAACAAGCGCAGCAACACATTGCCGAAGTAGATTTCTTTTAGCGGCTTATCGAAAATCGGCTCGCAAACTGAACGGATAGCGCTTTCAAATTCGTCAACGCGTGTGTCTTTAGGCACCCAGCCAGCCTCTATGTGCGCAACCGCAACGGATTTGTAGTCGCGCTGAAAAAAAGCCGCGAAGTTGCGCGCCAGGTAAGTTTTGTCTTCGTCAGCCAGCGTCCCCATGATGCCGAAATCGACACCGGAATAAATGCCGTTGCGGCCAACGAAGATGTTGCCCGGGTGCATATCGGCGTGAAAAAATCCATCCCGAAACACTTGCGTAAAAAATATTTTTACACCGTCGCTGGCCAAGCGTGCCAGATCGAATCCAGCAGCTCTTAGCTGGGTAATATCATTGACCGGAATGGCATCGATTCTTTCCATCACCATGACATCTTTGTGGCAATAGTCGAAGTACACCTCGGGCACATACAACAATGTGCCATCGATAAAGTTACGCCTCAAGGTCGATGCATTGGCCGCTTCACGAATCAGATCAAGTTCGTCGTGGATCGCTTTCTCAAACTCCGCAACGACCTCGCGCGGTCGCAGGCGCCGCCCATCATCGTATGCGCGCAACACCAGATCTGCGACCACATACAAAAGGCCGACGTCTTTCTCAATGGTTTCGCGAATATTTGGTCGTAATATCTTTACCGCGACCTCACGGCCGGTTTCCTTACCCGATGCAATCGTCGCGAAATGCACCTGCGCAATCGAAGCGCTGGCAATCGGTGTCAGGTCAAAGTCGCTGAAAGTGTGAAGATAGGTGCGGGGGGATTCGCCATCCGCCGCGCTGCCATACACGCGATTGAGGGTTGCGATAACCTCATTTGATGCGAAGGGCGGTACCGAATCCTGTAACGCTGCCAATCCCGTCGCAATATCAGCCGGAACCAGATCGGGGCGGGTGGAAAGTAACTGCCCGAACTTAACAAAAATCGGGCCCAGTTCCTCGAGCGCCGGGCGCAGCCGCACCGCGCGCGGCGATGAAAAGCGACGCCAGAACAAAATTCCGCGAACCACACTGCCGAACGCGCGCGAGCGCTCGTGACCGGCAAGAAATTCATCGAGCCCGTAGCGGTAAACAACGGAAATTATTTTGAAAAAACGGAACGCACGCATGGAGCGTTGATTTTAGCCTGTTGCGTCGGCAGCTACGGCGAGTGACCAAACACTTCCCGAAAGAACGCTTTGATGCGCAGTTTTGCGTTTCGAGCAGCCTCGCGAATGCGCTGGTACGCCGGCAAAGCGCGCACATAGGCATAAAGTCGCTCCTTCCATCCCGTGATAGCAAGGTAGCTGCGCTTGAACCATGAGATCTTGAGGAGAGCGGGTTTGGTCAATGAAAAGATACGCGCGAGGAATGCGGTACCAACAACCTTGGCGACCACAAACACCCAAAACCCATAAATAGCATGCCCGTGCGCGATCAACCAGAACGCGGCGAGCTTGAATGGCAACAAAATGGCGCCTGGGATGACGAAGGCAATCAGCGCCGCGAACGGCGGCAATCTGGCGATCTGCGTTTCGGCCCAGTGCACCGGCGGGAGTTTGCCGATCCACGCCATGAACACCAGCATCTCGTCCCACACCCATTCTTCCAGAAACACCCAGATCGCGAGAGGAATAGCGATAAGGCCGCGCGCAACGCGTCGCAACAGGCTTTTAGGGGGGACTTCGCCGTTCACAATGGTGACCGCCCAGCATGCGCTCACAGAATTTCATGAAAACTGTCTAAAGACGGGCGTCTCGGGGCATTTTGCCTCCAGAAGCCGCGCGGATGCTGCATATACGTTCGAAAATCCGTAGAAAGGCGAATCGATCAAGTCAATACCTTGGCGACGCGCGCTTCCAGCCGCGCGATGTCGTCGCGCAGGGACTCATTTTGCAGCGACAGCGCTTCAAGTTCGCGCGCGGTGACAAATGCGCGCCGTTCTTCGGTGAGATATTCGGCCACATTCGCGGTGATTCTTTGCCCTGCTTCCACGCGCCATTCATGCGCGCGCCGCGCTGACGCAACCACGCGATGCGCTACCGCGTCACCGACAACACGACTCAGATCGGCCTCGATGTCCCACTCGACGTTGC
>ENA-OFCE01001697-OFCE01001697.1-metagenomes-genome-assembly--contig:-NODE-1697-length-10639-cov-6.963341_pt1 | contig 10639 bp, 12 predicted proteins | sample MGYA00153388_OFCE01 | MGnify analysis MGYA00153388
TGACGCAAAATTAGGCTTTTTCGATGCTACTTTTCCGAAGTGCGGAATGTGGGTTGGTAACTTAACAAAGCTAACTCATCTTATTCTGAATCGAAATCATATCATCAAGTTGCCAAAAAATATTAGTAAACTAATAAGCCTATGTATTCTCGATTTGGATGAAAACTCGCTCGCCGACTTACCTAATAGTATCGACAGTTTTGTTAGCTTATTTAAGCTAACGCTCAAGGGAAACAATGTTAAAAGTTTACCGAAAATATTGATAAATTAAATATTTTACGAACACCAAATATAAATGAAAATCCTTTGAGTGATTTATCGATTCTCCAATCATTGCCGAAACTTCAATGTGTTTTGTTCCTCGATCGCGATTGACCACGTAGATATTGGAGTAAATTGAGCGAATGGAATCCTAAATGGTTGTTAGATGAAGAAAATGCTGACATCAGAAGAGTATTAATTCAACAGGTTGGTTATGAAAGAATCTGTCAGAAATTAGACGCGATCGATCTCGATATTTGGCGAGAATATAGCTTACTCAAAATTGATGATGCTGAAGGTATTTACGATCGAGACACAGGAGAAGAAATTGGTCGAGAAGCAATGGTATTACTCAAGATGACTTGTCCATCGACGGGACATATCCATATTCTGCGCGTACCGCCAGAGATGACCAGTGCAGAAGCCGCGATTACCTGGGTAAATCATGGCATTCATCCTGACAAATTTACTGTGCAGACTTGAATCGATCGATCTGAGATCGATCGAACTTGCCTACTAGTTATGCCAATGAATTCAATTACAATTGAATTAGGTTTATCCCGTTATTGTCATGACAATCTCGCCCTTACCCAATTTACGCTCCTTACCTCAAATGCCCCTTGAAGGTGCTGTCAGGATTGAATTGGTAGAGGGCGTTCCCATCTTTCGAGCCACTAGCATCGTCCAAACGCGGATCGAGGCTCTCATCGCCGAGCAACAAGATCGTGTCCTCAGCCCAGCGGAAGAAGAGGAGCTAGATTGTTATGAAGAAGTCGATGACTATCTCAGTTTTGTCAATCGGATGGTGCGGAATACCTTGCTTTCCCAGCCAGAGCCAGCCGTCTAGTCATGTCTGGCAATAAAATTTCCGAAGTCACAAACCCGATCGAAATTAGTAAAGCGATCGTCCCCCAGAGATAATACCGCTACAATAAGAATAGTAAAAACTATTAATAACTATCGATCGTGCGTGCAAAGGTTCTAGCTTGGCTCAATGATAATGTTCCTCCTAAACGAATCCAACATATACTAGGAGTAGAGCAGATGGCGATCGAACTTGCCGGACATTATCAGCTAGATATTGACAAAGCCGCGCAATCGGGCTTAATGCACGATCTGGCAAAATATTTTAAGCCCCAACGTTTACTAGAACTAGCACGAGCCGAAGGAATTGCGATCGATGAAGTGGATATAGCCGCACCACACTTATTACATGCTGATGTCAGTGCAATCGTCGCCCGCACAGAATTTGGAGTTACAGATCCCGAAATTCTCCACGCGATCGCCGATCATACCTTGGGTAGACCAGGGATGAGTCCGATGAGTTGTATCATATTCTTAGCCGATACGCTCGAAGCTGGACGCGGCGATACACCAGAGTTGCAATCCCTCCGCCAACTGAGCTATCAAAATCTATACAAAGCTGTCTGGTATGCCTGTGATTATTCGCTCCAATATCTACTATCTACTCGTTGTCTCATCCATCCCCGCACGATTCTGACTCGTAACTGGGCGATGACAATTAGTTAGGCTTTAGGCTTTAGGTAGGGATTAGGCTTTAGGCTTTAGATTTACTTCTAATCCCTAACACCTAACACCTAATCCCTAACACCTAATCCCTAACACCTAATTCCTAACACCTAATTCCTAACACCTAACACCTAATTGAATGACTGAAACAGCAACTTTGACAAATATCCAAACTGACTACACGATCGAACAATTAGCATTTCTAGCGGCTGATGCAGCAGACGATCGCAAAGCTGAAGATATGCGATTGATCGATATTGGCGAAGTATCGACACTGGCTGACTACTTACTGATCGTCACTGGCTACTCCAAAGTCCAACTCCGAGCGATTTCTGGTTCGATCCTTGACAAACTTGAAGAAGATCTCGACCGACTACCGTTGCGAACTGAAGGTCAAAATCAAGGTGGTTGGATCTTACTCGATTATGGTGATTTGATCGTGCATATTATGATGCCAGAACAACGAGAATTTTACGATCTTGAGACTTTCTGGGGTCATGGTCAAACGGTAACATTACCACAACCACAAGCTTCATAGACCAATGCGATCGATGAGTAATTCTACTTCTTTTTGTCCGGTTCCCAAAGAGCAGCAGCCAATTAATGAATACCAAGAGTTACAGACTTCTTGGTTTTTTGGTTGGGTGAAACTAGAACCCTCTAAATATATTGCTAAGTTAGTTTGGGTGGGGTTTTGGAGCTTAATAATTACCGCTCCCCTGGCTGCTGCAAGCTTCCCGATCGCCAGATACCCAATTCAATTTGGGTCGTGGGCGATCGGTGGTAGTTTAGTATTTGTAGGTCTAGCTGCCGTTAGACTATATCTAGGCTGGATTTATGTCAGAAATCGGTTGTATGGTGAATCGATTTTTTATGAAGAATCTGGTTGGTATGACGGTCAAACCTGGATCAAAACACCAGAGATATTAACGCGCGATCGATTGTTAGTCAGCTACGAGATTCAACCAATTCTCAAACGAATTAAACTAACCTTTCTAACTTTACTAGGAACAGCCTTTTCTATTATTAGTTACTGGCTATTATTTATCAAATAACGATCTAGAGCGGCAAAACTATCTATCCCCACGCTACCGCAGACATGGTAGATTTTCAGGATAGGAACACATCACAACTAACTAGCACCAAGCACTAATGGCTCAACGTACCAAGGCACCAGCAATTACCGTTCACTTATTGCGAGAAGGAATTATCGAATCCGTTCATCATGTTCAAGCGGTGGTTTGCGATAGCCGTGGGCGCGTTTTGTCAGTTGCGGGAGATGCCGAACATCCGACGTTTATTAGATCGGCTCTCAAGCCATTTCAAGCGATCGCTGTCACTAGTAATGGCATCCTTGAACGCTATCAGTTGAGCGATCGCGATTTAGCCATTATGTGCAGCTCTCACAGTGCCGAAATCATCCACACCCGTCAAGTTTTCAATATCCTGTGGAGAGCTGATATCGATACTAACGCCCTGAAATGCCCGATTCCACCAGGAAAAACTAGCCCACTCGAATATAACTGTTCGGGCAAACATGCTGGAATGTTGGCGGTTTGTCGCGCTCACAATTGGCCGCTGGGTAACTATCTAGAGCGCACTCACCCCGTGCAAAAACTAATTTTGAGTAAATTTGCCGAAATCCTCAAAATGCCTCCAGATGAGTTTATTGGGGTTCATGATGATTGTGGCGCACCTGTATATCTCATGTCACTGGCGCAAATGGCAACGCTGTATGCTTATCTCGCTTCTGGTGAGAGTCTAGATCTAGAACGGATCGTTCGAGCGATGACTCATCATCCCGAACTGATCGCAGGTACGGGCAAATTTGATACCCAACTGATGCAGCTTACCCAAGGCGAGCTGGTGAGCAAAGCTGGAGCCGAAGGGATTCAGTGTATCGGTAGAGTTGGCGAAGGTATGGGTTTGACGATAAAAGTTACCGATGGCGCGAAGCGGGCTAAATATGCCGTAGCGATCCACCTGCTCCATCAGATGGGCTGGATTACACCCGCAGTTTCCGAAATTCTCACCGAGCAATTCCTTTCGATCGGTACTCATACTCGTTTGGAAGTAACTGGAGAATTAGCTATGGTTTAGGCAAACTCTGGTTGAGAGCGGAATTTATGAGCGATCGACAGTAGAGTAAAAATTAGGCATTTCGCCACGATTGGAGCGTGCTGGCGAGCGTTTAGATCGATCGAGTATTTAGACAGATGAGGTTTACAGATTTCGATCGTCTCAAATTGCCTCATCCCCTCGCCCCCTCGCCTAAGTTTAGGAGAGGGGGCGAGGGGATCTATCCGCAGTTTCAATCGTTATACAACTCAAAGATCGACTAATCTATTCTGGTTTGACTGTGATGACTGCATACGCGCTAGGGGAGAGGTAGTGACGTGCAGCGAGTTGGATTGTTGTTGCATCCAGAGATTGGATTTGTTGGGGATAATTTAGGGCTGGGGTGAGATCGCCGACTACTGATTGATAATAACCGTAAAGATCCGCTCGATCGCTAGGTGTTTCCATCCCAAATATATACCGATTGGCAACTTGACGGCGGATTCTGGCGATTTCAGCTTCAGTCACGAGGGTAGTTTGGAGCTGAGAAATATGCTGGGTAATAATTTTCTCGACTTCGGCTAGATTTTCACTCGGTAACTGGGCACTGAGATAAAATAATCCCTGAATCCGGTTGCTCATATTACTAACGCTAATATTATTTACCAGTTGGCGTTCTTCTCGCAATTCCTTCACCAAGCGGGATGTGCGTCCCGATCCGAGAATAGCCGCGAGGATGTCTAGAGGATAAGTTTCGGATAAATCCATCAAGCCAGGAACGCGCCACACCATAATCAATCTCGCTTGTTTGAGACTGGGATCGATATGCTCTTGACGGACTATTTGGGCAAATGCAGGTTCGGGCGTGGGGCGAGATTTCTTGCCGACAAATTCAGCCGTCTGCATACTACCACTTTGAGACGCAAAACCATCAGCGATGATATTAATCAATTCATCTACAGGTAGATTCCCCACAGCCACCGCCGTCATCGCGGTAGGTTGATAATGAGTAGCATGAAAGAAGCGCATTTGCTGGGCGGTAACACCCTCGATCGCGGCTTCTGGCCCCAGCACCGGACGACGGTATGGTAACTTAGCAAATGCGACCTCCATCGCCTGTTGATAGATCCGACGAGATGAACTATCCTGAGATCTACGAATTTCTTCGAGTACCACCAATTTTTCTCGTTCAAAGTCGTCATTAGGGATGCGCGGATTGGTAACTACATCTATTTGCAGTGGAGCCAATGCCGCAAAATCTTTGGGTGCAGTGGTGATGTAGTAGTGCGTATAGTCTTGACTCGTTGCCGCATTAGTTACCGCACCACGCTCTTCTACTAGTCGCTCAAATTCACCCGCAGCCAGTCTGGATGTCCCTTTGAATACCATATGTTCCAAAAAGTGAGCCATCCCGTTAATCGCATCAGTTTCGAGGAAAGAACCTACATTCAGATAGATATTCAGATTTACCGCTTCTACAGGCATCTGTTCGGCAATGATGGTCAATCCATTGGGCAATGTGTGAACTGTCGGATGATTGAGCTTACTAGTCACGGCGATTGTGCTCCTGTTGAATGAGGCGATCGAATGTCATTGTCTTCCTTAGTATAGTAGAACCGGATGGTCTACTTGAAGCTCGGAGCTGCTTGCGACATCAGTAGGCTCGGTAGCTCACAGTAAAAAGTAACTAAAAAGTCACTATTCTATTTGAACCCGATCTAAAACATCAAAATTAGCGAGATTAGATATTCGCGTGACAGCGATCGGTGGCGTATTATATCCAGTAGAGATAGAATCTCAGACAGGTCACTCTCCCCTAGATTGGCGATTCGACCACGATGTACCTTTCAATCCCCATACTTTAGATCCCACGATCGATCGTCAACTCAAGCAATTATTAGAGCGTCTGGGTTTGGTCTATGGTGCGATCGATTTGCGGCTGACTCCAGATGGCGAGTATGTATTTTTAGAGGTAAATCCAAACGGCCAGTACCTATTTGCCGAAATTTTGGCGGGTGTTCCTTTATCCGAAAAAATGGTAGATTTCCTATCCCAAGCTTAATTAACGTGAGTTGCTCCTGAAGGAGCGACATCAATCGCCAGCATATCTCAATGGGCGATCGTCGGGAGGTCTTTTGGATTCTCGGAGCGATCCAATTTGGAGTTGCTGCGGGAATGGAGTTCGAGCATATATTAGCCCGTCAGAAAGATGACAAGACGAGCGGTTGATTAACAGATAGATCGATATTTAATTCGCTCCTGTTGTGTCTGTTGGGGAGCATCGTTTGCCGCGATGACGATCGCCCCTGCATATTCAGGGGAAATATCTAGTTTCTGAATCTGCCAAATGTCACCTGTCGGAGCGGAAACAATCGCCGCAGGTGTACGGGGATCGATCGAGACTTCAATTTGGTCTAATGGGCTACTAAGTCCCGTGCCACAGGCTTTGAGATAGGCTTCTTTCTGCACCCAAGCATGAAAAAAAGCGGCTTGTTGGATGTCAATTGGCAGGTTGTGAAAAATGGCTTGTTCGGCGGGTGAAAAAAACCGATCGACCAAATCCGCCGCAGGTAGAGGGTGAATGTACTCTAGATCGATCCCAATCGGACTGTTACTAATGCCATATACGGCTCGATCGCCAGAGTGCGATAAATTAAACTGAATCGGACTACCTTCAAGCTCAGGCTTCCCGTGCTGAGTATAGGTAAAAACGATCTGGGCTGGCGTGAGATCTAGATACTGACTGAGGATCTGCCGTAAATACCCCCGTGCGACGATCCAGCGATCGCCATGCAGGGGATTGATAAATTTAGCCGCTCGTTGCCGCTCCTGAGCAGTCAAAAATTGACTGAACTCGTCAACTCGGTTGCGTACATTGAGATCTACACTCCAGACATCAATCTCACCTAATAACATCAACATGCTTGGATCTGGGGGACAGGGAATGGTAGATAATTAGAGACAGTCTATTTTACTCCTGTTCCAAACTGTTTCAGGATAAGATAAAGCTCAAATTAATTGTCATCGAATTAGATTTAGTCAAAGCATATGCGAACCCATTATTGCGGCACACTCCGCACCGAACAAATTGGCGAAACTATTACTCTGTGCGGATGGGTAGATCGTCGCCGCGATCTTGGGGGGGTGATTTTTCTCCATTTACGCGATCGATCTGGTTCGGTTCAGGTTGTCAGCGATCCAGTTCGCACTCCCGATACTTATCATCTAGCCGAAACACTCCGCAGTGAGTACGTCGTCAAAATCACCGGACGAGTTTATTCGCGTCCCGAAGAATCTCTCAACGATCGCATTCCCACAGGCGCAATTGAAGTCTATGCCGAGCAAATTGAGGTGCTCAACCGCGTTCACAAGCAATTACCCTTCCAGGTATCCCAGACCGAAAATGAGTTCGTTCGCGAGGATTTACGCCTCAAGTACCGCTATCTCGACTTACGACGGGAGCGGATGAGTGCCAATCTCCAACTCCGCCATCAGGTAATCAAAACTATCCGCCGCTGCTTGGAAGATCGGTTTGATTTCATGGAGATCGAGACTCCCATTCTGACGCGCTCCACTCCAGAGGGTGCTAGAGATTTTATCTTACCCAGTCGGGTAAATTTGGGCGAATGGTTTGCACTCCCCCAATCGCCGCAACTATTCAAACAACTATTGATGGTATCGGGATTCGATCGCTATTATCAGATCGCCCGTTGTTTTCGCGATGAAGATTTACGCGCAGACAGACAGCCAGAATTTACCCAGTTGGACATGGAAATGAGTTTCATGTCTCAGGAAGAGATTATCAACTTAAATGAGGAATTAATCGCTCGGATCTTTAAAGAAATTAAGGGTATAGAATTAGCTCTGCCATTGCCTCGGATGACGTATGCCCAAGCAATGGATGATTACGGCTGCGATAAACCTGATACCCGTTTCGATCTGAAATTAGTCAATGTTTCCGAGATATTTAAAGACTCCCAATTTAAAGTATTTTCAGGGGCGATCGCTAGTGGCGGTGTAGTCAAAATCTTACCGATCCCTGGCGGAAATCAAACTATCTCCAACGTCCGCATTAAACCAGGTGGAAACCTATTCAAAGAAGCCGCCGAAGCAGGTGCAAAAGGTGTCGCCTATATTCGCGTCCTCGATGATAATGAAATCGAAACCATCGGCGCAATCAAAGACTCACTATCTGAAATAAGTAAACAGCAATTACTCACCCTCACAGGTGCCAAACCTGGCGACTTATTACTATTTGGTGCTGGCGATGCCGCGATGGTAAATAAAACACTCGATCGATTGCGACTAGTCATCGGGCGAGAACTCGGTTTAATCGATGATAATAAAGTCAATTTATTATGGGTAACTGACTTCCCCATGTTCGAGTACAACGCCGACGAAAAGCGACTCGAAGCACTCCATCATCCCTTTACCGCCCCCCATCCAGACGACATCAACGATCTGACAACAGCCCGCGCTCAAGCCTACGATATCATCTTCAACGGTACCGAAATCGGCGGCGGAAGTGTCCGCATTCATCAACGCGAAATCCAAGAACAAGTATTTAGCGCGATCGGATTATCCACCGAGGAAGCTAATGATAAATTCGGCTTTTTACTCGAAGCCTTTGAGTATGGTACTCCTCCACATGGCGGGATTGCCTACGGACTCGATCGACTAGTAATGCTCCTCGCTGGTGAAGACTCGATCCGCGATGTTATCGCCTTTCCTAAGACGCAACAAGCACGGTGTTTGCTCACCAATGCACCTGCAAATGTGGACACAAAACAACTCAAGGAATTAGAGGTGATTTCTACTTATAAACCCAAAGCAGTTGATTAAGTAATGAGTAATAAGTAAGGCTCTTCATTACTTAGCATGCAAAACTAACAATTGCTGTGCCAATTAAGCAAGCACCTATTTCGGAAGTTCTCAAAATTTGTAAACCCATAAGCGGAACGCTTTATTAGCTTGAGTTTATTGTTAATTCCCTCTACGACACCACTGGTTGTTCTATTGTCGAAATCAGCAAGTATTTCATCTAACCATCGAACAATTGTCGAATGACTGTTGACAAAATATTTTTGCGCTGTAGACAACCACCTTCTTCTTCCCATCCCAGCAACACTTTCTTGAGTTCTTCTTTAGTTCTACTTTCTAAAATTATCAATAATTTAGATCGCTCTAAATCTACTAATACTGCACAATATTTTCCCTGACCCTTGATTAGAGCTATTTCATCTATCCCTAATCTTTTTAATCCTACTGGCTTTAATTTTGATAAGTTTGCTGATGCATCCTTCCACATTATTTCTATTTCTTCTGTGGTTACTACTCCTTTTGTTGCGACACTACTTATGTCGTCTGCCACCACTTCCTTTATTGTCTTTATCGCTAGTCTTTTTGGATAAGTTCTTCTCTCTTTCACAAATCCCATTTCTTCGCTCAATGGTTTTTGACATTTTTCATACTTAAACTGTTTTCTGTTTATTTCTAATAATACTGCCTTTTCTCCCCATGACAAATCTTTAATTATGTGCCTACGATTCTGATGTATCTTATTACTTTTTAAACCGCAGCGACCACAAATACTTTCCCGATCGATCGCTTCGATCTGTAAGATTATTCCAATTCCTTCATACTGTCGATGTGAATATACATTTACGCCTTCTAAATTTAGTAGTCCTGTTAGTAGTTTAAGCTCTTCTTTTGTGCTCATGGTCGCTACTTTACCTCAAAAGTACTAGGATTGGATACTACTTCTCTCTAAATTGTAATCGATCGTCAATCACAGCAAGGATTTCTTCACCGATCATATTTATTTGCTTACTTTCTTTGCTCAATACACTATCGATCGAGCATACTAAGTAATGAAGAGCCGCATTTATAAATGCGTCCGTGAGGTTTTCAATCTGTGGATTTTGGGATATTCATCTTTAAATAATGATGATTAGATACCAAAGGCTTGTTTAACCTGCCCCGACCAAGTTTTGATGCGCGACTCGGTTAAATCTCCTTGGTTATCTTCATCCAGTGCTAAACCAATGAATTTACCATCACGTACCCCCCTAGACTCAGTAAAGTCATAGCCATCAGTCGGCCAAGCACCAACAGTTTTCCCACCTAGTGCGCTAATTTTTTCTTCGAGAATCCCGATCGCGTCCATAAAGCTATCAGGATAGCCAGTTTGGTCGCCAACTCCAAAATAAGCTACTGTTTTACCTGTAAAATCAATGTCATCCAAGACGGGAAAGAAGTCTTCCCAGTCGCTCGACAACTCACCAACGTTCCATGTTGGTGCGCCGATAATTAGCTCTTGGTAGTCAGCAAAATCAGCACCTGTGACATCTGCTATTTCATGGATATCTACAAGATCGGTACCTAGTTGCTCTTGAATCATCGAGGCAATCGATTCTGTTTTGCCTGTTTGAGTACCATAAAAAAGACCAATTTTAGACATATATTTGCTCCAGTAAATAAATTAAATTTTATACTCAACTCTCTAGTTGACTAGAGAGTCGAGAGGATGAATGAACTTTAATTTGGAAATGTTAGCTATAGAGCAGCTTTATACCAAGTTTGATACCATTTCTGCATCTGTCCGATCTCAGCAGTTTGAGCTTTGACAATCGACTCAGCTAATGTCCGAATTTCTGGTGATTTGGTCGTCCGCAACACCATCTGACTCATCTGGGTTGCCATCTGGTGATGGCCACTCATTTGACGCAGAAATTCCTTATCAAAATCGGCGGCATTTTTGAGAGTATTCATATCCATTTTCATGCCATTC
>ENA-OFCE01001698-OFCE01001698.1-metagenomes-genome-assembly--contig:-NODE-1698-length-10637-cov-2.646097_pt1 | contig 10637 bp, 14 predicted proteins | sample MGYA00153388_OFCE01 | MGnify analysis MGYA00153388
TTTTTCGTGTACTCCTTTGTGTGCCGCAGCAGCGGCATTGTGCCTTTGTGGTTCATAATTACTTATATTTTTTCACTTATAAAATTTATAAATTCTATTTCTATGAGAAATATGTTTATATAGGAGGTGATCTTATTTTTTCTATTCCTCAAATTAAACCGAAGCGCCTTTTGCCTGGAGACACGATCGGTGTGGTTGCTCCCGCCAGCCCTGGAGATGAAGAGTCCACCCTGGCAGGCATAGCATGGTTAGAAGCACAAGGCTTTCATGTTCATCTAGGTAAAACCGTCGACCAAACCTTCGGATATTTAGCAGGATCAGACGCCTTGCGGGCAGCGGATATCAATACTATGTTTACGTCACCTGATATTGATGGCATTATTTGTTTGCGGGGCGGCTATGGTACCATGCGGCTATTAGAATTATTAGACTATGACATGATACGCACCCATCCTAAAGTATTTGTTGGCTATAGTGATATAACCGCCCTACACACAAGTATCAGGCAAAATACAGGTCTCGTTACCTTTCATGGACCCATGGTAGGATCAGATATGGGAAAAGGTCTATCGGATTATACTTGGGATTATTTATCCCGAGCGATTACGGTTTCTGCGCCTCTCGGTCCCATTCTAAACCCTGCTGATTCATTGCCTCCCAGCTTTATCGCCCAGGGAGAGGCCCGGGGACAACTGACAGGAGGAAATTTAAGCCTCATTACAGCCACTCTTGGAACCCCTTATGAAATTGATACCCGGGGAAAAATTCTGTGTCTGGAAGAAGTCGCGGAAGCCCCCTACCGCATAGACCGAATGCTGACCCAATTGCTGTTAGCTGGTAAACTGCAAGATACAGCAGGAATTGTATTCGATGTATGCCCCAACTGTGAATTAGATTTAGAACCGCCTGACTTCACTGTGGAAGAAGTCTTGCGGGACCGTTTAGGAAATTTACAAAAACCCGTCCTCTATCATTTGCATTTTGGGCATACTGCTGATAAAGCAACGCTTCCCTTAGGAGTCACAGGGATACTCAATTCTTTTGCAAACAACTTCGAAATTATTGAAACTGCTACTACGGATTAAAGACTGGGGAACTGAGGTGAATGACAATCATGGATAAAAAAGCATGGAAAGAACAAGTAATTGCCGCAGTGGATGCCATGGCTCCAGAGCTTATCGATATGAGCCTGTTCTTACACGAAAATCCTGAACTGAGCGGCCAGGAATATCAGGCAGCTCAGCGACTTATTAGCGCAGCTGAAAAGCGAGGCTTTCTAGCAAAAAAGAACATTAGCGGTTACGAAACGGCTTTTATTGCTCACAAAGGAACTATCGGACCTAAAATTGCTTTTCTCGCTGAATATGATGCGCTGCCAGGACTAGGTCACGCTTGCGGACACAATCTCATTGCCGCTATGAGCTGGGGTGCAGCAGCAGCATTTGCAGCGGTGGCAAAAGATCGGGCCGTTTCCTATTTGATCGGCTGCCCTGCAGAGGAGACCAGCGGTGCTAAAGTCTCCATGGCTGCCGATGGTATCTTTAATGAATTAAGGGCAGCCCTAATTATTCACCCTGGCGACGACAACAACATGGGTGGCACGTCTTACGCCACTCATCCCTTAAAAGTAACCTTTCGCGGACGCCCTGCCCATGTAGCCAGCAAAACAAATAAAGGGGTCAATGCTTTAGATGCCCTTGTCATGTTTTATCAAGGCATTAAACCCTTACGCCAAACCTTTACTCAAGAAACCATCTTAGCAGGAATTATCACCAAAGGAGGAACAGCTCCTAACATTGTAACGGATGAGGCAGAAGGAAAATTTACCATAAGGGCTTTATCATCTCAGTATTTAGAAGAAACCGTGATTCCTGCAGTACGAAGGCTGGCAGATGGCATCGCACTAGCCACAAATACAACGGTTGAAACTGTGCATTATGAACCTTTGTTTAAAGAGCTGCTCAATGATCCTGAGCTAATGGAATTCTTCCAAGAAAATATGACCTTGCTGGGTGAAAAAGTCACCCTGTTAGAACCAAATGATGCAGATGGCTCTACCGATGTGGGGAATGTCAGTCACGCGGCACCTACCATCCATCCCGATATTTTCATTGGAAGCAATCTTTCGGCACACACACCGGAATTTGCCGCAGCAACAGGATCACCCTATGCTCAGGAGCGATTATTAATAGGAGCGAAAGCTATGGCTATGACAGCTATTGATCTGCTTGATTTATAGGTATTATCGTAGCTGTTACTAAAAAAAATAAATATTTTGAACCGCGAAGACGATGAAGAACAGGTCGGAATATCCATACGATTCCGACCTGTTCTTTGTATTTCTTCGCGACCTTCGCGGTTCATTATTTTTTTTATTAACGCTTTATATGTCGAAGCATTCCAATTACTTCGATACTTCCCGGAAGATCCATTTGATAGAATAAAGCCTCTTCCATTGCTGCTACAACTACAGTACTTGGTCCTGCAGATTTATGAATATCGATTTGTATCCCATTATGTAAAACCAATTGCATATTATTATTTTCAGCTAACTGCTTCGCCTCATACAAGATTCCTTTAGAACCTACAGGAACCAATTCATATACGCTTTTAAGACTAAGCAACATTTTTATCAATTGATAATCAGCGATAATCCCTTTATCGCTTTTTAGTACTTCTTCTCCAACTTTGGGTTTCCCAATAGCGATCAGCAAAGCATCCTGTTTAACATTATTCACTTTTAGATTTTTATTTTCAACAAGTCCCACAGCCGTAACTCCAAAACCAGTTGCAAAAGTTGCAAAATTTTCTTCTGTACTTCCCGTCAGTACAATTTTACCAATACCAGCCTCTTCTAATTCCTCTTCAATACCTGCTATGATTTTTTTACCTGTGACTTCCATTTCATTGCAAATGGTATTTGCCAAGCAAACGACCTCTGCTCCTGAACAAAGAATCTCAAAAAGAGCAACTCTTGCGGTGTACTTTCCAGTAACAAAAGGAGAAACCTTAAGAACATCATACTCTTTCATTCCGATTCCACCGCAGCTGTCACAAGCAACTACTACTGTTTTTTCCTGCCCCAAATCAATCAACGTCAAGTCTCTTACTTTTTGTACTTTCATATTTTCTTCCTAACCTTTTTTATCCTATTGGGCAACAACTTATATACAAGACCTGCAAGGGAAATGTTAAGCGCCGCGATACCTGAAAGTACAGGAAGATACGCGATCATTCCTGCCATACCGATCACAGGCAGCAACAATGGAGTTAACATTAGCAGTGAGACTGGCCCATTCATGATAACCCCCAAAACTCCCGCTAGGGTGATTGCTTTTAGAGAAAACTCCTCATCCTCTGCTACCTTGCGATAAACAAGACTAAAAATTGCCATTGTTGCTGCCATATCAATCATGATGACAATATGAACAGGAAAGGACAATGGAAATCCGGACAGCAGCGCCGTCAACAAATGTCCCATCATACCAATGAAAGCACCATAGGCCGGACCAAGCAGCAGTGCTCCTAAAAATCCTGGCATCGAATCAAAAGCAATACTACCCATAACTTTTATGTTAGCTCCAATAAAGCTCAGTGCGATAAATAGAGACGTCAAAACGATTTCTTTTGTTTTCAAAATTTCCTCTCCCGCTTTCTATATACTCAAAATGCTATGAGTGTGAATTCCTTATATTACGGAAATAAATATTTTAATTTGGTTAGTTTAAAAAGGAGAATGGTAAGAGGTAGTGCCAGCATGGAAATTAAGATGAAATGGACTGCTGAAATGTTTCCCCCAGAGGGAACAAAAATATGATATTGCCCAAGAAACCAATTGAATAGGACTAAAATAACGATCCCCGTTAGCCGATAACGAAATCGTAATTCCAGGCCAATACACATCGTAATAATAATACTAGTGATCATCAAATGGAGAGAGAAAAAAATCTGATGATCTTTCTCTGAATCTAAGAACCAATTAACATGAAATCTGAATAATTGTCCTCCTTTATTCAGAATAAAGACTATTAAGTTGTGGATGAATGCATATATCATATAAATGGTAAGGAGCCTAAAAGCTAAAGAAGGCTCCTTATCATGCAGTCCTCGCCAAATCCATTTACTAATTGCATAAAGAATGCAAAGCCCAATTCCAGTATAAAAAGATCTCCACCAGAAGTGCTGATAGATTCCTAGCTCTGTAAAATACCAATCTATCCCAGTAAAAATAACCGCAATACTAACTACATAATTCCAGGAAAGTGAAAAAGCATTGATTGCAACAGCAGAAGCTGGAACAATCAATGAATTGGATACATAGGAGCCTAAGTAGTTATCCAACCTTGCATCCTGCAAAATACCAGGGCAGTAATGATACCCATTCAATAAAATTAAAATGATGATCTCAAAGGGGTGAATCACGGCGCTTGTTTGCAAATGCAATAGGAGGATTTTCCAGTCTTTTTTATAAACGAATGATGCTGTTACAAGAATCAGGCTTATCATGATTAGCCCATAGTACCAATAAGCAGAAGACAGCATTTTGATCTCCTCACCTTTTAAAATATCGCCATGCGATCATTGATACTATTACCTGATTCGGATTAAATTAAACAATCTAAATACAGTTAAAACGACTTCTCATTCTTTCCAATTATCCTGCTTGCATTCACACAAGCTGCCAGAGGCCTATCTGCCAATCCTGCAAGAAGATTATCGACGGTAAGCTGTGCCATTGCAGTACGAGTTTCTATCGTTGCGCTGCCGATATGAGGTGTAATGAGAATGTTAGAAAGCTTCAGCAAGGGATGATCCTGGGCCACAGGTTCTGGATCAGTAACATCAAGGGCCGCATAAGCAATTTCCCCTGTTTGCAAGGCCTCCACTAATGCATCTGTATCCACTACTGGACCTCTTGATACATTAATGAAATAGGCTGTAGATTTCATTTTCCGAAACTCTTCCCTACCAAATAAACCTCTGGTCTCTTGAGACAAAGGAGTCAAAACGATGATCGCATCGGCTTTCTCCAATAGAGTCTCAAAAGATTGATATGCTGCACCAATCTTGTCATCATCATGACGGCGATTCCGATTATAATAGATCACATTCATGCCAAATGCCTTTGCTCTTTGAGCAACTGCAGCTCCAATTTGCCCCATACCGACGATTCCGAGAGTCTTACCAGCAATATCAATACCAAAAGATAGTTTATGACCAAGAGCCCAAGAGTTTGCCCTTACAAAATCCCACCCTTCATGAATTCGCCGCGCTGAACATAACAGAAGAGAAAATGCCAGGTCAGCAGTAGCATCAACAAGAACTCCCGGCGTATTGCCAAAGGGTATATTGTATTTTGAACAAGCTTCGATATCAACGTTGTCATATCCCACAGCCATCTGAGCAATCACTTTGAGCCTCGGTGCATTCTGTAACAATTCCTCATTTACTGCCACACTATTATTTACAACCAGACCTTCAGCATCGGCAACCCATTCCAATAAAATATCTCGGGGAATGTCATTTTCTTTCTTCCATTGCTTAATACTGCAAAAATTTTGCAGTCGTTCTAATGCTGGAGTCATCAGTCCACCAATGACCACTACATTCGGTTTACTCATCTTCAACACCTCTATCTTTATCTCAATATCTATATTCCTTCTATTTGCCAAGTCTATACAAAATCCTGCATGATAATAGGACTCTTTAACGATTCTCATCCTGTATCATCCAAAATTTTCTAAATGAATAACATCTTTGTGCCTTAAACATTTAATGCTAAAACACAAAGGCTTAACATGCAGTACTCCTTCACAAGATGCTACCACTGCCTTTTACCAATGATTCTGGACATAAAAACCAGAAGTCTTCACTGCAAGCAGCTGCAACTCCTGGCAGTATGCTTCATATCATCCAGCCTTTTCAGGGCTCCTATCGCCATAATGAATCCATCCAATCAATTGGCTACATATCATATAGCTCCTTAGCCAATTGATGGTTTGTAATACTTGTATTCATAAAGCCTAATGCATTCCAAAAATCACATTTAAACTTCGCCATGATTATATTTATCGTTAGACCTTCCACCTTAAACTCATCTACGATTGTTCGATCTGCCAGATAGGTATCAAGTACTCTTTGTAAACTTGCATCAATGATATTTAATTCATTAAATATCATGTCTATCTCACCCTCATCTGAATACCCTTCTTCTAACAGTATCTTTTTTACAACAGCCTCATCAAAAACAATCACGTTCTTTCCCTCCTGTTTTTTTTATCCCCTTGACCTTATTGTGCAGTAGTTTCCTTTTTATTATCTTTATTTGTTTGGGTAATACGGCATCTTTAGGTATCATGCAATTAACAGATGATTTGTCCTTTTAATCACACTTACCATTAGGATAAACCATTTTGAGAATCATTACCTCTCCTAAAAGATGTAGATTTTGATATTTCACAAAATATAAATGCGAAAATAACCAGTGTCCTTATTCGGGCAAGATTTTTTCACACCGATTGTATGGGTATAATATAAGAAAAGGACTGACGTCCTCTAACACGCCAGCCCACAGACTGTCTAACCGGAACGGTTAGGCTCAGATTATAGGGTTAACAATAACCGCCGCCTTTGTAAATAAGGGTGGCTTTTATTTCGTTTGCTACGCAGTCCTAAGCTCTCTTTCATGCTAACCTTTTTAATAAATAGATTCTGTCTATACCAATTAATCTAAAAAATTCAGTGATAAATTACAAGACATTAATATCATCCCTTCGGCTTACTCCATATCGATATGCTTCTCTCCCCATTGGTACATGAGGTCAAGAATGGGAATTAACGTTTTGCCTTCATTGGTTAACGAATACTCAACTTTAGGAGGTACTTCATTATATTGTTCTCGATGAACCAATTTACTCGCTTCCAATTCCTTTAGCTGTTTGCTTAATGTTTTATGTGCAATCGGCTGCAGCTCTTCTCTCAATTTGTTATACCGTATTACTTCGGCTTTATAAATTTCCCACAGGATAATCCACTTCCATTTACCTTCCACTGCTGACATTGTGTAGTACATCGGACATTTGCCAAATTTACTCTCAAAATCTACCATGATAGCCTCCCCATGCTAACCAAAAGGTTAGTATATAACAAATATGTTCATACTTGATTATCTTCCTATAAGAATATATACTTTGAAACATAAAGTCAAGATTGAACTTAGGGAGGTAGATTTATATGAAAATAATAGCAATCAATGGAAGTCCGAGAAAGACTAAAAATACTGCAACTTTACTTAAGAAAGCACTTGAAGGCGCAGCATCACATGGAGCTGAAACAGAATTAATTCATCTTTACGACTTAGATTACAAAGGGTGCATTAGCTGTTTTGCCTGTAAATTAAAAAACGGTAAAAGCTATGGAAAATGTGCTTTTAAAGACGGATTAACACCGATTCTCGAAAAAGCAGCAACCTCAGATGCAATTATTCTTGGTTCGCCAATATATTTTGAATCAGTTACTGGTAATATGAGATCTTTTATGGAAAGATTAATGTTCCCCTATCAAACATATACATCTGGGTACAAAACTATATTTGGTCGAAAAATACCAACCGGCTTTATCTATACTATGAATGTAACTCATGACCAAATGAACGAGTTAGGATATACACAGGGTTTGAGATTCTCAGAGATAGATTTAAAAAGAGTATTTGGTTATTTTGAGCCACTTGTTGTCAATGATACTTATCAATTCGACGATTACTCTAAATACGTCATAACAGTTTTTGACGGAGATAAAAAGGCCAAAATAAAGGAAGAACAATTTCCCGAATACTGCAACAAGGCCTTTGATTTAGGGGTACGCTTCGTTCAGCAAGCCAGAATTCTCAAAGAAAATCCGTGATAAGAGAGTCTATAACTCCATTTTTTGTGAATTTTTATGAACAGACTATCCCACTTTATCCTCACGACTATTCAAATCTTAATGTTTGGGCGTTCCAAGTCCCAAAGACTTCACTCTCATTTACAATTGCATTAAAAACCGGAGCAATGAACTGATTGATAGTTTGGAGGACCTCACTGAAACCAACATTAATATATTCTGTCCTCGTCACAAATTGTCGCCACTTAGTCTGCATATCTTGATTCTGATCGAATTGACAAACTCTAATAACAGTATTTGACGTGTAGTTAGTTCCTCGTTTTTGCAATGTGGCAAATACTGCTTCTTGGAGCTTCCTGGCGTCAAAGGTGTACGTGCTGACCAAATAGTAGATTGTAGCTGATAACTCTTACTTGTCTTCCGTGCTTTCGCTTTCAATCGATCCAAGATGGATTGCGCTTGATCACTCATTAAAGCCACACCCCCACCCATATCTGAAGTTTTTTATATGTCTTAGGATTTTGGCTTACTCCGTTAGGTTTGAAATATTCTTATGATTGTCTCTTATGTAAGCCTGTATGGCTTGATTAGTCTTCACTGCAAGCAGCTACAACTTCTGGTATGATTGACTTCATGGCGGAGAGGAAGAGAACGTCACTAATACCTTAAACAGAACCCCATTAAACATGCGTTTATGTTAGGAATGCCTCCTTTTTCGTCATTACGCATAGAACCTGATCAATCCATGCAAAGCTGCAGAGATTGATAGGGCCTACCCCGGCGCTCACAATATTATTTATGTTATCACATGCATACTACGTACGGATTTCTCTCTGGCTAAATTTATTGTTTGTACAGATGCCGGACTCTCTTCCACTGATAATCGCAAATTCAATGAAAAGAAAGATCGTACCTTTATTACCACTCAGTCTGTGAAAAAGCTAAAAAAACATCTCAAACAGTGGGCTTTAGCTACAGAGGGCTAGTCTCTTCCTCACATAAAGGGAACGTTTGATAGTTCCCAACTAGCGCTGTCCGAACAGGCCAAAGAAAGCTATCAGAACGCCATCTTCTACAAGGAGCGCTGGATAAAAGAGGACGGTTTAGAGTAAACTGACCGGAAAGCCAATTGGTATCTTCCGGAGGAACCGAGAAGGTTTCATTAAACAGCGATATATAGGTAGCCAAGAATGTGTTCCTGACGTTCTAGGAGTTCTTGAAAGTGCAAGAAGTTAGCCGAATGATTTGGCGCTGACTAATTCCTAAGCTAACAGCAGCTTCAGCAATAGTCATATGACCATCAATTACTTTTGATATGATAGCAAACCTATTCAGTTGTTTTTGCGACATGAGAAAACGCACCTCGTTGTTCATAGTGACATTTTCTCACGATAGTCTACATAGTGGCATTATCACAAGTTAAACACACTGTCGTTTGAAAATTCTTGTTTTTTCAACTGTTTTAAAGTATAATTTTTCTACATAAACAGGGAATTCTTCGATATTCCTATATAGATAGAGATTGTTTTATACATTAGTCTGTATATGCGACAGCACTTATTTCAATTAATTGTGCCGGAAAAGCAAAATACGGCACTCCTACAAGAGTTCCCGCTGGACGGTGCTTTCCTAAGTATCCCTTGAATAGCCTAATGACGGAATCCGAATGCTCCCCAGCATCTGCCAGATAAATTTCCACATAAGCGAGGTTGGATTTCGTGACACCAAACTCCGCTAACACATGGTCAAGATTTTTAAGTGTTTGGCGAGTTTGCGTTTCAATGTCACCTTCGCCAATAAATGCGCCCTCCGAATCATGGGAAAATTGCCCAGAAATATAAATCGTGCCATTCACGCTGTAGGCTTGGGAAATGCCATGATCCCAAAGATTATGATTATAAGTTTTAATATTAGTCATTTTCTCTCTCCTTTACTTTAAGGTAAATTTAGTATAACAAGACAGCAAATAAAAATACAGTACGCACTTTATTGATAGGTACTATTAGAAAGGATAGTGTCAATTATGGGAATGGCTGCATATAAGGGTCAGGTAAAAAATATCCAGGATACACCTTTTGGATACACCTTGTCATTGATTGGCGGTAAATGGAAAATGGTTATCATATACCTTTTGGCAGAAAACCAGCCAGTCCGCTTTAATGACCTAAAAAGACAAATTGGCTCGATTACCTTTAAGATATTGAGTTCACAATTGAAAGAACTGGAATCAGATGGTTTGATAGAACGAAAAGAGTATCCTCAAATTCCTCCTAAAGTTGAGTACCGTTTAACAGCTAAAGCAGAAACGCTCTTGCCTGTTTTGGAAGGATTATGCGAATGGGGAGCAAGGAATCAAAATAAATAAGCTGCCCTGTCAGGCGGATTTATGTACTTCGAGCCAAGTTGACCCGAAGTACCGCTATCCGCGCAAAAACGCCGCCCATAGTCCCACTAAGGCGGCATTTTTGCGTGGATAGCTCTATTTTCGGTTTTATTTATGTTGTACATTGTATAAGAAAGTAAGTAATGGTTCTCGGCAATACGGCGGCGGTGCTTCTCGGCTGTGCGTTTCAGTTTTTCATCTCCTGTACCGATGCCAACTGATGTTTGCTTTTCTGCATATAAGCTCGTAATTCTTTTGCACATCATTGAAAAAGCGTGTACTTCTTCTGTCGTTATCAAAATGTTATGAACTGAATTTTTTACACCAAATAAAAAAACCAGAAGTCTTCACTGCAAGCAGTTACAACTTCTGG